>JAEEGL013839868.1_pt1 | contig 124213 bp, 112 predicted proteins | sample 9134231 | NCBI WGS metagenome assembly JAEEGL01 (sample SAMN16246548, study PRJNA631951) | gut metagenome | biome: gut microbiome; feature: rumen; material: fiber-attached | host: Bos | place: Iran: Karaj | collected 2018-10 | reverse complement strand
GCTGGAGTTGACAGCGGGGGTCCATCTGCAGTAGGAGGAGTTGTAGGAGGTGTAGCCGGACAGGTAGGAAGAGGAATCCATGCCCATGTAGGTGCCGGTGGAGGCGCTCTGCAGGGTGTAGTAGCTGCCGGTGGCGGCCAGGGTGAAGACATAGCTGCTGCTCACGTTGGACAGCGCGTTGTTGGACAGGCTCATGCCGGTGCCGGAGTAAGCCACGGCATTGGAGGAATCCTCGATCTGCGCGCCGTTGGAGCTGGGAGTGACGCCCTTCAGCACGTACATGCTGGTGGAGTTGCCGTTGGTGATAACGTAGTCACCGGCCCAGTTGGAGGGCGTGGAGGTAACCAGCTGATAGCTCACGGGGCCGCTGCTGCCCTCAGTACGGGTGTAGACCGCGTAGAGGGTGACGTTGCCGCTGGGCGTGTAGGAGCCGGTCAGGATGTTGGGCCGGACAGTGGTTTCGGACACGGTATTGGCAGTCCAGCCGGCGAAGCTGTAGCCGCTGACAGCCGTAGCGGAGCTGGGCAGAGTCACGGACTCGCCGGAGTAGCAGGTCAGGGTATTGTAGGTGGAGCCGTTGGCCTTCAGGGTCACGGTGTACTGGGTCTTGGCGGCAAAGTTGATGCGGACCGTGCAGTCAGAGGAGGGATTCACCGTGAAGGTGTTGCCGTTCTGGGTCACGGTGGCGGTGCCGCTGGTGACAGTATAGCTGGCAGCGTAGTAGCCGGTCTTCGGGGAGGCAGTGATTACATTGCCGCTGACGGAGACAGTACCGTAGCTGGTGTTGTTGGAGGTAGCGGTCACGGTGTAGTTGGTGGAGGAGCCGCCGTAGAGGTTCCAGGTGGAGTACACGTTCTGGACGGCGTCCACGTTGCCGTGGCCGGGATAGCTGTCTTCAGAGGAGACAGTGATGGGGAACGCCGCGTGGTTGGCAACAGCCTGAGACTGGCTGTAGTTGGAGTAGGCGGGATCCCACTTGCCCAGGGAGTTCTTCGCCTTGTTCAGCGCAGTACCGAAGTTGTCGCCGTCCTTGACGTAGCCCAGGATGGTCTGCATGTACTGCTTCTCACCGGTGAAGGTGACGGACTGGGAGTAGCCGTAAACGACCTCAACGCCCTTGTTGCGCAGGCCCTTGAACATGCCGTCGGTGGCCATGCCCAGGCAGATGCCCATGTAGATCAGGGAGTGCGGCGCGTTCTTGGTCATGTGGTTGGCGATGCAGGTGCCGGAAACGTAAGCGTAGCCGGAACCCTTCATGCACTCGTAGTAGGTGCCGTAGGGGCCGCTCTTGGCCTGGGTATCGGCGGTGGTGACGCCGGAGTTGGTGGTCAGGCAGAGGTAGGAGCAGTTGGCACGGGAGGTGTAGTCGCCGTTGGAGCCGGAGTAGTCGGTGGTGCCGTGGGAGTCGAAAATGACCAGGCCGCACTCTTCGATGGTCCGGGCAATATTGTCAACGGTGGCGTTGGTCATGGAGTACCGCATGCCGGTGCCGCCGGTGGCAGCGTAAAGGTTCTGCCACATGGTCTTGTAGGCAGGAGAGTAACTGGTAAAGGAGGAGTCGGCGTAGGAAGAGCTGGACTCCCAGTAGGGCTGAATCAGGCCAATCTTGGTGGAGGCAGCGCTGCCGCCGCGGGTGTTGGTGACAAGCTCCTTCAGCGCTTCGGCCTCAGCCTCCGCCCGGGCAATCTCCTCGGGAGTGGGGTCATTGACCGTATTGTGAAGCTCTGCTTCCATTCTGGGGTCGTAGCAGCAGGGCATGCCGGTGGTGGTCTGCCAGACCAGGAAGCTGCCGTTCCGCTGCAGCGTGCCGGGCACATAAGTCTCGGAGGACTTGATGGCATCGACAACCTGAGGGACGATGCGGATGTAGTCTTCCTCAGTCATCCGGCTGATACCGCCCATACGGGTAGCAGCGCCGGCTTCAACCTCCGCGATTTTTGCGAATACGTCGTTATCCAGGATGGCATTGTCTTCCTCGGTGTAGGAACGAGCCATTTCGGCCTCGCCGGAAATGGCGGCACTTCCCCCCGCGGCAGCCATGGTGGGCAGAAGGCCGACAACCATAGCCAGCACAAGCAGGAGCGCGAACAGGCGTTTAAACTGTTTACTCATGTTTGTAGTCAATCTCCTTTTCCAATTTGTTAACAGGTTTGGGTTGATAACGAACCGGTGCACCGTGAATGATTATAGCATTTTATCGTCGTTTTGTACAGAATGTTTTTCCAACTTATTCATTGCGATTGTGCCGTAATTTTTACAAACAATTTGTTAAAAGTTTACAATTTCGAATGCAAATTTGAATATTCGAAATAAAAGTTCGCAATTTGTCTGTTTTACTTTCTCTGCTCTCCTGGATTTGACCGCCTGTTATCCATTAATAGAATATTAATACGTTTGTAATAATTCATAGTTTTGTAACTTTTGACGAATGAAAATTAACAAAATAAATTACCCGGACGGAAGGACTCCGCCCGGGCTTTCAAATTAAGGAAGTTCGATCACCACGATGAATCCGTCCACGTTGTTGCCTGAAACCCTGTAATCACCGGAGGATGGAACGACTACCTGGTCCTTGGGACAGAAATAGATCTCGTAGTTGTTATCGAAACATGTCACATTGAGGTGCCGGCCGGAGAAAGGATAACCGCGGAGGTAATCGATGTATTCCTCCAGGCAGAGGTTTTCCGACCTCATCACATAGGCGTGGGGCAGCCCCACGTAGCGGAAGTGCCAGGACTCAAAATTGATGCCGGTAATTTCGCTCTTGGCTTCCGGGTATCGCTGAATGAAGCCGAATTCCCAGGCGTGCTCCACGGCCCAGGCATAGTCTTCTTCCCCGTCAAAGCCGCCGCTGGCGCCGCTTTCCACGTCATAGGTGTCCAGGTCTACGGCCAGGCCGGTGTGGTGCTCGCTGTGGCCGGGCAGGGCGATATAGGCGTCCGCGTAAGCCTGGCCCCGGTTGGAAACGGCGTTTTCATACAGGCCGGTCTGATCCTGGAAGCTCCGCCAACCGGCCACAATGTTCACATCCCGGATTCCGGTTTCGGCGGCAAAGGCGTCCATCCATTCATTCAGCGCGTCCATGGTTTCCTGGGTCACGCTGAGATAGATGTCCTTGACCAGATAGCTTCCGTCCTTTTGATCATAGACAGTGACCGTCTCCGGGATTGAATCATCGAAGGCAATTTGATTGTTGACCAAGACCAGGGTGCCCTCCCTCAACGCGGATTCCGACAAATCGATCTGTTTCCATCCATCCGGCACGTTCTGCACAGTCGGTACCGTTGGCGCAGCGGGCGCTTCCCCGCGGGAAACCGGCATTGCCGCATTGGCCGGTCGGGGCTGTCCGGCTTGCGTCTTTTGCGCCGCCGGTTCCGTCGATTTGTCGGCCATGCAGGAAAGCAGCAGCAGCGCCAGAATCCCGGTCAGAAGGATGACCGTGCCCAGGGCAGCGGCACGCTTGAGGTAAAAAATCCTGCGGCGCACGTTCCGCCGTTTTTGTTGCTGTGACGTCATAGAAAAGCACTCCTTTGCTCTGTTTGTCATTACAGTAGCAGAGGAGCGCTTCTTTTTGCCTATCAATCGGCATCATTTTGGCATCAATTTCAGGGATTCAAAGCAAGATAGCCTCCCGATAATTCCAGCAGGAACGGCACGGTCATCGAATCCCCGCCTTCCCCGGTCAGCAGGAGTTGGAAGCTGCCGTTGGAAAAAGCGAGATCCATATTCTCCACCCGCACGGACCAGCCGTCGTAGAGCTGCCGATTGCAGCAGGCGGCCAGCGCGTTTGCAGCGGAGGAACTGATAAACTCCCAAATATCCACCGCTTCTGCAAAGCCCCGAAACAAGGTTCCAAAATCCGAGGAGGAACAGGCGATCACGCAGCGCAGGATCATCCCCGTCTGATCATCCAGTGTCGCTTCAAAATACCAAGTCTCGTCCATCTCTGCGGTCAGATTCCATACCAGGAAGGAACCGTCCTCTTCGAAACGGAGCAGTTCAGGCTGGGCGGCGCAATTATCTTCGGTCAATTGCACGGCATTTCCGGTCAAATCCCGCAGGAAGCGTTCCGTCACAGCCCGGGCATCCCGATCCGTAAGGAGGATTCCCCGCTCCAGCTGCACACTCTCCACGTCAACCAGGCCGTCCCGGATCAAAAGCAGCTTATCCTCTATACTCAGATCGAACTGGTAGCTGAGATCGATCTGCCGCACGGAAATCGTCTCCGCTTTTCCCTCCAGATCTTGATCCTTCTGCGCAGCGGCAAGCACCGGCAAAAACCATCCAATCACCCCCGCTGCGGCAAGCAACAAGACAAACAGGACGACGTGCTTTCCCTTCATCGCGCATCCCCCTCTCCAAGCTCTGCCCTGGGGAGGGTCACGGTGACGCAGGTGCCCTTGCCCTCCCGGGAGGTGAAGCTTATGGTTCCGTTGTGCAGATCCAGGATCCGGCTGCAAAGAGTCAGCCCCAGCCCGACGCCCCCCTGGGCCCGGGAGCGGGACTTATCCACCCGATAGAATGCCTCCGTCAGATGGCGGATGGCTTCCTCCGGCATGCCCCGGCCGTTGTCCAGCACCCGAATCTGATAGCCGTCCGCCTCCTGCTTGCCCAGCACATAGATATTACCGCCCTTGGTCAGCGCCTTGCGGGCGTTATCCAGCAGGTTGGTCAGTACGGAGGCAAACAGATCCGGCTCCAGCTTACAAAAGCCCGGCTCGCAGCGGCATTGCAGAACGATTCCGTTTTCCCGATAGACCGGCTGCAGATGGGTCACCAGCCGTTCGATCTGTACGGCAGGGTCGGCGTCGGTCAGCATAAGCTCCTGGTGCTTGACCAGCAGCAGGTCCAACAGCTTCAAAGACAGAGACTCCAGCCGCTTTCCCTCCGAGAAAATATAATTGGCAGCCTCCTGCGCCTCCTCCTCATCCAGACTCTGCCCTCGGAGCAGGTCCGCGTAGCCGATGATGGAGGTCATGGGGGTCTTTAGCTCGTGGGCAAAGCTGCCCATAAACTGCTCCTGCCGTTCCATCTCCTGCTGTTGGGCAGTGATGGTCTCCGAAAGCTGATCCGCCATGCGGTCAAACTCCGCTCCCAACAGGCCGATCTCGTCCCTGGCCGGGAGCTTTGCCCTTGTTTCCAGCCGTCCGGCCGCAAGACGCCGGGCAGCAGCGGACAGTCTCCCCAAAGGCCTGGTCAGAATCCACGCGATCGCCCAGGCCGCCGCGCCGCCCAAACCCAACATCAGGAGAAACACCCGGTGGTACGTAGAGATCTGTTCGCTTCTTGCCGAATAAATCGGGGTGATCTCATAGAGAATACTCAGCCGCAGGGGCAGATCGTTGGTCTGGACCGGGCCGCTGATCTGCAGGTATCGTCGGTCATCCCGGGCAAAGAGCAGCATTTTGCTGCCCTCCGTCTCCGGCAGACTGTTTACGGGCTCCCCCGCCTGATAAATTGCCTCGCCGTCCCGGCTCAACAGCACGCCGGCCTGGTTGGAGACCCGGTCCATCCGCTCCAGAGCGGTGCGAATGCTGGAAAAATCCTGACGGATGTCCACCAGATTCACCAACTGCACCGTCTGCAGCGTCATTTCGTAGGAGGAAACGGCGTTGGCCTGCTCCTGGGCCAGGCCAGACTGAAAGCTCTGGGAGATCAGCAGCATGCCTCCCACGCCATAGCCCAGGGTGAGCAGCCAGACCATCGCCAACAGCATTTTCTGTCGGAATTTCATCGGGAAGCCTCCAGCCGGTAACCCACCTTTGGCACTGCGTGCAAAATCTCCTCCCAGCCCAACTTCTTCCGCAGCCGCTGGACGTGCAGGTCCACCGTCTTGCTGCCGAAGGGGTACTCCTCATTCCAGACCCGCTCATAGATCATCTCCCGGTAGAGGGCGATGCCCGGGTTCCGGGCAAACAGCAGCAAAAGCTCGTATTCCTTGGGCGTCAGGGCTATTTCCGCTCCGTCCTTATAGACAAGCATTCCCTTTGTGTCGATCACCAGCCCGCCGATGCGAAGCTCTGAGGCGGTCTTGTTGTAGCGGCGCAGCACTACGTTCACCCGGGCCAGCAGCTCAAGCACCTCAAAGGGCTTGACGATGTAGTCCTCCGCGCCCAGCTCCAGCCCCTTCACCCGGTCGGAAACGGTGTTCTTGGCTGTGAGGAAGATTACAGGGATCTCCATGGGGCGGATATATTCCATCAACGAAAAGCCGTCGATCTCCGGCAGCATCACGTCCAGCAGGATCAAATCAAAGCTCTGGGTCTCCAGTACATCGGCGGCCTCCGCCCCGTCGTAGACGCAGGTGCAGGCATAGCCCGCTTTTTTCAGGCTCAATCGGATCAGATTGGAAATGGGCTTTTCGTCTTCAACGATCAGAATATGGATCATGATTCCACCTCCGGGGCAAGTATACATCCGTTCGGCATCAAAACGGCATCCGTCGATCTTTCCGCGGGGAAAAATCCCGCAAATGCGAATATAGCATACCACAATTCCCGCCGCTTGTCCATTGAAACGTCAAAGACAGCGCTTGTTTCTTTACAATTCCTTTTCGTATGTTGTGATAAACTATGTCTGTCATTCAGTGTGTTCTGATTCAAATTATTTTACCTTCTTTTCGTGCTTCCCACCCACGCCCAGCGTGGGGTTTTCTTTGGTGCGCGAGGCTGGAGCTGAACTCCCTTCGGGACTGGGAAGGGCTTCGCCTTTCCGTCGCCGCTTGCCGCGCTTCGCTCGGGACGGATTCTTCTGCCGGGCCCCGGATACCACAAAAAAAGGCCACCCTTCGGGTGACCGTTTTTTGTGTGAAAGAGCGCGCAAAAGTGTACCAAGCCATAGAAAGAACGCCCAAAAAAATTCAAGGCGTGATAGAAATACAGAAGCGGTCATACAAGAGGAATGCTTATGTGGTGCACATCATGTAGATATCGTTCAAACATGGCAAAGAAGCACTCAAAAGCATATCGATCATCATTGCCGCAAGTATATAACAGATGATTCCACCAGCAGGCATATCCGTTCTGGTCATCAATTTTTTCATTCTGATACCATGTCACAAAGGTTCAGAAATATCGCAGCGGAGTTTCGTCAGTGAAAAATGAAAAGGCATACTCCATGCCAGCCAGCACATCCCGAAAGGAGAGTAAAGACGGTTGGCCGAAGTACATACCCGGTCTTTTCTTCACATCCGCGAAGAAGATCAACTCGTCAAATTCTTGTGTATCGCGCATTTGCTCCACTCCTGTTACAATTTATTTGCCCCCAAGTTCATGGCAACCAGCCATCGGCCGGGGACATCTCATTGCCTTAGCTGCATAATGGGAGAGCAATGGTCTGACCGAATACTCCCAGGGCGAAACGCCCGTAGGAAAGTCAGCTCAACCATTCTCCCATTAGCAGCGTTCGATTTGTGCAGGTAGTGCCGCATTCATCGTGCGTCCGTGTCACCAAACAGATAGAATCGGCAATGGGTAAAGGATGGTTCGTCCATTACAGAAATCATGATGACAGGAGACGAAAGAGATGTACGCAGTCGGAATTGACGTTTCAAAGGGTAAGAGCACGGTGTCCGTGTTCGACCAGCGCAAGGAAATGGTTGTAAAGCCGATCGACATTCCCCACACCCTCACCGGCCTTGCAGCCCTGTCCGAGCTGGTCAGGGCGCAGCCGGGCGAGGTAAAGGTGGTCATGGAATGGAGTGTACCTGCCGTTACCACGAGCCGGTCGCAAACTACCTCCAGCAGGATGGCCACTTCGTCAGCACCCTCAATCCGCTTGCGATCCGGAATGCCGGAAACGGCGTCGGTGTCCATGAAATCAAAACGGACAAGACAGATTCCAAAAAAGCCGCGAAATTTGGGATTGACAATAGAAAAAACGCGTAAAAGACATTCTCTGTTCGCTTTTAATGAATATACCAAGCAGGTTTTTCGTAATCGTTCCACTCTATCAAGACATCTTCGAATGAAAAACAAACCGTGAAACCCGGTTGTGAAGATACGTCAAGATAGAAGGTTTCATCATCTTTTTTACCAAAATCAAAAACTGTAATTCCTTTTTTCAGTTGTTCTATAAAATGTTCCTTCCCTTCATCTCCCGAATAAATGATTTGCGTCTCATCAGGATAGAACTGTCCGTTCTCATTCTGCTTCAAAGCCCTGAGCAGTTCATAGGATTTGATCGTGCAGTCTTCAAAAGAGAGGCGAGCGCATGCAATCTCCATATCGGTCTCAAACGGATTTTGCATCGCTTCCTTATGAATGTTCAAATAAGCTGCCTGAGCAATCAGTCGTTGGCTAAGAAAGGATTCAAGCGTCAATACAGCATCGTGAAATTCAAAATCTGACAGTCTGTTTTTGGAAAGATACTTCATAGCACTCACCACCTTTTTGTGTATTATAAAACACATTTAAGAAATAGAAAACCTCTCTTGTCTTGGTAGGCAAAAAAGGTTTCTTTGTTGTGAAAGTGCGCGTAAAAGTACACCAAGGCATAGAAAGAGCGCGTAAAAAACATTCCTGCGGTTATTCTTTCTGGTCGTCTGCTTCGACGGGTGCGTTTTCATCGTTCGTGTTGTTTACTGAGTAGCTGCAACGCCTTATCTTCCGTGTATATATGCTGCTGCTTCCATCCCAAAGGCATTTAGAGCATCTTCCGTTAATAAAAACATGCTTGCAATTCTCATATCCATATAAAATATGTGAACATTCTGGGCATAGACGCTCCATTTTTGAAGAAGATTTCAAATAAATGCTTCCGCATTCATCACAATATGCAATCTCTCTTTTCTCGTCGTTCTCCATCATTTCAATCGAACTCCTCAATCACACGCAGATCTCTTGAGAATTATATCGACACGATCTAATAAAATCAACTTGCAGAATGAGAAAAAAGGAAACCTCTCTTGCCCTGGTAGACAAAAGAGGTTTCTTTGATGGTGCGCGAGGCGGGAGTTGAACCCGCACGTCCGGAGTGGACACTAGAACCTGAATCTAGCGAGTCTACCAATTCCACCACTCGCGCGTTTCACAATCTCTCGACTGCCCCGATATATTAGCATAGATTATTCCGTTTGTCAACTGTTTTTTTCTGTTTTTTTATTTGTCCAATACAGCCGGGAGCTTGCCCGCAAAAGCCTTGAATTTTACTTTGCAAATCCTCCGGCGGGACAGATCAGGCGTTGCTTTTCTCCGGACTTGTGCTATACTGGGTATACCTTATCAAAACAATTCGGCGAGGCGATTCTGATGTTTGATTCCATCATACTGGACGGAGCGGTGCTGGACGGGAGGGGATGTCCGGCCCGGAGGCTTGATATCGGGATTCGGGACGGCAAAATCGCCGCCCTGGGGAATTTGTCCCAGGCGGAGGCCGGGACAATCTATCGGGCAGCGGGGCGGATGGTGACGCCGGGCTTTCTGGATATTCACCGCCACGGAGATCTGGCAGTCTTTCAGCCTGCGTTCGGCGAGCTGGAGCTGCGGCAGGGTCTGACTACCATCATCAACGGAAACTGCGGCATGTCCGCCGCTCCCTTTGGTGCGGAGCACAGGGGCGCGATTCTGGACTACCTCTCCCCTGTCATCGGCATCGACGCCTCCGTGCCCAGCGAATCCGTATCGGATTACCTGCAAGCCGTCCGGGCTTCCAGGCCGCCGCTCCACGTGGGCCTGCTGGCAGGCTCCGGCGTGATCCGGGCGGACGTGTCCGGCTTTGCCGCCGGCACGCTGACCCGTGAACAGCTTCACGCTGTCCGCCTGCGGCTGGAAACTGCCCTGGCCGAGGGCGCGCTGGGCGTCTCTTTGGGGCTGGGCTACGCGCCGGACTGCTTCTATGACACCCAGGGGCTCATCGACGCTTTGGCGCCCCTCCGGGACGGATCCGTTCCCCTGACAGTCCATATCCGGGACGAGGGGGGCAACGTGGACAAGTCCGTGACGGAAATGCTGACGGTTGCCCGGGCGCTGAACTGTCCACTGGAGATCAGCCATCTGAAGGCCATCGGCATGGAGAACTGGCAGCGGAAGATTCCCAGGGTTCTGGATACACTTGCCCGGGCCAGAGCAGAGGGACTGCGGGTCCGCTGGGACGTCTACCCCTACACGGCAGGGTCCACCCAATTGCTCCACGTTCTGCCTCCGGAGGTTTTGGAGGGCGGTACGGAGGTGCTGACCCGGCGGCTGAGCGATCCGGCCGTTCGTGCCCATATCCGGGCAAGGCTTGCAGCGGGCGAGGACTACAACAACATCGCCAAGCTGGTTGGCTGGGAGAACGTCATCGTCTCCTCCCTCCACCGACCGGAAAACCGGGACGTACTGGGGCTGTCCATCCCGGAGGCCGCGGCCCTGCGGGGTCTGGACGAGGTGGACTTTACCCTGGAGTTGCTGCGGTCGGAGCGCTGCGCCGTCACCATGATCGACTTTATCACCTGCGAGGAGGACCTGCAGGCCATCCTGCGCTCCGACGCCGTCAGTCTGATCTCCGACGCCACTTATCCCGCCACAGGCAAGCCCCATCCCCGGCTCTACGGCAGCTTCGTCCGGCTGATTGAGCGTTATGTAAACCAATTACACGTCTTAACCCTACCGGAGGCAGTCCGCAAAATGACCCTGGCTCCCGCCGAGGCCCTGGGTCTGGGGCAAAAGGGTCGGATTGCGTTGGGTGCGGACGCGGACCTGCTGATCTTCAATCCCGCCGCCCTTCACGAAGCAGGCTCTTACGAAGACCCCGCTCGTTTTGCCCAGGGAATCGACGACGTGTTTGTGGCGGGCGCAGCGGTACTTCTGGATGGAAAGCTGACCGGAAAACGGCCGGGACACGTTGTCTCCCGATAAGAAACAAAAAGAAGTAAGAAGCAGCCGAACGGCTGCTCCTTACTTCTTGCTGCTTTGGGACTATTTTCCCGCTTCCGGTTTGTCAATCGCAGATCTGTCCCCAGAACAGCAGCTCGGGGGCCTCGTCTTCCCTGACGATGGCGAACTGGAAGGGATGGTCGGCGGTAAATTCCACGGGCTCCTCGGGGTTGGGCAAAGCGGTGGCCCGAACCATAATGACAGCAGTTGCGGCAGCGGCCTCCAAGCCCTTTTCGTCCACCTTCACCTTGGCCTTCTGGATGATGTCGTCCACAAAGACTTCCTTGGTGAACATGGGATTGAACTCCGCAATCCCGCCGTCCTCGAACATTTTCGTGCAGCCCATGGCCTTCAGACACATTACCAGCTCCTTTTCGTCGTAGCTGGACTCCACCTCAAACTTGGGCAGGGTGACGTGCGTTTTCCGGTAGTCGGCCTTGGCCAGCTTTTCGGACAGCTTCGAGCCGTCGCCCAGAACCAGGATCATGTTGACGCCGCCCTGGAGGGGCACGACCACCAGCTGGCAGTCGTCGTCCTCGTAGTAGCGGAACTTCTCGGTCTTGGTGATAAATTCCTTTTGGACGGTCTCACCGGTAACGGTGGTGAAGTCCGTCAGAGAGGAGTCTGCGAAGGACTCCGCCCACTTGGCCTTCAGGTACAGGGCGTTGATCAGAACGGCGGCGGACTTGGAAGCGTCGTTCACAATGGAGGGGATCAAGCCGTTGGTCTGCTCCTTGACCCAATCATTCACCGCCTTGGTGATCTCCGCAGCGGAATAGGACTCCGCGTGAGCAGCCAGAGCTTTGGCAACCAGCTCCTTGTAGGAATCCCGGAACTCGCCGTCACAGTCGGAATTATGGAAAATAGCGTTTACCACCCGGTAGGCGGAATCGCTGCGATCCTCGCCGAAGACGCGGCTGTCAAAGTCGGCCACGCCCACCAGGACGGAGGCATACCAGCTCTGGAGGGCTTCCACGTCGGCAAAGCCCAGCGCGTCCAGAATCTGCTGCTGCGTCTCCCCTTCCGCGCCCAGGGCCGTCAGGGCCAGGGCCGCTTTCAGGGACAGCGGGGAAACGGTGAAGCTCTCCTGCTCCAGACCGTTGGCCTGAAGATAGGCGATCAGCTTGGCGTCCAGCGCGTTGAGACCCAGGCCGCTTCCCTCAGGCAGCTCCGGCATGGGAGGTACGGGCTCGGTCTCCGGGGCAGAGGGTTCTGCCGGTTTGTTGGTTGCTGCGGGCGGTTCCGCGGAGGGCTGGGGCTCTACCTGGGATTGACATGCGGTGAGCCCGAGACAGGCGGCCAGAAGGATCAAAAGAAATCTGCGTTTCATACTTCAACACTCCTTTTCATAATGTTTAGTTCTCCCTTTTCGCTTATCAGACGCTCTGTTCGGAAAAAAGTTCCCGAAAACGAAAAAGTTTACAAATCAGCCATAATTTTGCTCCGTTTGGAATTGACAGGCTGTGATATAATATACCATAGAATTTCTGAGAAAAGAAGGTTTTTTTATGACAATTATTGACATTTATTCCGGTTTCCTGGGCGCAGGCAAAACCACCCTCATCAAGAAGATGATCTCCGAAGCCTACAAGGGCCAGAAGCTGGTGCTGATCGAAAACGAATTCGGCGAGATCGGCATCGACGGCGGCTTTCTGAAGGAGGCCGGCATCCAGATCACCGAGATGAACTCCGGCTGCATCTGCTGCTCCCTGGTGGGCGACTTCGGCACCGCCCTGAAGCAGGTCATCCACGAGTATCACCCGGACCGCATCCTGATTGAGCCCTCCGGCGTGGGCAAGCTTTCTGACGTGATGGTAGCCGTGGAGAAAGCCGCGGAGCACGAGGCCGTTCTGGGCGCCACCGTAGCCGTGGCCGACGCCTCCAAGGTGAAGCTCTATATGAAGAACTTTGGCGAGTTCTACAACAACCAGATTGAGACCGCGGGCTGCATCGTCCTCAGCCGGACCCAGAACGTCCCAGAGGCCAAGCTGAAGGCAGCCGTGGAACTGATCCGTCAGCACAACGACCGGGCCACTCTGGTCACCACCCCCTGGGACGAGCTCAGCGGCGAACAGCTCAAGGAGGCCATGGAGGCCAATCCTACCCTGGACGATATGATGCAGGAGCTCATTCGCGCCCATGAGGAAGAGGAGGAAGAACACGAGCATCATCACCATCACCATGAGGACGAGGAGGAGCACGAGTGCTGCTGCCATCACCATGACGATGAAGACGAGGATGCCCATGAGGAACACCATCACCACCATCATCATGACGATGACGAGGACGAGCACGATCACTCCCACTGCGACCACGAGCACGGCCACTGCGAGCACGAGCACGACCATCACGAACATGGCGAGCACGAGCATCATCACCATCACCACCATGCCGACGAGGTGTTCACCAGCTGGGGCCGGGAGACCACGAAGCAGTACACCGAGGAGGAGATTCGGAACGCGCTGTCCGCGCTGGACAACGCCCTGGAATACGGCATCATTCTCCGGGCCAAGGGCATCGTCCCTGCGACAGACGGCCGCTGGATCCATTTTGACCACGTACCCGGCGAGATCGACGTGCGCTTCGGCCCCGCTGACGTGATCGGCAAGCTCTGCGTTATCGGCTCCAAGATCGACGAGGCTGCCATCGCCGAGCTCTTCGGCCTGTAAGACGGGAGGCCGCCATGCCCATTCCTGTCTATGCCTTTACCGGCTTCCTGGAGGCCGGTAAAACCAAGTTTATCCAGGAGACCCTGGAGGATGAACGCTTCAACAGCGGCGAGCGGACCCTGGTTCTGATCTGCGAGGAGGGCGAGGAGGAATACGACATCTCCACCTACCCCCACAAGGCCGTCTACCTGGAGGTCATTGACCAGGAGAACGTCAGCACCGAAGAGCTGAAGGCCCTGGCGGAAAAGAACCACGCCAAGCGGGTCATTGTGGAGCTCAACGGCATGCAGATGATCGAGCCCTTCTACCGGAAGATGCCCGAGGGCTGGGAGCTGGCCCAGGAGGTCATGTTCGCCGACGCCGGGTCCATTCTGGCCTACAACACGAACCTGCGCTCCCTGGTGGTGGACAAGCTCTCCGGTGCGGAGATGGTGGTCTTCAACCGCATGGACCCCAAGGCCGATAAGATGCCCCTGCACAAGCTTGCCCGGGCGCTGAACCGTCGGATCGACATTGTCTACGACTATAGCGACGGCACCACGGAGTTTGACGACATCGTGGACCCCCTGCCCTTTGACCTGAACGCCCCTATCGTCACAATTGAGGACGAGGACTACGCTCTGTTTTATAGGGACATCACCGAGGAGCCCCAGAAGTACGACGGCAAGACTGTCCGGTACAAGGGTCAAGTGGCCCGGCTCAAAAACGACAAGCCCGGCGTCTTCGCCCCGGGACGTTTTGTGATGACCTGCTGCGAGGCTGACATCACCTTTATGGGCCTGCCCTGCAAGTACCCGGACTGCAAGACCCTGGAAATGCGGTCCTGGGTCACGGTAACCGCCAAGGTTGCCGTGAAGAGCCATGCCCTGTTCAAGGGCCCCGGTCCCATCCTGACCGCGATTTCCGTGGAACCGGCCCAAGCCCCCGCCCAGGAAGTTGCGACGTTTTAACGGAACCCCTGTAAATAGACCACACCCGCCTTTCGTGTTTGAAAGGCGGGTGTATTTCTGCAGCGCCGACAAGTTGCCGGCCCGCACCGCTTACGGTGCGATTTGGCCCGGGTAAACCCAGCACAGTATCGGCATCGACCCCGGCTGGATCGTCCGTTGGGTGATCGTTCTCTCTGGGAACCGGGCGGCTCATCCTTGCGGATAAGAGCCGTCCCTACGGCCGACAGATCGTCGGCGCTGCGCTTAGGGCGGACGGCAGGGTGCCGTCCCTACGGCTGGAGGTTTTCAGGCCTCTACGCCTGGGTGCCGTCGTTGTCAATCTGGTTGCGGAAGACCACGAAGCGGGTGAAAAGGTATTCCGTGACAAAGTTGATCAGCATGGTACCGGCCTGCACTACGATCTCGTTCCAGTGCAGGGTCTCCGTAAAATACTTGACCCACAGGGTAGACAGCGGCGTGAACACGCAGTAGAAGGCAAACACCTTCGCCATGGCCACAGGGACGTTGGCCGCAGAGTGGAAGGTGAACTTCCGGTTGACGGTAAAGTTGTAGACCACCGAGCAGATCAGGCCGATCAGATAGGGGATCCAGTAATGCTCCTCCTCCGGGATCAAAAAGTGGGCGATCAGAAAGGTAACGCCGATCTGGATCAGCCCGGCGGAAGCGGAAAACAGAGTGAATTTGACGGCGCGAATCAGTTCCTTGCGGTCTTTCATAGGCGTACCCTTTCATGGAAAATCTCTGTGATTGATATACCACCTCATCCGTCATCGGGCTTCCGTGAGACGCCCGATGACACCTTCCCCTCAAGGGGAAGGCTTTTCATAAAGCTCGATCAGAGAATGAATATGGTTTTTATACTCCTCTGCCACATCCTCCGGAGACAGGAGCTTTACACGGGTGCCGAAAGAGGCAATCCAGCCGTAGAAGATAGGCGAGACCATAATCTCAGCCATGCAGGTGAAATGATTGGGCCCGTCTGGGATCAGCATAATATCCTTGCCGAAGCGGTCAATCACCACACCGGCCAGGCTGTTTTCAAAGCGCATCCGTACCTGCCGCAGACTGCCGTTGAACATGCCGAAGACCTGCCTGCCGTAGCTGGCCAGATCCAGACTGCGGGTCTCCGGGGTCTGAATCCGGGGCTCCCCGGTCTGTCGGATGTTGGTCATTTTGTCCACCCGGAAGTGGGTGATGCCGTGCTCGGCCGTATGGGCGATCAAATAGTAATTGTCGTCGTCCCAGCACAGGGCATAGGGGCTGGCGGTGCGGGTGCCCTTACGGAAAACACGCTCCTTGTCCCGATCCCACTCAAAGTAGCGGAAGCTGATGCGGCTGCCCGCCCGAATAGCCTCATGGAGAGCGTCCACATTGTAGATGACGCTCTCGTTCATGGACTTCACCCGGCCGGAGACCACCAGATCCCGTCGCAGCTCCACCGCCCGGTGGCGGCTGGTGAGAGTTCCCAGCTTTTTCAGCAGTTGGGCAGACTTCTTCTCCGTCAGGAACTTGGACGCCAGGACGGCGTCCGCCAGGAGCTTCAGCTCCGCCAGGTCAAAGGCGCCGGAGCCCGCGTAATAGCCCGCGGTTTTGCCTTTGGTGGTCACAATATCGCAGCCGTAGTCCATCAGCAGCTGAATGTCTCGGTAGACGCTCTTGCGCTCCGCGGAAATTCCCTTGGCCTCCAAATGGGCAATCAGATCGTGAATGGTGGCAGGATGATCCGGGTCGGTGTTCTGCTCCAGATACTCCTTCAGCAGAAGCAGCTTGAGCTTTTGGTTCTCTGTCTTTGGCATGGCACTCTCTCCCCCTGGCACATGGGGCGCCCCATCGGGGCCCCGCTTCATCCGTCCTCCCCGCAAGGGGAAGGCTGTTTCACTTCAGCAGCGGCAGAATCGCATCCGGTACATAGGCGGACACGTCTTTTCCGTAGCTGTTGAGCTCCTTGACCATGGAGGAGGACACCGCCACGTTGTTGGAACGGAAATAAATATACTCCAGCTCGGGATTGATGAGCTTGTTGACGCAGGCCACGTTTTCCTCGTAGTTGTAGTCCATGTTATTGCGCAGGCCCCGGATCATGTAATCGGTGTTCTTCAGGCGGGCAAATTCCGCCACCAGACCGTTCCAGATCACCACCTCACAGTTTTCGATCCGCTGGTCCTCCAGGGTCTTGGTAATGGCCTCGGCGATCCGATCCGCCGGGAAGGAGCGATGCTTTTCGGCGTTGACGCCGATCACGACGTAAACCCGGTCGAAAATTTCGGAGGCCTTGCGTACGATGTCCAGATGGCCGTTGGTGAAGGGGTCAAAAAAACCCGGATAGATTGCGGTCTTTCCCATTGAATGCGTTCCTTTCCAGCCTGCGGTAGTAGATGACAAAGAGCAGGCAAAGCAAAATATTGTGGGCAATCATGCAGCCCCAGGCGGAGATCAGGCCGCCGCCCAGAAAACGGGTGAACAGGAAGGTGCCCAGAATTCGCACGCCCCACATGCCGATGACGTTGAACACGAAGGGCGCCCGGGTCTTCCCCGCGCCCTGGAGCATGCCCTCCACCACAATGGAAATACCGAAGATGGGCTCGGAACAGGCCACCATCCGCAGCACTGTGCTGCCCAGCTCAATGACCTTCGGGTCCTTGCTGAACAGGCGGACCATCTGGGGCGCAAAGATAAACAGCAGCCCGCCGGTGACTACCATCATAATGACCTCTATCGCCGAAATCAACACGGAGAGGTCCTTCTGCCGCTGGCGGTCCCGCATGCCGATGGCGTTGCCGGTGAGGGTGGCAGCCGCAGCCTGCATCCCGTAGCCCGGGATGTAAAAGGCGGATTCCACTGTGTTGGCGACAGTATGGGCAGCGGTGGCGATGTCGCCCAGGGCATTGATCATAGAGGCGAAGACCACGTAGCCCAGAGAGGTGGTAAAGCGCTGGGCCATGTTCGGAAGAGCCACCCGCATAAAAGGCCGGAGTACAGTCTTGTCCGGCCGGATGGGATAGCCCTTGGGCGATACGGTTTTGTGGCGGAACAGGGCCAGGGTGATGAAAACGCCGCCAAATGTAAAGCTCACCGCACTGGCGATAGCCGCGCCGGTGACGCCCAAGCCCGCGCCCCACATGGTAAAGCTGCTTCCCAGGATCGTCACGGTCCTGGGCTCATAAATCAACAGAAAGTTCAGGAGTATATTCAGCAGGTTCACGCCCACGCCCACCCGCATGGGGGTCTTTGTGTCCCCGGCGGCCCGAAGAACCGTGCCGAAGATCACGCTGGCGGCCCGGGGCAGCATGGGCAGATACAGGATCATGAAATAGCGGGAGGCCAGCGGGCGCAGCCGCTGCTCCACCTGCATCCAGGCGGGAACGTAGCCGCTGAGGCTCGTAGTGAGGACCGTAAAGAGGGTGCCCGTCAACAGAACCATCAGCACGGACTGGGCGGAGGCCCGTTTGGCCCGTTCGGTCTCCCCTGCTCCCAGAGCCTGAGAGATATATGCCAAAAAGCCAATGCCGAAGGCGTAGATCGTTGTCCCGATCAGCCAGTTCACCGTAGCCGTGGAGCCAACTGCGGCAGTGGCGTCGGTACCCAGCCTGCCCACCATGGCCGTGTCGATATACTGCACGGCGGTCTGCATAGTTTCCTCCAGCATGGTGGGCCAGGCCAGAGCAAAGATAACCGGCAGCAGGGCTTTGTATCGCTGTTTTTTGAGTGTTGTTGTCATTGATATACCTCGGGACATATTTCCATCACCTTATCCCGGATATTCAGCAGGTCCAGGAAGGTCTCCGGGCGGCGGTTCAAGTCCCGCAGCAGGGCGGAAGGGTGGTAAATGGCGGTGTACCAGACGCCGTTCCGGCTGGTCCACTGACCGTGCTCCCGGGTGATCCGATAGTCTTTTCGGATTAAAACGCCCGCGGCAATCCGACCCAGACAGATAATCAGCTTGGGCTGGATCAGTCTGATCTGTTCCTGCAGGAAGCCCACGCACGCAGCCTGCTCCTCCTCCCGGGGATCCCGGTTTCCGGGTGGGCGGCATTTGACCACGTTGGCGATGTAGCAGTTGTCCCGGCCCAGGTCCACAATGGACAGCATCTCATCCAGGAGCTTCCCGGCGGCGCCCACAAAAGGTTCGCCCTGAAGGTCTTCCTGTTGGCCGGGGCCCTCTCCCACAAAGAGAACCGGGCTGTCCTGTTTCCCAACGCCGAAGACGACGCGGTTTCTGGTTTTCCAAAGCCCGCAGGCCTGGCAGTGCTCGCAGCGTTCCCGCAGCAGCTCCCAAGCGGAGGGAATGGGGCCGCTCACGGTCTGTCCCCCCCGTCAGAACGGTTCCGGCCTTCCCGGTACACCGTCGGAACTCGCTTGGTCTGATCGTCCAGATCCACCCGTCGGGGCCTACCTCCGGTGTTTCTCTGACTGTCCGCAGCGATGACGTCCCGGATCATGGCCCGCTTCCGGCGGCGTTCCAGCGCCACCCGGCGGCTGTGCCGATAGACGGCGTTGCGCAGAATCAGGATCAGAAACAGCCCCACCACCAGCAGGACGGGGACATACCAGTAGCTAAAAAGCTTCTGGACCAGGCTCTTCTCCTCTTCCGGGGTATCCTTGCCGGTGAGCTCAGCCAGGGCCTTATCCACGCTTCTCTCCTCTACCGCAGTAAGGGTTTCCAGGTCTGAAGTTCCCACCTGCGTTCCGTCATAGAACACATACAGCGTTCCCACCTTTTGCCCCTGATCCAGAGGCGCAACCAGGCCCTTGGGGTCATCCAGCCTGAAGCTGGTCGTAACCTTATCCTTGTCGTACTCTCTGGGCAGCAGGCAGCTCACATCCGAGGAGGGAATCAGCACCACACCCCGCTTGTCCTTGGCGTACTGAACCTCCGCAGAGAACATGGGCGCCATGCCAGCAGTGGCAACCTTGGCGTAGGCAAAATTGGAAAAACCGTAATTGAAAAGCTTCTTGGCCTCCACGAAGTTGTCGTAGCGGACGCTGCCGTCGGACATCATCTTGGTATCTGCGCCCATAATGATGCAGAGCAAATCCATGTTCCCGTCAGAGGCCCGGGAGATCACGCATCGGCCGGCCGCACTGGTGTAGCCGGTCTTGATGCCGGAGGCCTCTGCCAGGTAGTAGGAATAGTAGTCCCCGTTATCAGCCAGATAGCGGTTGCCGTCGTTCAAAATCAGATTGTTCGTGGTGGTAATCTTCCGGGTATTGGAAAGGTTTGTAGCGGGAACAGTATATTCCACCGTGTTGCTGATTTCCCGGAACAGCTCATAGGTCAGGGCCTTGCGGGTGATGACGCTCAGGTCCCGGGCCGTGGTATAATGGCCGGAGTCATGAAGTCCGTGGGTGTTGGCAAAGCGGGTGCCGGTGCAGCCCAGGTCCGAGGCCGTCTTGTTCATCAGGCTGACAAAGGAGGGAATATCTCCCGCCACGTATTCCGCGATGACATTGCCGGCCTCGTTGGTGGAGTTGACCATCAGATAGTAGAGCAAGTCCCGCAGGGTCAGGCGCTCGCCCGCTTGCAGGCGCAGCTCTCCGCCGGCCTCGGCAATCCCGGCCAGGGCGGAATCGGAAACCGTCACCAGCTTATCCAGGTCCTTGCCGGCATATTCCAGGGCAACCATGCAGGTCATAATCTTAGTCAGGCTGGCGGGGTAGACCATGGACTCCGCGTTTTTCGCGTAGACCACGATGCCGGAATTGAGTTCCAGCAGCAGGGCGGTCTCACAGCCCGCCTCGTAGGCAGGGGCCCCTGCCAGCAGGTTTTCCCGGTAGCCGGTGGGATCGTCCGCCCAGGGGGCGGAGGTCTCCACAGCCGCCTCCGTGGTCTCGGGCTGGGTCTCCGACCCTGTCTCCGCGGCGGAAACCGGGAGGACAAGCAGACCGATCAGCATGCTAAGTAACAAAAAGAGCGAAATAATTTCGGTTTTTTTCATGATTTTCACCAAATATTTATATTTCCAAGTTGCCCTGACGCCGTCAAGTGTGCTATAATAGAGAGGAAGATGTTCTGGGCGCAGCGGCGCAAACTGTTTTTTACCGTTCCGGCGGGGTTCACTGCGTGTGAGTCACACTATGATGAATTATAGCAGAAAATCGCCGCTTGTCAACGGAAAGGACTGGTCTTGCCATGCAAAAATTCCGAAGGCTGCTTTATCCTGCCCTGACGCTGTGTTTTCTGCTGGGGATGCTGGGTTTTTTCCTGGGCAGGCACTCCGTGGATGGGCTGATGCTGTCCACCCAACACCCTGCCCCCGCCGAAACACAGAATCGTTCGCTGCCGGCGGTCCCTTCTGCCGCCAGGAAAACTGCCGGTCGGATCGATCTGAACTCAGCTACTTTAGAGGAATTGATGACGCTTCCCGGGATCGGCGAAGTCCGGGCCCGAAGCATTCTTGCCTACCGGGAAACCAACGGTCCTTTCCGGCAGGCAGCGGATCTGATGAACGTCAGCGGCATCGGCGAGGGAATTTTTGCGAAACTGCGCGATTACGTTTATGTGGAGGATGACCATGAAAGTACTGATTATTGACGACGAGGAGCTGCTGCTCAAAGGCATTTCCTACAATCTGGAAAACGAGGGCTATCAGGTAGTCACAGGGACCACCGGCCTGGAGGCCATCCGTCTTGCACAGGACCCGGACGTTCGGCTGATTGTTCTGGACGTGATGATGCCCGGGATGGATGGGCTGGAAGCCTGTCGGCGTATTCGGCAGTTTTCTGAGGTGCCCATTATCATGCTCACGGCCAAAACCGAAGACATGGACAAGCTGATCGGCTTCGACTGCGGCGCGGACGACTACATGACCAAGCCGTTCAATATTCTGGAACTCAAGGCCAGAATACGGGCCATCCTGAAGCGCACGTCCAAGCAGGAGATCGAAACCAGGATCGTCCGGGGCTCCATCACGCTGGACTCCCAAAGCCGGAGCACCCTGAAAAACGGTGTGCCCGTGGAGCTGACCGCCAAGGAATTCGATCTGGTAGAGCTTCTAATTCGCAACCCGAACCGGGTCTATTCCCGGGAGAATTTGCTGGATATTATCTGGGGCGACGACTATCGCAGCGATATTCGCACCGTGGACGTCCACATCCGCCGAATCCGTGAAAAACTGGAACGGGATCCGGCAAACCCTGTGCATATTCTGACAAAGTGGGGAGTTGGGTACTATTTCAAAGCATGAAAAAGGGGCCGCGCATCCGTTTCACAGCTCCCAGCTGCGCTATGCGGCGGCCTACGTGCTGATTACCTCCGCTGTACTCCTTGTCCTGAATATTTACGCTCCCATTATGATCCGAAATCTCACCTACGCGTCGCAAAGTCACGCCATGCTGGATAAGGCGCAGCTGTTAGTCTCTGCCTTTTCCAACAGTGACCGGCTGGATGGCGAGACCGTACGGGAAGTCATTCAGTCTGTGGACGACCTTCACACCGCAAGGGTGGTCATCACAGACGTCGGCGCACACTGCGTCTATGACTCTCTGAACACCAACGCCGCCGGAATCCGGCTTGTTCTCTACCCCGAGGTGGCCTCCGCGCTGGAGGGCAACGACGCGGTCTACATCCGCTATGAACCGGGTCTGCTCATTTCCAAGGCGGCTATGCCCATTGTGGCCTACAACCGGATCATCGGCGCGGTTTATCTGTTGGAACGGGATTCGGACCAAGCTGCCCTGATCGCCAGTCTGCAAACGACAATTTTCTGGATCTCCATCGGCATGGAGATCCTGGTCATCATCTTTTCGGTTGTCTTTGCCACAGTCTATTCCCGGCGAATGGGAGAGCTCTTCGTCTCCGTTCGAAAGCTGCACGGCGGGGACTATTCAGCGCGCCTTCCGGAGCGCGGCCACGATGAGCTGGCGCGGCTGGGCACGGCCTTCAACCGCCTGGCCGCCCGGCTGGATCAATCCGAGGGGGTACGCAAGCAGTTTGTCTCCAATGCCTCTCACGAGCTGAAAACGCCCCTGGCCTCCATCAAGCTGCTCACCGACTCCATTCTGCAAAACAACATGGACCCCGCCACCATGCGGGAATTTGTAGCCGATGTAGGCGACGAGGCCGATCGGCTCACCCGGCTGTCTGCAAAGCTGCTGGAGCTGACCCGATTGGATTCCCAGCCCGCCGAGGATCGGGAACTGGTCCAGGTTCGGGGCGTGGCCGACCGGGTTTTGCGCATGCTCACCCCCGTGGCGCGAAAGCAGGAAATCCGTCTGGCCCTGGACTGCCCGGAGGGCATCGTGGTGCTGGCTACTGCCGACGACCTTTACCAGGTTCTCTTCAATCTGGTGGAAAACGGAATCAAATACAATGTCAAGGACGGCAGCGTCATGATTCGTTCCGAGCTGGTCTCCGACAGCGTGATTATCTCCGTGGAGGACACAGGCATGGGAATCCCGGATTCGGAAAAGCCCCATATCTTCGAGCGTTTCTACCGGGTCGATAAAGCCCGTTCCCGGAAAGCGGGCGGCGCGGGACTGGGTCTGTCCATCGTATCCGATATGGTCACGCGGAACGAAGGCTCCATCACGGTCACCGATCGGAAAGGCGGCGGCACCTGCTTCCGCCTGAGTTTCCCCTTCTATCCCATGCCGGAGGAGGAATTGACATGAGACGAACGCTTGTTCTGCTGCTTTTTGCAGCCCTTCTCCTGTCTGCCTGCTCGGAGCTCAGCGGGTCTGATCGCCAGATTCAGCCCGTCACCTTCTATTATCGGACAGTTGAAACCGACTTCTCCAGCGACGAAGGCCTGATTCGCGGGGAAGTCCGGGATCTGGGCGCAAACTTTTTCAAAGAGCGGGATATGTTTGTTTTGTATTTCCAGGGTCCGGAAAGCGAGGACCTTGTTTCCCCCTTCCCCCAGGACACCGCGCTCGTAGACGTGCGCCGCCAGGGCGGAACCCTGGAAGTGATGATTCGCAGCGAAGCCGATTCCCCCGCAGAATTTGAACGCACGCTCTCCTACGCCTGCCTGGCCAAAACCGGTCTGGCCCTGGACAGCGTCAATAAGGTCCGGGTTTTGGTTCAAAACCGCTCCGGGAAGCTGGTGCAGGACATCCTGCTCTCAGAAAACGATCTTCTCCTGTATGACCGCGGCCTGGATTCAGGCGGCACAATGGACGTCACCCTGTATTTTGCCGATGAAACCGGAAGCTTTCTGCTGACTGAAAAACGGGCAGTGCCAATTATGAGCCAGCAGCTCCTGTCTCAGTATGTGCTTCGGCTTCTGCTCAAGCCGCCTGAAAGCGGCGGCATGAAGTCTACCCTGCCTCCCGGCAGCGCTGTTCTGGATGTGAGTGTGGAAAATGGCGTCTGTTCCGTGGATTTCAACGGTGATTTCTACGAGTACCGGCCGAAAACGGAACGGGAAGAGCAGTTGACGCTTTTAAGTATCGTCAATACTCTCTGCGATTTGGACGGTATCGATCAGGTTCAGCTCTACTGCCAGGGCAGCCTGATGAAGCCTTATGTTTGGCTGGATCTTTCAAGCCCCTGGAGCACAGACACCTCCGTGGTGGGCCCAATCCGGGAAGAGCTGGGAGAGTTTGCCGGCACGCTCTGTCTGCCCGGCCAAAACGACATGCGCCTGCATCGGCTCACAGTCCGAGCAAGAGTCCGGACCGGCGCAACCCGAGAGGAAACCCTGCTGCAAATGCTTTTTGACCGGATTACCCAAAACGGATTGGTTGCGCCAGTCTCAGACAATCCTACACCCCTTTCCGTCACCGCCAACAATGAGATTTGCACCGTCTCCCTGGCGGCCGGCACGCTTCCCACGGACGCCTATTCCCGGGAGATGGCCATCCGATCCATCACGGCAACCCTCACCTCTCTTCCGGAAATCAGCGCCGTGGTAATTGTAGAGGGGGCAGACATTGTAACCGGCGGAACCTTAGCGCCCACAGTGGATTGGTTTTGTTCGCCCCGTGCGTCGTAACCAAAACGCATTGCGGCGCCGCGGGATGGCAGGCGTTTCCTGCTTTCCCGTAAAACAACGTAAAAACGGGAGCTTCGCGCTCCCGTTTTTGGTATTATCATTCCCTCTCAGGCTGTTTCGTCCGTCCGTTTTCTTCCGGCCTCCACATATTGCGCCAGGATGGACCGGCGGGTTACAATCCCGATAAAGGTGCCTCTGTCGTCCACCACAGGGACAAAGTTCTGATCCAGCGCTTTCTGCATCAGGTCGTTCATGTCGGTGGAAACGGAGACCGGCAGGTAGTTCTTGCGGTGGGCAATCTCCATAATGCTGTGGCTCTGGGCCTCCTTCAGGTCAAGATTACAGCGATTCTTGAGGGCCCAAAGCAAATCACCGTCCGTCAGGGTGCCCCGATAGACGCCATCTTCCTTGTGGATAATGGGGAGGGCGGCAAAGCCCGAAAGCTCCATGCGTTCCAGAGCTTCCCGGATGGACTCGTCGTCGTAGAGTACCTCGCAGCTGGCCTTTGGGGTGAGATAGAACAGAATGTTCATGAATGCATTACTCCTTCCGCGCGGGTGCGACGTGGTTCCCACACTGTCATTATATCACAAAGATATGAAAAATGCATGAATGAAAGAGACAGCACCCGGATAAAATCCGGGTGCTGTTTTGTGAAAACTGCACAACAATGGGGTATTACCTGTCCTGCAGGCAGGCAATGCCCGGCAGCTCCAGGCCTTCCAGGAACTCCAGGGAGGCGCCGCCGCCGGTGGAGATGTGGGTGATCCGGTCGGCAAAGCCCAACTGCTCACAGGCAGCCGCGGAGTCGCCGCCGCCCACGATGGTCACAGCGGAGGAATCCGCCAGCGCCTGGGCCACGGCGATGGTGCCCTTGGCCAGGATGGGATTCTCAAACACGCCCATGGGCCCGTTCCATACCACGGTCTTGGCCGCCTTGGCAGCCTCGGCAAAGAGCTCCCGGGTCTTCTCACCGATGTCCAGCCCCATGCAGTCGGCAGGGATGGAGTCGGAAGCGACGGTGCAAACCTCGATGGGCCCGTCAATGGGATCGGGGAAGGACTTGGCAATCACGGTGTCGATGGGAAGCAGCAGCTTGACGCCCTTCTCTTCCGCCTTCTTCATCATGTCCCGGCAGTAGTCGATCTTCTCGCTGTCCAGCAGAGAGGTACCCACGCTGTAACCCTTGGCAGCCAGGAAGGTGTAGGCCATGCCGCCGCCGATGATGAGGGTATCCACCTTTTCCAGCAGGTTGTTGATGACGTTCAGCTTGTCGGAGACCTTGGCGCCGCCCAGGATCGCTACAAAGGGACGCTCGGGATCGGCCAGGGCCTTGCCCATGATGCCGACTTCCTTGGCAATCAGATAGCCGCAGACAGCAGGCAGATAATCCGCCACGCCGGCGGTGGAGGAGTGGGCCCGGTGGGCGGAGCCGAAGGCGTCGTTGACGAAAATATCCGCCAGCTCCGCCAGGGCCTTGCTGAGCTCGGGATCATTCTTGGTCTCGCCCTTTTCAAAGCGGGTGTTTTCCAGCAGCATCACGTCGCCGTCCTTCAGGGCGGCAGCCAGGCGCTTGCTGTCCTCCCCGGCCACGTCCTTGGACATTTTGACCTCCACACCCAGCAGCTCGCTCAGGCGGTCGGCCACGATTTGCAGGCTGAACGCGGGATCAATTCCCTTGGGCTTGCCCATATGGGAGCAAAGAATGACGCGGGCGCCGTGCTCGCGCAGGTACTTAATGGTAGGCAGCGCGGCCACGATACGCTTGTCGCTGGTGATTTTGCCTTCCTTGGTGGGGACGTTGAAGTCGCAGCGGCAGAGAACCCGCTTGCCCTTTACTTCGATGTCTTCTACAGACTTCTTGTTGTAGTTCATAGTGACCTCCTTTTATTTTTCTTCCGCGTTGGCGGAATGATTGACTTGTTTCATTTTCCCCCATTCCTGCAGGTGGGGAAACCCCAACTGCCGCAGGGCCTCGAAGACGCCCACTGCCACGGAATTGGACAGGTTCAGGGACCTGGCCTCCGGGATCATGGGAAGCTTAACGCAGTCCTCGGGGTGGGCGTAGAGAAACTCCTCCGGCAAGCCCTTTGTTTCCTTGCCGAAGAAGAGATAGCACTCGTCGTCATAGGAAACCTCAGTATAGCAGCGGGGCGCCTTGGTGGAAAACAGGCGCATCTGGCGAACCTCGTTTTTTGCAAAGAAATCGGGCAGATTTTCATAGACCCGGACGTCCAGCAAATGCCAGTAGTCCAGACCCGCCCGTTTCAGCTGTCGATCGGAAATATCAAAGCCCAGGGGCTTAATCAGGTGGAGCCTGCTGCCCGTAGCAGCGCAGGTCCGGGAGATGTTCCCGGTATTCTGGGGGATCTCCGGCTCCACAAGGACGATGTTCAACATTTTTTTACCCAATTCTATGCAATTCGGAAACCCCCGGGGCGTCGAGGACGCCGCCCCTACGGCTTCATTCTGCATTTTGCATTCTGCATTCCGCATTTTACAGCGGCAGCGGCTTGGTATTGGTGTACTCCACGAAGCGGAAGGGGGTCCGGCCCTCAATCTGGGTGGGCTGAATGGCGCTGACGAACCAGTTTTCGTTTCGGTTCAGATTGGGGAAAAACTTGTCCGCCTTGAGCTCCGCGTAACTGAAGGTGACGTAGGCTTTCTCGCAATGGGGTACCAGCAGCTTGTAGACGCTCTCGCCGCCGATCACCCAGAGGTTCTCGCTGTAGCGGTCCCGCAGGATGCTCTTGAGTTCGTCCAGATCGTGACAGATCAGGGCGTCCTCGGCGGTGAATTCCTTATCGTGGGTCAGGATGATGTTCTCCCGATCCCGCAGGGGGTGTCCCCCGGGGAAGGTCTCCAGTGTCTTGCGGCCATAGATGACGGTCTTGTGAATGGTGAGTTCCTTGAAGCGCTGAAGGTCCGTGGGAATGGAAACCAGGAGCTTCCCGTTTTTTCCGATCCCCCAGTGGGGAGTGACGTTGACAATGGCGTTCATGTTATTCTCTTATCTCCTATATTGCCACCGGTACTTTCCCTTCAAAGGGGTGGTACCGGTAGTTTTCAACTGTAAAGCTGTTTTTGGTAAAGGCATAGAAATCGGTGACGCTGGGATCCAGGGTGACCTTGGGCGCCTCAAAGGGTTCCAGCTCCAGCATCTTCTCCACCATGGGGATGTGGCGGTCGTAGATGTGGCAGTCGGCAATCACATGGACCAGCTCGCCGGGAATCAGGCCGGAGACCTGGGCAAACATGCAGACCAGGGCGGCATACTGGACCACGTTCCAGTTGTTGGCGGTAAGCATATCCTGAGACCGCTGGTTCAAAATGGCGTTCAGCACCTTGCCGCTGACGTTGAAGGTCATGGAATAGGCGCAGGGATAGAGGCCCATTTCACTCAGGTCGGCGAAGTTATACATACTGGTCAGAATCCGGCGGCTCTGAGGATTGTGCTTCAGATCATAGAGCACCCGATCCACCTGGTCGAAATCTCCCTCGGGATAGTGATGCTTGAGGCCCAACTGATACCCGTAGGCCTTGCCGATGGTGCCGTTTTCGTCGGCCCAGGCGTCCCAGACGTGGGAACCCAGCTCCGCCACCCGGTTGGACTTTTTCTGCCAGATCCAGAGCAGCTCGTCGACAGCGGACTTCCAGTAGGTCCGGCGCAGGGTCATAAGCGGAAATTCCTTTTGCAGGTCGTAGCGGTTGACGACGCCGAAGAGCTTAATGGTGTGGGCGGGGGTCCCGTCCTCCCAATGAGGCCGCACAGGCAGGTCGTCGTCCCGGACGCCCTGGGTCAGGATGCGTTTGCAGGTTTCCACGTAGACTTGATCGGCATAGCTCATGATTGATTCTCCTCCGTATTTTCCGTTGGTTCCGTTTCCTCGTCCTTCTCCCCGAGCATTTCACCGTAGGACACCCCTGCGTCCGCCAGACTGCGGCCGCCGGGGAGATGAAACACGTTATCCACCGCGGGCTGCAGGGTGTCGATGATGCCGCGGTTCGCCATGACGGCGTAGGATTTGAACAGCAGGGGGCAAATGTAGGCGTTATCCATCACAGTTCGAAAGAGCTCATAGCAGCCGCCGGAGTTCTCCAGGGAGGCCCGGCAAAGCTGCTCCATGTCGGAGCTTCGGATCCCGCCGTAACAAAGGCTGCCGCCGGAGCGGAAGAACTCCGTCAAATCAAAATTCGCGGACAGTCGGGTCTCCCCCAGGAACGCGTCGTACTTTCCCTTTTCCAGACGGCTGCGATAGGTCTCGGCGTCCACGGCGTTGATTTCCATGGTAAGACCCGCCTGGGTCATGGTCTCCGCAATGCGCCGGGCCAGCTCCACCCGGGTGGGGTCCGCCGAGCAGACCAGCAGTACCCCTGGATCGTCTGAGCGGACGGCGGCAGTGTGAATGACACGGGTTACCGCCTCCTCGTCGTAGGAATAGCTCATGGCCAGGTCCTGGTCATACAGGGGACTGTCCGGGGAACAGGGCAGATAGGCCGCCTTGCCGAAGCCCTTGTAGACCGAGAGAATCAGTTCCTCCCGGTCAATCATGTGGGACACGATGGAACGGAAATCCTGGGAGAAAAAGATGGAACTGTCCAGGTTGAAGCCGATGTACTGCATAGTGGTGGTGGGGCAATCCCAAAGCTCATAGTCGCAGCGATAGCCCACCGCGTTGGGGGCGTTGAGGTCTGCGCAGACCAAGGAGGTTCTGCCGAACTCAAAGCTGTCTCGAACGGCGATGGGATTCTCCGCCGCCGTCAGCCGTATGGTTTCATACTCCACCGCAGCACGGCTGTCCTGCCACCAGCGCTGATTCCGCCGCAGACAAAGTCCCGCGTGGGTCTCGGAAAAGGTGTAGGGCCCGCTGCCCAGAGGCCGCTCCTCCTTTTGTGTCCCGGATTTGACAATGGGCACATCCAGCAGCAGGGGCAGATTCTCATAGGGCTGCTCCAGCGTAATCTCCAGCATCCGCTCGTCCCGGGCAGAGAAGGACTCCACCTGGGAAAAACGGGAGCCGTAAAACTCGGAATCTTTGGCGGCCTTCAGGGAGTCCGCAGCGTCCCTGGCCGTTACCGGGGAGCCGTCGGAGAAGCTTGCGTCCTGGCAAAGAGTGATGAGATAGGTCGTTCCGGATTCCGAAACCGCAAAACGGTCACAGAGCACCGGCTCCGGCTGAAAGCTGTTGTTAACCACAAACAGGCTCTCGTAAACCAGCGAGAACACCGGCCTGTTGGTAATACAGATACACTCGTAGGGATTAAAGCCGTATTCCGGCACATAGGTCAAGCCGAAGCCCTCGGGCGTAACTGTGGCCGGATTCAGGTTCCGGTCGTAGGTCTCCGTCTCCGGAGGCTCGGTTTTTTCCGGGGGAGACGGCATGACGCAGCCGGAGAGAAGGATGCAGAGCAAGAGAAGGCACAATACTCGTTTCATCGAAGCTGCCTCCTATTCTTTCAGCATAATCACTGCCGCCAGGGAGCCCCTGGCCTGCCCCGCAAAGCGGTGGGACCAGAAGCGATCCGGCCGGCAGCGGGTGCAGTCTCCGGAAATGTCGATTTGGTTTACCCCGGCACGCCGCAGCCACAGGGCGTTCAGGCCCTTCAGATCCAGGTGGTATTTTTCCGGCATCGGCGGGGCGCCGTCCCCGCGGATGAACGGCAATGCCTCCCGGCCAAGCGCTGCCAGCATTGTCTCCGGGACCTCCGGCCCCGTCTCGAAACAGCAGGGGCCGATACAGGGGCCGATGGCTGCCTGTAAGTCGGCGGGATCGGTGCCGAACTCCCGGGTCATGGTCTCCACGCAGCGGGCGGCAATGCCCTTTGCGGTACCCCGCCAACCCGCGTGGACCGCGGCAACGGCGTGATGAACCGGGTCGTGGAGCAGGATGGGCGTACAGTCCGCGGAAAAGCAGACCAGGGCCACACCGGGCTCGTTGGTGCAGATTCCGTCCCGCTCCGGCTCCACCTCGTGGAACAGGCCGAAGCCCCGATCCGCTGCCCCGACTCTTGCCACAATGTCCGTGTGGGTCTGGCGGGTAAAGACCGTCTGCTCGGGGGTGAAGCCCACGGCAGAGCCCAGACGGCGGTAGTTCTCATAGACGTTGTTCCAGTCGTCTCCCCGGTGAACGCCCAGGTTCAGGGAAGAGAGATATCCGGTCGAGACGCCGCCGTACCGGGTCGAAAAACAGTGGACAATCTTCCCGGTGAGTATGTCGCTTGTCAGGTATTCGGGGGATGTGTGAGTTTGAAACATGATGGATCCTCAAAGGTAGGAAGTAAGAGGTAAAAAGAAAGCGGTACGGAAGAAAAGGGTCCGATACAGATCAATTCTTACTTCTTACATTTTACCTTGCAGCAGCTTATCCAGATTTTGATAGAAGCCGGCAATCTGAAGGCCATCCACAAGCGAATGGTGCGCCAGCAGGGTCACGGGCATCATCAGGCGTCCCTGACAGTCAGGCTGGTACTTGCCCCAGGCAATGGATGGATTGCTGGCCTCTGGCCCGGGATTTGGCTGGGCAAAGTCCCGGTAATGAAGCCAGGGCACAGAGGTGATAAAGTACAGTCCCTCCACGTCGTTCTCTTCCGCAATGGACGCGCCGGCCTTGGCCCGCTCCCGCTGTGCCCTTGCATAGGCCATATACTCGGCCCAACTCTGGGCAGGATTGTGTCGCAGCGTGCAGTAACAGTAGCTTCCATTGTCAAGGAGCTCAATATGAGAGCTGTCGCAGGCCTCATATTCCACGACCTTTTCCCCGCGAATCCGTCGCCGCAGCTCCGGCACCGCGTTGGCAGCCTCCACCGCCACGCGAATCATAGCCAGATAGAAGGACCAGCCCTCCTGCCTGCACCGTGTCGCCAAATCGGTCACATCCACGTCCACCGTCAGGCCTACGTGGGGGTCGGGCATGTGCCGGAAATGGTCAAAATGCGCCTTACGGGGCGAATTGGAAAGGTCGATTTCTCTGCAGAACATAGACGCCTCCGGAATAAAAGCAAAATGCAGAATTTCGGTTCGAGGTTCAGAATTCAGGACCTGTAATGCGGGCGCACACTGTGCGCCCCTACAGACCGGAGCGGACGGAGGGCGGGCGGACAAGCAAAGCTTGTCCCTGCAGAAGGGTACGGCATTGCTGCCTCTTACTTGTCGCCTGTCGCTTGTCGCAGGCCACGGGGCGTCGGGGACGCCGCCCCCCACGCGTCACCTGTCGCCTGTCAATTGGCCCGTCCCAGGTCCTTATCCCGGCAGCACTTCTTGTATTTCAGCCCGCTGCCGCAGGGGCAGGGATCGTTGGGGCCAACCTTGACTTTCTTCACCACGGGCTGACGCTTGACGGTGCCGTCTCCGCCGCCGGTGCCGGTGACGGTGGCAACCTTCTTGCGCTCCATGTCCTTATCGCTGCGGATGCGGACGGCAAAGAGCCGCCGTACAGTCTCCTCCTTGATGGCGTTGATCATGCCCTCAAACATGGCAAAGCCTTCCCGCTTGTATTCCACCACGGGATTCACGTTGCCGTAAGAGCGCAGGGAGATTCCCTGCCGCAGATCGGTCATGGCATCGATGTTGTCCATCCAATACTCGTCCACCACCCGGAGGGTAATCACCCGCTCCAGCTCCCGCATGGTGGCGCTGCCGTACTCGTTTTCCTTGACGGCGTAGGCTTCCCGCATCAGCTGGAACAAACGGTCCTTCACGTCCTGCTTTTCCAGCTTGTCGATCTCCTCCCGGGAGGGCGTCCAGACGCCGGGAGCCATAAACTTGCCCTCGAAGTGGGAAATCAACTCCTCCATCTGAGAAGCGTCTTCCACGTAGTTGGACTGGCCGAAGCTGTCCTCCACCTCGGTATCTACCACATAGCGCATCATGGACTCGATGTTCTTCTGCAGATCCTCGCCGTTGAGCACCTGCATACGCTGCTCGTAGATGACCTTACGCTGGGTGTTCATCACGTCGTCGTACTCCAGAACGTTCTTTCTGGCCTGGTAGTTCCGGCTCTCCACGGTCTTCTGGGCGTTTTCAATAGCGCCGGAGAGAATTCTGGCGTCAATGGGGGTATCCTCATCGATGCCCAGGGTCTCCATCATGTTCATGATTCGCTCGGAGCCGAACAGACGCATCACGTCGTCCTGCATGGACAGATAGAAGCGGCTTTCGCCAGGGTCGCCCTGACGGCCCGAACGGCCGCGAAGCTGATTGTCGATCCGGCGGGATTCGTGGCGCTCGGTGCCCACGATATAGAGGCCGCCCGCGGCCCGGACCTTCTCGCCCTCGGCGTCGGTGACTTCCTTGTACTTGTGATACAGCGCGTCGTAGTCCGCCCGGACCGCCAGGATCGCCGGGTCCTCTGTCTCGGAGTAGGCGTTGGCCTCCATGAGCAGTTCCTCGGTCATATCCTCCCGCTTGCGGAGGTCCGCCAGAGCCATGTATTCCGGGTTGCCGCCCAGCACAATATCCGTGCCGCGGCCCGCCATGTTGGTGGCAATGGTGACGGCTCCCAGCTTACCGGCCTGGGCGACGATCTCCGCTTCCTTTTCGTGGAACTTGGCGTTCAAAACCACATGGGGGATGTTTTCCCGCTTCAGCAGCTTGGAGAGCAGCTCAGACTTTTCAATGGAAATGGTGCCCACCAGAACGGGCTGGCCCTTTTCATGGCACTCCACGATCTGACGGATAACCGCCCGGAGCTTGCCCGCCTCGGTCTTGTAAACCACGTCGGGGTTGTCCTTGCGGATGACAGGCTTGTTGGTGGGAATCTCCACCACGTCCAGGGCGTAGATGCCGTTGAATTCCTCCTGCTCGGTCATGGCGGTGCCCGTCATGCCGGAAAGCTTGCTGTACAGTCGGAAAAAGTTCTGGAAGGTGATGGTTGCCAGGGTTTTGCTCTCGCTCTCCACCTTGACGCCTTCCTTGGCCTCAATGGCCTGGTGCAGGCCCTCGTTGTAGCGGCGGCCGTACATCAGACGGCCGGTGGCCTCGTCCACGATGATGACCTGGCCGTCCTTCACCACATAGTCCACGTCCCGCTTCATAATGCCCCGGGCCCGCATGGCCTGGTTGATGTGGTGGGACAGGGTGGCGTTCTCCATGTCGGCCAGGTTCTCCACCTTGAAGTATTCCTCCGCCTTTTTGATGCCGGCAGCGGTGAGCTGGACCGCCCGGTCCTTCTCATCCACATAGTAATCGCAGTCGTCGTCGTCATGGGACGCCTTGTCGTCTGTGGTGGCGTAAACCTTTTTCTTCAGCCGGGAGACAAAGAAATCCGCCATCTCATAGAGCTTGGAGCTCTCGTCGCCCTGGCCGGAAATAATCAGCGGAGTCCGGGCCTCGTCGATCAGAATGGAGTCCACCTCGTCCACGATGGCAAAGCTGTGGCCCCGCTGGACCTGGTCCTTCTTGTACAGCGCCATGTTGTCCCGCAGATAGTCGAAGCCCAGCTCGTTGTTGGTACAGTAGGTAATATCGGCGGCATAGGCCTTCCGGCGCTGGTCTGAATCCATGTCGTGAATAATCAGACCCACCTGGAGGCCCATGTAGCGGTAGACCTTTCCCATCCACTCGGAGTCGCGCTTGGCCAGATAGTCGTTGACCGTGACGATGTGAACGCCCTTTCCGCTCAGAGCGTTCAGGTAGGCCGGGAGAATGGCCACCAGGGTCTTGCCTTCGCCGGTCTTCATTTCGGCGATTCTGCCCTGGTGGAGAATAATGCCGCCGATGAGCTGAACCCGGTAGGGCCGCATGCCCAGTACTCGGAACGCGGCCTCCCGGACGGCGGCAAAGGCCTCCGGCAGTATATCGTCCAGCGTCTCGCCCTTGGCGAGACGGTCCTTAAATTCCGCAGTCTTATTCCGAAGGGCTTCGTCGGAGAGGGCTTTCATTTGGGGCTCCAGGGCCTCAATTTTGTCCACAAGGGGGGTCAGCTTTTTGACCTCCCGCTCGGAGGTGCTTCCAAAGAGTTTGGTAATCAGTCCCATGGCAGTTCCTTTCTTCCTGTACAATAGCCGTAGATCGGCAGAGATATTCATTTTCGTGATATTATATCATACTTTTGTCTGTAAAAAAAGAAAAACTTTTCGAAAACGGAATATTTTAGCTTATGACGCATGGCTTATGTCTCATGGAAATGAATCTGTGATCTATGAGCCAAACGACTACCCCCGCATCTGCTGCCGCAGCAGTCCCTCCAGGATTCGGCCGTCGCCTTTCGTATCGGCGGAATATTCCGCGAAATCCTCCTGGAAATCACCGAATTCCTGCCCCAAGGCCTCAAAGGCCCTGCCTGCCTGCCGGTTCCGCTGCCAGGCACCCCGCAGAAGCTCCGGCAGAGGGCCGGGAGACGGGAGCTTCGGTGCCTGAAGGCGAAGCCGTCTCCCCGTCAGCAGATAGTGGAGTGTCGTCAGCTTCCGGGCACGGGCATCAGTCCGCTGCGCCATTTGAAGCAGGGAACCCCTCCCCTGCCCCCGCAGCCGCGCGGAGAGGGCGCGAAGCAGTGCGGCGTATGCCTGCTGCTCCAGAATCACGGCCTCCAGCCGTTCGGGCAGCGCCGCTTCCTCAGCCGTCATGCCGCCCGGTCCCTTTACCCGGCGCCACACCGCCTGTTCGGTTTGCAAATCCATCCTGCACACCACCTTTCCCCCCATGGTATGCGGAAGGGCGGGGCTCCGTTCCAGAGTCCCGCCCCTTGCGGATTATCGAGCCATAACAGGCAAAATGATATTATACCAGTTTCCGCTGCGGAAAATGGTGAGCTGAACACGATCCCCGGGCGCATGGACGGAAAGAAGCTTCTCAAACTCTGCCACGCTGCCCACCTCAACGCCATCCACAGCGGTGACCACATCGTATTCGTACAGGTATCCGTAGGGCGGAGCGCCCACGGCAATCTCGGCGATCCAGATACTGCCGGGGAAGCCGTAGAGGTACTGATAGTCCTCCGGAATTTCCTCCACCTCCAGGCCCAGCCAGCAGGCGTCTGAGGAGGCGCTGCGCTCAAAGGTCTCGATGGTTCGCGTCAAATCCGCGGCGGAGATCGCCAGACAGGGATCTTCTCCGGAAAGAATCCGTTTCCCGACAGGCGAGGTCAAACCTACCACCAGCCCCCGGCTGTCCAGAATGGGGCAGCCATAGCCCACGTTATTGAGCTGGGCCGTGGTTTGCAGCACCGTATAGGCAGCGTCCCCCACATCCACAGCCCCGGTGGCCGCCAGCATGCCGTCAAAAAAGACGTTGGGGATCTTGGTGCCGTAGGGATTGCAGATGCAGTAGATGCCCTGCCCTATGCCCAGAGCGTCATCCTGGGCAAAGGCGACGGTAGGCAGACCGGATGCCTCCACCTTCAGCAGGCAGAGGCCGGTGCTGCGCTCCTCCGCCACGCGGCTGGCCGTAAACCCGGCGCCGTCCGGAAAGCTGACCGTGACAGAGGCAGCGTTAGTCAGGCCCTCGGTAGCGGAGAGAATATAGCCGTCCTCGCTGATTACCACGCCGGAATAGGACGATTTGCCGTAATAAGTCTCCACCTGCACACAGACCACTGCAGGAGAAACCTGCGCATAGATTGCCTCCGGGGAAAGCACGTCGCCCCCGGCGGTGGAAATACGCATTTGGACAGAGCCCGGTTCTCCGTTGGAGACAACAATGTATTCATCCGCCACGGTCACCTCAACATTTTCGACGGGATCCGCGGCGGCCTCGGTGGTCTGCGGCGGAACTGCCACGATTTCCCAGCCGTTGTCCCTTTTTTCCAGCCGAAGGTGAAGGATGGAGGCAGCAATGGAGCAGGTGCTGGCGGCAATCAGAATCAGGCTCATGCAGATCCAAAGCCCGTTATGGCTGCGCCGGGTCCGGGGCTTGGCAGCAGTGCCATAGAAGTCCTCAGGGCAGACAGGCTCCCGCTTCCAGGGCAGCTCCTGAACCTCCGCCTCCATAGGCGTACGCTTATCCTCCATCATCACACCTCCTTTTCCGGCAATCTGCAATCAGCGCCCCAGGCTCAGGGATTTGCCTTGGGCATGGTGAAGGAAAACTCCGTCACGCCGTCCCGGCTTGTGACGTAAATATCCTCTTCATGTCCCAAAATGATTGTTTTCACGATATACAGGCCAAGGCCCCAGCCGTCCCGATCCGCTGAGCGGCTCTTGTCCGTCTTGTGGAATCGGTCAAACACCAGCGGCAGCTCGTCGGCAGGGATGGTAGGACCGGTATTCCGTATGGAAACCAGGTATTTCCCGCCCTTGGTCTCCTCTACCCGCAGGCCAAGCTCCCCCTTTTCCGGGCAGAACTTCACCGCGTTGTCAATCAGGTTATATACCACCTGGGTGATGGCGTCCGGGTCCGCGAGGGTCCTGGCGCCCAGGTCCGGCAGATTCACATCCACCTCCAGGTGCTTGTCGTTGATCTGCTTCTCAAAGCTCAGCAGGACCTCTCCCACCGTCTGGCAGAGGTCGAAATTGCGCTTTCGTTCGGCGGGGATTCCCTGATCCTGGATCCGGGAAATCTCCAGCATGGACCGGACCAGACGGGACAGACGCTTCACCTCTGCTGCAGTGATTGCCATATACTTCGGCTGCTGATCCGGGGGGATGGTTCCGTCCAGCATGCCGGCCATGTAACCGGAAATGGTGGTCATGGGCGTTTTCAGCTCGTGGCTGACGTTGGCCACAAATTCCTGACGCTTTTGCTCGGACTTCGCCAACGCCTGAGCCATATTGTTGAAGGCCAGGGCCAGCTCGTTGAGCTCCGCAGTGTCGGTGTCGTTGGCGTCCACCCGCACGTCCATCTGGCCGTGGGCCATCCGGCGGGCGGCGGCGGTCATCTGCTTGATGGGCTTCATCTGACGCTGGGTAATCACCCAGACCACCGGCGCGGCAAAGGCCAGCACCGCGATAACCACCAACACGTTGACCCGGACCGCTTCCCCCAGCCGCTGGGAAACCTCCCGGGTGGAGCGGGAGCTGACCACATATCCAACGCCCCCGTCCTTTGTCCGGACCAGACTGACCGCTGCCATACGGTTGTCACCGTAGCAGCCGATCTGCAGGTTGTTTTGAAAGGCATTTCCCTTCTCGCCTGCCTCGTCAAGGAAGTCCCGGGAGAATTGGTAGCCCAAATGCCGGCAGCTTTGCAGACTGCAGGAGCAGGCTACGACGGTCCCGCTCTCGTCGCAGACCACGGTGTCGTTGCCCGTAGCCCGGGCGGTGTAGTTGAGCTGAACGCAGAGCTGCTCCCGGCCACGGCCGGACTCCGTTCCCAGCAGCTCCGCCATGTCGGAGGCGGCGTTGACGGAATCGCAGACGTCCTCCGCCATCAAGTCCACAATAAGCCGCCGGTAGAGCAGCTGGGTTGCCATGCTCAAAATGAGAAGCGTCAGAAAAATCAGGCAGACAGTCAGCGTGATCTGCCTGCCGAAGCTGCGTTTCACGGCTTACACCACCTCAAATTTATAGCCCACGCCCCAGACCGTCTTGAGAGACCACTGATCGGAAACGCCCTCCAGCTTCTCCCGCAGACGCTTGATGTGGACGTCCACGGTGCGGGTGTCGCCGAAGTAGTCGAAGCCCCAGACCTCGTCCAGCAGCTTGTTGCGCTGGTAGACCCGGTTGGGGGTGGAGGCCAGGTGATAGAGCAGCTCCATTTCCTTGGGGGGCGTAGGGATTTTCTTGCCGTCCACGGTGAGCTCAAAGGAATCCATGTCGATAATCAGCTTGTCAAACACCAGCCGCTTGCTGTTCTTCTCCGGCGCGGTCCCGGAACGGCGGAGCACGGCCTCGATCCGGGCCAGCAGCTCCTGCATCTCAAAGGGCTTGGTGATATAATCGTCGGCGCCCTGCTTGAGACCGGTGACCTTGTCCTCCGTCTCGCCCTTGGCGGTGAGCATGATGACCGGGGTTTTGGACTCGGCGCGAATGGCGCGGCAGACGCCCCAGCCGTCCATCACAGGCAGCATCAGGTCCAGCAGGACCAGATCGGGCTGGAAGCGGTGGAACTGCTCCACGCCCCTGCCGCCGTCGGAGGCGATGCAGATTTCGTAGTTTTCCTTTTCCAGGTACAGCCGAAGCAGATCGGCAATGTTGTTGTCGTCCTCAACAATCAGAATCTTGGTTGCCATCGGACAGACCTCCTCTCTTCTCTCCATAATTTTCTAAAGTTATTATAGCGCGGGAATCCTGAAATCGGTGAACTTTTTGTAAAAAGTTCAGAGAGTTTCTTTGAACAATCTTCCCCGGTTTCTCCCGGAAATAATCGTTGCTATTTTCCGTCCGATCCGGTATAATCGTCCGTGAAAACATCGAAGGGAGGCGCATCTATGGAGCTTCGGGTTATGGCCGTGGGCGACGTGTGCGGCAGCGCGGGCCTGCTGTTTTTGCAGCAGCGGCTGAAAACGCTGCGCCGGGAGCACCGGATTGATTTTTGCGCAGTAAACGGAGAGAACGTCTCCGGCGTGGGCATTACCCCCCGGCAGGCGGAACAGCTTCTGGACGCCGGGGCGGACGTCATCACCCTGGGCAACCACAGCTACAACCGCAGAGAGATCGCGGACTATCTGGAGGACAGCCGCTTCATCCTCCGGCCCGCCAACGACTCCCCGCTCTACCCCGGCCGGGGCCTGGGCGTCTACGACACCAAGGCCGGCCCTGTCACCGTGGTCAGCCTGATCGGCCGCTGCAACATGGCCTTCGGGCCGGACAATCCCTTCCTGCTGGCCGAAAAGCTTTTGAAGCAGATCGACACAAAACTGATCCTGGTGGATTTTCACGCGGAGGCCACCTCGGAAAAGCTGGCCCTGGGTTATCACCTGGACGGGAAGGTCTCCGCCCTCTGGGGCACCCACACCCACGTCCCCACCGCGGACCATCAGGTTCTCCCCAAGGGCACCGGCTACGTGACGGACCTGGGCATGACCGGGCCCATCCATTCCGTCCTGGGGATCCGGATCGAGCAGTCCATCGCTACCTTCCGGGGCGGGCTGAACAGCCGCTATGAGACCGCCTCCGGCCCCTGCAAACTGGAGGGCGTGATCTTCACCCTGGACGCCGAAACCGGCCTATGCCTGGAAACAGAAAGGATTTGCTGCCATGATACGAATTCTGCACGCGGCTGACCTCCATTTGGACAGTCCCTTTGCAGCGCTGGGCCGGGAACAGGCCGCCCAGCGGCGGGAAGAACAGCGGCAGCTTGTCCGCCGCATGGGTGAGATTTGCCGGGAACGAAGCTGTCAGCTTCTGCTGCTGGCGGGGGACCTGTTTGACTCCGACCTGGTCTACCGTGAGACGGCGGAGCTGCTCCGGGACGTCCTGGGCAGCCTCCGGGCACGGGTCTTCATCGCCCCGGGCAATCACGATCCCTGGTCGCCCCAGTCCCTCTACGCCACCCTGCGCTGGCCGGAAAACGTTCACGTTTTCCGCTCCCGAGCCGTGGAAGCTGTCCGGCTGGAGGACCTCGGCGTCACCGTCTACGGGGCAGCCTTTCCCGACGCCCACTGCGTCGGACTGCTGCAGGGCTTCCGGGCCGATCCCGGGGACGCGGCCTCTGTGATGGTCCTCCACGGGACCCTGGGAGACCCCGCCTCCCCCTACAATCCCATCTCCGAAGCGGAAATTCTGGAGTCCGGGCTGGACTATCTGGCCCTGGGCCATATCCACCGGCAGGAGCTGCGGCGCGTCGGCGGCGTCACGGTAGGCAACCCCGGCTGCGCCATGGGCCGGGGCTTTGACGAGACCGGCCCCAAGGGCGCCCTCTACGTGGAGCTGGATCGGGGCGGCTGTCGGGCAGAGCCGGTTCCCCTGGGCGGCAGGGTCTACGAGACCCTCAGCGTCCCGGCGGGGGCGGACCCCCGGAAGGCCATCGAAGCTCTGCTCCCTGCCGACACCCGGCGGGACATCTATCGCATTACCCTGACTGGCGCATGTCCGCCCCCCGACCTGGCGGCCCTCTACGCCGCCCTCTCCGGCCGCTTCTATGCCCTGGAGCTGCTTGACCGGACTCTGCCTCCGCCGGAGCTTTGGCGGGACGCAGAGGAGGACAGTCTCAAGGGGGAATTCCTGCGCAGGCTGAAGAAAGTCTATGGGGAAGCCCAAACGGAAGACGCCCGACGGCAGGCGGCCCAGGCCGCCCGGCTGGGTCTGGCCCTGATGGAACAGAGGGAGGTGCCGGAGCTGTGATCATTCAACGCATGCGGGCCAGCTTTGGCCGATTGGAGGACCGGGAGCTCTCTCTGCGTCCCGGCCTGAACGTGATCAGCGGCAGCAATGAAGCCGGCAAATCCACCTGGCTGGCCTTCCTGCTGGCCATGCTCTACGGGGTGGACACCGGGGAACGGGGCCGGGCCGACCGGCTGCCGGATAAGCTCCGCTACCAGCCCTGGAACGGAAAGCCCATGGCGGGAACTATGGAGCTCACCGACGGGGAACGGTCCATCACCCTGGAGCGTGGCAGCCGCACCGGTCCCATGAGCGACTTCCGGGCCTGGGACAGCGCCTCCGGCTCTCCGCTGGAATCTCTCACCGGGAAAAGCTGCGGCAAGGAGCTTTTGGGCGTAGAGGCCGCCGTATACACCCGAAGCGGTTTTCTGCGTCAGCAGAATCTGGCGGTCTCCCCGGACGCCCTACTGGAAAAACGGCTGAGCAGTCTGGTAACGACCGGCAGCGAGGAATACGCCTACACCGAGCTGGACGAAAAGCTGAAAAAGCTGCAAAACGCCCTGCGCTACAACCGGACCGGGGCCCTGCCCCAGGCGGAGGACCGCCGGGTCAGCCTGCAAAGCAGACTGGCCGGGATCGCGGAGAAGCAGCGGGAGCTTTCCGCTCTGGAGGCGGAGCTTCAAGCGCTCCGGCAGCAGCGGGAGCAGATCCGGGAGAATCTGGCCGGGCTGGACGCCCTGGAACAGCTCGCCCGGCAGGGCCAGGTTTCCGGCGCGGAGATTGCCCTTGCCGCCGCGGCGTCTGATCGGGCGAACTGGGAAGAAGTCTGCGGCAGGCTGCCTGAGGAAGAAGCTCTGGAGCGGCTGGAATCTGAAGTGAAGGAGCTGCAATCGGATTTACAGGAAGCCGCCCTGGCGGAGGAACGTCAAGCTCCCCCTCCGGCTCCCGATCCGGTGTTCGGGTACATGGACGCCCAGGAGGCCAACGACAAGGCCCTGGCGGACGCGGAAACCGTACGGGAAGCCGCCCAGGCGGCAAAACCGCCCCGGAAGAACAGGGCCCTGCTGTGGCTGCTTTTGGCCCTGCCGGGCGTCGCCCTGGTGGCGTGGAGCACCCAACTGCTCAAGCAGTGGACCATGCTGCTGGGCCTGGGCCTGAGCTTCTCCGGCATAGGGCTCTGGCTGTGGCGCTATTTCACACTCTCCCGGCGAGAGGACGTCTACCGTGCCCGGCAGGAGGAAGCGCAGGCAATTCTGGACGCCTACGGGACAGACAGCGAAGCGGGCATGATGGAGCGGGCCGACCGCTACGTACAGACTCTGACCGTGCTCCGGGAGCCCAGCCCCCGTCAGCTTCTGGCGCAAAAGCGGGATGCGCTTTTGACCCGCTTGAACGACGTCCTGCCCGGCTGCGACACGCTGGAGCAGGCCGAAACTCGCTTCCGGGAGGCCGCCCGGTCCAGACAGGCTCTGGCCCGGGCCCGCATGCTGGAACAGGAACGCGCAGAGCAGTTGGACCGGCTCCGGACTGCCCTGGGAACCTCGGTGGATCGGGACGGTGACCTGGAACGCTTTGCGGCCTATGACCGGGATACGGAGACCAATCGGCTCCGGGAACTGGACGCCGCCCTGGAGGCTGCCGCCGCCCGGACCGCCATGCTGGAGGGCGCCATCGGTCAGATGGGCGACCCTCTGGTGCTGAACGGCGACCTGGAGCAGCTGGAGCGGGACATCCGCCGGATGGAGGAGCGCTATGCCGCCCTGCAGCTGGCCCGGACCACCCTGGCCCAGGCGGACGAGGCCCTGCGGGCCAGGTTCGCTCCCCTGCTTTGCCAGCGGACCGGGGAGCTCTTTGCGCGGCTTACCGGCGGGGCCTACGACCGGGTTCAACTGGACCGGTCCATGAAGGTCACCGTCCGTCCCACAGGCAGCGCCGTCTTCCGTTCCCTGTCCTACCTCAGCGGCGGCACGGTGGATCAGCTCTATCTGGCCCTGCGGCTGGCAATCTGCGAGCTGCTGATCCCCAAGGCCCCCATCGTGCTGGACGACGCCCTGGTCTTCTTTGACGACGAACGGGCCGCCCTGGCTCTGGAAACCCTCCGGGAAATGAGCAAGACCCGGCAAATTCTGCTCTTCACCAGCCAAAGCCGGGAAAAGCGGATTCTGGACGAGCTGGCAGCCCACGACACGCGCTGACTTCCCCGCCTGTCATTCTGAGCAAGGTGAAAAATCCGTCCCCCCCGCGCGGCAGGGATCATACTGAATGACGGATTATGAAAGATGGATGGTGGGATTCTCAAATTGCCGCTTAAGAATGCACGAATAACGGACGGGGAACGCATTTTTTCGCATTCCCCGTCCGAATTTGCGTAATCCCGGAACAAAGCATACTCTGTTCTATTTCTGTTCTAAAGCTGTTCTATCGATTTTCCTTGGTTTTTCCTGGGTTTTTTTAATTATAGAACAATAGAACAATAAATTTCCCTTAGGAGGAATGAGAAACCCATATATGTTGGAAATACGCTTGTTCTATGTTCTTTGTTCTACGGTGCAGCAGCGGGACTGGAAATCCGTCCCCTACGCCGTCATTCTGAGCGGAGCGAAGAATCCGTTCCCCCCTGGCGCACTTGCGCCGGCCTGTGCGGGCTGCGGACAAGCAATGCTTGTCCCTACGGGCTCTGAACCATGCGCTCTGTACCGTGGCGCACACTGTGCTCCGCTGCCGGGCTCTGAACCGGGAAGCTGCTATCGATTTTGCAGACGGCAAATCCATTTCCGTTTTGCAGATTGCAATCTGCAAAACACCGACAATTCTTAATTCTCAACTCTCAATTCTTAATTATTCTTCCCTCGTTCCCCGTCGTGCCTGCCAGGTAATCCAGGGTGACGCCGTAGAAGGCCGCCAGTTTGACAGCGGCCTCCAGCGGCAGGGAGCGCAGTTCCCGCTCGTACTTGGAATAGAGGGATTGATCGCAGCACAGGGCCTCGGCAACTTCCGCCTGGGTCAGGCCGCTGTTCTCCCGGAGCTGTTTGATTCTGAGCTTCATGGCTGCCCTCCCACAATCCGCTCCAGCATCTGAACGTAAGCCCGGAAGCTCTCCCGGCCCGTCTCTGTCAGCGCGTAGGTGGAGCGGGGCCGTCGGCCCAGAAGCTCCTTCTGACAGCTCAGATATCCTTCCGCCTCCAGCAGCTCCATCTGCTTTCCCAGGTTTCCGGGGGTGGAATCCGTGAGCTTTGTCAAGGTGGTAAAGTCCTTGGGGCCTGTCATCAGCGCCGCCACGACTGCCAGCCGCAGGCGAGACTGAAAGACGGCCGGAATCTCATGCAGCTCCATGGCTCACCTTCTTTTCACCAGTCTGCCAAAGACCAGCAGCATCACGCCGGGCACAAAGCTATACAGGCAATACAGGCCCATCGTCCCGATCATGAGGGGCTCTTTTTCCAGGCTTTTCATCCATATAGGACGGGAAAATGCCTCGTGCTTGTCATAAAACACCTCGATTTGGCCCACGCAGTCCACTGCAAAAACCAGCGCCGCAACCAGGGCAAGGACCAGGCCCATGAGAAGCATTTTCCGGCTTCTCTGAAGAACCGCCGTCATCAGGAGCGGTGCCACCGGAAACAGAAGATAAAGGGCCGTGGTGCACAGACTCATCGTTTGGCTGATTCGTCTTTCCGCATACACGGTGAGATTCAGACAATGGTGGGTGAAGGCGGTCACAAGGTTGAATGCAACAACCGTTATGCCCAAATAGAGGAACATGCACACGCCCCACATATCCAATAGCTTTCGCGCCGGGGCGTCCTTGCCAAGGGGAGCCAAGCGACGGCGGCAAAGCCAGAACAACACCAGAATAACGGCAAAATACACCCACTGCACGATCCTTTTGACCAAACTCAAGGCTTCAGCCGCTTCACTGTCAAGCACAAGAACGGTCGGAAGAAACAGGAGCGTCACATGTGCCAGACTGTAGATCATCCAAACCAGTCCCAAAGCCCGAAACCAGGGCGCAATGGTCTTCATGCCGTCCATGGCCCGTTCCATGATTTGTCGAATCAGAGAAATGTCCTCTCTGGGATCTCGTTTGCTCTCGTCCATTGTGAAACCTCCAAATACTCTATTTTGTAGAGTCTCTGCAATCGAGAGTATAACTCAACTCTGCCCGATTGTCAATCCCGATTTGTTTCATAGGACAAATTGGCCTGCGGCTTCCCGCAAGGACTGCACAACACAAAAAGCGCCCCTTGCGGAGCGCTTTTTCGCGTCGTATTTACTGCTGCGGCTGAACCGGGAAGCCGTATTTCTCCGAAAGGTCCTCCCAGCCGCTGCAGGTCGAAGGAGATGCGAAAATATATACCCGGGTGCCCCTTGTTTCCCCAACGGCCGGACTATCTCCAATTATGGCTAAACAGAGCCCATCCTCCCCGGGGGTGAAGCGGATCATCAGTCTAATCGGGCCGCCAGACCAAGAATCCATCGCTGCATCCCCTATGGGTAAGAAATACACAAAATCCAGGTGCGCAACGTCGTCAACCAGCCCTTCCCACTCCGCCGGTTCAAAGGATCGGAGAACCTGATATTCCAACTCATCCTCATAATCTCCCACCTTGGACAACTCGATCAGTTCGATGGATTGAATCCGATCGAGTTTGTCCCGGTAGTCGCAGTGGTAAACATCCAAGGCATTCAGCACAGGGATTATGAGCAGGAAACCAAAAACACGGCATAGGAATGGAAGGAACTTGAGACGCGCCTTCCGAAGCAGGCAGATCACGCCGACCGCTTGCAGTCCCAAAGCAATCAAGCCAATTTTACACCAGAAAACCGCATTGCTTCGATCTCTGTGCGTCAGAAATATCGCCAAACAAAGCAGCACAGCCAGTGCCGAAAAAACGGCAATGCCAATGCGGGTTTTCCATCTGCACTGCTTTTCGCGGACGTTCTTTTCCCGGAGCTCCGTGTGCATATTCGAGATGGCGGCGAGACCTCGTTCCTGGGCCTCTGCCCTTGTCGCGCCGGCTGAAAGCTCCCGGTCATAGACGGCCTGCGCCTTTTCGATATATTCCTCCCGCAGGGCTCGCAGCTCCGCTGAACCGCAAACAGGGCCGAAGCGGTCCTTGATGATTTTACGAATAGACTTTTGCATATTCTGTCTGCTCCCGTATCAATTATCCTTGGAATCACCTTTTCTATTCTACACTCACTCAAAAGCCTTGTCAACTCAGTCCCCCCCTCCCGGGGAATTGGAAATTGAGAATTGAGCGGTGAGAATTGAGAATTGTCGGAACCTATTACCAAATTCATTCTCAGATTACAATATTTTTCGTTTCGCGTTTGTGAACTGCGGGTTCGGGGCGTCGAGGGCGCCGCCCCCTACAATCGTGTCCCCCCTCCCCTATTGCCTATTGCCTATTGCCTCATGCCTATTGCCTCATGCCTATTGCCTGGTGCCTATTGCCTGGTGCCTATTGCCTCATGCCGGGCCGTCCCTACAGCAACTGACCCAGCCGCTCCGTCAGTTCCATCCCCGGGGGCGTCAGGGGCAGGCGGCAATGGCCGCAGTCCAGACCGGACAGGGCCAGGGCCGCTTTGATGGGGATGGGGTTCACGGAAGAAAACAGGGCCTCGATCATGGGCTGCTGCTCCCGCTGGAGGCTCAGGGCACGGGCGAATTCTCCCCGGAGGGCAGCGTCCGTCAGGGCCTTCACCTCTCTGGGCCGCAGGTTGGACAGCACGGAAACCACGCCCAGGGCCCCGCAGGCCATGAAGGGCAGAATCCGGTCGTCACAGCCGCAGTAGATGGGGAAATCCGGGCCGCAGAGGGCGTGAAGGGTCAGAACCCTGCCCACGTCCGGGTCCGCCTCCTTGATCCCGGCCACGGTGTCCAGCTTCGACAGCGCCGCGCAGGTCTCCGGCTCGATCCGCACGTTGGTCCGGGCGGGCACGTTGTACAGGATCATCGGCAGCTCCGTGGCATGAGAGATTGTCTCATAGTGGGCCAGCAGGCCCTCCTGGGTGCAGCGGTTGTAGTAGGGCGTGACGCAGAGCAGGGCGTCCGCTCCCAGGGCCGCCGCGGCCTTGGCCGTCTCGGCGGCCGCCTTGGTGTCGTTGCCGCCGGTTCCGGCGATGATCTTCGCCTTGCCGTCACAGAAGCGGACGCAGTGGGCGATCAGCGCCAAGAGCTCCGAACGCTCCAGCGTGGCGGCCTCCCCGGTGGTGCCGCCCGCCGCAAGGGCCTCCACCCCGGCGGAAAGCTGGGCCTCCAGGAGCCGATCCAGGGCGGCAAAATCAATGCCGTGGGCGTCAAAGGGCGTCACCAAAGCGGTGCAGACGCCGCGAAAAATGGGTGCGTTCATAGATTATCCTCCCGATTCAGTCAGGAGATGAAGTATTTGCTGAGGCAAATATGAAGTACGTTCCCCGCTGACGCGGTTTCCCGTATGAAGACGCTTCGCTTATGAAGTATGGCTTCGCCATATTTGACACAGCATGAGCGTTTTCCCATCGATTATAAATATCTTTTCCATCTTCATTCCGCAGAATAAAAAGATACCACAATATGCGTGAAGCGCATACTTCATATCTCTGAAAGAGATACTTCACATTCCGAAGGAATACTTCATATCGTCGCCAGGCGATACTTCATCTCTTTTGGCAAATTCTATTCTCTGCCCCCGGCAAATATACCGTTGACGAACCGTTCAAAACCATGTATAATACCAGCAATTACGAATCAAAACGAGGGATTTCCGTGAAAACACATGACTTTTACTATGACCTTCCCCAGGAGCTGATTGCCCAGACGCCTCTGGCGCAGCGGGACAGCTCCCGGCTGCTGGTGCTGGACAAAAACACCGGCGCAGTAGAGCACCGGCATTTCCACGATATTCTGGACTACCTGAACCCCGGCGACTGCCTGGTGCTGAACAACTCCCGGGTTCTTCCCGCCCGGCTGCTGGGCAAACGCTCTACCGGCGGGGCCGTGGAGGTTCTGCTGCTGAAGGACGTCGGGAATGACAGCTGGGAGTGTCTCACCAAGCCCGGCCGCAAGACCCCGGTGGGGGCGGAGCTCTCCTTTGGAGAGGGTCTGCTGACGGCCACCGTCGTTGACGCGAAGGAGGACGGCAACAAGCTGGTGCAGTTCCACTATTCCGGCATTTTCCTGGAAATTCTGGAGCAGCTTGGCAAGATGCCCCTGCCCCCCTACATCAAGGAAGAGCTTCAGGATCAGGAACGGTATCAGACCGTCTACTCCAAGGTCAACGGCTCCGCCGCCGCACCCACCGCCGGCCTCCACTTCACCCCGGAGCTGCTGGAAGCCATCCGGGCCAAGGGCGTCAGCCTGGCCTGGGTGACCCTCCACGTGGGCCTGGGCACCTTCCGGCCCGTGAAGGCCGAGGAGATCACCGACCACCACATGCACGCGGAGTTCTGCATGCTCTCCGCCGAGACTGCGGAGCTGCTGAACCGCACCCGGCAAAACGGCGGCCGGATCATCTGCGTGGGCACCACCTCCTGCCGGACGCTGGAGAGCTTCGCCGCAGAGGACGGGAGCTTCGCGGAAAAGTCCGGCTGGACTGACATCTTCATCTACCCCGGCTATCGCTTCAAGGCCATGGACGCCCTGATCACCAACTTCCACCTGCCGGAAAGCACCCTGATTATGCTGGTCTCCGCCTTTGCCGGGCGGGAGACCGTGCTGAATGCCTACAAAATTGCCGTGGAAGAGCGCTACCGCTTCTTCTCCTTCGGCGACGCCATGTTCATTTTCTGAATACTTCTCTACAGGGAGGTCTCCACTATGTCTCATCTGCGCCGACGCCTCTGTCTGTTCCTGACTGTCTCGCTCCTTGTCTGCTGCCTGGGGGGATGTATCCCGACTTTCTTCCCTGCCCAGGTCGTCTCCCCCGCTTCGGAAACCGCCCAGGATACCGTCCCTTCCACAGATTATCCTGTGGTAACCACCACCGAGGTTCCCGCCGAGGGGGTTCGGGGCCCAATGCCGCAGAACGGCGTGCGCTGGCAGGAGGTCTTCCATGACAAGCAACTGCCGGAAGATGGCTACATCGGTCCCGACGAGGTCGGCTTCTATCTCACGGAGGCTGACGGGTCCCACTCCGTCCTGATCATGACCTGCGCGGAATTGCTGGAGCGGGTTGCAGCCTTGGGCAAGCTGCCCCGGACGCGCTATTTCCAGAACATACTGGGCGATCGCTTCTCCATTTTGTTCGCCTGCTACGACCTGGCTATAGAAATAGGCTGCGGAATGTTTTGCTTCCCCACGACGGATCTCCGGGGAAAAGATATTTCCGAGGCGCGGCTGCACATCAGTTTTACTTTCTCCGTAATCAACGGCTACCCGCTGTATTACACCACGAAGGATTACGTGGACGATGAAGGGAACGCGTTGCGCTATATTACCATTGAGCAGAACCTTTTCAAAATCGAGGACCACCAAAAGCACGAAACGGCGATGGAGGAGGCCAGAAAAATTCTGAAGGCGGTGCCCGAAGGGCTGAATGAGCGCGAGACTGCGGAATATCTGTACCGCTACGTCGCCTCCACGGTAAACTACAATCATGACAACTACTATGAGACCGATTGGAACACGCTGTACGACGCCTTGATCCTTCACTCCACTGTCTGTTCCGGTTTCTCCGAGGCGATTTATTGCCTGTTCAACATGGCAGGGATCGACTGCCTCTACGTCAACGGCACCGTCTACAACAAAGGCGAAACGGGACCGCACGCCTGGAACCTTGCGAAGATCGACGGCAACTGGTACGTTTTCGACGCCACCTGGGATTCCACGCTCATTCACGAAGGAGGTTTCGACGACATTCTGCTCTTCTTCGGAATTTCGGATTCCGTGGTCAATCTGTACGGCGAGCGGTTTATCCATCGCTTTGTAGCCGACGTGGCCCCCACCTGTAATCATCTTCTGGACCTGAACACGCCGATCCTCACTAATCCATAACCTGTAAAACGAAAGGATAACCTATGTTTGAGCTGTTGAAAACCGAGGGCAAGGCCCGGCGGGGGATATTTACCTGCGCCCACGGCGCCGTGCAGACCCCGGTATTTATGAACGTGGGCACCCAGGCCGCCATCAAGGGCGGCCTCAGCGCCGAGGACCTGAAGCGCATCGGCTGTCAGGTGGAGCTGTCCAACACCTACCATCTCCATCTTCGGCCCGGCGATCAAATCGTCCGGCAGCTTGGCGGTTTACATAAGTTTATGACCTGGGAGGGGCCCATCCTGACGGACTCCGGCGGCTTCCAGGTTTTCTCCCTGGCTAGCCTGCGGAAGATCAAAGAAGAGGGCGTCTACTTCGCCTCCCACATCGACGGACGCAAAATCTTTATGGGCCCCGAGGAGAGCATGCGGATTCAGTCCAATCTGGGCTCCGATATCTGCATGGCCTTTGACGAGTGCGTGGAGAATCCCTCTCCCCGGGACTATGTGAAGCAGTCCATGGCTCTCACCTACCGCTGGCTGCTGCGCTGCAAGGCGGAAAACGCCCGGCTGAACAGCCTGCCGGACACGGTGAACCCCCAACAGATGCTCTGGGGCATCAACCAGGGAGGCGCCTACGCGGACCTGCGCGTCGAGCACGCCAAGATGATCGCGGACCTGGATCTGCCCGGCTACGCCATCGGCGGCCTGGCGGTGGGAGAGCCCACGGAGGTCATGTATGAGATCATAGAGGCGGTGGAGCCCTACCTGCCCGCGGACCGGACCCGCTACCTCATGGGGGTGGGGACCCCCTCCAATATCATCGAGGCCGTCTGGCGGGGCGTAGACTTCTTCGACTGCGTGATGCCCGCCCGGAATGCCCGCCATGCCCGGCTGTTTACCTGGGAGGGCGCCATCAACCTGAAAAACGCCAAGTACGAGCTGGACGAGTCTCCCATCGATCCCCAGTGCGACTGTCCCGTCTGCCGCCGCTACTCCCGGGCCTATCTGCACCACCTGTTCAAGGCGGAGGAAATTCTGGCCCTGCGGCTGAGCGTGATGCACAATCTTTATTTCTACAACAAGCTGATGGAACGGATTCGGGAGGCGCTGGACGCCGGATGCTTTGCCGCTTTCCGGGCGGAGTATTCGGAAAAACTCAGCCGAAAAATCTGATTTTTACACTTGCATTATCTGCCCTTCCCATGTATAATATTTAGGATTTCAATTTGGAGGTATTCCCTATGCTATCTTATATGTTGTCTACTGCCACGGCGACCGACGCAGCAGCCGCCCCCGGCGGTAACCCTATGTCCACCATGCTGATCATGCTGGTGGGTCTGTTCGCCGTCATGTACTTCATGGTGATTCGCCCCGAAAACAAGAAGAAGAAGGAGCAGGAGGCTCTTCGCAGCTCTCTGCACAAGGGTGACAAGATCACCACCATCGGCGGCATCATGGGCAAGATCGTGGATATCAAGGACGACAAGATCGTCATTGAGACCGGCGAAGACCAGGTCCGGATGGAACTGCAGAAGTGGTCCGTCATGACCAACCACAGCGCTGAGAAGGAAAAGAGCAAGCGCGCCGCAGAAGCCAGAGAGGCCGCCCAGAAGGCCAAGGAAGAGCGAGTCCAGGCCAAGGAAGCCAAAAAAGCCGAGAAGGACGTTCGCTGAAGCCCTTCCCAGCATATTAATCGCAGGCAGACTGCCCCAGGGCAGGGTCTGCCTGCTGTTTTTTTCACCGGTACTTGTATTTTCCTCCGGTTTGGTATATAATATGGTGCATGTTATGCAAGGAGGTGGGACCATGCCCCATGGATTTATCAACGACATGCTGGACGTCAAGCTGCTGATTTTGTACATCGCCAACCGGCTTCTCTATCCCGCGGACACCCAGACTCTCTATGAGCTCTGCCTGCAGGACGACAAGCTCAGCTATTTTGACGTGATGCAGGCCGTACCGCAGATGGTAGAGTCCGGCCACCTGGAGGAAAAGGAAGGCGGCTACGTCATCACCGAAAAGGGCCGTGAGGCCGCCGAAATCACCAAGGATTCCCTGGCCTTTCCGGTCACCCAGCGGGCAGCCCGGGCCGTGGAGCGCTTTAATCGGGAGGTCCGCCGGGAGAGCTTTGTGCGCACGGAGGTCCTGGAGCGGCCCGACGGCGAGGCCTTGGCCGTCATGCACCTGGACGACGAAATGGGCCCCCTGATAACCATAGAGTACACCTGTCCCTCCGCCCGCCAGGCCGCGTTTCTCACCAAGGCCTTTCCCGCCAGAGCGGACAAGCTCTACCAGTTCATTACCGAAACGCTGACCGCGAAGGAAGAGCCTGCCTCCGAGGAGGAATAAACGCTTCCGACCCGGAGCCCCCGACAGGCGGACGGCCCAATACCCTCCCCGGGGGCTCTGATCCCTGCTCCCTGACCCAATGAAAAAATACTCCTTGATTATACCGTGATTTGTGGTATAATAGTGACAGAGAGATCGGTCGGTTTCTCAATGCACTTGAAAGGAGCGACGCAAAATGAAATTCCAGATCAACGAAAAAAAGGTCACCCTGCCGGAGAATGTTCACGCTTACGCCGAGAAGAAGGTTGCCAAGCTGGACCGCTACTTCCGGGATGACGCGGAAGCCTTTGTCGCTTTTTCCGTCGAAAAGAACCGCAACAAGGTGGAGTTGACCGTCCACGCCTCCAACACCTATTTCCGGGCCAGTGAGAGCACCTCGGACATGTTCGCCTCCATCGATGCCGCCGTATCCGACATTGAACGCCAGATCCGTAAGAACAAGACCCGACTGGCCCGCAGAATCCGTCAGGACGCTTTCGTCCGCAGCACGGAGGCTGCCACCTCCTTTGTCCCCGATGAAGAGGACACCGAGGACTATAAGCTCATCCGCATCAAGCAGTTCACCATGATGCCCATGAGCCGGGACGAGGCCATTCTGCAGATGAATCTGCTGGGTCACAGCTTCTTCGCCTTCCGCGACGAGGATGCCGAGGGCGCCTTCGCGGTGGTCTACCGGCGTAACGACGGCGATTACGGTCTTCTGGAAGACGTTCGTTGATATAACGAAGATACAAAGGACGTTTCCACAGCACAGAATTCCACACAGGGGACGGGCATCCGTCCCCTGTTCCCTGTTGCAGAACCGGCAGGACGTGAAGGGCGCCCCTCTGCAAGCTCCGGAACCCTGTGTCGCGGCACACCGGTGTGCGCCGCTGCGGAGTACTCTGAATCCTGAACCACCCTGTTCCTTGATCCCTGATCCCTGTAACAAACTCGGAGGTTAGTCTATGACAAGACGCATGGTACTTTTTGAGGTCGGGAAGGCAGTCTTACTGCTCATTGAACTGGCCCTCGTGGCCTTTGTCGGCTACACAGTGGTCATGCTGATGTGGTTTGCCATTCAGTATGTTCTCTCCGGCAATCAAGAGCTCCTGACACAGATTGCAGACGGCCTGCCGGATCGGGTAGCCTTTGCAGGCAAATATATCCGCTTTGTAAATACCGGGATGACGGAGCAGGAGGCTACCAGCCAGTTGATCTGCCACGGCATCGCCATGGCGGCAGGCATCGGCCTGTTGACCATCGCAAGGCTCTGCATGCGCAGGCTGGAACGGGAATTCAAGCAGCGATATATGCCGGAGGTTCTGGAGCAGACTTTCTCCGATTTTACCTATGAGGCCAAGCGGCGCAGCGCCGTGGAGGAAATTCTCTGTGATGTGGGTCTGCTCAGCACAGTGGAGCGCTATTACACCGCCAACCGGCTGGAAGGCCTCTACCGGGACTGCTGGGTGGCCGCCCAGGAAATCATCTGCGGCGGCGTTTACGCCGACGACTATACCAGTCACAAGGTCAAGGTTCGCGGCCAGTGGCTGACCATCCGTCTCAACACGGACTTTGACAGCGTAATCATTCTGGAATCCCGCGGAACGAAAAACCGCTTCTCCCACCGGGGGCTGGCGAAGCAGACGGTAGAGCTGCAGCCGGATCATGAGGGACTCGCCCAGCAGTTCCGCTGCTTTGCGGACTCTCCCGACGAATTCCGGAATCTGCTCACCGTGGAAATGGCGGAAAAGCTTCTTTCCATGACAGATCGCTATCCGGATTTCTGTGTGATTTTCCGCAAGGGCTGCATCCACATTCTGATCCGCCGCCGTTCCTTCAACCGCCGCTGGGAGCCCCTGTGTCCTTTCTGCTTCCCCCAGCTCCGGCGGGAGGTTCACCGGCTCTACGGTCCGTTGATGGATTTCACGGACATGCTGCTGGAATAGCAAATGAACGTACAAAAATAATTTTCGAGGCAGGAAGCGTCTGGCTTCCTGCCTCGTTTTTGCTTACCGCGTCATTTCCGGGTACAGCATCCACATCAGAATGAGAACCACCCGGTAACGGGTCACATAATTCTGTTCCAGGTCCGCGTCAAACAGCCCGGTCTGTTCACCGTTTCCCTTGATGATTTCATTGCCAACCGCCCAGGCCACGGCCTCCCGCTCGGTGTCGGTCATAGCGTCGTTGTGGATCTCCATGCCGTCCAGGACGTGCAGGTCCGGCGCAAGGCTCTCCCTGCCCATTCTTTCGGAAGTCCGGTAGATCATCAGGGCAAACTCCACGTTGGTCATTTCGGCGTCAAAGTCCTTCACCCGGTCGTCCGCACGAAGCAGTCCCTCCCGGAAGGCCCAGCAAACCGCCGAATACTGGGGACTCTCCCGGAATTGCTCCAGCGCATCGGGGCGATCCTCCAGATAGTGCTCCGGCAGGCCTTCGCCCACACCTATTTCCGGGCTGCCCTCAAAGCGGTAGAGGGCGGTGACCCAGTCGCCCAGGGTGGCGTGCTCATCCGGCCCGAAGGTGCGCTCCCCATAGAGGTCCATCAGGCCCTTTCGATAGATAAACAGGATATTTCCCTGGGTCCGAACCGGCATTTTATCATCAAAGGGAATCTCCATGCCCCCCTGCTGAGGATGATGTCCATCCGGAAAAACATGGGCGTAATAATCCGTATTCAGGATCTTTCTGGACAGGGTGAACTTATTGGACACCCAATCCCGATAGTCCTGGAGTTTCTCCGCGTCCACAGTCACGCCGGGGTCCGGAATCAGCTCACCGGTGGATTCATTGTACCGGAAGCCCTCTGTGACAAAGCTGCCGTCGTAGAGAATGGCGGCGTGGCGGGTATCCGCCATCACGTCAACGCCCGCCAGCAGACGGGAATCATAGCGGATGCCCAGGAGATTCAACACCGTGGGCACAATGTCCGCCGTGCAGCAGTAGGTTTTGACGTTGATCGTCTCTCCCAAACCGGGAGCATAGCAGATAAAGTGGTTGTGATAGCGCTCAAAGGCAGTGTCAATGGGACGGCCTGCCAGCTCGTTGTACTGCTCGGCGGAAAGGCCGTAGGGATAGTGATCGTTGGTCAGCACAATCAGCGTGTTGTTCAGCTTCCCGGCCTCCTCCAGCCGCCGCTCGATATACTCCAGGGCATACTCCACCTCCAGGTTGCAGGCCACGTAGGCCTTGACCTCGTCGGAGTAGGGCAGATTCTCCACCTCCGCCCGGTGCTTGGCGCTCATGGCGTTGTCCCAGGAGTAGTGATAATGGCCGGAATAAGTCATGTAGTAGGCATGGAAGGGCTGATCGGACCCGAGATAGTCGTCCATGGACTTCTCCATCATTTCCAGGTCGGAGGCCGGCCGCTGGGGGGTGACCTCCAGGCCGCTGCCCTGGGCCTGGAAGTAATAGCCCATATTGGGGTGAGTCTGACTGCGATTGTAGAACTCGGCGTTGTTGTTGTGGTAGGCCCAGGTAGAATAGCCGTAGTCCTTCAAAATGAGGCCCAGGCTGAAGGGCAGATAGTGGCCCACGCTGACGTCAAAGCTGGATTCGTATTTTGCCCGGGTCATGTCCGGGTAGAGGGAGAGGCAGGTGGTGTATTCGCCGTTAGTGGTCATGGAATTGAAGGTTCCGTAGAAGTTCTCAAACACCAGGCCGGAATGGCTCATTTTGTAGAGCGTGGGCGTCAGCTCCTCAGAGACAAAGAGGGGCGAGTAGGACTCGGCGCAGAGAACAATCAGGTTATAGCCCGCAAGGCGGCCGGTGTACGCGTTCTTCGGCGTTGGAGAAAGCCGGGCCATGTATCGATCCAAGGACGAAAGATTCTCGTCGTCGGTAGAGGCAGCCAGGGCTTCAAAATCCAGCTCTGGCATCACATTCCACAGATCGGGATCGTAGGTTTCGGATTCTTCGCCATCGGGCCCCTTGAAAGCATCCTCCCCCGCAGAAGCACCGCCGAAGACCAGATAGCGCAGCTCCTGGAAGGTGGTAGCGGTCATACCCACGTTCTGATAGCTCATATCCGTGGAGGTTCCGGCGTCGTGGAAGATGTGCCAGACCGGGACCGGATGGGTGCAGGCCAGGTGCATCAGCCCGAAGCTCAGCCCCCCCAGCACGCAGAGGAAGACCGGCGCCATCACCGCCTGCTGCCAGCGAATCCGCTCCTTCAGGCGTTTGCAGATGATCAGCACAATCACAGCCGCCAGCGGCAGCAGCAGCGCCAGGAAGGGCAGAATATTCTGCCGGATGGCATAGAGGGTCTGATCCAGGAAATCGGTAATGACGCCGCCGCCCATGGTCACCTGGCTGATGGGCATGAGATTGCCAAAGACCGCGTGGTAGATCAGCTGCGTATCCGCCAGGGCGCACTGGAGCAGCACCAGCACCACAGCCGCGATCCGCTGCCCCACTTTGGGAAGCAGGGAAACCAGCACCGCGGTCGCCACACCGGTCATCAGGCCAAACAGGATCGGATAGACGATGTGCCCGTTCAGAGAGCGAAAAAGGAAGAGATGGAGGAAGAACTCCAAATAGACGCTGATGCCGCAGAACAAGCCCAGTCTGCCAAGCCACAGCTTACGGGATGCGGTAACCCTCGGCATCTTCGCCTCCGAGGATTCGTCGTGTTTTCTCATGGATTCCGTTTGTCTCCTTTGTATTGCGAATGAAGGCTCCACAGGGAGCCACTGCAGCTCAGCCCAGCGCCTTATCCTGGGCGATCAGCCGCTTGAGGGCCTCCACGGAAACCCGGACGGAGGCGGAGGTGTCTTCGTTCATGGTCTGATCCAGACCGGCGGCCTCCCGCTCCTGGTTCCAGATCACATGGAAGCAGGAGCCGCAGCGCACGCCGAGCGCGTCCGCCACGACAAACAGGGCGGCGGACTCCATCTCGGAGGCCAGGACGCCCAGCTTCTTCCAGGCCTCCCACTTGTTCAGCAGCTCGTAGGAAACGGGCATCTTGTGGGGGCTGTGCTGACCGTAGAAGGCATCTTTGCACTGGACAACACCCACGTGGGTGGTCTTGCCCATGGCCAGAGCGGCGTCCCGGAGGGCCAGGGTCACGTCCAGATTGGCCACGGCGGGGTACTCCAGAGGGGCGTACTCCCGGGAGGTGTGCTCAAAGCGAATGGCGCCGGTGGCTACCACAATATCGCCGGACTTGACCTTGAGATTGATGCCGCCGCAGGTGCCGGTGCGGATGAAGGTATGCGCGCCGATATTGTGGAGCTCCTCCATGGCGATGGAGGCAGAGGGGCCGCCGATGCCCGTGGAGCAGACGGAAACCTTTTCCCCCAGCAGATAGCCGGTGTAGATGTTGTATTCGCGGTTCTGACCCACGTGGCGGGCGTCGTCAAAAAGCGCGGCAATGGACGCGCAGCGGCCCGGGTCCCCGGGCAGAATCACGTATTTGCCCACGTCGCCTTCGACGCAGTGGATATGAAATTGCTTTTCAAGCTGTTGCATAGTGGTTACTCCTTTCAATTGTTATCGGTTGGGGGGCGCGGCCGATGACCGCCCCTACAAATCGAACAGTGATACCTGACTTGTCATCGGCATGTTGCCAAACGCGCCCGCCTCTCGCAGGGTCTCGATGTGGGTCTGGGAAACCTTGGGACAGGCGGCGGAAAATTCCTCAATGGAGATAAAGGTTTTGCCTCGGCGGCCCTCGGCGATGTCCTTGGCGGCGTTTTCGCCCAGGCCGGAAATGGCCACAAAGGGCGGCAGCAGCTTCCCGTCCCGGGGCAGAAATTTCAGGGCGTCAGACTCATAGATGGACACGGGCAAAAACTCGAAGCCCCGGAGATAGAACTCATAGACCACCTCCAGGGTGGTGAGAAGCTGGTCGTCCTTATCCGTGCGGTTCTCCATGGCCTGAATGGCCTGCAGAGCGGTCAGGCACTCCTCCTTGCCCTTACACATGATGGAGGCGTCGAAACCGCCCTTCTGACTCCGTCGGTAGAAATAGGCCGCGTAGAAGGCCAACGGTTCATGGACCTTGAACCAGGCAATCCGGAAGGCCATCATCACGTAGGCCGCAGCGTGGGCCTTGGGGAAGAGATACTTGATCTTCTTGCAGGAGCCGATGTACCAGTCCGGCACGCCGGCGGCAATCATCTCCTCCTCCGCCCCCTCCGGGAGCCCTCTCCCCTTTCGCACCGCCTCCATGATCTTGAAGGAGCGCTTGTCCGGCATGCCGCACTGAATCAGATAATTCATAATATCGTCCCGGCAGCCGATGGCCTGGGAGACGGTGGCGGTCTTGGAGAGGATCAGATCCCGGGCATTGCCCAGCCAAACGTCGGTGCCGTGGGAGAAGCCGGAAAGCCGGATCAGCACGTCGAACTGGGTGGGCTGGGTCTCCTTCAGCATGCCCCGGGTGAAGCCGGTACCGAACTCGGGAATGGCTACCGCACCGGTCTGGCCCAGGATGGGGTCGTCCTCATAGCCCAGGACCTTGGATGAGGTGAAGATGGACATGGTGTCCTTATCGTCCAGGGGGATCTTCTGGGGATCCACCCCGGTCAGATCCTGGAGCATGCGGATCATGGTGGGGTCGTCATGGCCCAGCATATCCAGCTTCAGCAGGTTTTCCTCCATGGGGTGATAGTCAAAGTGGGTGGTGATCCACTCGGATTCGTGGTCGTCCGCCGGGTGCTGAACCGGGCAGAAATCCCAGATCTGGTTCTCCTGGGGAATGACCACCAGGCCGCCGGGATGCTGGCCCGTGGTGCGCTTCACGTCCACGCAGCCCATGGCAAGCCGGGTTTCCTCTGCACGGCTGGCCTTCCGTTCCCGCTCCGACAGATATTTTTTCACGTAGCCGAAGGCGGTCTTCTCCGCCACGCCGCCGATGGTGCCGGCCCGGAAGACGTGGGATTTCCCGAACATCTCCACGCAGTAGGCGTGGGCCTTGGCCTGGTACTCGCCGGAGAAATTCAGGTCAATATCCGGGACCTTGTCGCCGCCGAAGCCCAGGAAGGTCTCAAAGGGGATGGCAAAGCCGTCCTTTTCAAAGGTGGTTCCGCACTTGGGGCAGGCGGCGTCCGGCAGGTCCGCGCCGCAGTTGCAGCCCGCCGGGACATCAAATGTGGTGTACTTGCAGTCCGGATTGGGGCAGCGGTAATGGGGCGGCAGAGAGTTGACCTCGGTGATGCCCGAAAGGTAGGCCACCAGGGAGGAACCCACGGAGCCTCGGGAGCCCACCAGGTAGCCGTGCTCCAGGGAATTCAGCACCAGCTTCTGGGCGGAGATATAGATGACGTCGTAATGGCAGTTGATAATGTCGCCCAGCTCCGTCTCCACCCGCTTGGTGATGAGTTCCGGGGGATTTTCCCCGTAAAGCCGGTGGAGCTTGCCGTAGACCAGAGATTTCAGGTCCTCCACGGAGTTTTCGATTTTTGGGGCGTAGAGATTGTGGGGCAAAGGCCGGACCCACTCGCACATGTCGGCAATCAGATTGGTGTTCTTCACCACGATCTCCATTGCCTTTTCCCGGCCCAGGTAGGAGAATTCCTCCAGCATTTCGTCGGTGGTACGGAAATAGAGCGGGTTGGGCCGGTCGCAGTCGTCGAAGCCCTTAGAGGCCAGAAGGATCCGGCGGAATACCTCGTCCTCAGGATTCAGAAAATGAACGTCACCGGTGGCGCAGACGGGCTTTTCCAACGCCTCGCCCAGGCGGACCACCGTACGGTTGAAGTCCCGCAGCTCCTCTTCCGAATTCGCAAGGCCGTTGTTCAGCATGAACCGGTTGTTGTCAATGGGCTGGACCTCTAAAAAGTCATAAAAGGACCCGATCTGTTTCAGAGCCTCCCAGGGCTTTTTCTGCACGACGGCGGTAAACAGCTCTCCCGCCTCGCAGGCTGAGCCGATGATAATCCCCTCCCGCCAGCGCAGCAGCTCGGATTTTGGAATCACCGGAGCGCCGTTTCCGCCGTGGCGGGTGTGGAAATAGTAGAGATTGGAGAAGGAGATCAGCCGGTAGAGGTTCCGCAGGCCCAGGGAATTCTTGGCAAACAGAATAATGTGGTGAATGCGCTGGTCCTTGGGGGTGGGATGGGAGCCGAAGTTCATGGTTTTCGCGGCGGAATTCACCGCCTGGAGCCGGTCCACCCCCCGCTCCAGCAGCATCCGGGCAAAGCGGTCATAGAGCAGGCCGCAGGTGACGGCGTCGTCGGTGGCCCGGTGGTGGGCGAAGTCCGGCAGCTCAAAGTATTCCGCCAGCACGTCCAGCTTGCGCTTGGTGAACTGGGGCAGCAGGTCATAGGCCAGGCCCAGGGTATCCACACAGGTGGGACGGAAGGGCAGATTCAAACGGCGGCAGGCCGCCTTCATCATGCTCAGGTCGTAATTGGCGTTGTGGGCCACCAGGGGCAAGTCCCCGCAAAAATCCAGGAAGGCGGTGACCGCTTCCCGCTCCGAGGGGGCCCCCGCAAGCATTTCGTCGGTAATGCCGGTAAGCTCCACAATGGTATTCGTCAGCAGCCGTTCGGGGTCCACAAAGGTGTTGAATTTCTCCAGAATTTGATCGCCCCGCATCCGGGCCGCGCCGATTTCGATGAGACGGTCCCGCTCGGCGGAAAGGCCGGTGGCCTCCACGTCAAAGGCCACAAACTCCCCGGTCAGGGGTGCGTCCCCCTCGCCGTAGATGCAGGTTCGGAAGCTCTTGGTGGACTCCGGAGTAGCATCGGTGTCCACGTCGTTGATGAAATACCCCTCACAGCCATAGAGGATCTTGATGGGCTCCTCCGTCCCGGCCACGGTGGTCTTGGAATTGGCCAGCGCGTCGGTGAAGGAATGGGTAACGCCGTGGTCGGTAATGGCAATGGCCCGGTGCCCCCATTTGGCCGCCTGGAGGATGGCCTCTGCGGTGTCGGCAACCGCGTCCATGGCGGACATTTTCGTGTGCAGGTGGAGCTCCACCCGTTTTTCCGGGGCGTTGTCCTTACGAACCGGGCGCTTGGCCTCCTGAATAGAATAGGGCTGAATCACCAGCTCGTTGTCATAGCGGCTGACGGTAACCTTGCCGTAGACCCGGACATAGCTGCCGGGCTTGTGTTTTTTGGGATTCGGCCCCTGGATGGCGTCCAGGATCGGCTTTGCCTTGGTCTCCTCCATGTACTGATTGACACAGACGGAGCCGGTGTGGTCGGTCATATAGAAGCTGACCACCCAGGCCTTAGCCTTGGGCAGTTCCTTGTGGTTAACGGCAAAGACCTCTCCTTCCACGCAGACCTTGAACATATCCACCTGGAGCTCTGACATGGGGACAGGATCCTGGTAGATGGGCTTGCCGAAAATCAGGCCGGGAACCGCCCCGGAAGCCTGGGCCGGGTCCTTGGACTTCGCCGCAGGTTCTGTGGGAGCAGCCCTTTCCGCAGCGGGACAGCGGGCCTGGGCCTCCTGCCGGAGCCGTTCAGTCTCGGCAAAAAGCTCCTCCGCGGACAGCTCCCTGCCTCCGTGGAGCTCCACATGAACGGGAACCCCGAAGCAGTCGGAGAGCCACTCCTCCACGTGGCGCAGGTGAGGCTTCAGCTCCGCCAGCCCGTTGCCCCGCAGATAGGCGTGGAGCGTCGTGCCCTCCGCCTCCCAGCGGCAGCCCGCCAGGGTGGCGGGCGCAGGGGGATAAAAGCCCGACAGCAGACCGGTTACGTCGGCAAAGTCCATCTCTCTCAGCAGGGCCGGATCATAACGGGGCTCCAGACGAACCTTGCGCAGATCGTACGCACTCTGAATCTGCTGTTCCGCCCGGGCAAGCGTCGGCAGGGGCAGATAGACCCGGCTGCGCAGCAAGAGAGAAACCTCCCGTCCTTTGATCCGGAGATCCACGTCCTCCACGGTATTCTGTTGCAGCAATCCGCCGCTCTCCCCCAGATCCAGGTCCGGGAAGATGTCCGGCAGAGAAATTAATTCGTTCATAGGTATTCTCAGCGTTGACAAACAGTTGACAATTGAAAGGGTACAGTTGACAGATAGAAGCATTCCTTCGGGATAAGAATTGAACTATTTCAAATTGCCATTTGAAATATACCACAAATTGTCAATTCTCAATTGTTGCCTGTCAATTTGCTTCTCCCGCGCGTCAAATTCAAAACACTCACAGTAAATCAATATACCGCAGCAACGCGGGCAGCAGTTCGTCGTAGGGCAGCTTCTCGCGCAGCTCGCCCTTGACGAAAATCACGCCGCAGCCGTCACCGCCGGCGATGCCCACGTCGGCCTCCCGGGCCTCCCCGGGACCGTTGACCACGCAGCCCATGACCGCCACGGTCAGCGGCTTTTTGCAGTCCTTCAGGGCCTCCTCCACCCGACCCGCCAGGCCGATCAGGTCGATCTGGGTCCGGCCGCAGGTGGGGCAGGAGACGATGTTGACCCCGTCCTTTCGCAGACCGGCTGCCTTCAGGATGGCTTTGGCCGCCGCGACCTCCCGGACCGGGTCCGCAGTGAGGGAGACCCGGATGGTGTCGCCGATGCCCAGACAGAGCAGACCGCCGATGCCCATGGCGGATTTCACCGTGCCCATATACTCGGTGCCGGTCTCGGTCACTCCAACATGGAGGGGGTAATCCGACTGCTCCGCGAAGCGCCGGTAGGCCGCCATCATCAGCGGCACGTTGGAGGATTTCATGGATACGCAGGTATCATAGAAGCCGTACTTTTCCAGCAGACGGATATGGCCGAAGGCGGACTCCACCAAGGCCTCCGGGGTGGGGTGGCCGTATTTTTCCAGCAGCTCCTTTTCCAGGCTGCCGCCGTTGACCCCCACCCGGATGGGGATGTGATGGGCCTTGCAGCAATCTACCACGGCCTTGACCCGGTCTTCCCCGCCGATGTTACCGGGGTTGATGCGGATCTTGGCCGCGCCGTGCTCGGCAGCGGCAATGGCGCAGCGGTAGTCAAAGTGGATATCCGCCACCATGGGCAGGGGGCTTTCCGCCGCGATTTTTCCAAAGGCCTCCGCGGCCTCCAGGGAAGGCACCGTCAGCCGGGCGATCTCACAGCCCGCCGTGTACAGGGCTTTGAGTTGGGAAAGGCTCCCCTCCACGTCCGTGGTCTTGGTGTTGCACATAGACTGGATGGAGACGGGGGCGCCTCCGCCTACCAAAACGCTTCCGACTTGAATCTGTCTGGTCATATTCTAACCCTCAAAACATTTCCCAAATATCCTTGACAAAGACGAAGGCCATAAAGGCCAGCAGCAGGATCATGGCTCCGCCGTGGATATAACCCTCGTACTTGGGGTTGATTTTCTTTTTCGTAATTGCGGTATAAGTCGTATTAATCAGCAGGAAAAGCACCCGTCCGCCGTCCAGGGCGGGGATGGGCAGCATGTTCATAACCGCCAGGTTCACCGCGATCAGGGCGCCGATGTAGAAGATGTTCAGAACCGCGTCCAGAACACCGCCGCTTTCTTCCACTTCCTTGCCGGTATCCACCATAATCTTGGTAATTTTGGCAGGACCGCCGATCTCATCCATGCTGACCTTACCGCCCACCAGATCCTGTAAGCCGAACCAGACCGTGCGCGCAAAATCCATGCACTCCCGGGCCGCAAAACGGTTGACAGTAAAAAAGCTCCGTTCGGCAAAACCAAAAGACATCCCGTAACGAAGGGTTTTTTCACCGTTTTCGTTGGCATACTCCCGCTTTTCCATCCGGAAGTGTTCGAAGCGCAGTTTCTCGCCATCCCGAATCACCACCAGTTCCGTGTCGGCAGGATCGTAACGGCCATCCAGCAAAGAAAAGTCCGTGCTGGAATAGGTCCGTCTTCCGTCCACAGACCAAATCTCATCCCCCACCTGAACACCCTGCTCCGCAACGGCGCTGTTGGGCTCAAAAGAGACAATCTTGGTCGTTGGTATGCGATAGAAAAAGCCAAAGAGAAGCGCTACCACCACAAATCCGGTGAGCAGATTCATAAAGGAGCCGGCGCAGAGGATAATGAGCCGTTTCCACCACTTGGCGGCGGTAAAGGCCCGGGGATCGCCGGTTTCCTCGTCCTCCCCCTCCATGGCGCAGTAGCCGCCGATGGGAATCAGGCGAAAGGAATACTGGGTCTCCCCCCGCTTCCAGCCGAAGAGCTTGGGCCCCATGTTGATGGAAAACTCATTGACCCGCACCCCGCAGAGCTTGGCAGCCAGAAAGTGCCCCAGCTCATGGATGAAGATCAGAAAGCCAAAGACGAGAACGGCAATCAAAATATACAGAACAGTCATATCAAATGATACCTTCTTTCATCGCAATGCTGCACGGGCAAGCCGATCCGCTTCCAATACCTGATCCAGGGTCGGATTGGCTGCAAAGGGCACCGTGTCCAGCGCCCGCCGAACCAGGGCGGGGATGTCGTAGAAGCCAATCTCCCGGCGGAGGAATTTCGCCACAGCCACTTCATTTGCCCCGTTCATCACGGCGCAGGCGCTGCCGCCTCGGCGGGCCACCTCCCGGGCGATGGCGAAGCAGGGGAAGGTCTCCGGGTCCGGAGCGGCGAAAGTCAGCGGCGGACAGCTCAGCAGATCCAGCCCGGGGGCCGGGTTCTCCGTGCGGTTCGGGTAGGTCAGGGCAAGCTGAATCGGAATCCGCATATCCGGTACTCCCAGCTGGGCCAGCATGGCCCCGTCCACAAACTCCACCAGGGAGTGGACGATGGACTGGCGGTGGATCACCACGTCCACCCGCTCCGGAGGCAACTCATAGAGCCGCATGGCCTCGATGACCTCCAGACCCTTGTTCATCAGGGTGGCGCAGTCCACGGTGATCTTCTCGCCCATTTTCCAGTTGGGATGCCGCAGGGCGTCGTCCCGGGTCACATGCTCCAGCTCCGCCCGGGTCCTGCCGAAAAAGGGACCGCCGGAGCAGGTCAGCAGCAGACGCTTGACCTCTTCCCTGCCCCGACTTCCCATCAGGCACTGGAAGATCGCGGAGTGCTCCGAGTCCACCGGGATGATCTCCGCTCCATTGGCCCTGGCGGTTTCCATCACCAGCTCGCCGGCGCAAACCATGGTCTCCTTGTTGGCCAGGCCGATACGCTTCCCCCGCTCCAGGGCAGCCAGGGTGGGACGCAGGCCCACCATGCCCACCACCGCGGTAATGACCGTGTCGGCCTCGTCTATGGCGGCGGCAGCCATCAGCCCCGCCTCGCCCCAGAGTATTTCCGGCTTCGGGTCTGGCAGCAGGGCTCTCAGCTCCTTTGCGGCGGCCTCCGTAGCCATGGAGACCAGCCGGGGCTGGAACTCGGCAATCTGCTCCGCCATGCGCTCCACGTTGGTCCCGGCGGTGAGCGCCGCAACCTTTACGGGAAGATGCCGGACCACGTCCAGGGTCTGACGGCCAATGGAACCGGTAGAGCCAAGAATGCTTAGTGTTTTTGTCATGTTATTCTCCTGTAATGAAGAAGGAAGATGTAAGAAGTAAGAAAGAAAGGGAGCGAACAAGATACTTCTTCTTACCTCTCACTTCTAATCATTTACTTCACCGCAAAGGGGATTGTGAGCAACAGAAGCTCCACCAGCGGCGCGACGACGGTGGTGGAATCGAAGCGGTCCAGCACGCCGCCGTGGCCGGGCAGAAGGCTGCCGTAGTCCTTGATCTTCGCCTGACGCTTGATAACAGAGAAGGTCAAGTCTCCCAGCATGGAGGCTCCTGCGCCCAGGATACCATAGACGATGGCCCAAATATAGTTCACCCGGAAATCAAAGGCCTTTTCCATTAGCAGGGCGTAAAGCACCATGAAAATCACGGTGCTGACTACGCCGCCGATGGCGCCCTCCACGGTTTTGTGGGGACTGATCACGGGACATAGCTTCCGCTTGCCGAAGGCCCGGCCCGCGAAGTAGGCGCCGGAATCCGGGACCATGGTGAGGACAAAGGCGGCGATGATGAAGAACTTGCCGTTTTCCATGACCCGCAGCCGGATCAGGGCTCCCAGCAGATAGGGAATTACGATACCCGCGAAGATGGCGGCACAGACCGAACTGAAGCTCAGCTTGGTGTGGGCAGCCAGCATCTCTCCGAAGAGCGCGGCAAGGTAGACCAGCACAGCGGCCATGCCCAGGATTCTGGGCTGCTCCAGCCAGCTCCAGAGACTGACCGCCAGTGCCATGGCGCTGGAGTAGGCAAAGATCCGGACGTGCTTGCAGAAGCCCGCGCCGATCAGCAGCTCATAGACCGCCACAATAGACATGGCGGCCACCAAAATCGCGGTGGCCACAGAGGGCAGCACCAGGACCACAACCAGCAGCAGCGGCAGGCCAATGGCCGCCACGAGGATCCGGGTTTTCATTCCGTTCAGCTCCTTTGGGCACAAGATAGCATACGTACCCTTATAAATATGCTAAATATTGTAGCACAAATCCGTCTTTTTGTCAATGAGAGAGAAGGCATCGAAACAGGATGCCTTCTCTCTCATTCGGGCTATTACACGCCGCCGAATCGGCGGCTTCTCTTGTTGTAGGCTTCGATGGCCAGGTCCAGGTCCCGGGGGCCGAAATCCGGCCAAAGGGTATCGGTAAAGTAGTACTCCGCGTAGGCGCTTTGCCAGAGCAGAAAGTTGGAGATCCGCTGCTCTCCGCTGGGCCGAATCACCAGATCCGGGTCCGGAACACCGGCGGACCAGAGCAGATTGGAGAATTCTGCCTCGGTCAGGTCCTCGGGCTTTGCCTCCCCCGCGGCGCAGCAGGCGGCGTAAGCCCGGGCAGCTCGCAGAATTTCGTCCCGACCTCCGTAGTTCAGGCAGAAGTTTACCTGGACGCCCTCATACTGCCTGGAACGCTCCATGAGCTCCGCCGCCTCCTGCCGCAGGCTGGGAGACAACGGAGATAAATCTCCGAAGAAGCGGAAGCGAACCTGGTTTTTGTCCATATCCCGGAGCAACTCCAACAGGTACTTCTCCAGCAAGCCCATAATCGTGCTGACCTCTTCCTGGGGACGCTTCCAGTTCTCTGTGGAAAAGGCATAGACCGTCAGATATTGCAGGCCGATGGACTTGGCGTAGTTGGCAATGGTGCGGAAGGCCTCCGCCCCCACCTTATGTCCCGCCGTCCGGGGTAAGCCCCGTTTTTTCGCCCAGCGCCCATTGCCGTCCATGATGATGGCAATGTGGGCGGGGACGGACATCGGAGCGGTCCCGCTCTTCTTTGTAAAGATAGGCATTGTTTTCCCTCTATTCTGCGAATGAATTTCCGTGAAGCAAGCAGTAAACGGTACAACGGAAGAATTATCCTTCGCTTCTTCCTTCTTCCTTCTTACTTCTTACTTTTTACTTCCTGCTTTTCGGCTCGATGAATCCCTCAATGCCGGCAGCCCAGGGGCCGTAGGCGGTGAAGTTCAGGTGGATTCCGTCCCGGGTCAGAGCAGGATTCAGGACTCCGTTCTTCTCATAGGCTGTGTAGATGTCGGCAAATTCGCAGCCTCTCTCCCGGGCCAGGGGCTCCAGCCCGGCGTTAAAGCGGCGGACGGCGTCGTTCTCTCTGCCGTCCGGGTCCAGCTCCGCCCCCACGGGGAGGACGCTTTCCACGCAAATCCACGCATCGGGACAGGCCTTGTGCAGGGCGTCCAGCAGGGCGGCGTACTGCTCCAGGCAGAGCTCCACGTTGTCCGGCCGCAGGCAGTTGATGCCTCCCAGCAGGAAAATCTTCTCTGGATTCGCGGCCCGGACAGAATCCACCCGGGCCAGCAGATCCTCCAGGGTATCGCCGTAAACCCCCAGATTCACGATGGAGAGCTCCGGGAAGAATTCCCCGAAATTGCTGTCCGCGGTGATGGAATCCCCGAAGAATACCAGATCGCAGGAAAAGTGTTTGGATTCGGTGGTCGTCATGGATTCCGTCGCCTCCCCGGCAGTCGTGATGGATTCTGTTGTATTTCCGGCGGTCGTCGCAGTCGCTTCCGGCCCGGCACAGCCGCACAAAAACAGCAGCGACAGTAAAACAGTTACGATTTTCATATATTCTCCCCATTCGTCCCCGTGTGAAGCGGAGACGAAGCAAGGCGGGCCGAAGCCCGCCTTGTTTTACAGCTCCATGAGCTCCTTTTCTTTGACGGCGCAGGCCTCGTCCACCTTCTTGATGTACTTGTCGGTGAGCTCCTGCAGGTCCTTCTCGGCCTTCTTCTGATCGTCCTCGGTGATCTCCGAGTCCTTCTTCAGCTTTTTGATGTAGTCCATGGCGTCCCGGCGAACGTTGCGAACGGCAACCTTGCCGCCCTCGCCCAGGTTCTTGACCTGCTTGGTCAAATCCCGGCGGCGCTCCTCAGTGAGCTGGGGGAAGACCAGACGGATCACGCGGCCGTCGTTCTGGGGGTTGATGCCCAAGTCAGAGGCCTGAATGGCCTTTTCGATGGGCTTCAGCAGGCTGCCGTCCCAGGGCTGGATCACCAGGGTCCTGGCGTCCGGGGAGGTGATGGTGCCAACCTGGCCCACGGGAGTATCCACGCCATAGTAGGGAACGACAATCCGGTCCAGGACCTTGGCGTTGGCGCGGCCGGCGCGGATGGCGCCGAAGTCTTCCTGGAGCACCTCCAGGGTGCGGTCCATCTTTCTGGTAAATTCTTTGAAGTCAACTGCCATTTTAATTTCCTCCTTACTGATTAGTCCGTGACAAGGGTTCCGATCTCCGCCCCGGTGACTACCCGGTAGATGTTTTCCGGGTCCTTCAGGGCGAAAACGATGATAGGCATGTGGTTATCCATGGCAAGACTGGTGGCGGTGGAGTCCATGACGCCCAGCCGGCGGGCCAGGACCTCGTCGAAGGTGATCCGGTCGAATTTGACGGCAGAGGGGTCCTTCACGGGATCGGCGGAGTAGACGCCGTCAATGTTCTTGGCCAGCAGAATCGCGTCCGCGCCGATCTCCACGGCCTTGAGGACGGCTCCGGTGTCGGTGGAGAAGAAGGGATTGCCTGTGCCGCAGCCGAAAATCACAACTCTTCCCTTTTCCAGATGCCGGACCGCTTTGTCCCGGATATAGGGCTCTGCCACCCGGGGCATGTCGATGGAGGTCATCACCCGGGCGGGGACGCCCTGCTGCTCCAGCCGGTCCGCCACGGCAAGGGCGTTGATCACCGTGGCCAGCATGCCCATGTGGTCCGCCCGGACCCGCTGCATGCGGTCGCCGCCGTCCTTGACGCCCCGCCAGAAGTTGCCGCCGCCGACCACCACGCCCACCTGGACACCTTCCGCCACGCAGCGCTTGATGACCGCGCAGACCTGGCCGATCACGTCAAAGTCCAGCCCCCGATGGGCGTCGCCGGCCAGGGCCTCGCCGCTGACCTTCAGAAGCACGCGCTTGTATCGAATTTGATTCGCCAAGGGAATTCCTCCTTCGCACGATGGGTTTTTATCGCCTCTCATTGTATCTTATTTCCGCCGAATTGACAATATTAATTTTCATAAAAACGCAAAAAATTTTTTCGGATTATTTGCTGTTTCGTTAAACCTTTTTCCGAGTTTTCAAGTCTATACAGCAGAACGCGAAGAAAGGAGGCGCAAAAAATGCCAAATGATACAAGCTTTGCGATTCTGTACAGAAGGCTTATCGACCGCAATTTTGATCCGCCTCCTGCGCGGCTTGCCCGGAACCGCGGCGAACTGATTGCGCGACTATCCGCCCTCAGCCCTCCGCCTGGAGCAAAAGAGCTGTGGACAATAACGGAAAAATATGATAACATCAAAACTGCAAAGGAAAACGGAGAAGAAAAGAAATGAAAACGAACAAAAAAGAAATGATTATGAAATTCAACGATCTCTCCAAACTGGTGGCAAAGGCCAAGACCGGCGATCATGAGGCCTTCACGGAGCTCTATGACCGTACCAGCCCAGAGCTCTACCGCTGCATCCGGGCCATGACCCGGGATGAGGATCTGGCCTGGGATATTCAGCAGGATTCCTACCTGCGGGCCTACCAAAGCCTGAACAAGTTGGAAAATAACGAGTCCTTCTTCCCCTGGCTGCGGCGGATTGCCGTAAACGTCACGGCCACGCTTATGAAGGAGCGCCGGTCCGTTGCCTTTTCAGAGCTTACGGATGAGGATGACGACGCGGTTCCGGAGCTTCCGGACCTCAGCCCGGAAAGCCAGCCGGAGCTGGCTCTGGATCAAAAGGAAACCTCTCGTCTGGTGCGGGAAATCCTCTCTAAGCTGCCGGAGGAGCAGCAGCTCATCGTCGGTATGCGCTACTACGACGAGCTCAGCGTCAAGGAGATCGCGGACACCCTTCACCTCTCCACCGGCGCGGTGAAGGCTCAGCTCTTCCACGGACGCAAGAAGGTAGAGGCCGCCGTCCGCGCCCTGGAAAAGAAGGGCGTCAAGCTCTACGGCCTGTCCCCCATGCCCTTCCTGATCGCCCTGCTGCGCCGGATGGAGCCCGCGGAGGCTGCCGCCCGGGCCGCGGCAAAGGCCGTCGCGACTAAGGCTGCCGCAAACGCTGTGGCTGTCACGGCCAAGCCCGTCACCGCCCTGACCTTCTCCCAGATGGTCAAGGGCTCCATCGGAAAGATCCTGATCGGCGCTCTGTCCGTGGCCGCTATCGGCGGCGGCATCTGGGCGGGAGCCAAGCTGCTGGACAAGGAGCAGCAGCCCGTCGTCCCCATCCAGCCCACCACCACCGTGAATGCGGTCCTTCTGAGCAGCAGCACCGTAACGGCAACAGATGAGGCCGAGGATCTGACCGAGCCCGTGGTCTACGTGACCACCCCTGCGGAAGAGACAACAGAAGCCACGGAGCCCGGCGAATCCACCGAGCCCACCCAGCCCAGCGAATCCACCGAGCCCACCAAGCCCAGCGAGCAGGACGAATACTCCGGCACCTGCGGCGAGCATCTGACCTGGCGCTTTGACCCCGAGACCGGCCTTCTGACCATCGAGGGCAGCGGGGAGATGGACGATTTCAACGACTACAACGACTGGTCCGGTGATGCTCTCAACTACGGGAGACCTTGGAGCTACTTTTTTCAAATTACCCGCGTCGAATTACCGGAGGGTCTGACATCCATCGGCGACCATGCTTTTATAGGTTGTGATTTGACCAACGTGATCATCCCGGACAGCGTGACTCGCATTGGGGTTGAAGCATTCCTGGGGTGTTCCCTGGCTTACATTTCGATTCCGGACAGCGTAACGGACATTGGAAAAGGCGCGTTTAACATGTCCCTCTTGAAAACCGTGACCATTCCGGGCAGCATAAAAACAGTTGCGAGTGCTTTCTCCGGTTGCGCCTTGGAAACCGTAACCATCAACGGCGGCGTGACCGCAATTGACGAAAGTGCGTTTTGGGATAACTACAATCTCACCGTTGTGTCGATTCCGGACACCGTGACCAGCATCGGCGAGGAAGCGTTCTACAACTGCCGCGCCTTGCAGAGCATTACAATCCCGAGCAGCGTGACAAGCATCGGCGCGCATGCAGTCGGCTATGTCGGCGACAACGAGACGACACTTGAACGCTACGCAAAGGTTGCGGATTTCACCATCTCCGGCGTCGCGGGCTCCGCGGCGGAGACTTATGCCAAGGAAAACGGTTTCGCCTTTGTGCCCCTGGACGCCGTGGCGGCAACCGAGCTGGACGTCATTCTTCAGCGGCAGGCGCAGGATCTGGAAAACAACTCCATGACTCAGGGATGGACGCGCATCACCGAGGTCAATCATATCGGAGACCGTTATCTGGCAAAGGTCGTTCGCACCGTGGCCGTATCCGTCCCCAAGGCGGAGCTTGAGCAGGCCAAGCAGGCCGGTTCGATCACGCTGAACGGGCAGGAGTACCGCATCCCGGCGTCTCAGGAGCAGCTCAACGAATGGATGGGCTGGGAGGAGTCCTATTGCTCCATTGATGAAATGAACGGCGTCATTGTGGGGAACGGGAATTACTACTTCATCTCCGAGATAGACGGCACGTATTATTTCTACAAAGAAATCGGCGGCATTGAGAGCCGAATCGAAACCGTCGCCAACGAGGATTGGGTCTGGCTGGATGGAGACATGAAGCTGGAACAGTTCTTCGACCACACGGAATACACACTTGCATCGTATCTGCAAAGCAACACCATTTCGCAGAACGTGAGAGCCGCGTTCATTATGGAGGAAAACGGTGACGTTTATATTGGCGTCGATCCCAGATAATCAATAAGCATCCGCGGCCGCCGGTCCCACGGCGGCCGCTTTTTTCAACCCTGCCGTACATTATTTCTTGCAATCGTGTTTTCCTTGTTGTATAATAGAGAAAATTTTTCTGCGAGGTGAAACGCAATGGACGAAGAAGTCAAGTCCAATGAATCAAAAAACTTTATTCACGCCTTTGTGGAAGAGGACATTGCCGAGGGCGGACAGTTCGAGGGCATGAAGGTCCACACCCGGTTTCCGCCGGAGCCCAACGGCTATCTGCACATCGGCCACTGCAAGGCCCTGTGCATCGACTTCGGCACGGCGGAGAAATTCGGCGGCATGTGCAATCTGCGCATGGACGACACCAATCCCGCCAAGGAGGACACCGAATTTGTGGAGGCCATTCAGGAGGACATCCACTGGCTGGGCTTCGACTGGGGCGACCGCTTCTTCTACGGCAGCGACTATTTCGAGCAGACCTATCAGTTCGCCATTGAGCTGATCAAGAAGGGCCTGGCCTACGTCTGCGACCTCTCCCCCGAGGAGTTCAAGGCCAATCGCGGCAGCATCGGCATTCCCGCTGTTTCTCCCTACCGGGACCGCCCCATTGAGGAAAACCTGGACCTCTTCCAGCGCATGCGGGCCGGGGAGTTCCCCGAGGGCAGCCGCACCCTGCGCGCCAAGATCGACCTGGCAAGCGGCAACTTCAACATGCGCGACCCGGTCATGTACCGCATCCGCTACATTGATCACCACCGCCAGGGCACCAAGTGGTGCATCTTCCCCATGTACGACTTCGCCCACCCCATCCAGGACGCCCTGGAGGGCATCACCCACTCTCTCTGCTCCCTGGAATACGAGGAACACCGGCCCCTGTATGACTGGGTGGTAAGCAACGTCTCTATCCCCTACCACAAGCCCCGGCAGATCGAATTTGCCCGGCTGGGCATCGACCACACCGTCATGTCTAAGCGCAAGCTCCGCAAGCTGGTAGAGGACGGCCGGGTCTCCGGTTGGGACGATCCCCGGATGCCCACCCTCTGCGGTCTCCGCCGCCGGGGCTACACCCCCCAGTCCATCCGGAACTTCTGCGAGCGCATCGGCGTGGCCAAGAACCCCTCCACGGTGGAGTACGCCTTTTTGGAGCACTGCCTGCGGGAGGATCTCAACGAGACCGCCCAGCGGGTCATGGCCGTGCTGCATCCGGTGAAGCTGGTCATCACCAACTACCCCGAAGGACAGACTGAGGAATTCGACGTGGAGAACAACCCCAATCGGCCTGAGGACGGGATGCGGAAGGTCAGCTTCTCCCGGGAGCTATGGATCGAGGAGGAGGACTTCCTGGAGACCCCCATCCCCAAGTATAAGCGGCTGTACCCCGGCAACGAGGTCCGGCTGAAGGGCGCCTATCTGGTGACCTGCACCGGCTGCAAGAAGAACCCCGACGGCTCCGTCGCGGAAATCTACGCCGAGTATGATCCCGAATCCCGGGGCGGCAACCCCGCCGACGGGCGGAAGGTCAAGGGCGCCACGATCCACTGGGTAGACGCGCGCACCGCCAACGACGCGGAGGTCCGCCTCTACGACAACCTCTTCTCCGATCCCGAGCCCGACGGCGCGGACAAGGACTTCCTGGAATGTCTGAATCCCGATTCCCTGGAGATTCTGACGGGCTGCAAGGTGGAGGCCTCTCTGGCCGACGTGACGCCTCCGGGCCATTTCCAGTTCATGCGCCTGGGCTACTTCTGCCTGGACAGCAAGGACAGCCATGAGGGCCATCTGGTCTTTAACCGCAGCGTCAGCCTGAAGGACAGCTTCAAGCCCGCCGGGAACTGAACAAATTGCGCAAAAATGCCGCGAGAGTCAAGCTCTCGCGGCATTTTTGTTCCGCTTAAGTCTCCTGCTTTGCCGTTCGCTTTTTGGCCTGCTTGCGGACCACCACCCAGGCCATCATGACAATCGTGATGATATAGGGGATGGTATTGGTCAGATCGGAGCTGACGTAGCCCTGGAGCCGCAGCCCGATGGCCTCAAAGAAGCCGAACATCAAGGCGGCGATGTAGGCCTTGGCCGGGTTCGCCGCCGCGAAAATCACGCAGGCGAAGGCGATGAAGCCCCGGGAGTTGGACATATTCTCCGCGAAGGTGCCGCTGAGCTGGCCCAGGGAGAGGTGGGCGCCCGCCAGGGCGCAGAGCACGCCGCAGAGGATGGAGGCGATCCACTTCATCCGCTTGGGGCTGATGCCCGCAGTGCGGAGGGTGTCCGGCTTTTCACCGGAGGCCCGGAGCCAGAACCCGTAGGGGGTCTTGTAGACAAAAATCCAGGCGGCAATCACGATGATCCAGGTGAGATAGACGAACAGGGATTGATTGTTGAAAATCCGCAGCACGGGAATCTTATCCAGAAAGGCCAGGCGAAGCATGGGCAGGGCGGGATTGCCCTTGGTGCCGCTGGTGCCGAAGTAGCTGCGGGAGAGATAGGAGGTCAGCCCGATGGCAAAGGTGTTCAGGGCGCAGCCGATGATAAACTCATCAGACTTGTAGCGCACCACCAGCAGGGCAAAAAACAGGCCCACCAATACGCCCATCACAACGGCCATGCCCACGCCTGCCAGGGCGGTATGGAACAAAAAGCTGCCCAGCACGCCGAAGAAGGCACCCATGAGGATCATCCCGTCCATGCCGATGTTCATAATTCCGGCGTGCTCCGTCATGGAGCCGCCGATTGCCGCCAGGGCCACAGGCGTGGCGGATCGAAGCATCTGCTGCAGGGTGCCGTAGGAGAAGATAGAGCTGAGGACCTTTTCAAACTCACTCACGCCTCGGCACCTCCCTTCTCTTCCGCCTCCGGGCCGCCGGGCGCATTTGCCCCCGCGGCTTTTCGTTTCTGCAGTCTGACAGAGAGGCATTCCAGGAAGCCGCTCTGGGCGGCCATGAAGAAAATAACCACCGTTTGAATAATCAGATAGATCTGATTGGGCACGCCCACCTGCTGCAAGCCCTCCGCGCCAACCTTCAGCACGGCAAAGAAGATGGAGAGCAAAATGGTGGCAAGGGGCTGATAGCGGGCAATCATCGCCACCATCAGGCCTTCAAAATAGTAGTCGTTGCTCACCGACGGCTTGAACAGATGCTCGGAGCCGTAGACCCGGAACATCCCCACCATGCCGCACATCGCGCCGGAAATCACCATGCAGACAATGATCTTCCGATCAATCCGCATCCCGGAGAACCGGGCGAAGCGGGGATTTTGTCCCGTCAGCTTCATCTCGAAGCCCTGGGTAGTCTTTTGCATGATGTACCAAACCAGAAATGCGATTATCGCGGCGGCAAATATAGCTGTGGAGAGATTGGAGCCCGGGATCAGGCCGTCAAACCAGTAGCGCACGTTCAGGTTTTCCGTGGCGGAAACCATGGTCTTATTGGCGCTCTTCCAGGGTCCCTTTGCCATAAACTGACAAAGAGAGGCCGCCACGGTATTGAGCATAATGGTGGTAATCACCTCATTGACCTTCAGCTTGACCTTGAGAACGCCGGGGATCATGGCATAGAGGCCGGCAGAGACAATGGCGCCCAGGGCGGCCAGCGGAATCACCAGCCAGGCGGTGGTTCCGTCCAGGGAAACACCGATCTGAGCCGCCACGATGGCGCCGATCAGGAGCTGGCCCTCGCCGCCCACGTTGAAGATACCTACCCGGGAGCCCAGGTCGCAGGCCAGGCCGCAGATGGCCAGCACCATGGCGTATTCCAGCACGTCGCCCACATGGCGCAGGGAGGAAAACGCTCCTTCCGCCATGGCCCCGTAGGCCGTCAGCGGAGAGTGGCCGGTGCAGAGCAGAATGACCGCTCCCACCGCAAAGGCCAGGAAAATACTGACCATCAGGGAGATCAGGTACTTTGTATTGATCTTTTTGCTCATGCTTCCTTCCCTCCCTGCTGCCTGCTGCCGGTCATATAGAGGCCAATCTCTTCTTTGGTAATCTCGCTGGCCCGGAAGCAGCCGGTGATCCGGCCCTCATAGAGGGTGATGATTCGGTCCGAGAGCCGGAACACTTCGTCCAGATCCGCAGAGGAAAGCAGAATGGCCGCGCCCTGATTTCGCTTTTCCATGATCCGGCTGTGGATAAACTCAATGGCGCCCACGTCCACGCCGCGGGTGGGCTGGGAGATAATCAGCACCGGGGAATCAAAGCTGAATTCCCGGGCGATAACCACCTTCTGCATATTTCCGCCGGACATATCCCCTGCCAGGGCCTCTACCCCCGCGCCGCGGATGTCGTACCGGCCATAGACCTCCTCCGCGTAGGCGCGAACGGCAGCCTGATTCTGGTGGAAGCCCCAGCGGTTGAAACGCGCTTCCCGCTGCTTGCCCACCAACAAATTCTCCGCCACGGTGGCGGCGCCGGAAAGGCCGGTGGCCAGACGGTCCTCGGGCACATGGGCAAGGCCCGCTTCCCGAATCTCGCCGGGGTCCTGGCCGGTCACGTCTTTCCCCAGAATAGTTATCCGGCCACTCTGAACCGGCATCAGGCCGGTGATGGCTTCGATCAGCTCCGACTGACCGTTGCCCTCGATGGCGGCAATACCCAGAATTTCTCCGGCCCGAAGCTCCAGACTCAGATCCCGGACTGCCACCAGGCCCCGGTGGTCCAGCACTCGGAGCTGCTCCACCGTGAGCGCCGGTTCTCCCGGCTCGCCCGTCCGTTCCAGCTCGTCAAAGAGGACGGGCCTGCCCACCATCAGGGAAGCCAGCATCTGCTGGTTTACGTCCCTGGTTTCATGGATGCCCACCAGCTTGCCCTTGCGCATAACGCCCACCCGGTCGGAGATCGCCATGACCTCATCCAGCTTGTGGGTGATGATAATTACCGTCATGTGTTTTTCCCGGACAATCCCACGGATGACCCCAAAGAGCTCTTCCGTTTCCTGCGGGGTAAGCACGGCGGTAGGCTCGTCCAAAATCAGAATCTCCGCCCCCCGGTAGAGGGCCTTCAAAATCTCCACGCGCTGCTGCATGCCCACGCTGATATCCTCCACCGGAACAGACTCCGGCACGGTGAGGCCATAGTCCTCCTCCAGCTTTCGGACGGCAGCTTCGGCGGCGGCATTGTCAAAGAAGATCCTGTGCTTCCGGGGTTCCTTACTCATAACGATGTTCTGGGCCACGGTAAAAGACGGCACCAGCATGAAGTGCTGGTGGACCATACCGACCCCCTGCTCAATGACATTCCTGGGATCAAATTCCTCCACCCTGCGGCCTTTGATCCAGACCTCGCCGGAAGTGGGCGTCTGGATGCCGTATAGGATGTTCATCAGAGTAGACTTTCCCGCTCCGTTCTCGCCGATCAGAGCGAAAACCTCACCGGGCATGATGTCCAAACTGATATCGTCGTTGGCCAAAACTCCGGGAAACTGCATGGAGATATGCTTAAAATTGATTACAGGTTCACGCACTGCCTTCACTTCCTTTTTGCAAAAGCGGGGCCGACGCAAGCATCGGCCCCGCCGTTGGACGGTTTCGCTTATCTGGTGGTATCCACCTTGATCTCGCCGGAGATGATCTTTTTGGCCATTTCCTCCACAGCCGTCTTGACCTCGTCGGGAATCTGCTGGGTCATGCCCGCATCGCCGTAGCCAATCCCCACATAGCCGGAAGACATATCCGCCACCCAGGTGGTACCCCAACGGGAAGCGTCGCCCTCCGCCAACGCCTTGACGGCGTCATAGATGGAGTTGCCCACTTCCTTCTTCATGGAGCAGATGATGACGTCGGGATTGATGTACTTCTGATCGGAGTCCACGCCGATGGCGTAGAAGCCCCGCTCCTTGGCGGCCTCAAAGACACCGTCGCCGGTGGCGGAGGCGATCTGGAAGATCACATCGGCCTTCTGATCGTTCAGGGCGAAGGCGCACTCCTTGCCCTTGGCGGGATCGTCGTAGGTATCGGCATAGTTGGTGACGACCTTGACCTTGGCGTCATAGGCCGCGGCGCCCTGCTTGTAGCCCACGATGAAATCGTTGATGACGTCCTGATCCTCGCCGCCCACAGCGCCGACGACGCCGGTTTTGGACATGGCAGCGGCAATGTAGCCGGCCAGGAAGGAGCCCTCATTCTGGGCGTAGGTGATGTTCAGCACGTTGGCAACGGGCTTGGAGGTAGCGTTGTCGATCCAGATCCACTTGACGTTGGGGTACTGGGGCGCAATTTCCTCGATGTTGTAGAACTCCCAGCCCACGCAGACCACCACGTCGGCCTTGTCAGCGGCATTCTTCATCTGGGCGTCGTGACCGTCGTTGTTGCACTCGATCTTGGTCACCTGGATTCCCAGGTCCTTAGCCAGACGGTCCACGCCATCCTTGGAGGAGTCGTAGAAGGAGCGGTCGCCAAACTGACCGGCGACAACCAGCGCAAGTTTGAGATCACTCTTCTGGGCAGCGCCGGTCTCGCCGGGCTTTTTGTCGCCATCGCAGCCGACAAACAGCGCCAGCATCAGCACAAGCGCCAGAAACAGACTGACGAATTTTTTCATGATTTTCAATCTTCCTTTCCGATTATGCGGGCTCAGCCCGCAGGCTGCCGCTATTATACTCCACATTCTCCCAGGTTTCAAGCCCTCTTTTCAACGTCTTGACTGCAAAAGCCCCGGCAGTCTCATTTCGATTCTGCCTGAGCGTCGTCCCCTTGCTTCGCAGTCAGGACGGCAAGGGCAGCCTTCGCTTCTTCCACAGTCTGATCGTCCGGTTCCGCTTCGGAATAGCGGGCTATGCGGTAGAGCTCACGCAGCGTTTCATCCGATCGGAGCAGGACGGGATCGGCGTGATCGGAAATCTCCGCCGTCGTGTCGCTCTGACGAACAGAAACGCCGTTCTGGTCCAGATACGCGAGATATTCCCGATAGACGGCACGGATCCTGGCCCGGTTCGTCGACAGCTTCACCCGGCGATTTCTGCGCCTGCGGTGAGAAGCTTCCGTTCCGTTCCGTGTGGTCTGAACCAGCACATCCGCATCGGCTTTCCGGGATCGTTCCGGCTTCTTCGCGCGGCGGATCAGCCATATGACCAAAACCAGGATGGCAGCCCCGGCGATGGCGGCGAAGATCCACTTCCACGGCAGATTGACGTCGAGAATCCAGTGGCGCTGATTCTGCGTAAAATCCAGAGTGGGCTCCGCCACCTCGGAGGTCATATCTGTCGTTGAGGAAACAATTTCAGTCGTTGGGTAGTCCTGTGGTATTTCATCTTGAAGCGCCATGAGCTTTGACAAGAGCGCATTCACAACACCAATCACCTTGCCGATTGGCCACATGATGATCTCCAGAAGCGGCCTCAGCAGCCATGCAAATGCGCCAACAGCTGCGCCGATGATCGTCGGCAGCACAAAGACGAGCGGATTTCCAAGTTCCCAGCGGAGATTGTTCGAAAAACCGATCCGCAGCGCCCGAAGCGCCAGGATTGACATCAGCCCACAAAGGCCAAAAAAGACAAGTGTCGGCGTGCTGTTGATTGGAACAAACACAATGGAAAGCAGTGAAAAAACCGGGCAGAGGATCAGAATCAGCTTGACTTCCCGGCGATACCGCCAGAGCTTTTCCCCAATGCGGCAGGGCACGAGAATCAAGCACACATAGCCCACCAGCGCGATGCCCGCCAAAAGGCTGGGAAGACCAGAGGCCAGTGGAAAGGCCAGGACCGGAAGCAGCCCGAAGAGCAGGCGGTCTCTGAGCCGGGAGGCACCGGCCGCGCAATATGCTCCGATCAGCACCAGCACCGTCAAAGCCGCGAACAGCAGCCAATTCTCCCGGAAGGGAGAAAACATGCAGAGCATGGCGGAGGCAAAGCACAGATGGGCAGACAGGCGAAGGGATACAAAGCTACGCATGGTCTGTCGCCTCCTCTCCGGTCAGCAGGCAGACCCGTCCGCCGGTGGCGGCCTGCAGGCGGGCAACCGCCGTATTCACCGCTTTGTTGGCCCGTGGCGCGATCACGATCCAGCCGCGGGGAATCAACTCGCCCACGGCGCACTGCGCCGACAGCTCCTCAAAGTAGCGGTAGCGGATAAAGTGGGACAGGCCGAGGCGCCGCTGGATCTCATAATTATGCTTGCGGCCCACGCCCTTTTTTATTTCCGGCAGGTCTCCGTTGGAGAGCAGCGCATAGGGGATTCGGGCCGCCTCCAGCGCGTCACATACCGTTCGGATCATCGACAGGCAGTATTCGGCCACGGCGTCGGCGCATTCCTCCACGTCCACCAGAATCGCCACGTCGGCGTCCACGGTGAAGTCATGATTCTTCACCATAAGCTGCCCGGTCCGGGCCGTCTGGGTCCAGGAAATCCGCTTCATGGCCTCTGCGCCGGTATAGTCCCGGTAGCCCATGACCAGGCTTGGATCCTCAAGAATAAAGCGGCGGGTGGAAATGTCTCCCAAAAAGCCGCCAAAAGGATCAATGGCCGGTTGGCTCGGCAGAAGACGGGCCGTACAGACCAGCTTGCCCGGGATGTCAAAGGTCCGGACACGGCTGCAGAAGCCAAAGAAATCCCCCGTCTCCACATAGACCTTTCCCAGGCTATAGAGACCCCGCCGGGAGGCGGACAGGTGGATTTTGCCGCGAACACTCCTGCGCGGCATCAGGCTCACCTTGAATCTGACCAGATTCACACCTAAATCCCCGGCACAGTGTTCTTTCTTCCAATCCTCATCCTCCCGAACCTCCAGTCCCTTCTCCGGCGCAAAGGATATACTGGCAAAAAACAGCGGCCAGAGTCCCGTATAATGGACCCAATAGGTCAGGGAGAATACCTCGTCGGGCTCCGTCAGCCGCATATCCATCTCACAGTGGAACTCAATGCGCTTACTGTCTACCTTCAGGCTCAAAAGCTGAGCAAGGAAATAAGCCAGGATAATCCCGGCGATGATGAGGTTAATTTGCTCTATCGGCATAGCTCATTCCACAGGCACAGGCAGCTCCTCCAGCAGACCTCTGATCAGATCTGCGGCATCCAGGTGGCTGCCGGAAACAACATTGACGCGGTGTGCCAATACGGGGATGGCGTTGTCCTTCACATCCTCGGGCAGAACATAATCCCGGCCCGCCATGGCCGCGGTGATCTGGGCTGCACGGTAGAGGGCAATAGAACCGCGAGTACTGACGCCGCAGGCCAGACGGTCATTCTCCCGGGTGGCGGTGATGATGGACATGATATAGTCCGTCACTTCGTCGTTGACCGCCACATTGCGGCTCTCCTTCCGGAGCTTTGCCAGCTCCTCCTGCGTTACAATAGGCTTGAGGGTTTCGATGATGTCCCTGGTCTCGGCACGGCGAAGGACCTCTTTTTCCTGTTCCAGGGTCATATAGCCCAGGGAGAGCTTCATGAAGAAACGGTCGAGCTGGGCCTCCGGCAGGGGGAATGTCCCGTAGGACTCAATGGGGTTCTGCGTCGCCATGACGATGTAGGGCTCCGCCAAAGGATATGTTTTTCCGTCAATGGAAATCTGACGCTCCTCCATGACCTCCAGCAGAGCTGATTGGCTCCGGGGCACCGCGCGGTTGATTTCATCTGCCAGCACCACGTTTGCGAAGAGCGGGCCCTGACGGAATTCAAATTCTCCTCGCTTCTGATTGTAAAAGTGGATGCCCGTCAAGTCGGAAGGCAGAATGTCGGGGGTAAACTGGATACGCCGGAACTCTCCGCCGATACACTTGGCGAAGGCACGGAGCAGCATGGTCTTGCCCGTGCCGGGAAGATCCTCCAGCAGGACGTGGCCGGGAGCCAGCAGACAGACGCCGATGTGCTCGATGGCTTTCTCCTTGCCGAGAATTACCTTTCCGCAGTTCTCCACAAGCCGCTCCCGAAAGGATACAAACAAACTGGTGTCCATAATAATCTCTCCTTCTTGTTGATTGTGCGATTGCGCCTAATAAATATAACGCCTGGGATGAACGAAACCGGACAAAAACTTGTTGATCGAGCAATCGCGTCTGTTATTTTCTCTCTCGTTTCTTTTGCCGGGCTATATTCCATAAAACGACGGAAATCGTTTGCAGGAGAACAGGATTATCGCAGCTTCAGATCTTCCTCCTTGATCCAGCCCAGCTTCCGTTCTATCTCGCAGAAGACGAGGCTCAGCACGGCAGGCAGCACGAAGCAGATCAGCACCAGGCCCACCCAGTCTATGGGGGAGGCGCTTCCCTTTGTATTGACCCAGCCGGTGTAGACGCCGATCTGCCCCACAAAGCCGCAGGTGCCCATGCCGGAGGCCACAGCCGGGCCGTTGTTCTCCAGGTGAAACACGCAGGTCGCCAGGGGACCGGTAATGGCGCTGGTCAGAATGGGAGGAATCCAGATCAAGGGGTTTTTGATGATGTTGGGCATTTGCAGCATGGAGGTGCCGACACCTTGGGAGACCAGGCCGCCCCAGCGGTTCTCCCGGAAGCTCATCACGGCGAAGCCCACCATCTGGGCGCAGCAGCCCGCCACGGCGGCGCCGCCCGCCAGCCCCGTCAGGCCCAGGGCCGCGCAAATGGCGGCGGAGGAAATAGGCAGGGTCAAAGCGACGCCCACCAGTACGGACACCAGAATTCCCATGAAGAAGGGCTGCAGCTCCGTGGCCCATTTAATCAGATCTCCCACATAGCTCGCAGCCTTGCCGATGGGCGGGGCGATGAGGGTGGCCAGGAGAACGCCAACCAAAGTCGTCACGGCCGGGGTCACCAAAATGTCCACCTTGGTCCGCTTGGACACCAGCTTGCCGCACTCGCAGGCGATGATGGCGATGACGTAGACCGCCAGGGGGCCGCCCGCGCCGCCCAGCGCGTTTCCCGCATAGCCTACGGCCACCAGAGAAAAGAGAACCAGCGGAGCGGCGTGCAGGGCGTAGCCGATGGCCACCGCGATAGCCGGGCCGCACATATCGAAGGCATACTGGCCTACGTCAATCAGAGTTTGCACGCCGATCTGCTGGCCGAGGGTCTTCAGGATCGTGCCGATCAGCAGGGAGGCAAAGAGGCCCTGGGCCATGGCGCTCATGGCGTCGATGAAATAGCGTTTGGGAGACAGCTCAATGTCCTGCTTTTTGAGAAACGCTTGGAAATTACTCATGTTTTCTCCTTCTGCGGTTCTGTTCCAAACCGCCGCTCTCCCTTCCGGGGAGACTGCTCATATTTGTCATTCATAATATACAAAACACAAGACATTGTCAAGGACATTTCCTTCCCTGCACAAAAAAGTGTCCGCAAAAGAAATCTTCCCGGAATTTCCACAGAAAATCCTTGCAAATTCCGTTGGAATATGCTATACTATCTCCGATTTATACAGGAACAGGCGTGGAACGGTTTGTCCATGTCCCACAGGCGGGTTCAGAGAGGGTGCGGCTGCTGCGAGCACTCCCCGCGGGGCAGGGGCTTTCGGCCGGGAGCCGCGAGCTTGAAGGTTCGTTTCGGACTGCGTAGGGCCCGCCGTGGGGATCGCGTTAAGGTCTGAGAGTGCGCCGGGATTCCGGCGAATGCGGGTGGTACCGCGGAAGCGTCGTCTTTCGTCCCTATCGTGGGAGGAAAGGCGTTTTTTGTTTTGTAATCCATATTTTTAAGGAGAACCGATACAACATGAAAGAGCAGTTAGAGCAAATCAAGTCCCGGGCCCTTGCGGCGCTGGAAGCGGCGAAGGACTCCGTCGAGCTGGAAAACCTGCGGGTCGGTCTGCTGGGCAAGAAGGGTGAGCTCACCGCCGTGCTGAAGATGATGGGCAAGCTCTCCGCCGAGGAGCGTCCCGTCATGGGTCAGCTGGCCAACTCTGTCCGGGCCGCCATTGAGGAACGGCTCGAAACCAGGAAGGCTGAGCTGGCTGCCTCCGCCCTGGAGACAAAGCTGGCCGCCGAAGCCCTGGACGTCACCGTCCCCGGCAGAAAGCCGGAGCTGGGCCACCGGCACCCCATGTATATCGCCCTGGACGAGGCCAAGGAAATCTTCATCGGTATGGGCTTCCAGATTCTGGAGGGCCCCGAGGTGGAGCTGGCCGACTACAACTTTACCAAGCTGAACACCGAGGAAGGGCACCCCGCCCGGGATTGGTCCGACACCTTCTATATTAAGGAGGACAGCTCCATTCTCCTGCGGACGCAGACCTCTCCCATGCAGATTCGGGCCATGGAAGCCATCAAAAATCCCCCCATCCGCATTTTGGCCCCCGGCCGGGTCTACCGGAAGGACGAGGTGGACGCCACCCACTCCCCCATGTTCCACCAGATCGAGGGTCTGGTCATCGACAAGGGCATCACCATGGCAGACCTGAAGGGCACCCTAGAGACCCTGGTGAAGTCCCTCTACGGCGAGGATTCCGTGGTTCGCTTCCGCCCCCACCACTTCCCCTTCACCGAGCCCAGCTGCGAGGTGGATGTGCAGTGCTTCAAGTGCAAGGGCGCGGGCTGCCCCACCTGCAAGGGCGAGGGCTGGATCGAGCTCCTGGGCGCCGGCATGGTACACCCCAAGGTATTGGAGGGCTGCGGCATTGATCCCAGCGTCTACTCCGGCTTCGCCTTCGGCATCGGCTTGGAGCGTATGGCTATGCGCCGCTTCCAGATCTCCGATCTTCGCTTGATTTTTGAGAACGACGTCCGCTTCCTGCGGCAGTTTTAAGGAAGGAGGCAGCAGAATATGAATCTCTCCAGAAAATGGCTGAAAGAATTTGTTGACATCCAGGCCTCCGACCGGGAGTACGCCGAGATCATGACCATCGCCGGACAGAAGGTGGAGACCACCGCCCGGCTGGATGAAGAAATCAAAAACGTCAAGGTGGGCAAGGTTCTCTCCATCGTCCGCCACGAGAACTCCGACCACATGTGGGTCTGCCAGATCGACGTGGGCGAGGCGGAGCCCGTCCAGATCGTCACCGGCGCGCAGAACGTCCGACAGGGCGACCTGGTGCCTGCCGCCCTGCATAATTCCTACCTGGCCGGCGGCGTCCACATCACCAAGGGCAAGCTCCGGGGCGAGGTCTCCAACGGCATGCTCTGCTCCATCCAGGAGCTGGGCCTGACTCACAACGACTTCCCCGACGCCTGCGAGGACGGCATCTGGATCCTCAACGACGAAGACGCCCACGTAGGCCAGGACATCAACGAGGTCATCGGCAATGACGATGCCGTGGTGGAGTTTGAAATCACCAACAACCGCCCGGACTGCTACAGCCTGATCGGCCTGGCCCGGGAGACAGCGGCGGCCTTCAACGTCCCCCTGAAGCTCCACGAGCCCGTGGTGAAGGGCGGCGGCCCCGGCGAGCTGACGGAGTTGCTGGACGTGGAGACCCCGGACCCGGACCTCTGCCTGCGCTACACCGCCCGAATGGTTCGGAACGTGAAGATCGCCCCCTCCCCCAAGTGGATGCGTCAGCGTCTCCGCGCCGCCGGAATCCGGCCCATCAACAACATCGTGGACATCACCAACTACGTCATGGTGGAGTACGGCCAGCCCATGCACGCCTTTGACTATCGCTACGTGGGCGGCGGCAAAATCATCGTCCGCCGGGCGGGCGAGGACAAGACCCTCACCACCCTGGACGGCAGCGTCCGCAATTTGAGCCCCGACATGCTGGTCATCGCCGACGAGACCCGTCCCGTGGGCCTGGCGGGCATTATGGGCGGCGAAAACTCCGAGATCGTCTCCGACACCGTGGACGTGGTGTTCGAATCCGCCAACTTCAACGGCACCTCCATCCGCAAGACCGCCCTGGCCCTGGGCATGCGCACCGAGGCCTCCGGCAAGTTTGAAAAGAACATCGACCCCATGCTGACCCTGCCCGCCGTCAACCGGGCCTGCGAGCTGGTAGAGCTGCTGAGGGCCGGTGAAGTTCTGGACGGCGTCATCGACATTCTGAACTACATCCCCGCACCCGTCGCCCTGCCCTTGGAGCCCGATCGGATCAACGCCCTGCTGGGCACCGATATTTCCGAGGCTGACATGATCGAGTACCTCCGCCGGGAGCAGATTTCCGTGGAAGACGGCAAGGTCATCGTTCCCACCTGGCGGCCGGACCTGCGGCGGATGGCCGACCTGGCAGAGGAAGTGGCCCGGTTCTACGGCTACAACAATATCCCCACCACTCTGATGCGTGGCGCCACCACCCGAGGCGGCTACTCTCCCAGCCAGAAGCTGGAAAATCAGGCGGGGGCCGCTGCCCGGGCCATGGGTTACAGCGAGATTATCACCTACTCCTTCGTGTCTCCCGCCGGCATGGATATGATCCGCGCTCCCAAGGACGATCCCCGGAGAAACCAGATCAAGCTGCTGAACCCCCTGGGCGAGGACAGCTCCGTCATGCGCACCACGGGCATTCCCTCCATGCTGGACATTCTGTCCCGGAACTATGCCTACCACAACAAGTCCGCCCGGCTCTATGAACTGGCCAAAATCTACCTGCCCGTGGCCGGTGAGGATCTGCCCCGGGAGCCCAAGCTGCTGATGCTGGGCAGCTATGGCCCAGAGGAAGACTTCTACTCTCTCAAGGGCGCTGTGGAGGGCATTCTATCCCAGCTCAACGTGCTGCCCGTCTCCTTTGAAGCGGTCACCGACAACCCCAGCTTCCATCCCGGCCGCTGCGCGGCTTTGATCATCGAAGGCAAACGCATCGGTCTGCTGGGTCAGATCCATCCCCTGGCCGCCCGGAATTACGGCATGGACTGCGAGGTCTACTGCGCCGAGCTGAACTTCACGGAGCTGCTCAGCGTTCTGGCCCCGGAGAAGACCTTCACCGCTCTGCCCAGGTTCCCGGCCACCAGCCGTGATCTGGCTGTGGTCTGCGACGAGGCCGTCACCGTGGGCGCTCTGGAGGCCTGCATCACTGGCGCTGCCGGCAAGCTGCTGCGGGAAATCAAGCTCTTTGACGTCTACCGCGGCACCGGCATCCAGCCCGGCAAGAAGAGCGTGGCCTTCTCCCTGACCTTCCGGGCCGAGGATCGCACCCTCACCGACGCCGACATCGAGCCCGCCATGGACAAGATTGTAAAGACGCTGGAAGCCAGCCTGAACGCTGTCCGGCGCTGAGCTGCCCACAGGGGGGCTCATGCCCTGTCCAAGCGGCGGGGACGAGCCCCCTGGGAACAAAAAACGACAAAGAGGAGAAACGACATGAAACCTTACATCATCAGCGCCGACAGCACCCTGGACCTGCCGGAGGAGCTGCTGTCCAAATACGACATCCGCGTCATTGCCAGCTACGTAACCATGGGCGATAAGACTGTGGACGACTGGCCCGACCTCACCCAGAAGGAGCTGCTGGACTACGTCCGGCAGTCCGGCCAGCTGGCAAAGACCAGCGCGGCCAACCCCGACGACTATGAGAAATGGTTCCGCAAGCTCACCGCTGAAGGCCGCCCCGTGATCCACGTGGCCAAGAGCTCCGGCGTCTCCTCCTGCTACCAAAACGCCTGCATGGCGGCGCAGGAGGTGGGAAACGTCTGGGTGGTGGACTCCAAAAGCCTCACCGGCGGCACCAGTCTGACCATCCTCGCAGCCCTGCACACCGACCTGGAGGACCCCGCCGAGGTGGCGGCCTTTATGGAAGCCTACCGGGAGCGGATCGATGGCAGCTTTATCATTGAGACTCTGGAGTTCCTCCACAAGGGCGGCCGCTGCTCCACCCTGGCCGCCATGGGCGCCAACATTTTGAAGCTCCGCCCGGAAATCGTCTTTAAAGACGGCATCATGCAGGTGGGAAAAAAATACCGGGGCGTGTTCCGCAAGTGCGTGTATCAGTATCTGGATGATCAGATTGCCAGACTGCCCGAGCTGGAAACGGATATCGTGTACATGTGCCACACCATCCAGGAGCCTGACTTCCTGGAGGAGCTGAAGACCTACGTGCGGGAAAAGACCGGCTGCGGCCAACTCCTTGAGTATCCCGCCTGCTCCGCCATCTCCACCCACTGCGGACCCAATACCGTCGGTCTGTTCTTCGTGCGGAAAGAGAAATAATTTTACAATTATTTGCTTTACAAATCGCCCAAAATGGGGTATGATATGAAAAAAGAAACAAGGAGGTAGGCAATATGGAAGACCATACCATAAAGTACCGTGTTCCCTCAGAGGATCACGAGGAAATGAAGCGGATTTTGTCCTCCGTTTATTCCTCGCTCACCCAGAAGGGCTACAACCCCGTCAACCAGATTGTAGGCTATCTCCTCTCTGAGGACCCCACCTACATCACCAACCACAACAACGCCAGAGCGATGATCTGCCGTCTGGACCGGGACGAGCTGCTCTCCGAGTTGGTGCGCCATTATTTGTTCGACTGACCCGGTCCCTTTTTTCGGACATCGCGGGGAGCCTGCGGCGCAGGCTCCCCGTTTTGTCGGGTTGACGGAGTATTCTGTCAACTTTGTTACAATTTCATATGTACCCCGCTTTTCGTTTTTTCCCACAAAATAACGTCTTTCGGACCAAAGCAGCCCAAAATCTGCGAAAAACCAGCATTTATTTGTAAATTTTTCGCCGGAGGGGTTGACAAACTCGTCTCAATGAGTTACAATTTGGTTACATTTCCAAGCAAGGAGGTGCTCCATTGGCTGAACAAAGCGGCCTGACGTACAAGGGTCATCCCTTGATGCGAAAGGACAATCTCGTCTATTACGGCTCTATGGCCGATCAATACATTGTCATTCTTCAGATTCTGGAGTCCAAGGATTTTCAGGACGTCAGCCTGGCGACCAAGGTTTCGGTCCAGCTGCAGCTCACCGACCAGACGGTTCGCCCCAAGGATCGTGTCGTCAAGAAGGGTGAAAAGGACGGCTTCTACACAGCCCTGGACGTTGGCTGTGTCTGGCTCGAGCGAGCCTTAGCCGGTAAGTGATTCGGAAAGCGGAGGTACATATGAAAAAATTTGCTGTTAAACTGATCGCATTGGCCCTGGTCGTCGCGATGATGGCGGGCTTTGCCCTTCCTGCACAGGCCACGGAACTGAAAACCGGCATCGGCGTTGTGACCGCCTCTGCCCTGCGCCTGCGCGCATCTGCTTCTACCGACAGCAGCATCCTGGCCACCGCCTACTACGGCGACAGCGTTGTGATCATTCGTGAAGTCGGTGACTGGTACCTGGTCAATTTCAATCTGGAAATCGGCTATATGTACAAGGACTACATCGAGTTCAACGAGAGAAAGAACATCAAGCTGGGCTACGCCATGTTTGATACCTGCAGCAACGTCCGCAAGGGCCCCGGCACCGGCACCAGCGTGGTGGCGCAGGCGCCCAAGGGCGAGACCTGCTTCATCATCGGCTTCAACTGCGGCTGGTACAAGGTCAGCTTCAACGGCCAGATCGGCTACGTCCGTTCCGATCTTCTGACCCTGCTGGAGACCCCCTACACCAACTACGGCAGCAAGGGCAACACCTACAAGGAAAGCGGCTCTTCCAGCAGCAGTTCCTCCAGCAGTTCTTCTTCCAGCAGCTCTTCTTCCGGCAGCAGCTCCTCCTACAGCTCCTCCGGCTCCAACACCCTGGGCGACCAGGTTGCGGCCTACGCGATGCAGTTTGAGGGCTACAGCTACGTCTACGGCGGCGCTTCTCCTTCCACCGGCTTCGACTGCTCCGGCATGGTCTACTACATCTACAAGCAGTTCGGCTACAACGTGGGCCGCACCAGCACCTGCCAGTACGAAAACGGTTATCCCCATGTGAGCCGCAGCGAGCTCCAGCCCGGCGACATCATCATCTTCACCCGCACCTACACAGCCGACTTCCCCGCCACCCATTCCGCCATCTACATCGGCAACGGGCAGTTCATCCACGCCGCCAACTCCAGCTCCGGTGTTGTTGTCACCAGCTTTGACAACCCGTACTACTCCTCCCGTTTCCTCTGCGGCATCCACATCGGCTGATTCGATTTGTGATCCCTTACCCGGTATTCTTCGGAATACCGGGTATTTTTTTTGCTTTCCATGGGAATGCTATGAAAAATCAGAAAAGCGGGTGAAAACATGACGATGCTGCACCGGGGCAAACAGAGCATGGTATTCCCCAATCGGCCCGTGGTCACGGCCTGGGCCTCCGTGGTGGGGAAAAAGGAGGGGGAAGGCCCCCTGGGCAAGGCCTTCGATCTGGTGATCCCCGACGGGAAATTCGGGGAAAAGACCTGGGAGCAGGCGGAGACCCACTTCCAGCGGGCCGCTATGGATCTGCTGCTGGAAAAGGCCGGGCCCGAGCTTCCCGCGCCGGAGCTGGTCTTTTCCGGCGACCTGCTGAATCAGTGTGTGGGCTCCAGCTATGCCCTGCGGGGCTCCGGCCTTCCGGCCCTGGGGCTCTACGGGGCCTGCTCCACCATGGCGGAGGGGCTGCTGCTGGCCGGAGCTGCCGTGAACGCCGGTTACGCAGGGCAGGCCGTGGCCCTCTCCTCGTCGCATTTTGCCGCCGCGGAGCGGCAATACCGCTTCCCCCTGGCCTACGGCGGGCAGCGCACCCCCACGGCCCAGTGGACCGTCACGGGAGCCGGCGCGATCCTGGCCTCCGCCCAGGGGGAAGGCCCTGTGCTCACCGACGCCACCGTGGGCACGGTGGAGGACAAGGGCATCACCGACGCCAACAACATGGGCGCGGCCATGGCCTGGGCGGCCTACCGAACCATCCGGGCCAACTTAGAGGATCTGGGGCGAAGCCCCGAGGACTACGACCGGATCGTCACCGGCGACCTGGGCAGCTTGGGCAGCGAGATGCTGCGGGCATTCTTCTCCGCCGACGGGGTGCGGCTGGGGGCCCGCTACACCGACTGCGGGGTGCTGATCTACGACCGGGAGACCCAGGACGTCCACTGCGGCGGCTCCGGGGCGGGCTGCAGCGCCACAGTCCTGGCGGCAAAGCTTCTGCCGGCCCTGGCTGCCGGACAGTGGAAGCGGCTCCTGTTCTGCGGCACCGGGGCCCTGCTCTCCCCCACCACAGTCCAGCAGAAGCGGAGCATCCCGGCGATCTGCCACGCCGTCGTAATTGAAAATTGAGAATTAAAAAGTTGAAAATTGGCATTGTCGGAGGTTGTATGGAGTATTTGAAAGCGTTTCTTTTGGGCGGGTTCATCTGCTTGATCTGCCAGATCTTGATCGATAAGACGGCGCTGACCCCGGCGCGGATCCTGACGGGCTGCGTGGTGACGGGGGTGCTTCTGGGGGCCGTGGGCCTCTACCCCGTTCTGGTGGACTGGGCCGGGGCCGGGGCCACCGTGCCGCTGACGGGCTTCGGCAATCTGCTGGCCAAGGGCACCCGGGAGGCGGTGCAGCAGGACGGCCTGCTGGGTGCGCTCACCGGCCCCCTCACGTCCGCCGCAGGGGGGATCACAGCAGCGGTGCTGTTCGGCACTCTGGCGGCGCTTGTTTTCCCGTCCAAGGAAAAGTAGCGCGGGCAATCTGCCTGCATGGTTTGGGACTCTCTGCAAGAATGGCGGGCAGATTGCCCGCGCTACATTAAAGCTTGCAATCCCCCCTGTTTTCGGGTATAATAGGCCGGAAATGGGGGGATTCTGATGCAGCGCATCTTACTGGTAGAGGACGATCCGGCGATCGCACGGTCCATGACAGAGTTTTTGCAGAGCGAGGGCTTTTCCGTTCGCTCTGCGGCGGGCCAGCGGGAGGCCGAGGAGCTTTTGGGGCCCGGGGCTTTTGAGCTGCTGCTGGTGGACGTGTCCCTGGCGGACGGCTCCGGTTTCGGCGTCTGCGCCAGCGCCAAGCAGTACGGCCTGCCCGTGATCTTCGTCACCGCCTCCGGGGACGAGAGCTCCGTGGTGGCGGGCCTGGACATGGGGGCCGACGACTACATCGCCAAGCCCTTCCGGCCCCGGGAGCTGGTGTCCAGGGTGCGAAGCGTCCTGCGGCGCTGCGGCAGTCAGAGCGTGGTCAGCCTGGGCAGCATCCGGGTGGACGCCGACAAGGCCGTGGTCACCAAAAACGGGAAGGAGCTCTCCCTCTCGGCCCTGGAATACCGCATCCTTCTGGTCTTCCTCTCCAACCGGGGCCGGGTGCTGACCCGGGCTCGACTGCTGGAGGAAATTTGGGACGTGGCAGGAGATTATGTTAACGACAACACGTTGACGGTTTACATAAAACGCCTGCGGGAGAAGCTGGAGGATGATCCCCAGCAGCCCAGGATCATCAAAACCGTCCGGGGGATTGGCTACCGGGTGGACGAATAACCGTAGGGGCGGATGCCCACATCCGCCCTGGGCTTCCCGCATGAAACAAAAAGGGACGATGTGGGCATCGTCCCCTACGGAATGACTTATGAAAGATCTCAAAAACCCCGAATTGAAACGGGAACTATTGATTTTCGGCCTCATGTCTATCATATTCGGAGCCCTGGGGCTTTTGGTGTTCCCTGCCGCCGGGCTGTTGGGGCTGGGGGCTGGGCTGGCCGGGGGCGGACTGCATCTCTGGTGCCAGCACCGGCGCTATCGGGAGATCGCCGCGCTGAGCCGCTCCATCGACCGCATTCTCCACGGGCAGGATCAGCTCCTGGACGACAGCACCGAGGGCGAGCTGGCCATTTTACGCAGTGAGATCCGCAAAATGACGGTACAGCTCCGAGAATCCGCGGATCTGCTGCAAAAGGACAAGCAGGAGCTCTCCCAGGCCCTGGCGGACATCTCCCACCAGCTCCGCACGCCGCTGACCTCCATGAATCTGACCGTCTCCCTCCTGCCCGGCGCTAGGGAGGAAGACCAGCGGCTCCGGCTGACCCGGGAGCTGAAACGCTCTCTGGAGCGGATCGATTGGCTGGTGGAGACCCTGTTGAAGCTGTCCAAGCTGGACGCGGGGGTGGTGCGCTTTGAGCCGGAGCCCATGACGGCGGCGGAGCTGACGGAGCGGGCCGTGCGAAATCTCCGCATCCCCATGGAGCTGCGGGAGCAGCAGCTGCAGCTGGATCTGGCAGACGCGGCGCTGACCGCAGACCCGGCCTGGACCGCCGAGGCTCTGGGCAATATTCTGAAAAACTGCGTGGAGCACACCCCGGCCGGGGGAACGCTCAGCGTGACTGCCCGGCAGACGCCCATCTATACGGAGCTCACCGTCACGGACACCGGCCCCGGCATCGACCCGGCCGATCTGCCCCGGCTCTTTGAGCGCTTCTATCGCGGCAAGGACGCAGGCGAGCACAGCATCGGCATCGGCCTGGCGCTGGCCCGGCAGATCATCGCCGCCCAGAACGGCACCGTCCAGGCGGCCAACAACCCCGGAGGCGGAGCCAGGTTCGTAATACGGTTCTATTCGGGAACGGTTTGAAGAATGCAAAATGCAAGATGCAAAATGCAAAATGAATGAAAGGTTGGTCAGATCGTGTTCTGACCAACCTTTATTATATGACAAAACACTTACCAAACAGTCACTTAACTGTCACATTACCGTGTTATAATCGGGCCATACAATCCAAGAGAGGAATGAAACACATGGAAATTTTGAAGGTCGAGCATTTATCCAAGCACTACGGCACCGGGGAAAACCTGGTAAAGGCCGTGGACGATATCTCCTTCTCCGTGGAGAAGGGCGAGTTTTTGGCCATCATCGGCCCCTCCGGCTCCGGCAAATCCACCCTGCTGCACATTCTGGGCGGCGTGGATCGGCCTACCTCCGGCAAGGTCTTCGTGGACGGCACGGACGTCTACACCCAGGACGACGAGGCCCTGGCCGTGTTCCGTCGCCGCCAGGTGGGACTGATCTATCAGTTCTACAATCTGATCCCCGTGCTCACCGCCGAGGAGAACATGACCCTCCCCGTGCTGCTGGACGGACGGCAGATCAACAAGGAGCGGCTGGAGGAGCTGCTGGACACCCTGGGGCTCAAGGAGCGGCGCAAGAACCTGCCCAACCAGCTCTCCGGCGGCCAGCAGCAGCGGGTCTCCATCGGTCGGGCGCTGATGAACGCCCCGGCGGTGGTGCTGGCGGACGAGCCCACCGGCAACCTGGACTCCAAGAACAGCCAGGAGATCGTGGAGCTGCTGAAGCTCTCCAACAAGCGCTACGGCCAGACCCTGATCGTCATTACCCACGACGAATCCATCGCCCTGCAGGCTGACCGGATCATCGCCATCGAGGACGGCAAGATCGTCCGGGACGAGAGGGTGCGCTGATGGAGACAACGACCATTGCACTCGCCTGTTTAGGATTATCTGTCGCACAGTCCCTCCCCCGTTATGACAAGGGATCAGGGATCAGGCATCAGGCATCAGACACGCCTGCAAGTCATCCTGATCCGCAGAATCTCTCCCCGCTCGATCCCTTTCGAGCCTTTTTGACAGCTTATTCCCGGGCGGTGGAAGTCGCTCGTCCGGTATGCATGGCCGAAGGGCGTCTGATGCCTGATGCCTATTGCCTGATGCCTTTTCCTGCGCATTCGGGAGCAGCGAACACCGGCTGCCGCACAGGATCGAAAAGGAGTGTGGTACGATAATGAATATCTTAACAAATTACACCCGCCGCTGTTTGAAGCAGAACCGGGTGCGGACGCTGGTGACCCTCATCGGCATCATCCTCTCCGTGTCCCTGTTTACGGCGGTGGCGGAGGGCGCCCGATCCGGGCAGCAATATCTGATGAACATTGCCATCGCCGACGAGGGCGCTTACTACGGCATGTTTGACGAGGTCAGCGACAGGGAGCTGGCTGAGATTCAGGCCCAGGAGGGCATGAATCAAACGGCCACCCTGGACGGGATCGGCTGGGCCATGGTGGGCAGCGGCAAGCAGGAGCTTTCCGCACCCTACCTGCGGATCCGCTCCATGTCCGACAACTTCACAGATCTGGTGGCAGTTGATCTTTTGGAGGGGCGTATGCCCCAGAACGACCGGGAGCTGCTGATCTCCGACCGGGCCGCTGCCGTCACCGGCGCGGAGCTGGAGCTCGGCCAGACCCTGACCCTCACGGTGGGCCAGCGCGTGACGAAGGACGGCAAGCCCATGAGCGAATACAATGAATACTTCCCGGAGGAAGAACAGCTTGCCGACGTCACGGAGGACAGTTGGGTCATTGTGGGCATCTACCACCGTTTCGGCAACAACATCGAGAGCTTCGCTATGCCCGGCAGTCTGGCTCTGACTGTGGGCGGGACCGGCACGGATCACAAGGTCTTTTTCACCCTGGACAGCATCGGCGACACAATGGACTTTCTCTCCAGTCACGACTACGGCAGCAACAGCGTTGCAAACGACGATCTGCTGCTCTACGCCGGTTATGACGACAACGCAAGAGTGAACGCCGTGATCTACAGCCTGGTGGCCATTCTTTTCGGTCTGATCTTCCTGGGCTCCGTGGCCCTGATCTACAACTCCTTCTCCATCTCCGTGTCCGAGCGGACCAAGCAGTTCGGCCTGCTGAAATCCATCGGCGCCACCAACCGGCAAATTCGCCGGATGGTGTTGACGGAGGCCCTGCTGCTCTGCGTCATCGGCATTCCCGTGGGTCTGCTGATGGGCTGCGGCGGCATCGGCCTGACCCTGCGGTTCTTACAGCCCGCCTTTTCCAGAATGGTAACCGGCGCCGTCAAGCAGTCGGTGACCATCAAGTTAGTGCTCCACGGGCCCTCTCTGGCGATTGCCGCGGGAATCGGCTTGTTCACGGCCCTGGTCTCCGCCTGGATCCCCGCCAAGCGGGCCACCCGTCTCTCCCCCATCTCCGCTATCCGGCAGAGCACGGACGTGAAGGTGCGGGCCAAGGAGATCAAGGTCTCTCCCCTCACCGGCAAGCTCTTCGGCTTCCCCGGCACCCTGGCGTCCAAGAACTTCAAGCGCAGCCGCAAGCAGTACCGCTCCACGGTGGTTTCCCTCTTTATGAGCATCGTGCTCTTCGTCTCCGCCTTCAGCTTCGCGGACTACCTGCGAAAGGACGTGGCGGAAACCGTGCAGGACTACGTGCCGGATCTGGTGGTTTACAATCTGGGGCCCTATAACGATCCCGACTCCATAGATGTTGACCCGGAGCGGACGGAGGCCCTGGCAAAGCTGCTGAAGGACGAAGCACACGTGGAGGACGTGATGTGGGCGATCTCCTACACCGACACGCTCAAGATTCCCAGCGCTGTCATCAGCCAGACGGCCCAGAATTCGGTGCTGCGGGAAGCGAACGGATCCTACGTCCTGTATCCCACGTTCTGCTTCCTGCCGGAGGCGGACTACCGGAAGCTCTGCGCCAGGGCCGGGGTAGACCCGGAGACCCGTCAGGCTGTGGCCTACGACAAGACGCGGCTTATGACCTTTTACGAAGACGGCAGCCGGAGCTACCAGCTTTGCTCTCTGTTCCGGGATGACGCGGTCCCCATCACCCTGACCCTGGACGTGGTACAGCCCCGGGCGGGCATGGTCTACGGTTGGCCGGAATATGAACCCTGCGACGACCGCGGCTTCGAGGACGAGGGCGAGATCATCGGCTACGTTTTCATCCCCGAAGAGGACAGGAACGGCGAACGCTACAGCACGGACAACGAAGTCCTGATTTCCCCGGAGGAGGCCGTCGTGAAGCGGGAGCTGGTGATCGGCGGGCTTTTGCAGGAGCCGCCCCTGGCCTCCAGCGGACACGATCTGACGTTCTACCTGCCCTTGGAGGGCTCGGAGGATCTGTGGCAGTCCCCCCGTCCCATAAACAATTACTTGACTGACGATCTCTATCTGCAGGCCCCGGAACACGCCGCGGCCAAAGCAGAGGTTACGGCGCTTCTGCAAGGCCAGGAGCTGAACAAGCTCTATGACGTCAACGATACACGGGAGGGCAAGGAAGGAACCCAATCTGTCCTGCTGGTGCTGAACGTCTTTACCTTCGGCTTTATCATTCTGATCTCCCTGATTGCGGCGGCCAACGTGTTCAACACCATCTCCACCAACGTGGCCCTGCGGCGGCGGGAGTTTGCCACTCTGAAATCCGTAGGCATGGGCGACAAGGCCTTTGGCCGGATGATGCGCTTTGAATGCCTGCTCTACGGCAGCAAGGCCCTGCTCTGGGGTCTGCCGGTGTCCGTGGGCGTCAGTTGGCTGATCTGGAAGGCCGTCACCAACGCCTTCGTCACCGCCTTCCGCCTGCCCTGGACGGCCATAGCCATCGCCGCCGGCTCCGTCTTCCTGGTAGTCTTCGCCACCATGCTCTACGCCACGGGCAAGATCAAAAAGGACAATCCCATCGACGCGCTGAAGCAGGAAACCCTGTAGGCGCAAAGCGTACGCCCCCTGCCGACCGATCCGGCAGGGGGCGCGTGTGTCATTCTGAGCAAAGTGAAGAATCCGTTCCCCCTCCGGCCACTTGGAAAAGGGAAACGGATCCTTCGACTCCGCTTGCGCTGCGCTCAGGATGACGAGTGGGGAAACTGCGGACGGCAGGGGGCCGTCCCTACGCGCCCAGAATCCAAAACCCCGCACCGTGGCGTTGCCTAAGTGCGCCGCTGCCGTCTATGAGCCATAAGCTATAAGCCATATCCCTCTCACGCAGCAGAAAAAGAGCGGCTTCCCGGCCTGCATGGCAGGCCGGGAAGCCACTCGCCGTTCTATTTCGGATGCCGTCGATTATCGTATGCCTTCGGACGTTTTAATGAGGTAAAACGTGCCGTTTTCGTCTACACGCAGCCAAAAATTCGGTTCGATCAGGCTGGATACGATGTCCGCATCGTGATTGACGTCCATGTAATACGCAAAGAACTCTCCAAGGTTTCCATCAAAGAAAGAAAAGATCATTTCCGTGTCCGCTTCCAGCCATATTCTGCCGACGTCCCTGTATTCGCCTCTCATGACGGTCGCATCCCTTTGATAGGGGGCATTGATTTTGAAGCCATATCCGTCCTCCATTGCAATCACCGAGTAGACGTCGGCGCTGCTCTGATCCTTCGCGATCCAGGCTACCTCGTTAGAACCTCCGGAAACGTAGCCCCACTCCTTGGCCTCCTCCAGGGACTCCGTAAAGCGATATTCCGTTCCGTTCAGAACGATCTTTCCGCTTTGTCTGGCCTGCTGGAGCTCCTCCTCTGTTGCCAGGATGGGATCGGCGTACTCCACCTTCGCAAGATAGCGCGTGCCGATGGGGATGATCTTGGACAGGCGGGTGAAATCGTCGTAGCGCTCTTGCCGCAGGATCTCCGCAATTTCGTCCCGGTTCTCGGTGAGGGATTCAAAGGCAAAACCGTTCTCGCTGGCATAGCGCTGCGCGGCGCTGTTCTCGTAGCCGAAGACGGTGAAGCCGTTCAGCTTGGAGTAGACACCGTCAACATAATCGTAGCCAAGTGCCTTTTCTCCGATGCCGATAACGCTGTCCGGGATCATAATGTTTTTCAACGCTACACAGCCCAAAAAAGCACTCTCACCGATACGGGTTACACTGTTGGGGATAATAATGCTCGGCAATCTTTCACAGCCGGCAAAAGCTGTCTGCCCGATGGCGGTCACACCCTCCGAAATGGTAACATTCGTCAGATTTTCGCATCCGCCGAACGTAGATTTGCCGATTTCGCTCACACTGCCGGGAATCGTCACGCTGTTCAAGTCAGAATAGGCGAAGGCACCGTAGCTGATGACAGTCAGTCCATCGGGAAGCGTCACGCTTTTCAGCGCGTAGCATTCCCAGAACGCACAATCTCCTATTTCGGTCACACCGTCGGGGATCGTCACGCTCGTCAGGGCTTCGCAGTCGGAAAATGCGTTTTCGCCAATGCGGGTCATTCCGCTCGGGAAGCTGACGGAGCGGATCTGATAACGGTAGCCTGCCCACGGCGTCTTATAGGTAGAAGGTGTATCCACCGTCTCGTTGAAATCATCCATCGCGCCGCTGCCCTCGATGGTCAGCAGGCCGGAGTTGGGATCAAAGCGCCAGGTCAGGTTTTCGCCGCAGCTGCCGGAATACTTGTCGGGATCCAGAGGCTCCGTGGCTGCGGGCTCCGTTTCGGAGGGCTCGGTCATTGCGGGGTCGGTAGCGACGGGCTCAGTCTCTGTGGGCTCCGTGACGGCGGGCTCGGTCACAACAGGCTCCGTGATCACCGGCAGGTCTTCGCCGGTTTCCGTCAGCTCCTCGGGAGTCTCCACCCCGGCCAGACGCTCGTTGGTCTCCACGGTGGTGGGCTGATAGGGATTGTCCCGGTGGCTGGATTTCAGCAGCTTGGCCCCGCCCCAGATACCGCCGCCGATCAGGGCCACGGCCAGAGCGCCAGCCAGCAGTCTGCCGGTCAGCACCTGGCCGAAGGTCTTGGCAGCGACAGGCACCGCCGCGGATGCCACGGCGTCGGCGGAGACCTTTGTCACGGCGGCCTTTACCGCGGCCTGCCGTGCGCCGGAAGCCGCAGTCGGCTCCATGCGGCGCATCAGCGCCACCAGGAAAGGAATCGGAGACAGGCCGTAGAGCTTGACACCCCGCTTTTCCAGGGCACGGACGGCGGTCTCGATCTTCTTTCGGCCCCGGGAGAGCTGTGCCTTCACAGTTCCGACGTTCACGCCCAGCGCGTCGGCGATTTCGCTCACAGACATCTGCTCGTAGTAGTACATACCCACGGCGGCCCGCTGGCCGTCGGAGAGCTCGCCCAGGATCTCGTTCACCAGCCGGGCGGTCTCCTTCCGCTCCAGACTCAACTCGGGAGAGGCATCGACGGACAGATCCGCCTGCTCGGGCAAGCCCTCGCCATCCTCGTTCTCCAGCTCCGTGAACAACACGGTGTTCTGCTTCCGCAGGGCGCTCTTGGCCTGATTCACCGCGATGCCCCGCACCCAAGCCCGGAACTTTGCCGGATCCTCCAGCTGACCCAGGTGGGTGAAGGCATAGATGAAAGTGTCCTGCTGGACGTCCAGGGCCATTTCCTCACTGCGGAGCACGGCCCGGGCGCTGCGGTAGACGTCCTGATTGGCCGCCTCATAGAGGGCGGTGAAGGCGTCCTGATCCCCGTTTTTGGCAGCGGCCACCAACGCGGTCATATCTGCCTTGCCATTCGGGTTTTGTCTGGTATTCATTTTCATTTCCTCCTGTGTTTACGTTCTCTTCTTTTCTCCGGGCTCCGGTTCCTCCGAGCCCGATGCGTTCAAGCGCCGTAAGATCTCGGCGAGCTGCCGGCTGGATTCCTCCGGCGTGAGCCGAAAGTGGCCGATCAGTTTCCGGTAGCAGTCGGCGAATTCTTTTTCCTCCACGCGGCTCACCTCCGTTTCGCGGGAGTCATTCAAGGGTCTTTGCGGTTTGCTTTATCGCCCTTCTGTCTATTAGTCGCTGTGAAACGCAAAATGGTTTACGCTTTTTTCAAAAATTTTCTGATTTTTTGAAAAGAGCGCCTGCCGTTTGGCAGACGCTCCGGAAGAGACACGCAAACAACACGATTGCTATTATTGCTGCACCGGGGTGCCGCATTCCAGGCAGAAGCGGTAATCGGGATCCAGCGGTGTGCCGCAGTTGGCGCAGAACTTCTGGGCCGGTGCGGCGGGCTGCTCGGGCACGGGCTCCTCGGGCGCGGGCTCCTCGGGCGCAGGGGCAGGCTCCGGCATGGGCTCCGCTGCGGGTTCCGGCATGGGCTCCGCTGCGGGCGCGGGCTCCGGGGCAGCCGCGGGGGCGTACTCCATCCCGGCGTTGCACACAGGCGTCTGGGCGGGGCCTTGCGGCGCCTGGAAGACCGGCTCCGGAATGGGCGAATAGGCCTGGACAGGCTCCGGAATGGGCGCATAAGCCGGTGCAGGCGTGGGCTCCGGGATCGGCGCATAGGCCGGGGCGGGCGTGGGCTCCGGGATCGGCGCATAAGCCGGGGCAGCATAGGCCGGAGCCGGGGCAGCCGGCGCGCTCTCCGGGATCCGGGTACCGCACTGGTTGCAGAATCTGGTGCCGGCCGCGCACACGTTGCCACAGTTGGGGCAAATCGTCGTGCCGGGGGCGGCAGGAGAAGCCGGCGGCGTCTGCATGGGCATCTTGGTGCCGCAGCAGCTGCAGAAGGCCGCGCGGATGTCTACCTCAGCCTTGCAGTTGGGGCAGATGGCGATACCGCGGAGCACGTTGATCTGATCCTTGTAGGTGCTTGCACGCTGCATGGAGTCCAACACAGCCTGGATATTTGCCTTCTGGGATTCCTCCGCATCCTGGCGATGGGTGGCAAAATAGGTCTGGCCGATCCGCTGAAAAGCGTAATTGATATTCTGTTCCTCCTCGGCGATGGCCTTGTTCAGCCGGTTGATCTCCGACCGATTGACTCGAATGTCGTTGCTCATACGCAGGCTCCTCTCTGTTTTAATCTGGTTTTATTATAAGGCTCGAAAAATGGAAAGTCAATCTGTTTTGCAACTTTTTATGCCAAACAACCGTATATATATTTGCACTGGATTTTTCGGGGAAATTGTGCTAAAATAGTTGGAAGAATACATTTGGAGGAAGATCCCTTGATCGACAAAGAGCTTTCCGAGCTGCGGCGGCGCTTCCGGGCGGATCGCACAGCCATCACCCATATCTACGGCTGCTACGTCAGCCCCATCGGCGATATCCTGGCGGAATTTGACGAATCTCTGACCCTGCTCCCCGTGGCGGAGCAGGAAAAATACCTGGAGCTGCTTCGCAAGGGCATCTCCGGGACCCTGGGCAGGACGCTCTCCGAGCTGAGCTTTTCCACGGCCCAGGTGCAGAGCGGCGAGGAGCACGCCCTGCTGATGAAGCTGCTCCATGAGCGTCTGTCCGCCGCCGAGTCCCGGCACGCCCTGTTTGCCAAGATTGCCGGGAGCCTGCGCCTGCCGGAGACCGGCTATCTGATCCTGCTGGCCTCGGACGTCTACGACGTGCCCTTCCGGGGGAAGGACGGCAGCCTCCACGGCGATTCCGGCGACACCCAGTTCTCCTATCTGGTCTGCGCCGTCTGCCCGGTCAAGGAGACCAAGCCGGGGCTGCGCTACGACCCCGCGGAGAAGAGCTTCCACGGCCGCGGCGTAGACTGCGTCGCCGGGAATCCCGAGCTGGGCTTCCTCTTTCCTGCCTTTGACGACCGGGCAACCAACCTCTACGGGGCGCTGCTGTACAACCGCTCCAAGGAGCAGGGCTACGACGAATTCATCGAAGCCGTCTTCCGCACCCGGCCGCCCATGGCCATCGGCGTGCAGAAGGACACCTTCCGGGAGGTCCTGGTGGACGCCCTGGAGGAGGAATGCAAGCCGGAGGTCATCCAGACGGTCCACACCCAGCTGCGGGAGAAGGCCGCCGTCCACAAGGAGGCCAGAGTCCCCGAGCCGCTGACCGTTTCCTGTGAAGAATTGAGCGAGGTGCTGGAACACACCGGCATCTCTGAGCCGAAGATGGCCGCCTTCCGGGTCAAGTATGAGCAGGCCTTCGGTGTGGACGCCTCCATGCCGCCTCAGAATCTGATCAACACTGCCCATCTGGAATACAAGACCCCGGACGTGGTGATCAAGGTGAATCCCGACCGGCAGGATCTGATCCAGGTCCGGGAGCTGGGCGGCGTGCGCTGCGTCGTCATCGCCGCCGACGAGGGCATTGAGATCAACGGCGTCAGCGTCGTCTGACCGGCTGTTCCGCGCCCCGATGTCAACCGTTCACTTGGAGGAACCCCTATGAAGCGTCTTTCCTGTTTTTTTCTGATCATCAGCTTCCTGCTTCCGCTGTCATCCGCTGTCTTTGCGGATAACCCGCTCCGGGCCACTGCGTCCGCAGTAGCCGCGGAGCCCCTTGAGAGCACCGGAGCCTCGGAGACCGTGCCGGAAGAGACTGTGCCGGAAGAAACCGCAACCGCAGAAACCGGGCCGGAGGAAACCGGGCCCGCAGTCCCGGATTCCCGGCCGGATGAGTACCATCAGTCCTACGTCCACGGGATGCCGGACGGGTGCTTTTATCCGAACAGCGAAGCCTCCCGCGCCCAGCTGGCTGTGATCCTTTACGCCCTCGGCCGGTATGAAGCCGGGCCGTCCCGTTTTTCGGACGTGCCGGAGGGCGCGTGGTATTCCGACGCGGTCAACGCTCTGGCTTCCGCCGGCATTTTATCCGGCTTCCCGGATGGGACCTTCCGTCCCGACGCCAAGGCCACCCGCGCAGAGCTGGTCACCGTGCTTGCCGCCGTCTCCGGCGAGACGGCCGCCTCGGATGAGAGCTTCCCCGATGTGCCCGCCGACCATTGGGCAGGCGCGGCCATCGCGCTGGCAAAGGAAAAGGGTTGGGTCTCAGGCTTCCCCGACGGCGGCTTCTACCCCGAGAAGGGCGTCACCAGAGCTGAGGCCGTCACCATCCTCAATCACTTCTTCGGACGGGTGCCGGACGCGGAGGCCATTGCCTCTGGCAGTGGGCTGCCGTTCTTCCCCGACGTGCAAAGCGACAGCTGGTATTACGACGCGGTCATGGAGGCCGCCACCGGGCACAGCGCCATCTACGCGACAGCGGACGCCGATGAACAATGGTGGAACCCGAGCGCCGGCGGCAGCGTGTGGATCCCCGACGGCTTCTACTGCATCGGCGGAAGGCTCTTTGCCGCAGAAAACGGAGCCTACATCCACAGCCAGACAACCGGGACCCTGAACGGGATCAGCTATAGCTGCACCGGCAGCTCCGGCGTCTGCACGGCCCGCACCGAGGTCCTGGCCCTGGCGGACGGGGAATTGATCCTGCTCTCCGGCGGCGTTCCCATCGCCGCCCCCGGCAGCTACGACGACGGGATCTACCTGAAGGCCGGTCATCTCTACGCCGCAAAGGACGGCTTCCTGCTGCACACTCCCTGCACCGTCTCCTTCTACGGGGTGGACTTCAACTGCACCGGCTATACCGGACGCTGCACCACGGCGAGTTGGAAAACGCTCAATCTCAGCGGCATCGATCTTTCCGTCTTCTCCCAGACCATGACCCCGGAGGCCACCCTCAGCGCAGATTGGAACGTGACCACTGCGGACGTGCTCCGCGCCTGTGTTCGCATCTACGAGGCCTATTTCCGGGTGGAGTATCCCGTCAGCTCCGGGCAGATGCAGGATTATATCAACAAAGCGCTGGAATACGGCATCCTCGACGGCGTCCGGGCCTCCTACGACCAGGCCATCACCCGGGGCGAGACGGCCATCTATCTCTGGCGGGCCGTCCGCGGCAGAACGCTTGACGCCATCAACGACATCCCCCGGGTCCCGGACATCGACGATTCCTATGAATGCTACTACGCTGTGCTCAGCCTCTACCGGGCCGGCATCATGACCGGATCCGGCGAGGAGCACGAGGCCCGGGTATCTGAGCCCGTCTCCCTCACGGAGCTGGCGGAGACGATCACCCGCCTGGAACGGGTAAACAAGCGCGTCTCCTTCACCCTCCCCGAGAAGGTCATCCGCACCATTCAGTACGGCACCAGCGGCTCCGGCTCCTTCCCCCTCACCGCCTATCAGATCGGAGACGGCAAAAACGTCATGGTGCTCACCTTTGCGCTCCACGGCTGGGAGGACAACTGGAATCAGGACGGCGAAATGCTGGTCTATCTGGCCGATAAGCTGGACTTCTACCTGGAAAACAACTACGACCTGGTGCGCGACGGAGATTGGACTGTGTACATTCTTCGCTGCATGAATCCGGACGGCCTCTACTACGGCACCACCTGCAACGGGCCGGGCCGCTGCACAACCACCTACTACAACTCTGCCGGAGAGCTGAAAACCGACCGGGGCATCGACATGAACCGCAGCTTCCCCTACTGCTTCGCAAGCTTCAGCGGAAGCCGGAACTTCAACGGCTCTGCCCCGCTGGCCTGCGCGGAAGCCCGGGCGATCGCGGATTTTGTCACCAACGCCAAGGGCTCCGGCTTCAACATTCTGATCGACACCCACGGCTGGTACTCGCAGATCATCACCTCCAGCGGGTACGGAACCATCTACGACGCATTTCGCGCGCAGTTCACCGGCAACTCCTACGCCTCGCTCTATGGAGCCAGGGGCTATCTCAGCAGCTGGGCCGCCTACGAGCTGGGCTATGACAGCTGTCTGCTGGAGCTGCCCGGCGGGATCTACAGCACCGCCGCCTTCTACTCCTCCGGCTGCGTGGTCAAATTCCAGGCCGCCATCGCCGATCTGCTGCAGCATTACAACGGCCCCAAGGCGACGAAAGAGTCCGCAAGCCGCCCGGAGATCGAGCTGACCGGCAACTGAACAAGCGCAAAACGGGACGGCCTCCACCAGGCCGTCCCGTTTCTGTTCTCTTTGATCCTCGCTTGCAGAGCAAAATATTATGTCAACTCCCGCTGCGCCACGACCACGGTATAGCCGCCGGTTTCATAGCTGACGCCGGTCTCCCGAAAGCCGTTCTTTTTCCAGAAGTGCTGCGCCTGCGGGTTGGTCTTGACCCAACCGAGGCGGACGGCACGGAAGCCCTGCTCCCGCAAGGCCGCGCAGAGCTCGGAGACCAGCGCCGTGCCTCTCCCCTGCCCCTGGATGGCGGCGTCCAGCATGAAAAAGCCCCAGAAGGCGATCTCCGGCCCGGGAAAGCCCGCGATCAGATCCAGCACGGCCACAAGCTGCGTCCCGTCAAAGAAGCCCAGGTAATACTTGTCGTTCAGGGTTTTCCGCGGCGGCAGGGCGGCCATGTTCTCCCGCAGGCTCTGGGCCGTGGCAGGCGGCGGGCAGTGACGGTAGAATTGGGGATTGCTGGCGCAGAGCGCCAGGAGCGCGGGAACGTCCGTTTCCTCCAGCCGCCGCACAAGGTAACGGGTGGAAAGGCTCTCCGCCGGCAGGCGCGACGGCGCTTCCCAGCCTTCAAATCGATAGGAAAACCCGAATGCCTTGGGATTCGTTTTGCCGTTCAGCGGGCAGCAGGCCGGGTCCTGGGTCAGCTGAAAGCCCGCGGCCTCATGGAGGGCCAGGGAAGCAGCATTGTCCCGGTTGACGCTGTCGGTGACGACAAAGGGGCCCTCCGCGCCCAGCGCCCGGAACAGCAGCTCAAAGAGGCGCTTGGCGTAACCCCGCCTGCGGCAATCCGCCGCGGTAGCCAGCGCCTCGGCGTGCCAGGCGCCTTTTTGCCCCGGAACGGGAAAGAGCCGCAGGGCGCTGACCCACCGGTCTCCGTCCGCCAGCACGTAGCTGCGTCTTCCCGGCGCGGCGTAAAAATCCGTCTGGTAATACTCGTAGAATTTCTCCTCCACCCCCCGCAGACCCCGCTCGGGATCCGTCTCGTCGGGGAAGAAGTAGGGGATGGTCCGGAGATTGCCCTCCCGGTAGATCTCCATCAGCCTCGGGAAATCCAGATCCTCCAGGCGGTCAAAGCGCAGCAGCTCCATTCGTTTCGCTCCCTTCCGTTTCGTTTTTCTTATTATACGCCCCTTTCGACCGGGGCGCAAGCCTTGATTGCGTTGAAATCCCTGCGATTATTGTTTTACAAACGCGGCCATCTGTGGTATAATCCTCGGAGAACCATACTTCAGGAGGCAAATCGCATGATAGAATTTGAATACAAACAGGTAGACGACGGCACGCTCTGCGTCAGCGCATACAAGGGCGACGAGGCCGTGGTGGAGGTTCCCGCTGAGGCGGACGGCCTGCCGGTCACGGTGATCGGAGACGGCGTATTCAGCGGTCACCCGGAGCTTACGGAGCTGCGCCTGCCGGACGGCGTCACCGATCTGGGCGAGTTCATTCTCGACGGCTGTGAAAATCTGCGGCAGCTTCAGCTGCCCGCCGGGCTGGAGCGCTTCTGGGGCTACACCTTCGTCCGCTGCGGCCTGGAGGAGCTGACGATCCCGGATGGGGTTCGTTCCATCCCTCCTTTCTGCTTCAAGGACTGCAAGAACCTGGTGCGGCTGAAGTGCGGCACCGGCATGAAAACCATCCACGCCTGGGCCTTTGCGGGCTGCGACAAGCTCTCCGCCCTGGACATCGGCCCGGAGGTCAAGCTCCATCCCCAGGCCTTTGAGTCGAAGGAACTGAACACCTGATCCTTTCGGGACACATGAATCACCCTGCCGGCGTCGTTCAACACCGGCAGGGTGATTCGTCATCACGCACAGGATCTATGCCATTCTCGCGCTCACCGACGCCGCGGCGGAGCTGCTGGAGCTTGAAAAGGACAACCGTACCCGGCGGCAGAAAAAGTGGGCGGCGCGGGAACCGTTATTCCGCAGAGTAGTTCAGAACGATCTGCACTTCACCGTCCTCGTCGTAGAAGGCGGTAATCGAATAATGGCCGCTTGTATACTGGGAGAGTTCCCCGATCGCATCTGTCAGCTCTTCCGGGCAATTCGACGTGTCGATCTCCCAGCCCGCTTCTCTCTGCAAAACCTGGTATTCAGTGGACGTATCGCCGGCTTCCTCCGTCAACAGGTTCACTGCCTCCCAATAAGCGCTGAGAAGACCGGCACGATCCACTTTTTCCAGTTCCTCCTCCGACGCTTCCGTCTCAGCCGGGGGTTCAGCCGTCGGGATCGTCTGGGGCTTGACCGCTTCGGAGGAACGCTTTCCGCCCTCCGCGGTGCCGCCAGTGGGATGGTTCACGATTCCCACGAAGAGGGGCAGGTTGTCCGCACCGTAGATTGCAAAGAGGAAGGGCCGGTCGAGGGTAAAGTCGATCTCCTCCTCCGGCGGTTCGGCTGCACCGGCACCGATCAGCACCGTATAGGAGGCGGCGGTAACGCCTTCTTCGTCCACAACGACCCGCGTCCCGTGGGTGGCCTCAGAGAGGAACACGCCTTCAGTCCCCGTCAGCGGACTGAAATTTGCCCGCTCCGAGTCAAAGACGTCCTGCACCCCCAAACCTTTCAGCGCGTCTGCCAGGTCGAGCTGGGAGGAGATATCGAACTTCGGCAGGGAAAGGTGGATCATCAACTGCTTGCTGTTTTCCCACGCGCCGTAGCCCGTGGTCAGCAGGTAGCGAATCGCCTCTGGATCCCGGAGCAGCGCCTCAGGGGACACGCCCTTATCCGGCAGCAGGAAGCGCATATACCCGCCGTTTACCAACGGAAGGCTGGTGGCGCCGAACTGCTCACCCCAGCAATAGCTTCCGGTGTCGGACTGTCGCATCATCCGACAGGGCTCCTCCCCGTTCGGTGCGTGGAAGATCCCGTCGATCGTCCGCTCCGGCCGGAACTCGTCATTCCACTTAGCGGCAAAATCCACCGTCGTGGTCAGCGCCAGTACGGTGTTCGGGTCGAAGGACAGGCCGTCGGCCTGTCCGGCCAACAGATTATCTGTCTGCTCGTTGAGCCACTGCCGCAGCAGCTTGTCATAGTCCTCGCTGCCCATCGTGCCCCGGAAGGAAGCGGCATAGTATACCTCCGCCAGCCGCTTGACCGTCTCGGCGTTATATTCCATATCGTCCCGCAGCCAAATGGCCGAAGCCAGCAGGGATTTGTTGACGCCGTCGTTGCGATAGTTGGCCAGGAAAATGCTGTTCGCAGTCTGGCGCAGGCTGTCCATACTGTCCATCCCCAGCAGGGAGAGGATCTGGGCTCTGCTCTCTGCGTCCGTCGTCTCCGCCAGCATGGCGAGAGACAAGTAGAGATTCACAGGCGAGCAGGCCGCGTTTTCTCCGTCGCAGCCGCCCAAATAGGCCGGGATTGCCGCGCACAGGTAGCTGTCCAGCATTTGGATCGAGTAGTTCTTCTGTGCCTCCGCTCGCTTCTCCCAATCCTTTCGCAGGGCTTCCATGGCCTCCCGAAAGGCCTCTTCGTCAGCATTCATATTCTCGGAGAGCAGCGGGTAGGGCGCGCAGGCCGGATAGACCGGCTTCTCCAGGGCGTAGGCGCTAACCGTCAGATTGCCCGGCTGCAGCAGAACCGTCGCCAGAATTGCCAAGGCCAGCACCGCCGCGATCGCGCCGACCCAGCGCAGGCGCAGCGGCTTCTTTTTGCGCCGGCCTGCAGGCGCATTTCCCGCCTCCTCCACCAAAGCGTCGTCCACCTCGGTGATGGCGTGATACAGCTTTTCACTTCTCATATGTAGATTTCCTCCTGTTCCAGTCTTTTCCGCAGCATGGCCCGGAGCTTTCGCATTCGCTGTGCCATTTGGTTTTCCGTGCATTCCGTCTCCTCGGCCAGCTGCTTGACGGATACGCCGTACCAATAGCGCCGCAGGAATAACACCCGTTCCTCCCCCGCCAGCGAACGCAGCCAGGCGGAAAGCAGCCCGGAAAGCTCCTTGGCCGCAATCGTCTCCTCCACATCGCCCGGCGCGGGCAGGCACTCATCCAGCTCCGAGAGCAGCAGGGTCATGTCCGACCCCCGCTTCCTGGCGTGCAGGCCGCGCCACCGGCTGATGGCCAGTGTGCGGGTAATTCTGCCCAGGAAGGCCCGCAGCGACTGCGGCTTCGTGGGCGGGATGCGCTTCCAGGCGGTGAGCCAGGTATCGCTGACGCACTCCTCGGCGTCCTCAAAGCCAAGCAAATTTCGGGCGATTGTTTGGCAGTAGCCGCCGTATTTCTGTTCCGTCGCGCGCAGCGCCTGTTCATCCCGCTGCTCATATAGGGCTATGATCTGCGTATCGTCCATTCCATAACCTCCTTTGAAGGGCCCTTCACCTATATAGCCGCAAAGCGCGCCGGAATATTGGAGGAGATTGAAAAAAATCTACAAAATCCGTGTCGAATGCTGTTTTCGGGCTGATCGTCCGCGCTGCGGGAGCTCAGCCTATCCGATGGCCTCCGGGGCAGAGCCTTCCGGGGCGAGATAAGCCTCATATTCGGGATGGGCCTCCAGAGCCCGCCGGACGTCGATCTCATAATCCACCACCATGCAGTGGTCGTGCTGATCTTCGAAATATTCCCGGATGCGCTTTCCGCCCAGGGCTTCCATCGTCCTCCAGGAAGCTGGGTTATCCAGATCGGCATCCAGCAGCACCTGCCTGATCCCGTGATCCGCGCAGACCTTCAACCCCAGGTAGAGGTTGATCTTGTTGTACCCCTTTCCCCGTTCCGTAGGCCGGATGGAATAGCCGATGTGCCCGCCGTAACGGCGCAGCCGCTCGTTGAGAGCCAGTCGGATGTTGATCATGCCGATGATCCTCCCGTCCCCCTGACGAACCAGAAAATAGGTCCGTGCCGGAACCTTTTCTTCGCTGGGCTCCCTGATATAATCCGCGTTCAGCTTTTCAAGCCAGCCCGCATAATCGTCCAGATAGCGGTGCAGGCCGCCGGTTCCGTTGATCTCGGAGCCGTATTCCCGGAACTCGCGGATAAACGCAATGGCGTCCGCTTTCCGTTGGGGCCCCGGCACTTCAAAATAGAATTGTTCCATATTCTTCTCCTTCCGGCGTCGAATCAACGCCGATCACCCGGTCGATTTCAAATAGCAATCACATCGTTTCCTTGCCCTTTTCTGCCGGATACCCTGTATGCTTCAGCGGGCGTCATTTTCCTCTGACGCGTCCCGGACGTCGATGGGCGACCGGTCCAGCCAGGGCGGGCATGGGAGCAGGTCGGGGCCGCTCTCTCCCACCGGGCCGATCTGCGCCTCCCGGCTGGCCAGGACGATGCCGATGTCCGCCACCACCAGGCGCTTCATATAGCGGCCGGCGTGCTCCGTCACCAGGCCCCGCTTGACGAAGCCCACGGTCACAGTCAGGTCGGAGCAGACGGCGGTCTCGGCCTCGCCGGTGTCGCCGTTCATGCCGCTGTTGATGTCCACGCTGACGACCCTGGCCCCGCAGGCGTTGATCTCCTCCACTGCCCCCAGCCAGGGCTCCCGCAGGCTCCCCTGGAAGCCCGTGCCCAGCAGGCAGTCCACCACTGTATCGCAGTCCGAGAACGCACCCGGCGCGTAGGCTGCCATGGGCACCCCCAGGGCGGCCGCCTGGGCGGCGTAGTAGCCGCTGTCCTCGGTCAGCTTCTCGCTGAGCTTCACGATCCGGCAGCGCTGGTCGTTCCGGGTCAGAATGCAGGCCAGGGCGTAGCCGTCCCCGCCGTTGTTGCCGCCGCCCACGGCAATGGCCGTCATACCGTCCCATTGGGCGGCCCGGTATACCCCCAGGGCAGCCCGGTACATCAGCGTCCGGCCGGGACAAAAGCGCTCAATGGTCATGCGGTCGCTCTCGCGCATATTTTCCACGGAAATACAGTCCAGATAGGTCTGTTTCATGCTGTAATCCTCTTTCGGTTGGTTGATTTCTTCTCCGATCCGTTCTTGTTATTGGGCTTCCCATGACAGCATTCTCCATTTTTGCCGCATTTCGCAGCCTGTTGCCTGCTATCTGCGGTTTTCCTTTACCATGCGGCAATCCACGGAGCCTGTTCTGGGGCTGACTTCTTCCGTGCCGTCAAAGCGGAATCCGCATTTTTCATAGAATCGGATCGCACGGCGGTTTTCCTTCAAGACCCACAGGCATTGTGTAGAATAGTCTGCAAGCTGCTCCAGGCCCACCCGCATGAGCCTCTGGGCGACGCCGGTGCCGTAGTATTCCGACAGCACGTAGAGCGCAAAGACTTCTCCCACGCCGGGGGCTTCCTCGCCCCGATCCCCCACGCAAATGAAGCCGACGACCCGCTCCCCGTCCTTTGCGACCCAAATGCCCTCCGGATAACGGAACGCCCAATCGGTGCATTTTTCCAGGCTCAGGCCGTCCAAAAACTGCTGTGACACCATGCCGGGATAGGCCTCATGCCAGGATCTCCAATGCACGTAAGCCTTTCCGCGCTTTTCCTCGTCACTTTCCATCGGCTTGATTTGGATATTCTCGCTTCCGGTTTGCGGATTCATACCCTCGTCCTCCCTTTCAGATCAAATCAGGATCCCGCTGCATTTTTACGGTTTACAGTGCTTTTTCCAGTTCCTTTACCGAATGATGATGGCCGTGGACGTCGTCGGAAAGATAATGGTTGTGCGCGTGGTCATGGATGACGGTGTGGGTATGGGTCGTGCCGTCGTGGGTATGGGTGAAGATCACGATCTCATTTATTCTGTACCTTCGTTTTGTCCATGAATCGATCACCGGATCTGTTGCGATTTGCGGCGGAAATGTGCTATCGCCGCATTGCGGATTTTATCATTGCTGTCATGCATCTGCTCCTCCCACAGTTCCGGAGTCATCATGTGGTTACGTCCCATGAGCCGGACAGCTGTTTCCCGGCAGCAGGAGCACAGCGTTGATTCATATACAAGGGGCAACAGGTGTTTCGGAGGTGAATCCACGCCGGAATCCTTTTTAAACAAGTCGAAGATTGCCAGGTGCAGCCAATGCCAGTTGGATTTGCAGGCGTAGTCCACGGGATAGGCTTGCAGCAGGGCGTATAATCGGGCTTCATCCTCCGGGAGATAATTCTTGATCGCAATCGGCAGCGCATTGTCAGGGTCGTTGGCCAGAAGCGCCCACGCAAAGTCCCGAACCGCCGGGTGGCGGATCTCAGACAATGCTTCCAGCGCTACAGATCGAAGCCGGGGATGCTCAGAATGGGCGTCGTTAATCACCGGCGTGGGATCGAGGGGATAAGGACACATCACGAAAGCTTCCAGAGCTGCGGCTCGCGCTTCCGGGTCCTCCGCGGCTAGATAGATCTCCGCGTACTTCGGCGCGAGCTCCGGAGCGCTCCGCTTCAAATAGCCGGACAAGAGACGGCCACCGTCCGGTATTCTCGTTTCCCGCGGCAGATCCCTCTGCGCATCCCACTTGCAATTGCTCTCGTCGATGGCGGCGAAATAGGCTGTCAATTCGGCGGACTTCTCAGCGCTTTTCCGCAACCACTGATGGAAGCGCTTCGGTCTGCTATCGTACAGCCACATAAAGTCCCATCCGTCATACAGACGGCTTTTCAGAAACAGACCGCCGACGTCCAGGGCAATCCTGGAATAGTTCGCTTCCTTCCAGCTCAATGCGATACAGAGAGATTCAAAGCAGTCAATTGTGTTTCGCATTCTGCGGCTCGCCCGGCGGAAGCTGTGCAGCGCCGCAAGCAGCTCCTTGTATTTCTCCCAGAGCGCAGCTTCCGCAGCCCCGTCGCCGTCCTCGGCAAAATAAGAGAGCAGCTCTGAAAAATGCGAATAATCCCAGCCGCCGTCGGGCTGTTTCCTTTGAAACCGTTCTATCACATGGTCCCGGAACGCTGCGCGGTCGGAATAGCACAAAATCAGCTGATAGTCATACCAGGCCCTTGTTCCCTCGCATTGCGTGTCAAAAGCAAGGTTCCTTCCACAGGCCCACAGCACCAGATCCCGATACCGCTCCGGGTCGTTTCTGACTGCAAGATAACCTCTGCCAAGGCCGCGCCGGATGGCCTGTTTTACGTCATTCTTCGTCACAGGGGAAACGCTTTTCGTCATCATAAGGCAAAAATCTCCATAAATATGGGGGTGCGGTTCTTCGTGTTTTTGTCTTCAGAAATAACTGCTGCTTCCAATAGGAACAATGAAAACTGTACGAGGCTCTTACGCAGGTTGCCTCCGGCGAAACACCTTTCGGACTTGCTGCAAAAACCTCGTACGACTGTAGTTTATCACAAAGAACTGCAAAAAGCAATATGCTCCGTGCATTTCACAGGCAGGAACATGGGGAGACAGTTCAAAAAAAGCGAAAATTTCCTCTTGACTCTCACGTTACGTGATCGTGTATAATAGCTGTGCGAGAGGAGTTGAGCTGCCATGATGACGGTGCATGCGGTCAGCAAGCTGACCGGGGTTTCCATCCGGGCGCTGCAGTACTACGACGAGATCGGCCTTTTGCCGCCCACGCAGTACACCGAGGCCGGATATCGACTGTACGACGACGCCGCGCTGGAGCGGCTGCAGCAGATCCTGCTGTTCCGGGAGCTGGAGTTCCCGCTCAAGGAGATCAAGCGGATTTTGGAAAACCCGGCCTTTGACCGGAGCAAGGCGCTGGAGCAGCAGATCGAGCTTTTGACCCTGAAGCGGGAGCACATCGACAATTTGATCCGCATGGCGCGGAACGTGAAACTGACAGGAGGGATTTCTATGAATTTTGAAGCCTTTGACAAGACGAAGTTAGAGGAATACGCGGCCCTGGCCAGAGAATCCTGGGGTGCGACGCCGGAATACCGGGAGTTCGAGCAGAAAAACGCCGGGAAGACGCTGGCCGAACAAAAGCAGACCGGCGACGGCCTGATGGCGCTGTTCGCGGAATTCGGCGCCCTGAAGGACGGCGACCCCGCCGCCCCGGAGGCCCAGACCCAGGCCCGCCGGGTCCGAGACTACATCACCGAGCACTACTACAGCTGCACGAACAAGATCTTCGCCCAGCTTGGCAAGCTATACGGCAGCGGCGGCGAGTTCACCGAGAACATCGACAAAGCCGGCGGCCCCGGCACCGCCGTTTTTGCCGCCGAAGCGATCCGGATTTTCTGCGAAGCATAACGATATGACAGGCAAGGCCGCCGAAGTCCGGATCCTCCCAATCCGCAAAAATCGGAGCGGCTTTTGAGCGTTCGTTTCACGCTCTTTATCCCCATCCGCGACAAGGTCAATTTCAGCTATCTTCGATACGGAACGGTATCCCCGGTATCTGTGCTCAGGATAAGCTGACCGTTTTTGTCAAAAGAATACCGGAACACCTTGCAGGTGCCACCGATGGAGAAGGAGCTGGTGGCCGGTGAGAAAAAGGTGGAGGTGATGCTCTCCACGTCCCATTCCAGCGCTCCCGCCGCGTTGACGGCCAGCCGCCCGCCCAGGGAGCCCTTCACGGAATAGAAGGTCTGGGGCGTCCCGCCCTCCAGATCGCAGAGGAGCAAAACGGCGGTGTAGTTGTCCCGGACCACGGGCGTCAGCGCTTCGCTTGGGATCTCGCCCATTGTGCCGTCCGACGAAGTATGACCGAAGAGGACATAGTCCAGGATATTGGCGATCTCGTGCCGTCCGCCCTCGTCGGTCTGCTTGGGGACGGCGTAGGCGGAGAGATAGACCCGGCCGCCGAAGACGGTCATATCCTGAATGTAGTAATCGCAGTCCTCCGCTTCGTAGGAATAGCTGGCAATCACATTCCCCGCCCGGTCGACCCGGTACAGGAGTGCGGTGTCCCGCTCAATATAATTACCGACCTGGATCAGATAATCGTCGCCCAACCGCGTCGCGTTCTGGATGCCCAGATTGCCGATCTCGGACTGATGGGATTCGATTTCTTTCCCGGTTTCGCTGTCCAGAATGCTCAAGCACAGGGTGTTCAGATTGCCCCGGCTGACGACGGCCCAGCTGCCGTCCTCGTTGTCCAGCACGTCCGCGATATACTCGTGCTTAAAACCGTGCAAAAGCGGGCGCTGCCACAGGATTTTTCCTTCGCGATCCACCCGGGCAAGCCAGCCGCGGGTCACGTCCTCCGAGGATCTGGTCTCGTTTTGCCCCCAGACTGCCACCGAATCGGGCTGCTCCGCGTAATCCGACACGTAAAAATCTGTGAATGACGCAGTCCAAGCCAACGCGCCGTCCCGGTAACATTCCAGCGAGCTGCTTTCCAGCACGTCAAAGCCGGCGGTTTCATCCCGGACGTAGTGAAAGTCCTTCCGGTAGCTGATGCCGCTCATGGTGATCGGCTCGTACCAGACCTTTCGATCCCAAACCGCCGCCAGCTCCTCCGGCGTGGGCTCGTCCTGCCGGAGCTCCCAGCCGGGGATGGAATTCCGGAGCACCTCCGCCGTTTTGCCGGAAGCAAAGCGCTTGGTCGTAATGTCCCGATAGACCTCCTTCACCTCGGCCCGGCTCAGGCCTTCCATTGAAAGACCGTTTTCCTCAAAAAAAGCAACTGCCGCCTGATACTCCTTTGCTTCCGCGTGAAACGCCAGCGCGGTTCCTCCAAGCGCCACAACCAGAGCAAGACAAGCCGCCAGCGCGCCCCATCGGATCCGCCGTGCGCGCTTTGCGCGGCTGTCAGGCCTGGAAGCCGACTCCGCCAGCCCATCCGCAGCGAACGCGTCTGCCTCGTCGATGTAGTTCGGGTCGATCAAATCGATCGCTTTTGATACGGTTTCCTGTTTCATATGGACACGTCCTCCTTCGTTAAGTAGTTTTTCAGGGACTTCCGAAGCCTGGATAGCCGCACAGAGATATTGTGCTTGCTGGTGTGGAACAGCAGGGCGAGCTCCTCGATGGAATCCGCGTGCCAGTAGCGCCGGACAAACAGGATCCGGTTTTCACGCTCCAGCGTTGCGAGAAAGCGGTTGATATATCCCGCCAGCTCCTTCGCTTCGACCTCCTCCTCGACAGACACGGAGGACGGGATGCAGTCCGCGATCTCCTCCAGCGCAGCGTCGTAAATGCTGTTTCGCTTTTGCGCGGTGTTCGCATGGTACTTCTTGAGGGCGAGATTCCGAACGATCCGGCAAACGTAGCTCAAAAGCGGATTCGGCCTCTGAGGCGGTATCGTATTCCAAACCGCAAGATAAGCATCGTTTACACATTCCTCGGAATCCTGTCGATTGTTCAGGATATGCCCTGCGACCTGAAGGCAGGCGGCACCGTATTTTCCGGACAATTCGGAAACAGCCTGTTCAGAGCGGGCAAAAAATAATTCTATAATTGCTCCATCATCCATGCGCTCACCTCCCTGTCTGCCTCACCTATATACTACGGATTCAGGAGGAAAAATCTCAATAACAGTTCTCAAGGTCCGCGAAAAAGGATTGCGTTGGCGTAAGCGCCTTTTATTTCAAGCATCTGGACTCCTTTGTATCGTTCTATTCCATCCTATAACAGACGGATTCCCGGCTGAATTCGCAGCCGAGCTTTCCCACAGCATCCACGCAAACGCCCTTGCCGTGCGCAGATCCGGGTCCCGGAAGTGATTTCCGGGATTCCATTCCAGAACGCAGTCCGTTCCGCGGGCGGACAGCCAGGCGGAAAGCGCCCGAATGCGATCCCCTACCGTTGCCATGACGGGGTTCCGGGTCTTCTCCTCCCGGTCGCCCAGACTCAGATAGACTCTGCCGCACTGCAAGCCGTGCTCCTGCACGTAGTCCGTAAAGCCCGGGAACCATACCGAGGGGGAGGCCGCTGCCACGCCCGCAAAGGCGTCCGTCCGGCAGGCCGCCCAGAGCGCGAACAGTCCGGCGAGAGAATAGCCGCCGATGAAACAGTGCTTATCTTTCTCCGGGCAGAGCCGCAGGAGCTCGGCCAGCGTTTGCTCCGCTCCGCCGCCGAAGGCTTCCTTCCCGAAGACAGCCGGAGCCTCCCAGGGGGAGAGATCCCGGTTCCAGTCCTGGATCTTCACCGCGATCAGGCGAAAATCCGGCCCGGCCAACGCCGCGATGGCCGCCGCTTCGTTCTCAATTCCGGCCAAATCGTGATCGTCCACCGGCTGGATCAGCACGCGACGGGACGCAGGGCTTCCGTATTCGTATGTGATCATAGCTTCCCCCTCCGCTGCTGAATACTATGGGAATATCAACGTACAACACGACAAATAGAACCCTACCGAGCTTTTTTCATAATATACGCTTTTACGACAGGACGAATGGGAGGAGAAATCTCAAAAAGATCGATCTCATCGCAGGCAAAAAACCGGAGCTCCTCCATCTCCCCGTCTGTCGCTTTGGGATCGCCGCTCCATTTCCTGCAAATAAAAACGATTTCGAAATTGGAGACTTCATCGCCGTTCGGATAAATGTAATGAGCTTCCGGCCCGGAATTTACGCAGAAAAACTCAAGCTCTTCCGCGATCAAGCCCATTTCTTCATACAGTTCCCTTTTTGCACAGTCTTCGACACGTTCATCTATTTCCGCAGCGCCTCCGGCATATCCCCATTTATGATTATCCGAACGTCTTCCTAACAGGATTCGCCCTTTTTCATCGACGCAAATGATGCTGCCGGCGCATTGCATGATCGTTTTATGACCAACCAGTTTTCTCATTTCAGCCATGTAACCAGTCATTTCAAATTCCTCCGCAAGTGGTCTCTGCCTGTATCGTCTCGCATTTGCATCCCTAAAAGCGGTACATTATCGCCGAATTCCAAGCCATTTTTGCAGTTGATCGTCCGTTGCCTCCGGGAAGAAGTCTCGAATTTGTGCTATAATTCTCCGCTGGGAGTCCTCCGGCGGTTCCCGATAGGCCTCCGCGATGCGGTCGTAGCCTAACTTGGTTTCCGGCGGGGTGATGATTGCGATATGCCAGCCGTAGAGCTGGCCTTTTTTGTTCGTGCGCTGACGGAAATCTCCGATGCAGAGATAGCTTTGCATTTCCAGCTCGGTCAGCGTTCCCTCAAAGTTCTTCTCGCCGCCCTTGCCGAAGCCTGCCTGGGCCTTTAACGCAAAGGAATGCAGCTCCGTCCCATTCGGCAGGCCATCGGTCAGGAAGGGCTGCATCAGCTTCCGGTGGCGCTGCGGGGCAAGACCCTCGTCGATCAATGTGTCAAAGTCATAGCCGTTTCTGCGGTAGTTGGCAAAGGTCGGAAACCAATCCGTTGACACGAACCCAGCCCGACGGTCAAAGAATTTGCCGTAGACGATCCCCGGATGCCGGGATAAGATCTGCCGCCAGGCCCAGGGGTCCCGCGTTGGATCGTCTTTCCACCAATCAGCAGCCAAGGTGCGCTCTTCCACGGAAAAGCCGGGAATATCGTTGGAGAACAGCGGAAGAAACCCGATTTTCTGCACCAAGGCCGCCGCATCCTCCACGGTGTGCAGCCGGTTCGGATCGTCCTTTGCGCAGCCCTTCATATACCATTCGCCGTTGATCGTTTCCATTTGTGTCCTCCCTCGACTTCAATCGTTTGAAAACAGATAATTCAGCATTCGATCCGGGTCGTTGATAAACTGCTTTGTGATCTGATAATGATCCGTTTCCCGATAGTCCACGGTATGGATGCCGTTCTCGTCAAACAGCTTGATCTCCGCGCCGGGAAAGGCCATGACAATCGGTGAATGCGTCGCAACGATGAACTGCGAATCCAGCTCCACAAGGTCGTGCATGGAAACCAGCAGAGACAGCAGCCGCTGTGGAGACAGCGCCGCTTCCGGCTCGTCCAGCAGGTAAAGGCCATGCCCCTCAAAACGGTTTTGTACCAGGGCGAGGAACGCCTCCCCATGAGAACGCGTATGCAGCGGGCGATAGCCATACCGCCCCAATCGGCTTCCGCTTTGGTCGATGTAGCTTGATGTATTATAGAAGCTCTCGGCTCGCAGGAAAAAGCCATCGTCCGGCGTCACGGTTTTGATCGTTGACAACAGCCGCCACAGCTCCGAATGAGAATCCTGTGTGGAAAAGCGATGTTCACGACCGCCGCCTTCGGCATTGAAGCCCATCGCGATGGCGATTGCTTCCAGAATCGTAGACTTCCCGGTTCCGTTTTCACCAACAAATACAGTAACCGGCTTCGGAAAGTCGAGATGGCCGACTCGAATCAACTGCTGCACGGCAGGGATGTCGTTCAGATAGAGATCCCGCTGCGGCTGCTCCCGCAAAACCACGGAACGCAAGTAATTCATCCGCTGTTCACCCCACTTTCTCCGCGGCCATCGCTGTCAGCGCGTAGGGCAAAAGATCCTCCGGCTTTACGGCGGGGTTCACCCAATCGCGGATTGTCTCCTGGGGGAGGATCAGCGGCATACGATCATGGATATGGGAAATGTCCGGGCTGGGTTCCCGTGTGAGAATGACGAACACTGGCAGTCCGTTTTCAATGCGGTAGAGGCCGCACAGGTAGGTAACCGTCGTGTCCTTCGGCTGGATCGCGTACTTGGTGCTCGTTGTACTGTGTCCATCTTCCTTGGGAAGATGCTGCCATTCATAGTACCGGGACGCGGGAACGGCGCACCGATGCGACTTCCAGGAGTCCCGGAAGGTCGGCTTTTCCGCTGCGGTCTCCACTCTGGCGTTGACCATCGGCGCGAAGCGGCCCGGCATGGTAAAGCCCCAGGTCATAGGAAACACGGCAGGGTTCCGCTGCTTGTCCGACGCAATGGCCGCAGCCAGATTGGTCGGGGCTACCTCTCCAAATCGCACCAGCGGAGCCGAATGCACCTTCGCAAAGCGTTCCAGCAGCGGAGATTTCAGGGCGGAGTCGACGATTGCTTCCAGCTCCGGTACATTTCGCTCAACGTAGTATCGACAGCACATAGTGCTACCTCCTGTACTGGCAGGTGTTAATGATGATCAGAGTATCGTCCGAATGGCATTCGATAGTCTGCGGCTTTTTGGGGACTCCTTTGTATCCTTCTATTCCATCCCATAACAGACGTATTCCCGGCTGAATTCGTAGCCGAGCTTTTCCGCCAGGCGGACGGACAGCATATTTGCCGCGTCCCAGGCCGGATACAGCCCTTCGTCGAGGCAGGCGAGGATCAGCTTCGCCGCCACGGCGGCCCCCAGCCCTTTGCGGCGTTCTTCCTTTGCCGTGTCGATTTCAATGTCGATCCCATTGCGATAGCGGGAATAAGACGACGCGGCGGAAACGATTTTCCCATCCTTCATGACGACAAAGCCCAGCCCGAGCGCAAGAAACCGTTCCTTCGATTCAAAGACGGAGACGCAGTCCTTGAACAGCTCGTTTTTCAGGCAGAGCGCATAGATCTCTCCGTCGATCCTGCGGAAGCAATACCCCGCAGGAAGCGCGCCTGCCATGGCTTCGAGCTTTTCCCGGTCGAATACCGTATCCTTTTTGATCGCATAGCGGATCCGCTTGTAGGCGAGGAAATTGTTCTCGATCAGCGATTCCCACGCTGCGTTCTGCGGCACCACGATCATCCACCGGTCCGGCTTGCCGCGCAGAAGCTCTATGCTCGGTTCTCCCGCGCAAAACGCAAAATCCCCGATCACAGCCATCGCGGATCTCGGATGCTCCGGGTCGTCTGCAAAGATCTTTCCCATCACGTGATCGAGGCAGGCGCGGACGCCGGTATCCAGATCCTCCCACGCGGCAAAAATCGGCGCAGCCTTTGCCGGTTCGTTCAGTTCATAAATCATGCTTCTTTGACCTCCGTAACGTGTACCGCAACAAGGATGATGATGTATTTTTAACGGTATTCTTATTCATGCAAATACACCCACATTGATTCAAGCATTACAATTGTGCAATTACGAAATGATCTTCCCTCCGTTGTATTTCTTCTGCGCTTTCCAGATCAGCGCGAAGCCCACGACGAAGCCGACAGGCAGGGCGAGCCAGCCGAGGTTGTTTTCAAAAACGCAGGCGACGATTCCGGTGACCGCGCAGCCTGCGCCGATGGCGATCAGCGACAGACCCATCAACCTCGTGTACGCTGGGACGTCCTCTTTCTTCACATTCCGGGTGTGCCAGGCGTTCACCAGATCGATCCGCTGCTTTTTCCAGAGCAGCCAGCCGAGCACAAAAAAGAGAATCGCAACCCCCAGGAGAACGATCAGACCGATCAGCATACGCACACCGCCTTTCATTTTTTGTTTTTTTGAATCGCGATTCAATCGATCAAACGCTTGGCCCAGGCGAGCAAGCCCTCCGATTCTTCGATCACGAGCTCCTGCCAGATCCCGGCGTAGTACAGGCCGTCGCCCTTCGCCGCGTTTTTTCGGTTCCCGTACACGTGCTCCGGCATCAGGAACGGTTTTGCGGTCCAGGTGCCCCGCTGCATATTCTCCATCGTGAGCACGCGGTCCGCGCGATAATCCAAGGTCCCGTATCCGGGCAGCTCCGGGTTCCAGGACAGATGCTCGGCAGGGAGATAGAGCGCATTTGCTTTGTTTTTGAGAAACGCTTCCGAAGCGTGCGGGTGCCAACTGTATGCCGCAATGTCTTCCGGCTTTGTGAGGATTTCTCCGATCTGAAAATATCCGTAGATCACATGAAGATCCGCGCAGCGGTAGAAGGCTCCGCATTTTCTGACAAAGCGATACCCGTCAGGACCGCGTTCCGTCTGACGGAACCAGCCGAAGAAGAGGAGCAGATCGCCTTTTTCCACGCCGGCGTTTTTCAAAACGCCCTGTGCGGCGTCAGTCTGGCCGAAGGCCGGTTTCCAGTTTTTCACTTCAACGGAACGCAGGCCCGGCCGAAGGTCCGGGTCAACGTGGCAGTGCGAGAACGGTTTTCCCGGCCGGAGCTGCCGCAGCAGATCCGCGTAATTGACACCCTGCCAGGACAGATCTTCGTATGTATCCCGGTCATTTGTCGGAATCGGCAGGGACAGCAGCGTCCCGTCCGGCAGGATCGGACTCGGACAGCCTCCGTTGGAGGAATCAAAGCCTTTTCTGGATAAGATGACCTTCATAAAGCGTTCTCCAAATGTTTTTATTGGATTTGTTAGGCGCAATTCTACAGAATCATCATACTGTATATCCCGGGAAAACGCAATATCGCATTTTTCGACTGCCTGTGGTAGACAAAATAGGTTTCTTTGATAGAAGCAGGTGAAGGATTCGAAGTGCCCGATGTGCTGTTTTTCCGTGTTATAGCGTGCCTTTTGGGCTGATTTTTTTCCCTTATCGCCCGTTTATCTGTTCCCTGCTACCCCCTGATGTTACCCAGTACCACCCTGTTTAAGGGAAAAATAAGGGAAACTTTTCTCACAGGATTCACATCAAATATTCAAAATCAGCCGCACAGCGGGTACTATTTCGAAATCTATTATTGAAAATCTGCCATATAGACAAATCCGGCCTCCTGTAGTATGATAAACAGCAGAAGGCTGTACACACTCGAAGCAAAGGAGCGATTCTATGTGGACCTGTCCGAACTGCGGGCGCGCTTTCCGCAGCGTAAACCAACAGCACTACTGCGGGAAGGCCCCGGAAAGCATTGACGAGTATATCAACGCCCAGGACGAAGCCCTCCGGGAGCCGCTGCGGCAGGTCCGGGCGGCCATCCAGGCGCAGCTGCCGGAGGCAAAGGAGAAGATCTCCTGGTCCATGCCCACCTACTGGCAGGGCGGCAACATTCTCCATTTCGCGGCGGCGAAAAAACACGTCGGCCTGTACCCCGGCCCGGAGGCGGTGGCCCATTTCGCGGACAAGCTGGACGAGGGCGGGTACCAATACAGCAAGGGCACGATCCGGATCCCCTATTCCGGTGATCTGCCCCTGGCACTGATCGCCGAGATCGCCGCCTGGTGCCGGGATACCGGAAACCCCGCCTGAGCGCCGCCGGGAGGGAAACAAAATGAAATATGAATACGACGCGATCCTGCATGAGATCCCGGAGAACGGCGGCGCCTACGTGGCCTTCCCCTGGGATATCCGGGCAGTGTTCGGCAGGGGCCGGGTCAAGGTCCACGCCCAGTTTGACGGTGTCGGCTACGACGGCAGCATTGTGAATATGGGAGTTAAGAACCCGGACGGCTCGGTCTGCTATCTCATCGGCGTCACGAAGGCCATCCGCTCGGCCCTGGGTAAGCATGACGGCGACGCGATCCACGTGATCATCGAGCCGCGGGACTGACGGAAAGGGAGCGTAGAACCATGACGATGGACGAGCTGTTTTTCTTTGACGGGAAGCCGGAGGAGCTGGCGCTGTACGAGACGCTGCTGGATCGGATCAAAGCGCTCGGGGCATTTACGGCGATAGCCCATAAGACGCAGATCTCCCTGAAAAACCGGCGGGTCTTCGCCTGCGTGTCGGTCTTCCGGGTGCTGCCGAAACGGCTGCTGCCGGCCCATTATCTTGTACTGACCCTGGGGCTGCCGGATCCGCTGGATTCCCCGCGCATCGCCGCGAAAACCGAAGCGCAGCCCGGGCGTTGGACCCATCATATCGTTCTGGCCGGTGCCTCGGAGCTGGACGCCGAGCTGCTGGAATGGATCCGGCGGGCCTATGCATTCGGAAACAGGATCTAAGGAAGCTTGGAGGTTTTGGATATGCGGATACAAATGCTTGACGACAGACAGGAAAAGCAGCGGGTCGCCCGGGTGATTCTGGAGGCGCTGCCGGAGTGGTTCGGCATCCCGGAGGCGCGGGAGAACTATATCCGCGAGAGCGCCGACGAGATCATGCTGGTATCGTCGGAGGGCGGAGAACCGGATGGCTTTCTCTGCCTGAAGGAAACGGGCAGGGACACCCTGGAGCTGGCCGTGATGGGCGTTTTGAAGGAATACCACCGGCAGGGCGTCGGTACCGCACTGGTCCGGGCGGCGAAACGCATTGCTCGGGAGCGGGGCTATTCCTTCCTCCAGGTGAAAACCGTGCAGATGGGCCGGTACCCGGAATATGACGCCACAAACCGATTCTATCTCAGCCTCGGCTTCAAGGAGTTCGAGGTCTTTCCGACACTCTGGGACGAATGGAATCCATGCCAGATCTACGTAATGTCGGTGGATGATTCTGAATAACAGCTTGTTTCTATGTGAACTGCAGCCGGAGTGTGCAAAACATGCACCCCGGCTGCATCTGTTTTCACATGCTTGCTGTATGAATCACCCGGCAAACTGGAATTTGTCTTTATCTATGCTTTTCTAAGCGTATAAGACCTTCTTCATCTGGTACACTAATTCCGTTTTTATATGTGTATCCCATTTTTATATAAAAGGGAGTTGCAGTGATCGAGGCAGGTATTTCAATTCTGTTCGCACGAAG
>JAEEGL017142849.1_pt1 | contig 124424 bp, 76 predicted proteins | sample 9134231 | NCBI WGS metagenome assembly JAEEGL01 (sample SAMN16246548, study PRJNA631951) | gut metagenome | biome: gut microbiome; feature: rumen; material: fiber-attached | host: Bos | place: Iran: Karaj | collected 2018-10 | reverse complement strand
CCTATTATCTAACTTATTCAACTGTTAATGTACACTTTAGAAGCCACCGCTTCTAGCGTTTGCACGCTGTTTTTGTATATTTGCTAATTATTTAAAAATCTTCGAAAATCTACTTGACTCTTATATAGTTAGCTCCTTATTTACTCTTAATCTTGCTTATTTTATTCATCATTAAATTTTTGATTTTTTCATAGATTTCGGACTGTTCTTGTTTAGTATCCAACTCAAATGCCGCAATTATAACTGCAACATATACCAAATGAGGGTAGCCCGTCATTCCCCCGGTGTTCAACATATTGTATCCATAGAACCCTATCAACATAGCAACAATCAAATAACCAAACAAATTTATTCTTTCAAAAACTATCTGTAACACTCTAAAGTAATTATATACAAAACATACTAACCCAACCAGCCCTAAACTACCTACAACTTGTAGAATGACATTATGAAAAAGGTACATCCCAGTATCGTCATACATATCAAAAGTACCCCTATATGTTAACCCTGTACCAAATACAGGGAATTCAAAGAAACAGCCAATCGCTTCTCTATATAACTCCAATCTACCGCTATCCGCCATACCATCATGGAAAATTAAATTCCATGCTGTCTTTAGTTTATTTAGACCAAAAATAATAGCAAGAATCATAAGTACAACAAAGCCAATTCCAACGTATAAAAACTGGATTCTCTTCTTCTTATCCGACTTAATTAATGTGATGATTATACAAATACCAAATTCTAAAAACGCAAATATAGTACCACCACGAGAAGTTGTAGCACATATACAGCCTAAAATAATCGTAGATAGCACAACATAAACATATTGTTTCCAATTATTTGTTGAGCAGAATAGATAAAAGCCAAAAGGAATAACTATAAGAAGTAAATTAGCAACGGTATTAGAAATTCCCCATCCCAAATGTGGTATCGTAGTTGAATTTGCTGCAAACATTGCATCCCAATTCTTGATATAGAAAGTACCCATTTGTATTGTAACTAAAATCCCAAAGAAAATAAGAGCTTTTGCTATATATTCCAATATATTCTTTTCCTCTGGCATTTTAGACAAATTAATAATTAAAAGATAGAAAATAAGTGGAACCATCCCAATTAAGAACGCAGCAATTATAGTTTTACTTCCGTCTTTAGGCAATCTTGATCCAACACCACCTAGCAAACAAGCAATAAAAACAAGAATCATCGAAAATGACATCTTGCCAAACTTAAACTCTGCAACTCTATACCAATAAAAATGAAAACCAATTGATAATAAAACGGGAGTTAGATAACAAACTATAATTACACCTAAATTATCTGGCACTTTTGGTTGCGAGATAACTGCCACTGCCATCAATAATATCGGAATTATAGGTGTTACATCTCTTTGGATAATTAAAATAGCACATGCTAATAAAACAATAATTGCTAATCCTACTAAAAAAGCATTGGTTAACCAGCATATAAATATCAAGGAAATTAAAGCCAAGAAATAGTAATCTGTATATAAAAAATTACTGATTTTTTGAATCCATTTATTCTCTACTATATAGCCTTGATTTAAATAATCAACCATAATCCAACCTTTGTAAGACAAATTAATAATACTATCACGCGCGCTCACTTGTCAAATTATATATATAACGCGTAATATATAAAAGAAATCCAAGCGTTTTGCTTGGACTTTCGAAATCTACTTTATTAACTGATTTAATTCATCTTTTGTCATATTGAGCAATGCTAAAATGCCATCTAAAGAGATTACCTCTATGTTTACTCCGTTTTCTTTTAGAGTATTTACTTTCTTACTCTTCTCGGAGCCTTCTTTTTCTTGAACATAATAATTCAGTCTTCTTGCTCTTATTGAAAATTGAGCACCTCTTCTTTTTAAAGAATATACAAGAGCTTTTGCTAACTTCATGTTGTCATTTTCGATTGAATCATCAAGGCCTATAGTCTTTGCACAAAGATCCTTTATCATGACTTTTCTATCAACGTGTATCCTCTTAGAATAATCTAGCAAAATCTTGGCATTTGTAGGAGGATTGAAATTCTTAAGAATTTCATTACCCTTTAATTCCACGTACGCATTAGGATGTGCTTCTATCATTTCAGAGATAGTTAATCCCTTTTCTTTACACATTCCTTTCATGGCTTTCATAGTAATTAATGCATCGTAATCGCTCCTATGTAAATGTTCTTTTTCTATAGAATATCTTTCACACAATTTCTCAAGGCCAACATCATTACCTTCTTCGCTAATTTGCCTATAAAATGCCTGTGTATCAAAAGATTTTATATAAAACAATGGCTTATCATATCTTTGACAATCTGATCTTATAAAAGACAAATCGTTGTTAACTGCATGTCCAAACACTATTTGGTCATCCCTTGTTAATAATTCTTTTATTTCTTCGTAATAGAATGAGAAATCTGGAGCTTTAGAGAAATCTTCTTTAGAGTATGCAAGTTGAATCACTGCATCATTTGCTGGTCCTAAATGAAACTTGCTCTTAGGATTAATAACTATATCCCTTCTTTCAATTTCATTGAAATTCTCATCAACAATGCAATAACCGAAACTACAAATTTTACCTTTACCGCCAAAACAATTAGCGCACTCTATGTCAAAAAATAAATACTTCAATTATTATACCTAACCAAGAGAAGATTATAGCATATAGCTATAGTCCTTTCCTAACATATACTAAATTTTATTAGATAACTCTATATACTTATCTATATCTAAAGCTTCTCCTCTAACCCTTGGGTCTAATCCCATATCACATAATACTTTCTCAACAGCATCTCTTTTTATGTCAAAATTGGAAATAATATTGTTAACTAGCGTTTTTCTTCTCATAGAGAATGCAGCCTTTATAACTCTTTTTACCTTTTTCTTATCAACGTCTTTATATTTATCGTTTAAATCGATTCTAACGATTGCCGAATCTACATTAGGCATTGGCATAAACATTTCTCTAGACACATTTCTTGTTATGCAAACTTCACCATCAAGAGCAATAGATAATGTTATTGCCCCAAACTCCTCTGTTCCTTCTTTAGAAACTAGTCTTTCTGCAACTTCTTTTTGGATCATAATCGTTATACTTTCGGGCTTATAATCACTTTCCAAAAAACGCATTATTATAGGTGTAGTTATATAATATGGCAAATTAGCAACTACTTTGTAGTTGCCTCCGCCTATTGTCTCTTTTAATTCATTTTCGGATACTTTTTGAATATCTTTAAAAATCACCTGACTATTGTCAACACCTTTTAAAGACTCTTCTAAAACTGGTTTTAAATTTCTATCTATCTCAAACGAATAAACTTTCTTACATGCTTTTGCAATTTCTCTAGTTAAAGTTCCAGCCCCTGGTCCTATTTCAACAACAATGTCATCTTTTGTTATTTTTGCATCTTGAACCATAGATCCTAAAAGATTTGTATCTGTAATAAAATTCTGTCCAAATTGTTTATTGAACCTGAAATTATTATCTTTTAAAATCTCTTTAACACTTCTCATTAACTATCTATTGCTGCCGTCTTCTTTAATTAGTTCTCTAATTCTTAAATCAGCGCCAACTTCCTTTGCAATTTCCTTTGCTCTAGCAATCTTTTCTGGGCCAATAGAATCTACAACAGAGAATACAACATGGCCTCCCTTCTTAACGCATGCCTTAGCAAAGTCTATCATTATTGTAAAACCATCTTCTTTATAAACAGACTTACAAATCTCTTGATAAGCTTCTGGTGTTACCTCATTTAAGCTGATACCTATGGTATCAATATTATCTACCATTATTTGCGAGATATCTCTACCATTTATCTTGCTTCCATGTCCATTTGTATTAATTCTTGTTGGTTTTCCTTTTGAATGAACATATTCAGAAATCTTTTCTATAACATCAAGTCTATATGTTGGTTCTCCAAAACCACAGAAAACAACTTCTTTAAACTTGTTTAAATCGAATTTCTTTAATTCAAATAATACTTCATCAACAGTTGGCTCTCTATCTAACCATAAGTCGCCATAGATATCGTTTTTATATGTTCTAACGCAAAATACACAATTATTTGTGCACTTGTTTGTTGCGTTAATATATAAACTATTTCCAACTTTATAAACTATTTCTTCCATTTTTTATTTTAACCTCTTAAACAATCTTCTAGTATTCTCGTTTGTTATATTTTCTACCTCTTTTACATCAATCTCTAGAACTTCAGCAATCTTTTTGGCAACAAAGTTTATATACTTTGGTTCATTTGTTTGACCTCTAAAAGGTGTTGGTGCCATATAAGGACAATCCGTTTCTAATAATAATCTATTTCTAGGTATTGTCTTTATAACATCTTCTTTCTTTGCATTCTTGAATGTTATCGCGCCGCCTAGTGCGTAATAACAATCAAACTGATTAAACTGCTTCACCATCTCACTAGATCCAGAATAACAGTGCAATAAAATACCATTTTTCAAATACTTGTCGTATTTTTTTAACATATTGTACGCGTCGTTATATGCGTCTCTAACGTGCAGAACAACTGGCATTTCTAGTTCTATAGATAGCTTTAATTGTTTCTCAAAAGCCTCAAGTTGTACGTCTCTTGGCTCCCCATCTTCAAAGTGGTAATCAAGGCCTATTTCACCTATACCAAGAACATGCTCATCTTTAGCCATTTTCCTATAGATATCAAGGACTTTATCGTCAACTTCTCTAGCATCCTCTGGATGTGTTCCAATAAGAGCGTATTGGTCTAACTCTATAGCCTGTTTTAGGGCCAATTTTGAAGATTCTAAACTAGCTCCAACAATTACGCAGCAATCGATATTGTCGTCCTTAAAAGACTCTACAATTCTTTTTGCCTCTGGCTCTAATCTCTCATCATTCAAATGAGCATGCGAGTCTATAATCATTATCTAACCTCTGCACCTGCAGGCATGTCAGCACTTGGAGTAATTAATGCAAGTTTTCCATTTTCATCAGAAGCGCATAGAACCATGCCTTCAGATAAAATACCACGAAGTTTAACTGGCTTTAGATTTGTTACAACAATAACACTTCTACCAACCATATCTTCTGGAGTATAGTACTTAGCAATACCTGATACTATTGTTCTTAATCTTCCTTCACCAAGATCAATTTTAGAACATAATAGTTTGTCAGCCTTTTCAACCTTTTGACATTCTACTACTTTACCAACTTTTAGTTGTACTTTTTCAAATTCTTCTATGCCTATTTCTGGCACTTTAACTACGTTATCACTTGTAGCAGCTTCTTGCTTTGCCTTTGCTGCAGCAACTTGTTCTTCTAAAATCTTATCCATAGCGGCCAATTCCTTATTAATATCTAATCTTGTGAAGATATTCTCTCCCTTAGATACCTTATTACCTGGCTTCATTGTGCCAAACTTTAATCCATCAAAGCTTGTTAGTACTCCCTCTTCAACACCTAACTTTTCAAAAATCTTTGCAGGTGATTTTGTTAAGAATGGTTGTAATATTGTTGCTACAATTCTTATACCTTCGCATAGGTTATACATAACTGTAGATAATCTATCTTTGTTACCTTCTTTATTTAATGCCCATGGAGCAGTTTCATCGATATATTTATTTAATCTTCTTATAACTTTCCAAATAGATTCTAATGCTTCTGGAATATATAATTTTTCCATATTATCAGAAACTTCACCATACATTGAATCTATAGTGGCAATCAAATCATCATCAATAGCATCTTTAACATTTGGAGCAGGAATTTCTCCTCCAAAATATTGCTCAACCATTGCAATAGTTCTTGAAACCAAGTTACTTAAATCGTTACATAAATCGCCATTAATTCTCTTTAAGAATGCTTCATTTGTGTATGAACCATCTTGTCCAAATGAAACTTCTCTAAGCATGAAATATCTTAGTGAATCTACGCCATAGTTATTACATAGAATGAATGGATCAACAATATTTCCTTTAGATTTTGACATCTTGTCGTTGCCAAATAATAACCAACCATGTCCATATACCTTCTTTGGCATTGGAATATCTAAAGCCATTAATAATGCTGGCCAAATGATTGAGTGGAATCTAACGATTTCCTTTCCTACCATGTGAATATCTGCTGGCCAATATTTCTTGAATAATGAATCATCATCAGAGCCATAGCCTAGGGCTGTAATATAGTTTGTAAGAGCATCAATCCATACATATACAACATGCTTTGGATCAAATGGAACTTTAACACCCCAATCAAATGAAGTTCTTGAAACGCATAGGTCTTGTAAGCCTGGTTTTAAGAAATTGTTTATCATTTCATTTTGTCTAGTTGGTGGTTGTAAGAAATCTGGATTCTCTTCGATAAGCTTAATAATTCTATCTTGATATTTGCCCATCTTAAAGAAATAACTCTCTTCCTTCATTAATTGAACATCTCTACCACAATCTGGGCACTTGCCATCAACCAGTTGTGTTTTAGTCCAGAAAGATTCACAAGGTGTACAATACCAACCTTCATAAGAAGACTTATAAATATCTCCTTGGTCATATAATTTTTGGAATATCTTAGCAACAGCTTTTTCATGATAATCATCAGTTGTTCTAATGAATTTATCATATGAAATATCTAAAAGCTTCCATAAGTCTTTTAATTCATTAACAATACCATCAATATAATCTTTTACAGGAACTCCTGCTTCTTGAGAAACCTTTAAGATTTTTTGACCATGTTCATCTGTACCAGTTAGGTAGAAAACATCAAAACCTTGCATTCTCTTGAATCTTGCAATAGCATCACAAATAATTGTTGTATAGCAAGTACCAATATGCCAGTGACCTGATGGATAATATATAGGTGTTGTAATATAAAACTTTTTCTTCTCTTCCATTGTTATTTCCTCACAAACTAAAACTATTATACATTTTTATTTTTTATAACGCAAACGCACACGCGTTATATTAAGAAAGGCTGATGTAACAAACACCAGCCTTAATATTTGCATATTAAAGCCTAACTTTCTATTGCATCATCATGTCTATAACTTGACATGCTTTTCTAACTGCCAAATCTGATTTAATTGGTAGCATTGTTGGAACTTCCTCATATGCCTTTGTTTCTGACAAATCTCTTGGATGGTACTTACCCTCACTAAGTTCTGCCAAATTTGGATCCATAGCAAGATATAATTTTAATGTTTTACCACCTAAAGCAATCTTTGCCATTAACTTTCTTCCTTGTCTAAAGGAAACACATCTTAATGAAACTCTTGATTTTAGCTTCTTATATGATAAAAGCTTAGCAACAAGCTTGTCATAATAAGACTTAGTTTCATCATCTACATTACTAATTCTTGTTTGAAAACTCTCTCTTTTCTTATATACCATGACTTTCTCTCCTAATCTTAACGCCATAATAAAATAACACCGGTACAAGATTATTGTCAAACAATTATGGCCGGTGTTTAATCTTATTTTAAGTTTAAATTAATTCTTAATATAAACTATATTCTGGATACATTAGGTGAATATAATCTACAATATCTTCTCTTTTTCCCTTATATGGGCCAGGATTTTCCATTTTTGTTGAAACAGTAGCTGTAGCCCAAAGTAGAGCTTTTTCCATTGTTTCGTTTTGTCTTTCAGTAATATATGCTGCGAAAGTTGTATCTCCTCTTCCTGATCTTCCAGATAAGTTTCTTGCTCTTATTGGACAAGAAGCAAATTCTTTTCCATCATACGCAATAACTTCTGTATTATGAGTAATAACTACCTCTTTTGCTCCCCATGAATGTAAAAGTTTTGCAGCTTCATATCTATCTTTAAGACCTGTTAAAATCTCTGCTTCTGCAGCATCTGTCTTTAGGTAATCAATATAAGGTAGGATTTCCTTCTTTTCTGCCCAATCTTCAAAATACATTTCGCCTGTATCTCTATTTGCATGTCTAAGTAGCGCTTGAACATCTACAGCAACTTTACCTTTTTTACTTGCCCATTTAATAATTTCTCCATCGAAATCTCCATAGATTAATCCAGCAAAATGATAGATATTAGTATCGAAATCTTTAATATCTTCAATCTTGAAAGAATCTCCTTGTCCAATACACGTGCAAGCTCTTCTTTCCTTATCTGCAGTGAAATACTTATTTCTAATAGATGTGGATTCTGTAGATGGAATGTAATAGATATCGTCCTTGTCAATAACAAAAGTATTCAATCTATCTTTATCTTGTGGAGCAAGTTTTGTAACAACAGCAACTTTATATCCACCAGCATAGGCGGCAGCTGAAGAATAAATAACAGCACCACCTACTTCTATAATTTGATTGTCTAGATAATCAATATTGTAATCTAGTGAAATGTGACCAATAATTAATGTGTCATACCTTTTCATTTTTCTATATATCCTCTTTTAATTAATCAATATTAAATGTTATTTTCTTATCTACTTTATAAACTCCGCTTGCTTTATTATTTTCTTCTGTATTAACAACTGTACAACCAGATTGTCCAACAACGTCACCAAATCTAATATTAATATGTAATGGATCCTTCACTGGGTTATATTCATATGTTACAGATAAGATTACTACATCCATAATATAATCATGCATGTTTGTTGCTGTTTCATCTAAATCAAGAGCTTGAGCCCCACCTGCTAATCTATTGATTACGCCAGTTTCTGTTCTAGATAAATTATTATATCCTATTGCTACATTACCATTAGATAAATCTATGATAATAGTAACGTAAATATTCTCTGGCAATAGGGTAGATGTATATCCCATACCGCTTGATTGTATTTGAATTGTAGTAACAAGATACATTCCGCTGTTAACTTGAGATAGAGTTGTAATATCTCCGCTAACAGGATCTGTAGCCATCTTTAGGTTAGATAAACTTGCCTTTAATGCCGCGATTTCATCACTTGTGCCTGATAAATCTACTACAGCTGTTTGGTAAGAATTAACTTCTGTAGATGAGTCCATTCCAAGGTTTGCAATAAAGCTTGGGGTGCTAGCAAGTGATTCTTTAATAGCATATCCTAAATTTCTACCTGTTAAATCGGCCTTCATTCCTAATTCGCCACTTAGAACATTTGCTAAGTCAAAATCTATCTCTGTAACATCGTATTCATCGGAACTTGTAATATTATTTTGTGCAGTTACATCAACACCTGTATGTAATGCAGCAATTGTATCTGCAATATCTGTTGATACATATCCATCGCCTTCTTGAATTACATTCTTATATGCAGCATCATAAATAGAACCAAAATAGATTCTTGCTTCCCTTTCGCCTTCCTCTGGTTCAAATGTTATTGTCAATTTATCAAATAACGAACCTAAGCTTCCCTTTATTGTTGCATCTGCAGTTGCCTCAATTTCCGAGATATCAAAAGCTGTTGGTGAGAATCTTGAGCATACAGTACTAAAGTTTGCAAGAGAAGCATCACTCATATCGTTAATTGTTACGTGAATACATTTCTCATCAATAGAATCTATCTTAGACATATCTAATACAACATTAATAACAAAGTTTGGAATAAGCTTTGAGTAATCATTCTCGCCTTCTGTAGATAAATAATTACATGTATAGATTAATCTAATCTCTGTACTGCTTATAACAAATACTTTTTGTAATTCAATATTAGAGACACCATCGCCTGAAATGCTGAATGCATCACTAAACAATTTTGCTGCTTCAGCTTCTGTTGCAAATGGATTAAATGATTCTTTATTTAACAGTTGTTTTTGTGCCAACAATTCAGCATCTGTGCTATATGTCAATGCACTAACGCCAGAAGTCCAGGCGCTAGCTAGTGCCACACCATCAATTGCACTGTTATAATTTGCACCAATAGATTGGAATTGCGTAACAATTGTATCTATAGATTCTAATGACAATCTATTTGCGGTTGAAATGCTGTATTTATTATTAACCTGATCAATAAACTCCGATAAGTCTTGAGCCTTATTTGTTCCTTCATAACTACGAGGTATTACACAAATGCCCTTAAATGCATCGTATACTTGTTCTGAAGTTAAATCTTCTTGCCCTTCTTCCTTTGCCTTAAGAATAGTTCCTGCCATAATCTCATAAACACTTGGAAGTAATACTGAGTTATCTTCAAATACGATACTTGTTCCTAATTGCTCAACAAGTCCATCAAGTCCATTTAGGAAAGCTGTTCCAATATTTGCAATCATGCTTTCTGTATCTAATCCCTCAGAAGATGTACCCATACCAGATAAAAGTGATGAAATAGTATTTAAATATTCAGCCGTTCTTTCTACGCTCTTACCATTAATCTGAATTGTTGTCTCTTTTGTTTCAACATTAATATTTGCTGTTACGTAAATATATTCTGGAATTAATTGCGAAGCTAAAGTTAATATTAAAGAATTCTCTTCCATGTTGCCCGACAACATCGCAAGAACTCCTACTTCTACAACGATAGATAATGTATCTTGAGACCCATCATAATAAAGATTAAGAATTGAATATGAAAGGCCACTTGCTGCACTCTCTTCAGAAGAGCCTTCACCTTCTCCGGCAATACTTGTTGCACTTGAAACATAATTTGCCATTAATCCGGCCATCGCTAAATATGGAACTGCAACTTTATATTCTCTAGCAACATATGTATCTGCACCAAAATCTAAGTTAGATAAATTAATATGATTAATAATTGTATCTGAACCAGCACTTTCACCAGTTATGTTTGTGATTTTATCAAATAGATTATCCTTTGTTAGATATCCATTTTCTACAGCATATTGGCTAGATATATTAGAAACCATTGTCATTTGACCATCTTCAATATATCCTTCAATATCATCTCTTTTTGTTGTTTCAGAGAATCCTAAATCAGTTTTAATATCATCAAAGTCTTGTAATCCAATATCCCTAATCATACAGAAGAATTGAGCTTCTGTTAAATTATCAACATGTAACATACCCATTAATGCTTTAATAGGAGAAGCATCAACAGATCCTTTCTTAGAATCACTTGAATATACGAAATCTATAGGAACAATTTCTTGAACTTTTTCAATAATGTCAACCACTTTTTGGTTAACCATTTGTAGAATTCCTTCAATTGAACCATATTCACTATCTTTCAAGAAATAATTCGCAAGTGTATATACAGTATTCATTTGCTTATCTGAATAACTATCTACTAATATCTCAGATTTAGCCATGTAGTCATTTGGATAAATGCTTACTGTAGCATAGAATGACTTAGGTAATATCTTAGATAAGAAAGCTACTGGTTCGTAATAGTTCTTGATAACAGATTGAGCAACATCTCTAATATTAATTTGAACAGTCAAAGTTAATTTAACTTTAGTTAAATCTGTTGGCGTTTTATTTGTAATGGCAATTTGTGGAATTACGACTACATTCGCTAAATCAATACCCATATCAGTTACCATTTCAGGAATCTTGCTGCTAACCCCTTCAGATTGAATAGCAGTTTTCATTGTATCATTTATAAATGCCGCTAATTGTTTATCTGTTAGACTCAAAACCGAGTCTGTAGCATAAGTCTCATCATATTCTTTTAATCTTGAGAAATCGAACTTTAATTCTTTTAAGAAATTGTCCAAAGCTTCATTGCCAGTAATAGAATTACTTGTGTTAGATTCACCTTCAGCTCCTTCTTCTGCTGCTACTATTAAATTTCTAGTAGAAACAACTCCTTGATCTTCAGTGCTTTGATTCTCATCTTCGCTAGTTGCTAAGAATGAATCTAACACTTCAAATATATTTTTCTTTAAATCAACAGATTCGTCTAAATATAAAGCATTAGATAAATTAGTATAGAATGCTGTTAAATCTGATTCTTTATATGGGTTTGTAACAATCTCATCTTCCTTATATGTATATAAACCAGCAGCAAGTGATAATGCATCATTTAAACTAATGCCCACTTGTGGTTCAACAAATTGATTCCAAGCAAAGAATGCGCCGCCATATAGAGCGCCTACAAAAATAACAAAAGTAACAACTAAGGTGATAAAACAATTTAAACAGCAACGATTATTGCTCTTGTTTCTTCTCCTTTGTCTTTTTCTTCTATTCTTATAATAAGTGCCACTTTTTGCACTTGAAGAATATCTATCTCTCTTATTATTGTTACCCATAATACCACCTTTAAATAGTATAATTATTATATACGCGTGGTAATAAAAAGTCTATATGCGTAGAAACCATTCAGCACGATTGTGCTAGAATCTGACAGAAATAATATAATTATTTTACACAAATCCTTAAATTAGATTTAAAAAATTATATCTTTCTACTAGTTATCGGCAACTCTTATATACTGAGATATATTTCCCCAATAATAATCAACGATATAATCTCTATACAAATCTTTACTCACATAAAAATAGCATTCAGTAGTTTCTGCTAGAATCTCTGGATTAACATAACCTTCTTCTATTTCGAATTCTATTTCTAAGAAATAATTATAAGGAACTTTTAAAAACACGTTGCCTTCATACCTTATGCCTTCTCCTAAATCCATATATACTACATAATCTTTTGATTCAACCTTACGCTTTGAGCAAGCTATAAAAAAATAAACTAAGGCAACATAGTATAAACACCATGCCCACAAGATATTCCTTTGCCTTATTATTTTCAGCAGAACTCATATATTTAACCCATTTCTAAATCAAATTTAGTCCATTTTATCATACAATCCATGATGTAAAACCTAATTATTTCTTCAGTGTATCAGCAGAAATTGAATAATTTTATCCATTAAACCAAACAAAAATAAATCTCTTGAATTACTAGATTGATTTATTCTTAAATAAGTCTTCAAATTGCTTTTCTGTTAATTTACTATATGTGGTATAAGAATTATCTAAATCAAAATAGGCTTCACCATGCATTGAGTCACCTAAATCATGTGGAAACTGCATATAATCTCCATATGATTTCTTTAAGTAAATATCATATTTTTTGGGGATTGGGATCTCTATGTCTTCGAACTTATGCATAACTACTTCATTGAACATGTCAGAATCCCAAATAAAGCGTGGTTCGTCCGGAAGAAAACTAGAGCATGAAATCTTTGCGCACTTCACTTTGTTATACATTTGCGAGTCGTTTTCTAGTTTCATAATATATTTCTCAGGGTTTATAAATAATATTTTTGCGATAACCTTTTTAATTAGCGCTTTAACTTTATTGCTGCCAGGATGAAGTATAAGATTAGCAAAATATTTATCTTTTTTAATCTTATTAAAATACCTTCTCCTTTTAATTTCATCGTCTGGAATATTATCATAAGGGAAAACATCAACAAAAACACCACAATTTTTATTTGACTTTAAGTCACGATATGAGCCTTTTAAAAGACATGTCGTGTTGTTATTTCTCAACTGAAAATGCCCTTTGACACACCCCTTTTGTGTTCGATATGAATCTGCAAAAAAACCATCAGGAAGCTCTTTTTCAACCACATTTAAAAACTTGTTATAGTCCGCCCTTAGCATTGCTAAATCAATATCATCATCCCAAGGAATAAAACCATTATGTCTAACAGCTCCTATTGCAGTACCGGAAACCGCGAAAACCTGAATACTATACTTCTTGCAAATATTCAAAATAATCTCTAACATCTCTTTTTCAACTGCCCACAATCTTTTGCGGTTTTTTGATACCTCAAATCCACATAATACTTCTGGCTCTAAATTCATACAGACTTTACCTCTTTTATTATTTTAAATATTCTATCTTTTAGCACAAAAAGTACTACAAAATACACGATCGCGCCAATTAAAACGCGTAATACCAGTTCCAAATATACGTTTTCAATATAAACTTTTGCAAAGAAGAATAACGCGATATACATTACTGCTCCAGCTATAACTTTTTTCCATGAAATTTTTAATAAATCTAGCCATGAAACTGTTTTACAATAAGTAACATATAAAAGAGCTATAACTCCTTCCGCGATAAGCGTTGATATGCAAGCCCCAGAAGGCCCCATATATTTAATTAAGACAACATTTAGAACAAGATTTACTAATGCGCCTACTAACAAGAATTCTGCACTCTGCAATCTTTTCCCTGCGGGAATGTAATATAAGCCACCACATGATTCTATAACTGCAAGAATAATAACAACAGGAGCCAATATATTCATCAATGTGACTGTCATCTCATATCCTGCACCGAAAAACAAAGGAACAAATATATTAGAAACGCTAATTACCCCAAACGTTACTGCTATAGACAACCCCATTGTCAAGTTAAGGGTGTTCATTGTTAGCGACTTTATTCTCTCCGATTCTTTAATTTTAAACAGATAGTTGCTTCTAGAACTCATCACGCTCACTATAGCGCTAAAACCAATGACTTTACAAAGATTAATGACTTTAGTAGCAGACTCATACTGACCACTGTAGTCAGTATTTTGCGTAACAGCACCTATAAGAGTTTTATCCAGTACTGCATATAGAACATTCGCAATAACCGGTATAAAATAAATTAAGGTCTCTTTAAAATGTTTTTTTAAATTTTGAACATTTGGTTTTGCCTTTACCAATACCATTGGCAAAAAGCCCCACATAGATAGATTCCCAAACAACGAAGATAGAGAATAAATCAATACATATTTCCACAAATCATCTGCAGTTTTTACAAAAGTAAAAATCAGAACACATCCCGCTACTTTAAAAAAAGCATTAACTGAAATTGTATATTTATACTTTTCAAGCCCTGCGTAAAGCCAACTGATATCAAATAGGGTTCCAAAAATACAAAAAGTCCAAAGAAACAAATATAGTTGATACTTCTTATAAACAAAACAGACCCCTAGCCATATAATCAAACATACTACTGATGTTATAACCGTTATTAGTTCTATCTCCCAGAAAACCCTACTCATTTCTTGCTTATTATCTCTTGCACGAGCGATTTCTCTAGTTCCATAACCTACCGTTCCAAGAGCGGCTATCATTGTAAAATATGTAACAAGCGAATTTGTGTAACTGGAAATTCCCACTCCGGAAGGCTGCAAGACTCTAGATACATATGGAGTAGTTATCAATGGAACAATAATGATTAAAATTTGATATATGTTATTTAAAAGAACATTCTTAATTAAGCCAATCACATTTTTCCTATCTTTTAAAGGAGCGTTGTTAATGTTAGAATCATTCTCATTCTTGGATGAGTTAGACATATTTGCTTCAACACTATCTACTTGATTAACTATTTCCTCTTTCATATTACTTCAATACTTATAGTAATTCTCCTATTAGTTTCAGTGCAGACTCAATAGTTTTATCCATATCATAGTACTTATATTCTCCTAGTCTTCCGCCAAAAAATATGGAAGTCTCCTTGTGGGCAAGAGTCTTATACTTTAAATATAATTCATTATTTTCCGTATTATTAATTGGGTAATAAGGGTCTTCCCCTATGTGCCAATTAGAAGAATACTCCTTAGAAATAATAGAAACTGGACTTTCTGTGTCAAACTCAAAATGCTTATGCTCAATAATACGAGTATATGGAACCTCATATTCTGTATAATTAACTACTGCATTGCCTTGAAAATTAGAAGTATCTAACACCTCAGTTTCAAACCTAATTGATCTATACTGTAGTGGTCCAAAACAATAATCATAAAATCTATCAATTGGCCCTGTGTATATTATCCTATTAGCTATAGTTTTGTAATAGTCTACCTTATCAAAATAATCTTTCCCTAACTCAACATCGATTCCTTCTAGCATTTTTTCTACAATTTGAGTATATCCACCAATAGGAATCCCCTGATACCTATCATTAAAATAGTTATTATCAAAAGTGAACCTAACAGGCAGCCTTTTAATAATAAATGCTGGTAAATCAGTGCATGCCTTCCCCCATTGTTTTGCAGTATAACCCTTTATCAACTTCTCATAAATCGTTGGCCCAACCAAATTAATAGCTTGTTCCTCTAAATTTTTAGGGTTATCATAATGAAAACTCTTTTTCTCATTTTCTATTCTCTTTTTTGCATCGTCTGGAGTAAACACATCCTTCCATAATTTTGTAAAAGTATTCATATTAAACGGCAAGTTGTACAACTCGTTCTTATATCTTGCAACTGGAGAATTAATATAGTTATTAAACTCTGCAAACTTATTAATGTAGTCCCAAATATACTTATTAGATGTATGAAATATATGAGCTCCATATTTATGAACGTTTATATTATGTACATTTTCAGTATATATATTGCCTGCTATATGCTCTCGTTTGTCTATAACAAGAACAGTCTTGCCCCTCTTATTTAATTCATACGCACAAACAGCGCCAAATAGTCCTGCGCCCACAATTAAGAAATCATACTTCATTTTCTTCTCAAACAATAATCTACTTCAACCTGTTTAAATTAGATAGTTGTATTATTACTATCTTTCTTCTTTTCTTATTTATTATCTTACTTAATAATATTCTTTAACACACTAAAAAGTCCTAGTGTTCTATACTTTGTACATCTTATAAACATTAAAAGACCAAATCTAATACATTTGCCAGACTCGACATACAACTCATCTGATACACTCTTTAATTTCTCATCCAGTTCTATGATTTTTCCCTTTAGGCTTTTATCTTTAATATAGAACCTGATTATTAAAGGATAGATTGTATTAAGCAATGCCGATATTTCAAAATGCAGGTACTTTTTGTTTATAATATTATTTTCACTAATATATTTCTCCAATAAAGAGTACATAACTCTAAATAAATCGTCCCTATGATTATAGTACCCCTCATAACTCACACTCTGGCCAACTCTTCCCAGCCTATATTGGTAAATATTAAGAGGAATGTACTTGAAATTTTTGCACTTCGTCACACAAAATGCCACATATTCAGTATCAACATAAAAACAGTTTTCCAATAATTTAATATTTTCTATCAATTCTGTTCTAAAAAAACACATATGCATACTTAAACGATGTTTTAACGTCTTATCATCAATATCCATAGTGAAAAAAGGTTCAAATTCTCCGTTCTTCATAAGAACGCTTTTTCCATCATTCTCATAAACACATGTATAGTCGGATACTATCATATCTACATTTTCTGTTTCTAATTGAGCAATTAATGCATTTAAATCTTTAGTATTAACCCAGTCATCAGAATCGACAACCTTAAAATAACGCCCTGTGGCTTTTTTTATTCCTGAATTTATTGTCGAACCATAACCGCCATTTTCCTTATCCACTACTTTAACTATATTTGGATACTCTTTTTCATAATTCTTGGCGATACTTAAACTTGCATCTTTTGAGCCGTCGTTAACAATAATAATCTCGGTTTTATCTTTTTCTTCAACTGCTAAAATCGAATCTATACAATTGGATAAATACTTTTCCATATTATATGTTGGAATTAAAAAGGATATTAACTTCATTTATTCTTCCTCTATAAGTAATAGCGAGCATTATGCACCATAAATACTCAGAATAATTATTTAATAATAATTACATAACTATATTATAGTATAGAACAATACTTTCATAAAATGCAAAACAATTCCTAATGCCATTAATAAATCTTTAATACTATAGTTGAAATAATATTATTAAGAATTCTTTCTTTTTGTTATTATTACCACAGATAAATCACTCAAAACTTTTGTTATGCGATAGGTATCTAATACTCCTGTTTCTTCCGGAAGTTTTAAATTCTTATAGGATCCGGAAATCTCTATTTTGTCTATTTCAAAACCATCTTCAAGGGCAACTTTAAAATTTATTTGACCATTTGATTCTGCTAGATAACCTAAATCTCCATCTCTTGCATATGCAAGAGTAGTAAAACTAGGATCTTTAGAATAATCACCATCTAAATATACAAACACCTTTACAGTATCATCACATATAAATTCTACTTTCTGATTTATCTTATTGCTAATGGTTATGCCAAAGGCCGCGTCGAGATTATAAAAAGCTTCTATTGCCCAATTTGTAATTTGCATTACATGATTAGTATATTTACAAGGCATATTTGACCATTTTTCGCGATTTGTTTGATATAAAGTGCCAGGAATCTGTTTGTAAAAATCTACAAAATGTTTATCAATATTTTGTATAGAAAGAGGCCCCTCCCTTAATTGCTTCCAGCGCAACTTTATGTCTTCATACATATTGTTGTACAGCTTATTCCACAAGGCATTATCTTCAAATGGTTGAAATGCGTCAGTGCTAACTGATAAAGTACCATTATAATATGCACCCCAAGTATTATCCAGATCGTATACACTTGGAGTCCATTGAATTCCATTATACGTTGTCCATAGAATATTCTTTGATACATTATCCTTTGCTCCTATTGCCCAAGTAAAGAGCATCGCATCAATTGCCCTTGGGACGTTAATGTATGTATCAATCCCATTTAAAAATTCCTGCCCATCATTATTATTAACAAAGCTAATCATTTCATTTAAAGAATCGACCACCCATGATACATTATCATCCTCCGTTGAACAATACTCTAACTCCCAAGTATCACCAAAGTCGTCAGGAACTGGCTCAAAAAGTCTTCCCGAGTTCCCCCAATCGTTAACCATCAAAATGGCCTCCCTGGTGGTTTCGTCCCCTTTCATATCAAACAAATAGTCATCCTTTGAAGTATTTAAAGTATATAGTCCTTGAAAACTACCATTCTGATATAAAACAATTGGAAAGCCATCAACTGCACCTCCATTTACTAATGAGTTGTAATTATCATCTATATTGCGAGAACGAACAATGTCCCCATATATTTTCGCCGACACAACATTTCGCATACTAGAGGCATCTGTATAATTGGCCTTAAGTGTATATTTGCTTTGTTTACCCCATGCATCAACTATTTGAATCTTTTTCTTCGTTTTTAACGTGGCATCTTGATAAAACTGAATATTATAATTCTTTTTAGCTAAAAGTACAGAAGAACTGCCTTGTAATTTTATGGTTGCGTTTAATTCAAATTCTTGATTTCCGTCAGAATACATTGCGGTAATTTTCTTTTTGTTTTCTTTAGATATTCCGTCAGTGTCGCCATAGATTGATAAAACAGGGACATTAATATCACAAGAACAAACACTATCATAATACTCTTGGTGACATTCCTCACATTCGAACAACGCTGGATTATCTATAGATTCTATTGAATCTTTTGTGAGACTTATTAAGTGCCCTTTTGTATGATCTTTTTTTTGCACACACTCCTGCTCTATTAGAGTAGCATGACATCTAGAACACGAAAGCCCTATTGTTTTCCCTTCTTCTATACATGAAGATTCAACGGCGTCTAAAAAAACATAATTATGGCCAAGCGGTTGAATTATTTCTTGTGGCACAATTATTTTCCCACAATCAGCACAATGCGAACCTTCTGTGAGACCATATTTTTCGCACGTCGCATCTAAAGCGTCATCAATAATTATAGTAGCATGAGAGCACTCTTTTTCTACACTCTTAAGATCGCCCCCTTCTGAGCATGACATAAAAACAAGCAGCCCCAATAGCGCCACCATAATCACACAAGAAATGTACAAATATTGCTTAATATATCTCATATAACATATTTTACCACTAGAGATAAAAATAAAAAAATTATTTTACACAAATCCTTAAACTAGATTAAAAACCAAGATTTAATCATTTATTGTTATTAATCATAAAAAAAATAAGGACTCTCTATGCTATGAACCCCAAATGTTGGACAAACATTGGAGGTGCATAGCAATTGATCGCCCTTATTAAATTCAGATTTTGAATAATAATTATTAGTTCTTTGAAACAGCTTTTGTTGTATCAATAACAGCTTTAATACGTCTAATACCTGCTGACGAAGATTGTTCCTTAACAATCTTGAATTCTCCAAGTTGGCCTGTATGAGCAGCATGTGGTCCACCACAGATTTCTTTATCATAAGAACCAATTGTATAAACCTTAACTACATCACCATACTTAGAACCGAATACACCTTCAGCGCCAGCATTTCTTGCTTCTTCTACAGACATTTCTTCGCAAACTACTGGAATATCTTCTTTAATAGCCTTATTAACATTTTCTTCAATTAATTTCTTTTCTTCTTCTGTTAAAGGTCTATCTAAATTAAAGTCGAATCTTAATCTTTCTGCAGTAATGTTACTACCCTTTTGGTGAATATCCTTACTTACTATCTTTTGTAATGAACCTAATAATAAGTGAGTTGCAGTATGTAAGAATGTTGTTTGTTCAGAAGTATCTGCAAGACCACCCTTGAACTTTTGTTCTGCACCGGCTTGAGATAACTTTTGGTGAGCTTCTTCAGCAGCCTTATATCCTTCAAGATCTACTGTAAATCCTTTTTCTTTACAAATCTCTTGAGTCATTTCAATTGGGAAACCGAATGTATCATATAATCTAAATGCTGTCTTACCATTTAAAACACCATCTTTCATAAACTTTAATACTTTTTCAAGTTCCTTAATACCATTCTCTAGAGCTTTAGCGAACTTTTCTTCTTCGTTAGCAAGTTCTTTTAGAACTTTTTCTTCGTTATAAGCAAGTTCTGGATAGTAAGCTTTATACTTATCTATGAACATCTTAGAGATAACTGTAAGTTGTTTAGAATCAAGATTAATTTGCTTTGCAAATCTAACTGCACGTCTTATTAATCTTCTTAAGATATAGCCTTGGTCAACATTTGATGGAACAATACCTTTTTCATCGCCCATCATAAATGTAGCTGTTCTAATATGGTCAGCAATAATTCTTATTGCTCTTGTATCTTCTTCCTTTACACCATATGGAGTTCCAGAAAGTTCTGAAATCTTGGCAATGATATCGCTATATAAATCTGTTTCATAAACTGACTTATATCCATTAATCATACAAATAGTTCTCTCAAGACCCATACCTGTATCTACGTTCTTTTGAGTTAATTGTTCGAACTTGCCATCTGCAGTTCTATTGAATTCCATAAAAACGTTATTCCAAATTTCAACCCACTTTTCTGGGTCATTACCTGGATTGCTGTTTTCACAAGATGGAGCCTTACCATTATCTACGAAAATTTCTGTATCAGAACCACATGGACCTGTAGGACCAGCATACCACCAGTTATTCTCTTTTGGTAAATAACAAATGTTTTTAATACCTAAATCCGCCCATGTTTGTGCAGCAAATGTATCTTTAGCACAATCTTCATCACCAGCGAATACTGTAACCGCTAACTTATCTACAGGAATTTCTAACACTTCTGTTAAGAACTTAAATGAGAAAGTAATAGATTCCTTCTTGAAATAGTCACCTAGTGACCAGTTACCTAACATTTCAAAGAATGTACAGTGAGTAGCATCACCTACTTCATCAATATCACCAGTTCTTACGCACTTTTGTACGTCTGTTAATCTACGTCCACCTGGGTGCTTTTGTCCAAGTAAGTATGGAACTAGTGGGTGCATACCAGCAGTTGTAAATAAAACTGATGGATCGTTTTCTGGAATTAGAGAAGCTGAAGGGATAATCTTATGTCCATTAGCTTCGAAAAACTTTAAGTATTTTTCTCTTAATTCATATGATTTTAATTCTTTCATATAAAATTCTCCTTGGGAGTTAAAATTCTAGATAATTATAATATTCGCGTATAAATAAGGCAAGTAAATAAGAAGAGTAGCAAAAAGTCCCTGGGCTATTCCCAAGAACTTTTTAGCAATATTTACATTATTTTTTCTTTATTCAGACCTTAATGCTTCGACTGGATCACGCTTTGCAGCAATTCTTGATGGGATTAAACCAGCTATTAATGTTAAGAACATAGATAGTACAACCATAGCAAGAGCAACAAGTGGATTTAGTGAACATAAATTCAATACCATTCCCGCTTTCCAATTAATTATTAAATTAATTGGTAAACTTAGAATATATGTAACTATTACACCTATTAAACCAGCTATAAAACCAATGATTAAAGTCTCTGCATTGAACACTCTTGATACGTCCATCTTTCTAGCACCTAACGCTCTTAAGATACCAATTTCCTTTGTTCTTTCTACAACTGATACATAAGTAATAATACCAATCATGAATGAAGAAACAACAAGCGATACACTAGAGAATGCAGCAAGAGCAATAGTAATAATTCTAATCATCTGAGATAAAGTAGATGCGATAATTGCTGCCATATCATTGTACTGAACATCCTCATTATCATTATGTTCATTATTCCATTTATCTAGCCATCTTATAATTCCATCTTTAGATTCAAAATCTTTTGGATAGATATAAATAGCTACTGGATTTTTAGAACCACCTAAAACTTCTAGGGCAGATTCTTGATCAGTAACTGAAACGCCGCCACCAAACATAGAACCAATAGAATCTGAAGCAGATCCTGGGAATCCATCTAGCGAATATAAGACATATTGATTTTCACTATTTCTTTGAGCTTCAACGATTTCAGAATTATAGTTTTTATCTAACAGATATTCAACAAGTTCTTGTGTATAACCAACACCACTTTGCATTGTTGCATATGAAACTGTAGATTTCTTTCTAAATACACCAACGAATCTTAATTCTACATTTTCTTTTGAGCCAGTATATAATTCAGTAGCATCATTTTCTTCAAATAAAACGCTGCCGCTTGTTGAAATATCATTGTAATATTCATCATTAGCATAAGCCTTTAGTGGATTTGCATTAACTATATTAAGTAACTCCTCAAATGTATAAGATTCTCCTATTTGAACATCAACACCAAGAGCAGCAAGAGTAAAATCTCCAATTCTATTACTTTCATCAACAATAAGAATTAAATCATTCTTGCCCTTTGGATATTCACCATATAGGCAATCATATTGTGATGTAATAAATGCCTCATCACCCGTGATTTCATTAAATGAAATCATAGATGTCATTCCTATAATATTTTGGTATTCTCCATCATCTCCGTTATAAATCATAGAGCCATATGCAGGAGTAATTCTTGAGACTGTTGTCTTAAAGTTTTTGAAATATCTAATATTAGGCTTACCTACAATATTTAATTTCATATTGTATTTATAGAAAATACTTCCATATAAACTCTTATCCATTTTATTTAAGTGATCTACATATTTTGAACTTAAAGTATTATTTTGAATAATACTCATCATATCTAAAAGTCTATCTACCGTATTTGCAGGTTCAACCTTTCCTGTTGTTGGATACTTATTAGAATCATCTGAAGAAGAACCCTCTCCCATTGATCCTTGAGAGAACATATTCATAACAGATGTATAATCTACGCTAGTTTTCTCAATAGTAATAGGATATCCAGCAAGCATATCTTGCTCCATATCCTTTACATATGAACTAAAGCCGTTCGATATTGCAAGTACTAAAGAAAGACCAATAATACCAATAGAACCAGCAACTGCAGTTAAGATAGTTCTTGCCTTCTTTGTCATTAAGTTTGTGAAAGAAAGCTTTAAAGCTGTTAAGAAATTCATAGATGTCTTTGCTAATTTCTTTTTCTTTTCTCTATTTATTCTTCTTAAATCTTTCTTAGTTAATTGCTCACTTGTATTTAGATTTTGTGTAGATGTTTCCACTTTTTCTACACTTTCATTCGCATCAAATGGGTTAGAATCTGATACAACTTCGCCGTCAGATAATCTAACAATTCTTGTTGAATATTGCTCTGCAAGTTCTGGGTTATGAGTAACCATGATAACTAATCTGTCTTTAGCAATATCTTTTAGAATCTCCATGATTTGAACTGAAGTTGCTGAATCTAGAGCACCTGTTGGTTCATCTGCAAGAATAATATTTGGATTATTAATTAAAGCTCTTGCAATAGAAACTCTTTGCATTTGACCGCCAGATAATTGATTAGGTCTTTTCTTAACTTGATCTTTTAATCCTACTGCTTCTAAGGCTTTTAATGCCCTTTCTTTTCTTTCAGCAGCAGACACGCCAGATAAAGTCAAAGACATCTCTACGTTAGATAGAATGTCTATATGGTTAATTAGATTATAACTTTGGAAAATAAAACCGATACGAACATTTCTGTAAGCATCCCAGTCAACATCCTGGAATTTCTTTGTAGAAATGCCATCAATTATTAAGTCACCAGATGTATATCTATCTAGTCCACCAACAATGTTAAGCATTGTTGTTTTTCCGCAACCAGATTGACCTAAAATAGAAACAAACTCATTGTCTCTAAAGTTTAAACTCACGCCTTTTAGCGCGTGAACAACATTGTCTTTCTCTCCGTAATCTTTTACTATTTCTTTTAATTGCAACATAATACACTAATCGTCCCTAAATGTTAGTTTGCTTACATTTTATATTTTTCGCAATTTGGTGTCAATATATCTATTGTTAAATAATTCACAATTTGCAAAAATTGTAGGTTTTTAGGCGATTTTTTATGTTATAATTAAGTTACAGAAAATTAATGGGGGTTTTAATTAATTATGGCAAAGAAAAGTAAAGCTTATCTTGGTTTAGACTATATCGTTAGTTTAATCCTTGCAATCATTCCAGTTACATCACTTATTTTCGGTATCCTACAAAGAATTAAAGATGGCTGTATCGTAGCAGCAATCATCCGTATCTTTATTGGATGGAACGTATGGTGGATTCTAGATTTAATCTGCATGATTCTAAAGAAAGATATCTTTAGAGTATTAAACATCTAGTATACTAAACAATAATGAAAACGACCTAAGATTTTTCTTAGGTCATTTTTTTTCTACAACAAACAAAAACTGCCCTAAGCATAAACTTAGAGCAGTAATTATTCTCTATCTATTATTTATTACTCTTCAAATTTTTCTGGATCGTTTACATCAATTCTTGTCTTAGCCAAGAAGAAGAACGCTACGCATCCTGTAGATGTGTGAGAGCCAATAACTGGACCAATATCTGAGATAACAGAATCGATACCATATTTTTCTTTAACAAGATCTGCAACAAATTGCGCATCCTCTATACATCCAGCATTGGTAATAAATACTTTATCTATTTGCTCAACTGGAAGCATTCTATCTTCCATCTTATCTACAAGAGCTTTTAATGCCTTCTTTCTTGAGATAACTTTACCGATTGGAACTAATTTACCAATTGGGTTTACATATAGAACTGGCATAATCTTTAATACGCTACCGATTAAAGCAGATACTGATGAGCATCTTCCTAATCTTGCTAAGTGTCTTAAATCTGTGCATGTGAAATATGAAGCGATGTGGTGTTTTAAGTCTTCGCCATATGCAACAAGTTCTTCGAATGTAGCACCCTCATCTCTCTTCTTTAATAATTCGTAACAATGAAGAGCTTCACCACCAGAAGCTGTTGTTGAATCGATTACAGCAAGCTTTCTTGAAGGATATTTCTTTTGTAATTCTCTAACTACACTTTCTCCTCCATTGTATTCGCCTGAAATTTGAGAAGATACAGCGTCAAAGATAATGTCATATCCTTTTTCTAAAAGTGCTGTCATCTTTTGTTCCATATAATATGTTGGAGTCATAGATGTTCTTGTAACAGCACCAGCTTTAACTCTTCTATAGAATTCATCGATTGGTAACTTTGTTTCAACATTGTCATAGTTATCCTCATCAAGAGAATATGCTAATGGCATAATATCGAAATCTTTAAATTGTGATTGTAATTGTGCTGGAAAATCAGCAGTAGTGTCTGTAAAAATAAAAATAGACATAAAATAGTTCTCCTTTTATGTCCCCGCATTTAACATTGTATTATAATCGCACCATCTTGTAAAGAAAAAATAACTAAGATAATACTTCTTGTGTTCCCTCGCCATTTTCACTAGCTCTTCTCTCTTCAAGTTCAGCTAGCGCTTTTGTTCTCTTATCGCCTACAAAATCGTAGAATAACATAGGAACTACACAAAGTAACATTGAAGCTGCTGGTAATAAAGATATTAATACTAAAATCCAATTCTTAACTGAAGCTGTTTGCTCAACGTTTTCTACATATCCAGTAATCATTAAGATCATTGGAATTGAACCAGCTGATATTGCATTACCTACTTTGGCAATAAATGTAGACATAGAAGATGTCATTCCCTCAAGTCTAACCCCTTCTTTCCATTCAAGATAATCTACACACTCACCGACAATAGATGTAACTACAATATTGAATATTCCAAGAGGTAGTCCACTTAAGAATAGGAACAATAGTGCCCAATAGAAATTATATCCTGTGGCTATTTCTATGAAATAGAACGCTGTCATAATAGCGGCAGCTCCAATACCAGAAGCAATAATGATAATCTTATATGAGAACTTCTTAACAAGCCATGGGGCCATTATCATTGTTGGGAACATACCTATTCCTATTAATGCATAGCCTATAACTTGTGAGAAATTATTTATAAACGAAGAATCAGATGTAAATACATAACTTGCTGCATATGTATAAGCAGCTTGAATTAAATATCTTCCAAATCCTAAGAAACCGCAAAGAACAACTAAAAGTAATATCTTATTCTTACAAATAAGCTTAATTTGTTTTCCAGCAGACATCTTGTCATATTTAACACTAGTGTGTGGTATTTCATAGCTATAATGGTAAACCATAGAAAACGGAATTGCTGAAAGCAATATAATACCTACCGCTCCCCAGAATATACCATATTGTAATCCTAATAAATCTTTAGATATTAATAATGAAACAATTATAGTTGGTAATGCACCACCCAAACTATTTAATAATTTAGCAGCAGAGAACAATTTGTCTCTTTGTGTGCCATCATTAGATAACGCAAGTGGTAATCCCCAGAAAGGAACATCAACAACAGAATATGAAATACCCCATACAACATAAACGACACCACAAACAATGCATCGCCATGCCATTGGTTTAATTCCGAAATCCACGAATAATAATAAAGATAATAAAGAAACAATAAATGGCATATATTCTAGATAAGGTCTCATCTTGCCATGTTTTGTATGAGTTTTATCTACAATAACGCCAATAACTGGATCCGCAACAGCATTTAACAGCTTTGCAAACCACATTAAACCTGTAACGAAAGCTAGTTCAAGACCAACAACGTCGGTATAATATCTTAGTAGCCAAGAAGACACCATAGCATAAATGGCACCTTGCCCTGCGGCAGCAAAAATATATACTTTCTTAGTATTAGGTCTTATTCTACTATCCATAAGTCCACATTATAATGCAATTTATTATCTATGTCTAGTATGTGCGATAGCTACCTCCCAGCCCATCAATAAATCACATCGTCTTTGTTTTTCCATTGTTCCGCTAAATATTTTAGCAGGTTCTTGATTTTGTAGTTCGGAAATACTCTTCCAATATCCTACATTTAATCCCGCTAGATATGCAGCACCTAGCGCAGTTGTTTCTACTATTTTTGGTCTTACGACCTTAGTGTCTAATAAGTCTGCTTGGAATTGCATTAATACATCAGATCTTGAAGCACCGCCATCGACACTTAAAGAAATAATATCTGTCTTTGTATCATGTTCCATAGCATGAATAACATCAAATACTTGATATGCAATACTCTCTAGAGCAGCTCTTACAAAATGTTCTCTTTTTGTTCCTCTTGTTAATCCAACAACTGTTCCTCTTGCTTTAGAATCCCAGTGAGGAGCACCAAGTCCAACGAACGCAGGTACAAGATATACACCATTTGTATCTGGAGTTCTCTCCGCAATCTCGTCAGCCTCTCTTGCTGTTTCTATCATATGCATTTCATCTCTTAGCCATTGCAATACCGCACCACCTACGAACACACTACCTTCAATAGCATATTGTGGCTTACCGTCTTCCTCAGAAGCAGCTAATGTAGTTATTAATCCTCTTTTTGAATTAACAGCTTCAAGTCCAGTATTCATTAAAGCAAAACAACCTGTTCCGTAAGTATTTTTAACCATACCTTTTCTTACGCATAAGTGGCCAAATAAAGCAGCTTGTTGGTCACCGGCTACACCAGAGATAGGAACTTTATATCCAAATTCCTTTTCGTCTGTATAACCAAATAAATGCGATGAAGAACAAACTTCAGGAAGTAAGCACTTTGGTATTTGTAATAAATCAATTATTTCATCATCCCATTTTAGAGAATGAATGTTATATAACATTGTTCTTGAGGCGTTTGTATAATCTGTAGCATGAATTGTACCACCAGATAATTTCCACATAAGATATGTGTCTATAGTACCAAATAAAAGTTCGCCTTTTTCAGCTCTTTCTTTTGCGCCTTCAACATTATCTAAAATCCACTTAATCTTTGTTCCAGAAAAATATGGGTCAATTGGAAGACCTGTCTTTTCGTATATTCCATCAGAAATGCCCATATTGATTAATTTATCGCAATAATCTGCAGTTCTTCTACATTGCCATACAATTGCATTATATACAGGCTTTCCTGTCTTCTTATCCCAAATAATAGTTGTTTCTCTTTGGTTTGTAATACCAATTGCTGCAACAGCCTCTAATGTAACGTTAGCTTTCTTAAGAACATCTAGCATTACCTCTTTTTGAGTAGACCAAATTTCTTCCGGATCATGTTCTACCCATCCAGCTTTTGGATAGATTTGAGTAAACTCTTTTTGAGATACCTGAACAATCTCTCTATTTTGATTGAACAAAATAGCTCTTGATGAGGTTGTTCCTTGATCTAACGACATTACATACTTTTCCATTAATTTTCCCTCTTATATTTATAACCTTATTTTTTATCTACTTTAATTTTAATTTCCTTTGTTCCAAGTGTATCGCTCTCAAGTGTAACAGCGGCTTCACCTTTACTTCCGTTTGTCTTTACCCAAACCGCACGTTGACCACCAATTAGAGCAATATCTTTAGGTCCTATAATATCTACCATTCCATTTGTAGATACTTTTATAACAGAATTGTCGTAAGGAAGAACATTTCCATATTGAGAAACTGCTTTAATCTCAATTCTTACTACATCATATGTGTTATCTTCAATAAGTTCAGTCTTATCTGCAACAGCATATAACTTTGCTTCAGAAACAGCTCCCTTTTCGTTTTCAATTACTTTCTTACCATCGATATAACCTTCGAATTTATATGAAACTTGCTTTCCGCCCCAGCTTGTTACAAACTTTCCATACATTGTTGTCATATCCGCTACTTGTAATTTGTACTTGTTTACAACTTTAAGTAATGTGCCAACATTTCTTACGGCAGCTCCAACCACAGAATACTTCTTAATATCTAATAATGCTTTCTTTACTTTCTTAATATCTCTTGGTGAGAAATTGTAATCATTATGCTTTTCAATTTGGTTACCAATGACATCCTCTAGAATTACTGGAGGTGTTGGCAAATACTTAAATGGGGACTTAGCTCTTTCTTTTTTCATATCTAAAGTGCTAATTAATTCACCATTTTTATATAGTCTTACTTCATCACAGTTTGTGAAGATATATACATCTCCAACTTGTCCACCTGCTGTATCTCCGATTTCCATATTTGAAGAAATTTCAAGTACAGGTACCTTGTTTTGTTGAATCTTATATACGTTTGCTGCAAGCTTATCTATACGGAACATATCCGTTACGCCATGGTAACAAATCTTATCTCCTGAACCAAAGTCCTTATGGGTGTTATAGTCAGACATACACCAACCAATTACACCGCTATGTCCCTTTGACTTATATGCTTCATTTACAACCTTAGCGTGGCGAAGAGCATGTTCTTGTCTCTTCTTTTCATGGTCGAATGTCTTTGTTGGGAACATATGTCCATTATGCTCAGATATGATTAATGGATTCTTTTTACTTGTTACAATAAACTTTGGCATAATACCACGGTTATTACCACTATGAGTAAAATCGTTATATGCATAAACATCCTCAAGCAAATGAGATTGTGGAATTACTCTAACACCTGATGTTTGTCTTGTTATATCTAAAGAATGTGCAAGAGCATTAGTCTTTAGATATAATTCATCATCATCGCCACTTTCATTAATTCTTACACCCCAAAGGATAATACTTGGGTGATTATAATCTTGCGTAATCATCTCCCTAACGTGTTGTAAACACATCTCACGCCATTCTGGCTTTTGAGAGATAAATTGCCATCCAGGAATTTCTGTAAATACTAATAAACCAATTTCATCACATCTATTTAAGAAATGCTTTGAATTTGGATAATGTGAAGTTCTTGCAAGATTAACTCCCAAATGATATTTCAAGAATTCTGCATCAAATACTTGTGCACTCTTTGGCATAGCATAACCAACATATGGGAATGATTGGTGTCTATTTAAACCACGAATCTTAATCTTTTCTCCATTTAGGAAGAAACCATTCTTTTTGAATTTAACTTCTCTAATACCAACTCTATCCTCTTTTACATCGCTGCCAATCGTAGCTTTAACAGTATATAAGTAAGGATTATCTATTCCCCATAAAATGGCATCTTTTATTTCATAATCTTTATTAAAGTTGTTGCCAGTTACTTTAACCTTATCTAATACAACTTGTTTTCCTTGCATATCTTTAATTTCAATAACAACATCTGAGTTAATTTCCTTATTGAAATTAAGTGCAACATTAAGTGTTGGATTTACAAGTACATCTTTTGGCGATAAAAGCATATCTTCAATATATTCATCTTCATGAACATAGATATATACTTCTCTATATATACCACCATATACAAGGTAATCTACAACATTACCAAATGGTGGAATATCGTCTCTTTCTGTAGAATCTACTTTTACAGAAATAACATTATCTTCACCATATTTAACAAGATTTGAGATATCTCCGCTAAATGCTGTATAACTACCTTTATGAGAAAAGGCTAGTTCACCATTTACATAAACATCTGCAGCATTTGCTACAGCTTCAAATGTAAGAATTAATTTCTTACCCTTATATTTTTCATCGATAACGACATGCTTTCTATAGCAGCTAACAAATTGATAAATCTCTTCATCAAAATCGTTATATGGGATTTCCTTATTTGTGTGTGGAATGTTTACTTTTTCAAACTTTTCTTCCTTGAAATTCTCTTTTAAATACTCGTCTTTAAAGTCATCTTTATATAGCCAATCGAAGTTTAAATTAATAGCGTCTATCATAGATTACTCCTTATATCATATATCATAATCATAGCAAACTTGGGCTTTTTATTCAATACGTAAGAATTACGCGCGTATATAGAAAAAGGAGTAACGATTAACACAAAACTTACATAAATGTAATTTTTATGTATTGATTCTCGTTAGATATCTATTTAGCATTATGAGAAAACATTTATAAAATCAAAATCTTCCACATTCATTGGAGAATTTGGGAATGCCCCTGAAACATAGTCAGCAATAGGAGATCTATTACCTTCTTTAACCCAAATGTCAACTTTACCATCTACTCCTAAAACCGCAATGGACCTGCTTTGACTCTTCAACGCTTTCATTGCCTCTAAGTTATGAGTTGTAAATATAAGCTGACCTTCACCATATTGTCTATAGTAAGATATTAGTTTTTCAAAATATACTGCATTTATATTCGCATCTATTTCATCAATAAATGTAATGCTTCCGTTCGCGCATCTAAGCAGATAAGAGAACAATTTTACTAATTGCTTTATTCCTGAAGATTCAAATTCATATTCGACATTATATTCATCGTATACAAAAGTTTTTCTAATATGTATTAGATTCTTATCTTCTTGAGTATCTAACTTTATCTCCTTCAATTCTGGTTTAAAAATCCTAATAAATCTTTCAAGCTTCTTATTATCTTTCTTATACTGTTCAAATTCTTCTTTTGATACAGTATCATCATCAACATAAACGCTAATCCAATTATCTATTGCTGTGCCAATAGAATTATCGTCATTTACAAGAAGCTTTTTGATTGCATTTCTATTAATAAAATAATTGTTATGCATATCTGAGACTTGTAAATCAACCTCTATATTGCTAGCAAAAGAAAAACAATCAAGTGCGTAATTCTCAATCTGAGACACCTTCAACTTGTCTCCATTGCTCTTATCCAAAAGTTCTTTTAGTATTACTTGAATGAACGAATTGTAATCTAGTTCTTTTGCCTTTAAATATTCAATACCACTTAGTTCATCGGCAATAATTGTTTTATTCTCTTTTCTTATCAACTCTTTATATTTATCATTTAGCGTTCTTCCTACAAGTAAAGATAAAACTTCTTCTGAAATGATATAGTCATGGGAGATATCATTTTTAGATAGTTTAATACTATGTTTCATAACAACATCTTTTCTATATTCAAATACTATAGAAATAAAGAACTCATTTGTTTTGAAATTAATTAGCTTACTCAATCTTTCTTTTGTTTCATTCTGCATTAAGAAATTACTGCCACAAACAATATTTTTATAAAAATCAACAGCAGTAATAAGCGCACTTTTACCTGCACCATTATAGCCAAATATTCCTTTAACGTTATTTACTTTCTTAATTCCTCTTTCAATTGTTGAATTAGAAAAATCTATAACAATCTCTTTTTCGATATTCTTTATTCCATATGTTGTTAATTGTAACAATCTATTCATACTCCTTTTCTCCCAACATAATTTTAACAAAATGTAATTATTTTGTAAATGATATTAAAACAAAAAGAGCAGTATTAAAACTGCCCTTATAAACATATCTTATTATTTAAAGATTAACCTACGTAATCTTCTCTCTTTAATTCTTGATCAGCTGCAAAGCTTAAGAAACTAGAACGCAGTTCTTGTATTGTCATCGGTCTATTCATATCATTCACATAATACCAATTTTTATCTACAGACTGAGATGCTGCTGTCATTTTTATGATACATGTAGAATAACTCTCCCCAAGATTAAATGAATATGCTCCAACGTGCTTCAAGTTTGCACCAATACTAAATGTTGCTATATTTGTACCTTGGAATGCAGCATAACCAATATCTTCTAGAGTATCATAGCTTTGTATGCTAAATGTTGCTAGTGACCTACATTGGTTAAATGCGTTGTCTTTTATAACGCTTAATTCACTATAAACATAAACTGTTTGTAAATCTGTACAATTCTCAAATGCATTTGCCCCTATTGTTGTAGCATTTCTTATAGATAATGTTGTAAATATGTTATTCGTGCCAGATTGTACTGCAAATGCTGAGTCTTGGATCTCTGTTCCTGTTATTTCTATAGTTGTTAAGGATTCTGGATAATTTCTAGTAACAGAATCTGCATCCATTGTTAAATCTTTACAACCATAAGGACTAGATCCTGTCTTTTCTCCAAAGAATATACCAAACGTTCCATTAACACCTGTTGATGTTTGAGTTAATCCTACAAATGGAGTAGTAAGCGATTCAAGACTTGTACATCCATCCAACATATTCTCTCCCATTCTAATAGTTCTTGTTGGAATTGTTAGAGATGTTATTGCATTATTGTTAGCAAATGCTCTAGAGCCTATTGTTAAAGGAGCTGTTCCATCTCCTATAGAGATTGTACATGGATTTGGATTGTCTGGATATGAATACGCAAAGGCATCGTCTCCAATTGTCGTTACGGTGTTGGCGATAATTAAACTAAATTCGCCTGAGGATTTTGTATCATAGAATGCTTTGTCTTTTATAGTTACAACATTATTTAAACGAACCACTTGTATAGCACTTGTATTAGAAAAACCTAATACAGGTACAACACTTCCAGAGTAATTAATGGTTAATTCATGTGATGTGTAATATGTTGTTGTATTTGAAGAATCTAAAGGATCAACCCATGTTGCCATACACCTTCCACCAGAAGACCAATTGCTTGCATCTTCTTGTGTGAATATATACGCAAAGTAATTTTCTTCATATGCATCGTTAGATGACATCTTAGAAGAATCACCACCAATAATATGTGTATTAATCGTAGTTAAATTATCCATCATACCAAAAGCACCTGAGCCAATTGTTGTTACAGTGCTTGGAATTGTAATTACACTATCTGTTGCTCCTTCAAAAGCACAATCTCCAATGCTCAAAAGATTAGGCGCATTAGTTAATATTTGAGATGCAGATACTTTTGCATAGCTAAACATACCTTCTACTATTTCTGTTAATGAATTAGTAAATGTAATTGTAGTCATTTTACTGTCTGCAAATGCATATTCTTCAAAACCTGTTACGCTTGAACCTACTGTTAAAGTCTTTAGACTTTCCGCTTCTGTAAATGAATTTGAGCCTATTGTAGTAACTGAAAGTCCATAAACAGTATTTGGGATAGTATAACTTGTAGCACCATTATCATAATACTTAGAGAAAATCCACTCTTGAGCTTCATCATCAGATCTTGAAATCAATCTATAATAATTATCTCCAATTGCATATTCTCCATCTATAGGCTCATCAGTTAGCAATAAAGAATCCCCTCTAAATTCAAAATAATGGTTTATACAATCGCCTAGTATTTCGAGTCTTACTTGCTCTACAGTTTCTTCTTTTTGCACTTCTGAATTATTAAACATGTAATTGATATAAGCTGTAGCCGTACAATAGCCCGTAGCAAAATTTATACTATCTATATCTGTTTCAAGTCCAACGGAATAATTATCTAATACTACTTCGTGAGTATCTTCGAATTTAACATTCTTAACCTCAAATACCGCAGAATAATTTGTCGTATGAGTCATATCTATTGTGCTTTCAGAAGATATTGTCACTGGTATTTGTTCAGAGTATAGAGAACCATCTAATTTGTTTCTTAGCTTCAATGTAACCGTAGGGTCATCAAGACCTTTATCTACCCAGTAGAAGTTCTCAAGTTCGTAATCTTTAATTGTTGCAGGAATAGCACGAGAAGATGAGGCTTGATATATTTGTCCTTCAAACTCAAAATCTACATACATATTCTCAACACCATCTTCTTTTATAGTTGGGTCTAAGTAAACACTGTATGATACTGGAACTTCAATTTGCTTTACAATTGAAGGATCTTGTGTTGCTACAAATGTAGCAATAACTTTGTCATCTACAATATTATCCCAATCAAATGTTGGTTCATTATATGTAATAGTTTTTGCAACTCTATATTGATAAACGCTACGATTACCAAAAGATACTTTTATGATAAGATCATTATTTGTAGAAACATTTAAGTTAACTAATTTTTCTGGAGAAGAGTCATCCGTAACATACAATTCCTTACCACCAACTTCACTAACACGGATTGTATATACATCCTTAGCGATTTCTTGTGGCACATATAAAGCAAAGCTTAATTTGTTTTTAGTCTTTGAAACAATTTCGATACTTATATTATCTTCGTACGCTTTTCGAGTAGAAGTTAAATAAGATTGCTTATATTTAATGATTTCATCTTTGTCGTATACGACAAAAGTATATAATTTACCCTCATCCAAATCATCAAATATTACAATTTGAGATTCAGATATAGTAAGTTCTTTACAAATCTTTTCGTTTTCATCATAAAGTACTGCTCTAAATTCTTCCATCTCTTCGTTATTCTCTATTGAGACTTCAAATGCTAAAGAATTAAAAGTAGCACTTAAGAAAGAAACTACAAGGGCAAATGAATTAACGACTACTGCGGCAACAACCACCATTGTAGCCACTGCTGATGCAATAGCGCCACCAACTGATACAGCACCTAAAGACATAGTAGCCGCTGCTGTTGATGTTGCAGCAGCCGTAGTTGTTGTGGCTGCTGCTGTCGATGCAGAAACTGCACCGCTAGTTGATGCTGCAGTTTGTGATTGTATGTTTTGAATATCATCTATCGTGCTTGTTAAATCCAATGATTTATTTGAAACATAATCGGAGCCTCTTGAAGATGTTGTTTCTTTTATGGATTGTGTTTCTTTTACACCACTAGATGATTGTTCTTGTATAAAATTCCCTATGTCATTTAATGATGACACTCTTTGATAGTCCGTATAGCTTATATTTATGCCATCCGGATTCTTTATACCATAATCGTTAAATTCGTCGGTGTGATTAGCCATTTATGTTGTCGCTTGTCTCTACTGCAGGTCTATCTCCATCTGGAAGAGCTTTAGATAACTCTTTTTGTTCTGAAACGAATTCAGAAGCGGCTTTTTGTTGCTTCTTAGTAACATTCTCGAACTTAGTTGGTTCGTTAACAACAACTTGTGGGAATGGAATACTAATATTATTCTTATCAAATAATAATTTGAATTGACGATTTAGATCCCTTTCTACTTGATATCTAGAACCTTCTTCACACTTTGCAATAAACTTTAGATTTACGCTAGAATCACCAAATGAAGAAACACCCTTATAGAAAGGTCCTTCCTTGATTTCAGGAATAGCTTCTTTAATCTTTGGTAATGCCTCACTTAAAATAGATTCAACTCTTTCCAGTGACTCACCATATTCAATTGACATTTCGCAATTTGCAACAGATAAAGCTTGAGTCATATTAACAAGAGTCTTAATATCAGCATTGTTAATAACCTTAATATTTCCGCCAACGTCTTCAATCTTTGTTGTTCTAATACCAATATCCACAACAGTTCCTCTGAAACCATCTACAACAATGATATCTCCAACTTCGAACACGTTTTCAAATACGATAAATAATCCTGCAATAATATCTGCAATAAGTGGTTGAGCACCAAGACCTACGATTAATCCTAAGATTCCGATACCGGCAAGGATTGCTGTTGTATCTACGCCTAATGTCTTTAATACCATAAATACTAAAACGATTACCGCAGCGTATTTAATTAAACTACATGTTAGGTTAATGATTGCTCTTCCCTTGTGTAATAATAATCCAAATTTTCCAAGAACATATCTAACAATCCAGCTAGCACTTAGAATAAAAATGAAATAACTTGCTATTCTAATTAACTTGTTTGGATCTCCTGCTCCTGAGAAAATATTAAAACTTCTATAGAATGCGTTGGATGGTTCAAATGTATATTTACCAACGATAAGTACAACATAATAAGCTAAAGCGATTAGTCCGACTATGATTGTAACAATTAGATTAGAATCTACCTTAATTTTTTTGTCCATAATGTAAAGCTCCTTTATACTCCTTGACTATTATATAAGATATAAGTTCATTTTAAAACGCTTATAATGTAAAAATTTTGTTATTGCAAATTTTATTTTTAAAACGATGTTTTTAACAAGCCAAGATATAACAAATTATTTAAAATTGGGACATTGCAATGTCCTAATTCGTTGACTTTTTATTGTTTTGCTGATACAATTTAAGTACAAAATTGAGGCAAAAAATGAAGAAAGAAATAGTGTTATATCATGGATCAGAAAATATTATACAAAAGCCAATTTATGGTGCTGGCAACAAGCATAACGATTATGGCTTAGGTTTTTATTGCACAGAAAATATTGATTTAGCAAAAGAATGGGCAGTATCAAATTCTGACAAAAATGGATATGCTAACAAATACATTTTAGATACAACTAATCTAAAAGTATTAGACTTATCTTCACCTCAATATAATATTCTTCATTGGATTACTATTCTTTTAGAAAATCGTATATTTACATTAAAAAATGACATATCTAAAGCAGGAAAAGAATACCTTTTGGAAAACTACTCTATACCATATAAAGAATATGACGTTATAAAAGGTTATAGAGCGGATGACTCATATTTTGCTTTTGCTGAAACATTTCTTAATAACACTATATCTTGTCAAAGACTTGCTCAAGCGCTTAAACTTGGCAAACTTGGAGAGCAAATTGTATTAAAAAGTCAGAAAGCATTTGACCAAATAAAATACATCTCAAACGAAGAAGCAGACGCTGCAACTTACTATCCACTAAGAAAACAAAGAAACGAAATGGCAAGACTTGAATTCTTAAATAATAAAGAAGGTGTATTTAGAAAAGACGCCATTTACCTTATTGAACTCATAAGAGGAGATATAGATAATAATGACCCACGCTTACAATGATTACTATCTACCATATGCACAAGAAAAGCTCGGCGAAATCTTTGAGTTAGCTTGCTTTGTAGAAAATATGGACATCGATGAGTTTTCAAAAGTATTTTGTAAATCATTTATCTCAAAAGCATTTGAAGAAGGAGACCCTATTTATATTGCAGGAAAATCCTCTTCCGAACTATTTTCTCTAATCACAGATAAGCCCTTAAAAGAATACAATCCAGCAATGGATAGAACCGCTCCATATTGGGTAGGCTGGGTACTTGCTTATACACAGTGGCTTATGAATAAGCCATTTGAAAAAATACTATCTAATTACCCTTGTTCTAAACTGCTTGATGATTATCATCTTTTCCACGAAATGGATATATCTAAAATTGCAGAAAAAATTAGTAATAGTTTCCCATACAAATCATCTCTTAAAGAATGGAGAGAAAAAAGAGGTCTATCTCAAAGCGAATTGGCAGCAATTTGCAATATTCCACTTAGAACGATTAAAGCATACGAACAAGGTTCTGTAGATATCGCTAAAGCCCAAGTTGAAACTATTTATACCCTTTCTAAGGCCCTTAATTGCTCAATTGAGGACTTGCTTTAATCTTTAAATAACCTCCACTTCAAGATTTCACCCATCCCAAATAAAATTGACAATCATAATATATTAGTATTAAAATCATATAAATATTTAATAATATATGGAGCGCATAATGAAATACGTAGTAATACTAGGCGACGGAATGGCAGATTATCCTATCGAATCTATCGGCGGAAAGACTCCACTTATGGTCGCAAACAAACCTAATATAGATGCTCTTTGCAAAAAGGGTGAAATCGGTCTTGTAAAGACTGTACCTACAGGCTTTAAGCCAGGTAGTGATGTTGCTAACCTATCTATGATGGGTTATGACACAAAGAATTGTTATTCAGGAAGAAGCCCACTTGAAGCATTATCTATCGGAATCGATTTAAAAGATGACGATATTGCTATGAGATGCAACTTAGTAACATTATCTGATGAAGCAAATTATGAAGATAAGACTATGGTTGACTACTCTGCTGGCGAAATTTCAACAGCTGAAGCAAAAGAACTTATTGAATATGTTCAAAGCAAGATGGGAACAGATTCTCTAGCATTCTATAATGGTGTTAGCTATAGACATTGTCTTGTTAAGCATCATGCTAAAACAGGAACAGATTTAACACCTCCTCATGACATCTCAGGAAGAGTTGTTGGAGATTATCTACCAAAGGGATTATATGGAGATGAGATGAAAGCTTTAATGAAAGCTTCTTACGACATCTTAAAAGATCATCCAGTTAATAAAAAGAGAATTGCTGAAGGTAAGAACCCAGCTAACAGCATTTGGCTATGGGGCGAAGGCACAAAGCCAAGACTTGAAGCATTTACATCAAAGTTCGGCATTAAGGGTGCCGTTATTAGTGCTGTTGACCTTCTAAAGGGTATCGGTATTGGCGCAAACATGAACGTTATTGAAGTTCCAAACGTTACAGGAACATACGAAACAAACTTTAAAGGCAAAGCAGAAGCTGCTATTAACACTCTAAAGAATGGCGATGATTATGTTTATATTCACATGGAAGCTCCAGATGAATGTGGACACCAAGGCGATTTAGAGCATAAAATCTTCTCTATTGAACAAATCGACCATATCGTAGTTAAGTATATTGTTGATGAATTAAATAAGATGGGAGTTGATTACAGTATTTTAGTTGCTCCAGATCACCCTACACCAATTAAGTTAAGAACTCACGTAAGCGATCCTATTCCTTACATCTTATATAGATCAAACAAGGAAGTTGAAGGCGTTGCTGATACATATAATGAAGAGACTGCTAAATTAAGCGGAATCTATTATGATAGATGTGAAGATTTAATCAATAAATTTATAAAGGAGGTTTAGTTATGGACGAAGAAAAGAAAGACTTAGACCAAAACGAAACTACTCAAGAAACAGAAGAAAAGGTTGAGCAAAACGTTGATGCTGCCGAAGAAAAGGCTGAAGAAAAAGTTGAAGACACTAAAGAAGAAACAACTGAGGCTCAAGAAAAAGAAACTATAGAAGAGGAGAAAAAAGAAGAAGAAACTCCTGCTGCTACAGAAGAAGAAAAACCAAATTCTTTTGAAGTTAACTCAAGCGGAGAAATCGTTATAGACAACACACAAGATGTTGCCTCAACTCCCGCTCCAGTTTTAGATAGAACTGTTAAAGTTAAAGAACCAATGGATAAAAAGAAGAAGATTATGATTATTTCAATTGCAGTTGCTGCAATTATAGTAATCTTCAGTGCAATATTCTTCCCTTGCTATTTCTATTACAAGGATAAGATTATGGTTGCTTCAGCAGAAGATTTCGTTGCTGAAGAAGGTAAATATTTCTTCTTAAAGAAAGATATTGAAGTAGATAATCTTGATTTATCTAATTCAAATTGTTCAATCGACTTAAATGGCCATACTCTTACTGTTAAAAAGACATTGACATTATCTACAAGCGGTAATACTACTATTGAAATTGGCACAAGAAAGAAAGGCGAATATACAAATAAAGGAACTCTTGTTGTAGACAATTTAGTTGTTACAGCAGCAAATGCTTCATTTAATTTTGCTGTTCCTGTAACAATTGCTAATTCTGCTAGCATTACTACAAAGAATTTAACTCTAAATGGTATGAGTGTTGTATCTACAGCTACAATTACATCTGAAAACGTTAAGCTTAACGGAAAGATTACTGTCGCTGATGAAAATACAACTGTAACATTTAATAACTGTGCAAAAGTTACAATTGCTGATTCAATCGAAGCTAGCAATGTGGAGTTTACTGGAACAAATAACATCCAAGTTAATAAGAAGGCTAACTTAAACAACATTAAGTTATCTGAAGAAACAACAGCACAGATTTATGGAACTGTTGAATCTATTAATGGTGGTAAGAAAGTAGCTATGCTTGCTGAAAACATCTGCTCTAATTATGAAGATGTTAAGCTTCTTGCTATTTATAAGCCAGACACAACAGAAGATTTATATATCAAGAATTGCGAAAAGTTTATTAGATTAGATAGATTATCTGCTCCAAAAGATCTTATTGTTAACGAAACAAATGGTACATTTATCTTAACAACTGCAAAGATTGATGAAGCTAAAGAATATAAGATTCTTATCAATGGAGAATTCTTCAACAACACAACAGATGGAACATATGATTTAACATCATATTTGGCATCTCATGGTGCTTCAACATATAAGATTCAAGTATTTGCTCTTGGTGATTACAACTTTGATACATTAGAGGAAATTACTGACGGAACAGCTTATATGGATGCTTCAGAGCCTGTATCTTATTCATATGAATACACTCTAAAGTTAACAACTCCATCTAATGTTCAACCTGTAGCTGAAGGAGATAAAGTAAATCTATACTTCGATAAAGTTAATTATGCAGATTACTTTGTTGTTAAAGTAGATAACCAAACAGTAACATTTAAAATTGCAGATTTAACAGAAGCTGCTGACGGAAGATGGGTTGCAGATATCTCAACTCAAGTTTCAGAACTTGGATATCATTCAATCAAGATCGCTGCTTATTCTAATTCAGCACAAATCATCCACTCTAAGGATGCTTTAGCCTCATATAAGACAACAAAAACAATTGCACAATCTATTAGTTCAATTGCGAATGCTACTTATACGGTTGAAAATGGAAAGGTTATTACAACTATTACTATTGATGAAATAGAAGGTTCTTCTATTTTTGAAATTACAGTAGGTGATGTAGTATACAACACAACATTACATACATTAACTATAACAACTGATTCAGTGCCTACAATTACAATTAAGGCATTAGCAAATGGTTTCTATACTGAATCAATAGTATATAATGTAACTCCAACTCAAGCTCAATAATTGTTTTAATACAGCCTCGAGAAATCGGGGCTGTTATTCTACCTTATGACGTTTAAACAAATTTATCTAGAAAATAAAAACGATATAGAGATTCTATCTAAAATAGCAACTGCTATTATTCGTGAGCATTACGATCCAATAGTCGGTCATGAGCAAAACACTTATATGATAGATAGATTCCAATCTGTTCATGCCATAACTAGCCAACTTGAGAATGGCTATATCTATTTTTTAGTACTTGAAAAGGATACTCCTATAGGATTCGTTGGACTTATTTTAAAACAAGATTACTTATATATAAGTAAACTATATCTGCAAAAGGATTATAGAGGCCAGGGACGCTCAAAAGACATTCTTAGATTAATTATAGATATCGCCAAGAAAAACGGCTTAAATCGCCTAGAATTAAACGTGAATAAATATAACTATAATTCAATAAAAGCTTATGAACACTTAGGCTTTAAAAGAATAAGAGATGAAGTAAACGATATAGGAAATGGATATGTAATGGACGATTATGTTTATGAATATTCTATTTAGATATTTTAATAGAAACTTCCCCACTATTTAGTTTTATTTCCTCTCCATTTTGAAGTCTTACAATTAGTGCAGCATTAGCATCAATATTTATTGCTACACCCTCCATATGATTATTATTTAAATCAAAAGAAATCTCTTTGCCAAGAACGATACTATGTGAGATATATTCTCTTAAAAACGCCTTGTTGCTTAAATCCTTGTACATATAAACAAGTTCATTAACAACATTTGCAAGTAGTTCATTTTGAGATATTAAAGGCGTCTCATCTTCCCTATAAATTGTACCAATTATATCTTTTAACTCACTTGGGATATCTTTATCTTTTAATTGAAAATCTATACCTATTCCAACAACAGCAGAATTAATAGAATTTGTCTCTATATCAATAGAGGCTTGGGTTAATATTCCACATATCTTTTTACCATCTATAAATACATCATTAACCCACTTAATTCCAACCCTCTTTTTTGTTAGTTTTTCAACAGCTCTAGCAACAGCAACAGCAGCCATTGGAGTAATAATAGTAATTCTATTAAAATCTACTCCTCTCATGTTAAGTAATATACTAAAGTATATTCCACCTTCTGGGGATTCAAATTTTCTACCTATTCTTCCCCTTCCGCTAGATTGGAAAGATGCGGCCTCAACTACTATATCTTTTTCACCACTTGCAGCAAGCTCAAGTAGGTCCTTATTTGTTGATTCTACTCTATCTTTGTAAAGAACTTTAATATCACCTAAACCTTTGTCTAAATAGGCTAAAATGCCTTCACCAGATAATTTATTATTATCTCCTGAGAATACATAACCCTTCTTTGTAGAAGAATCAATTTTATACCCTTCTTCTTTAAGTTCATTAATGGCTTTCCAAATGCTTGTTCTTGTTAAATGTAAGGAATTAGCTATATCTGCGCCAGATATAGCTCTTCCTTTATTTTCCTCTAAAATTTTTAGTACTTCGCTTTTAGTATTCATATCAATTAAGCCTCTTCAAATCCCTTACCAATATATAATCCATCTTGTGATGCGTTATCAAAGAATGGACAGATGTTGATCCAAGCCCAATATTCTCTAAAGTTTCTAACTGTTACTTTGTTTTGTGCATTTACTGAGATAGGAGCATTTGCCATACCTTGCTTAATAACAGCTTCTGCACTTGCTGTAACTCCTGTGTAACCACTGTTTGGAGTTCCATTTACATATACTGTTAAGATGCTAGATAAGTCATCATTAATTGTGAACTTGTATCCATACTCTCTGAAGATAACTGTAATGTTATTTGTAGCACCTAACTCTTCAGTAACTGTAGCATTTTCTTCTGTAATTGAGTTACCTTGTAATACTACAAGAGCATTTGTTACATTTCCGCCATTTGCTACAGCATCTAATGTAAATGCAGCTTCAGATACAACTTCACCTTCAATTGTAATATTATCTATATCACCTAAGTTGCTTGTAGAGATTATAGATACAACTGATGTGTTCTCTCCATTGATTAATGCCATTACATTTAGAATCTTGATGTTGCTGATTTCTGCACTAGCGCTAATTGACTTGAATAAGCCTGTAGATGTAGTTCCAACAAGTACGAAGTTTCTAATGATATTATTTTGACCATCGATAGTACCTGAGAATGGAACATCTGCATTGTTTGCTGTCCAGTTCATTGATTCAACAACTTGACCTCTACCGTTTAATGTTCTTGTAATTACATAATCTAGAGTAGCATATTCGTTATCATTTTCGCTTAAGCCAATTGCTAATAAATCAGCAAATGTATTAATTTCGTAAGCATTTAATGTGCTGTTGTATATAAACCATCTTAATACTAATGTTGTATTGTCGTTAATGCTACTTGCAGCAACATTTACAATATAGTTGCTCTCAACATAATTGTTTTCTTCTGTTCCTTCTGGAACGATTTGTCTTGCAGGTAATACAATGTGAGCAAATTGCTTGTTAGTTGCTGTGTACTTACCTGTTGTTGAGTTATATGTTAATCCTGTAGCACCACTTAAGCTTCCTTCTACAGAGATGCTTGCCATTTCTGTTTCGAATGCTGTAATTTGTGCATTTGTCATTGTATGAGGAAGTAAAGCTTTGTCTGCATTGCTTAGAGTATTATTTAAGCTTACTTCTGGAGCAACAAGTTCTGTAGCATTGTATGATTGATTCAAGTTGCCTGAATAGTAACCGCTAATTTCTCTTCCTGTAATTACACCTTCGTCTGTTGCTGTTAACATTACTGGAGTTGCAGAAGATGCTACAATGCTTAATCCTTCAAATTCTGTATATTCAGTATCTACGCTGTTAAAAACTAAGTAGTTGTAGTTAATGCTCTTTGTAATTGCAGCAGCACGGCTAACTGGTACATTGTATAATGTTGTATTGTAGTAAATTGCACCATTGTTTGTATATGTAATTAGGTTGCCGTTACCCTTTGTATATGTGAAGATTAAATCATATACGTTAACGCTTGTAATAACATTTGTTGTTACACCATCAGCATATTCTAGATATACTGTTGGAGTTTCAGCATTAGCTTTAGTCATTAAGTCGTTGTATACCTCATCTGTCATTAATAAGTGGTAAGCTTCAGCATAGTCACTTGTGTTAGAAATTGCTGTGTTGCTTGTGAATCTTGTAGCGCTATTTCCACTGCCATATGGGATGAAGTATAGTCTATATGTTGGAATAACAACCGTAACGTTGTTTCTTTCAACACTTGTTAATTCTACAAGTCTATATGAGATGAATGAGTAAACGCCATTTGATGTTTCAATAGCCTTTACTGACTTAACATTTGACTTGTACTCGATTGTCTTTTCTGTTCCAACACTTGCGCTATCATAAGAACCTACTGCGAATACATTCTCGCTAGCAAATGTTGTTTCAGCGATAGTTGTTGAATCGTATTCTTTTGTTGTTTCTACTGCATAATCATTATCATTTCCTGGAACATCCTTTAATGTCTTAGGGAAGATAATTAACATGATTGTTTGGTTACCTCTGCTTGATGAAGAATCTTGAGAGATTGTTTGAGCAAGATATGATTCATCATCGAATCCACTAATATCACTATCTCCAGTTCCAGCTGCCGCTGTGTAGTACTTAGTATATACACCAACATCTGTTCCCGAAATTCTAACTGTTACGTTACCTTCTGTGCTTTCGCCTGAGAATGTAGCTGTTTGTTGTTCACCATTATATTCTCTTTCTTGGATAGTCTTAACATCTGAAGAAATCTTAATTGTAGCCTTAGCACCAAGGATTGGATTAAAGATAGATACTGCATTTCTGTTGCTATCTAATCTTTCTGTATTGAAATCGATATCTACCTCAGATAAGTTAGTAGACATTGCGAATAAACCTACTGCTCTATTTAATGAAGCAAGATATGCACTACCAGAAGCTGGAACTCTAGCGTATGCAGTGAATGCTTCCCAAATGAACTTATCTAATTGTGCAATAACTTCTATTGCTACAACTGTTCCTGCTTCACTTGATTTATAGTAGTAAGACTTGTTAGCTTCAGATTCAATATCATCAACTTCATCATGATATGTATTACCGTTCTTGTACTTAGCACTTGTTGTGAAGTAGTAATCTAAGTAGCCTGTTCCATGTCCGTTAGCGAAGAATGATAATGCACCATATCCTGATGTTTCACCATAGATTCTAGTAATTGTACCATCACCAAGCTTTGTAGATTGTTGAGATATAGCATTGATTGCATAAGCAATTGTTACATCACTATCATAAGCAACTGTGTAACCATTAATTGTTGCAGCGTTGCTGTTAGATCTTAAAGATACATAGTTAACTGTTCCTGCAGTAATTGTATAAGCAATGCCTGCAAAGCTTGTATATGTAATATCGCTTGCATATGTAATTGTTACATTTGTTAATGTGCCAGAAGATGTATTAGCAAAACCACCAATTGATCCTGCGAATCCTAGTGGTACTGTTTCTGTAGCAGCACCAAATGATAATTCTCTTGCCATTTCAAGAGATACATTTGTAAATGTACCAGCATTTGTATGAGTGATTATACCAACGCTTGTATATGTAACAGGGATTTCAACATCAGACATAAACTTAAAGTTAACGTTGCTGATATTTGCACTATTACCAATTGAGTAGATGAAGTAAGCACCGCTCGTCTTTGTTTCTCCACTGTTTTCATTAAATCCACCTGTTAGATAGATGCTATAGCCGTTACCATTTAATGTTCTATTGAATGCATTAACTGTTAGATATGAAGCATCGAATCCATAGATGTTTGCTGTTAAGTAACCAGAAGCAATTGTTGTATCTTCTAAGAATTCTAATAAACCAGCAGCTGTAGAGATTGCTGTTCCTGTTGTTGTATATGTTCCGCTATATTGACCATCAGCAAGTTCACTTGAAGATACTGCGATGTTTGAACCAACTTCGTTGACATCTAATGTATAAACCATTGTTGATTCGTTGTAAGCATATGTTCTTAGATATACTGTGTATCTATCTGTTGCTGTTTGTGTATCTAGAAGTTCATGACCATAAATAATTGCCTCAATTGAGTATGTATAGATGTATTCTTCTGTTCCAACTTCAATTGCGTTCTTTACAACTCTTACACTTTCGATGTAATCGATATTTAATAATTCAATTGCTGACTTGTTGTATTGCATTACAAACATGTTAACAATAGTATCCTTTAAGTTTACAAGAGCACTAGAAGAAACTGAATCTTCATATAGAGCTTCGATTTGTGCATCTGTCAAGCTTGAGTTGTATTCCTTTAAGAATTCAAATCCATTTAATCCAGTTAAACCTAAAGCAATACCAAATTGATTGCTGCTTACATATTGTCTTTCTGCAAATACCTTAGCCCCTGTGATCTCTAAAGTGAATTGTCCAGTTGTTATTGTGTAGTTAGCAGCAATAGATGTTGTATTAACACCTTGAACTGATTCATCAATGAATACTGAATCAACTGCCATTGATTCTGGTGTTACATCTTCATATAAACCTGGCAATGTCTTTAGAGTAGCCATTGGAGTATAAGATAATACTAATGTTTCACCTTCAATACCTGATGCATATACAAGTCCTGAAGATGTACCATCAAATGCCTTTGTAAATGAAGGATCATTTTCAATTGTTACATTCTTTGGATTAATTGTTGATGATACAGATGTAGATACAACTTGCGAAGATGTAAATTGATAGTTTGTTGCATTTGTAATATTACGTAAGTCATATGAAACAGCTACTGTTGTTGTTCCTGCATTGACTGCTGTTGAAACAACTGAACCAATAAGGTTGCTTGCAATAATAGATGTGTCGCTACCAACTTTTGCTCTAATTGTCAACTTAACTTGATCTGCGGCTAATGTTGATGTACCATCGTACTCTTTTGAGAATGTTCCAGATGCAGATACTGTAACATCGTTTCTTGTTAATGTTCTCTTGTTAATTGTTAATTTTAATGTTTGATCTCCATCGAATGTGAAGTTATCTGTATCGTTATGAGTTGATGTCATTCTTAATGTATATACATATGCACTTGTGCTTGCGTTTTCAGCACCTTGTGCGTAGCCTGCGCATGTTAAAGAGAATGTCATTGCTGAATTATCTACAGTAAGTGCCAAGCTATTGTTTGTATACTTTAATTCATAATCTTGTCCATTCCATGTAAATGTTGCATAGAAGTTATTAGCGTTATACTTTTGTCCATATGTATATGTTGTTGTAGCATTACCGCTGTTATTGAATGTAACATTTGCACCGCTAGATGGCTTGAAGTAGAAGTTATGTAAATAACCTGTACCGGTACCAGCATTAATAATCTTAGATGTAACTTTACCAACATTAGTTGTTGTTGGATTTGATACACAATAACAGTTTTCAGCAGCATTATTATGTGAGTTGTATAACCAATAACAACTTACTTGGCCAGAAGATGATGTGTAAGTAAATGTTGTATATTCTACTGTTACAGAATACTTGTTAGCATCTGCATTAGCGTTAGAACCAGACATTGTACCTGATGTAATAATTGCTGAACAATTAATACCACCACTAATTAGTGTTGTTAGATTTGTATAAGATGTCTTTCCATCGTATTCCTTAGATACTGATGTGATTGTAACTTCTTTTGGAACAATTACACCCTTGCCTGTAATTGTACAATTGCTACCTGAAACTGTACCTTCATCAATGTAGTAGTTAGTTGCACTGCTACTGCTTACTGCTCTATATAATGTTGTAGAAGGTTGACTCTCTGCTGCATTTGAGCCAGAACCAGTAACTACAGTGTATCCTGAATATGCAGATACTGTTAATACTAAGTCATTATATGTTCCAGCTGTAGTCTTATATGCTGTATTTACATATGCACTTGAGAATGAACCATCAACAGAAGCTAAATCTGAAATTACAAATGTTGCATTATTGAATGTTGCATTGCCATCATATACTTTATAGATTGAAGTAATTGTCATAGCCTTTGGTAAAATCCAACCAGCGTTTGTAAATGTAACATCTGCTGTGCTTCCTGATAATGAAGATTCGCTATCTATTGCATAGTTATATCCAACAGTTCCTGATGAGTTAGATAATGTATAGAATGCATGAGTTACATTTGATTCATCTACATATTCCCATCTATAACCTGTAACTAGAACAGATAAATCTTGTCCTACGTTATTTGTAGCAAAGCTAAATGATGGAGTAACATCAAGTGGAGTTGTATTTAAACTGCTTTCTGCTACTAAGATATGTGCATCATTTGAATCATATGTCTTACTTGCTTTTACATATGTTGCTGCCTTTGGATAAATTACACCAGCACCTATAATTGTTGAAGATGCGATGTAGAAGTTTGTACCAACGATATATTGACTACTTCCGTTACCTAAAATATCTACAAGACCATTGTTATAGCCTGTTACTGTGATATTTCCAGCGTTTTGTACATTTTCGTTTGCATATGCTAAAGATAGATTAATAACATTTCCTAAGATTGTTACTGTATCTGTTGTTGTAGTAGCACTATATGCTTGTCCTGCTACTGTTGTAGATACAGCGATTGTAACAGGAGATTGTGTACCATATTGCTTAATCATCTTGTTAACTGTTAATTCAACTGGGATTACATAAATTGTAACGTTGTTGTTGAATGATTGAGTTGCGCGTGCATATCTATTACCTGTGTATGTTACTGTAATATCTAATACATAACCACCTTGAACTACATCTATACCATCTTCACCTTGCTTGAATGATGCAGTTACTGTTAAGTCTTGGTTGTTTGTACCACGAATTGTAGATAAGCTGATATAAGATCTTAAGTCTGTATCATAGAATGTCAAGTTAGAGATAATTGTCTCAAGAGGAATGGTTGCAGCAGATCCTGTGTAATATACAGGAGTTAATTCAAATGAAGACATACCAATAACTGGAGCCTTAGCTTCTGAGATATATACTTTAATGAAGCCATCTTCTGCTGATAGTGTTGTATCTGCTGCAGCTGCTGCTGTTTGTAATGCTGTTAAGTGATTACCCGCAATTGCTGTATGGTTGTTTAAAGTATAGCTATTTGCAAATGTTGCTGTATAGTTATATACACCATTGCTTAATGTTGCTGTATCTGGCATTACATTAGATAATGTGAAGTATTTTGTATTATCTGAAGACTTTAGATAACACTCATTTATTGTTATTCTCTTATATGTGTCTGAATTCTCATTCTTCTCATAAATAGTGAATGTGAAACCATTGCTACTTGAACTTTCTGTTGCCAAACTAATAGATTGAGAAGAATCAGTTAATGTATTAATATACTCACTAGCATATTTAGAGCTTGATGTTGGAACATACTTAGGTCCTGTTTGACCAGCAACAGATAATGCTAAACCACCATCGTTTGTACTGATTAACTCTGTACCAGTTGTTGCCATGTATGTAAATCTAGTATCTAATACACCTTCAATTGTAGAATAGTTTGCTGAACCACCTTGTGGTGTATAGATATAATCTCTAGATTCATCGAATCTCTTATGTACTGAATTTACATATACTGAGACTGGAGCAATAATAACGTTTACAACATATGTGTCTACTAGATAACATGTATTCCCACCATTATCTAATGTTGTGTCTGTAGTATCTGCAGTTTCACCATTCATATTGAAGAATTGGATTCTATTGTTTACATCAACGAATGCGTTATTATTCAAAGCGTTTGAGTAAATCTTATATGTAATTGTATAGTTACCAATATTTGTAACGTCGGCACTATCTGCAGCAATTGGTGTTAGAGGATCTGCAGAGTTAACGATTAATGTCTTAATATAACCATTAGTTTGCGCTTGAGTATAGATATTTCTCTTTGTTTGATCACTAATTCTACCTAAAGCTTGACCTGAGCTTTCATAGATAGAAATAGTTACGTTACCAGCGCCTGATTGTCCATCATACATGATAGCCTTTAATGGGTTATAGATAGTTGGGTTGTTTGTATTATCTGTATTTGCATAATAATCTCTATTTGGACTTAAGATAGCAATACTACCTGTACAATAATACAATGCCATTCCGTTACCATGACCTCTTACAATTGTAAAGGCCATTGTCTTATATCTTTCAGCGTCAGACAAGCTTGTTGCAATCTTATAAACTGGAATATCCGCAACACCTTCACCTGTGGAGTTTGTTAATTGCTTACCTTCAGATTTAGCGCCGTAAATCAAAATATCCCAGATTACAGTAGATGCATCATTTGTCTCTACTGAGAAGTTTACGTTAATTGGAGAACTCTTATTTGTATCTCTCCAAGATAAGATGTTTCCTAATTTTGTTAAGTTTGTATAGTAATTATTATTAACAGTGAATGAACCTGATTGAATTGTGTAAGATTCTCTTTCACCATCAACTGTAGCACTTCCAACTTTTGTATAATCAATACCTGTTCCTGTAACTGTTGCGTTAGAAGGAGGATTAAATCCGTATACCATGAATACTTTAGCTGTTGCTACGTTTTGATTCTTTAATACATCATAGAAACTTATAGCTGCAGTTAAATCTAAGTGGAATGCGTTTCCGCCTGACCAGTTAGTATTAATAGCATAATTTCTATAAACCTTATATTGAGATAAGTTGTTTTGATTTACATTCTCTACTCTTACACCTTGTGCTGTGTAATATGAGATGTATGGATAATACTTATCTGTAGGAGCATTAACAAGTTCGCTTCTTCCTGTAGAATCATTTCTATTTAAGATGAAGAATTTTGAGTCCTCACCAGTTGTATTTGTTAAATATTGAGATACATCAATAGCATATGAAGATACATTGAATGTGTAATATAGATTGTCTACGCTATCATTATCTACGATACCTAATGAAGCACCGCCATATAAATAAACATCAATATTCTTTCTATTGCCTGCGAAATCAGAGCCAAACCAACCTTTTCCTTTCCAAATCATTGTTAGAGAGGTTCCTCTCCAATTGAAGATTACACCATCAATAGAGCCTTTACCCCAACCATGTGGATTCCAGTCTCCATCTGTTGTATTTAAACCAACGATACCACCTGCGGAACATTGTGCTGCATTGAAGCAATCGTTCGCATCTGTAGCAAATACACCGAAGATTAAAGATGAAACTTCACCTTGCAATACTAAATTGTACATTGAAGAAGCATTTGTCATTGTGCCAACGAATCCACCAATATAACTAAACAATGTACCACCAGGACCCCAAGATGTAGTACCTCTTGAGTTGGAACCTAAAACAGAATCATAGCCCATTGTAAATGTACTATTAGAAATTACACCATATGAACCAAGTACACCAACATATCCACCAAGACATATCGTTGTATGATATGACTCGTTTGATGCGTGACCCATATTGCTTCCTCCACCATTACCATTATCTCTTCTATATACATAGAATTGAGATACGTCTGACATTGTTACTGAACATTGATCAATAACACCTGTTGAATATCCTGCAATAATACCCAAGAACAATGATTCACCATACCATACTTCTTGACTTATAACACCAGAGTAAACGAAATCTATATTTCTTAATATTCCGCTCAATCTGCCCATAAAGCCACCAAGAAGTGCAACTTTATCTGCACCTTTTGCTGGAGTTGCAGCATTCTTTAGATCTGTGTATTCAAATTGAGACATATTACCTGAATCAACATAATCTGCAACAATCTCAATTGAGTGATTTAGTAAAGTTGTTGGATCTTTACCGGATAATTCTTTGCTTTCTTTTAATTCCTTTCCATTTACTGAGTCAAAGCCTAAGTTTACAGTAACATTTTCATATTTATTCAATACAATATCTGAACCTAATCTTGCAGAAGATGCTGAATAATAATACATTCTTCTTGCTGCGTTTCCTACAGCCACATTTGAATCTAGATTTACTAATAGGAATACAGCATAATTATTGTTGTTATATGAATAAGAAATATAATCTACATTTTCTTGAGCAGTTCCACCAGACAATGTGTTTGCATTTAATTTTGCACTAGCATTAGGATCTGTATCTGAAAGTTTTACATATAAACCGCTTGGTCTATCTGTTTCTGTAGCTGCACCAACGCTTGCATCAATAACTTGCTCAATGGCTGATAGATATTCTGAATTGATTACATCAGTAATTGAAGACTCTGAAGAATACCACATATATTGATATAATTGGAATACGTTATTAATTAGAACATATGGATAATAGTATGTGATTTCTACTCTAATAGCATTTCCTGTATATGGAGTGTTCTTTGTTGATAACATATCTGTCAACAATTCCTTCATGTATACATATGTTCCTTCTTGTTCTGTCCTGTTAGATGTTACGTTTGTTACATAATAATTGCTGTTTGAATAAGTATCAGATAAGAAGTTGTATTGAGAATCTAGATTTGTTGATAAATATTGAGATTCAAATGCACTTAAACTTGTCATTGTAATGTCATTTGAATGTGCTGCTAAAACATAGTCGCTATTATATTGTTCCCAATATAGTTTAGTATCTGCAGCGTTAGTCACTATTTGGGCACCAGTCATGAAACTTCCGTCTCCACTATCTACCCAGCCCATTACCGTTAGAGATGAACCGGAAACTAAACCATTAAATCTTAATCCTTGACCTGCTTGAGTGTTTGCGTTTGCTAAAGAGACACCACTACTATAGTCGCTATTCCAGAAGATATTTCCATATCTTACACCATCTGTAGCAGCTGTTGAAGATGTTGAAGCAACAGCAAATACTAAGCCTGACTTGTAAATTGCAGCAGAAGCATCAACATTTCCGTTATAATCAATAATGATATGATCGACATTATTCTCACCACTTTGATCTACGCAAGAGTAGATAGATTGATGAACATTAGGTTGAGTCATTACAGCACTTGTATTGTTAGATAAACCAATACCCATTGCTTGATATAAAGGAATATTTGAACCCAATTTATATGTATAGATATATTCCACTTCAGCAGTGTTTTCATCTATAACATGCTCTTCTACAGTATATCCACCAACCTTAAATGCACCTTCACCACGAAGTGTAGCATACTTAAGAAGACCACCAGCGTTAATACCTACAAGTCCTGCAAATACAACAGAGCCTCCTGTTGTTACTGCGAAGTTTTCATTTATAACAATAGCTTCATTTGATGTTGTAACATCATTTGATACTTCAAGATTTCTAAGTTCTGCGCCATTTGCGTTTATACCAACGCCACCGGCTACCACTAATGTCTTAGCAGCACCCTTTATTTCAAAGTTTTTGTTAATATCTACATATAAGCCATTAATAATTCCTGCGTTTATACCAACAGCACCGCCTACTATAGCATAGTTTGCAGAACCATATAATGTATATTCTGTTTGATTATTTAAAATTAATTCACAGTTTTCAATTCTACCACTTAAGGCATTGATACCTACAACCGCACCATAAGCAGCACTTCCATTGATTCCTGTATAAACTCTATTTTGGCTATATTCAAATACTACATTCTTGATAGTACCATAATTGATAGAAATAAAATCTGAAACGCCATAATAATAATCGCTAGTATCATATTCATATAATGTAGCATCTACAAGAGATACTCCTGATAGATTGCTTCCGTATGCTCCGCCTAATGTAATCTTATAATTATTTGAACTACCGTCAATAATTCTACCTTCAAAAAGAACTCTATTAGCACCCATAGCATATGTGATTGCGATATTAGATGTTAATGTAATCTTTCTTGCTCCTGCTTGAAGATAATTTATACCATATCCTTCAATGAAGTTCACAAGTTGCTCAGATGTTGATGCGTTTACGTCGTATTTAAAGAATAATTCAATCCATGGGTTGGCTTGTGTTGAAGAAACACTTGTAACAGAAGCTGTTGTTGTTCCATTTGATGTAGTTAAGTTTGCTACTGAAGTTGAATCATCTGTAGGGTTATTATGGCCTGTGATATTGATTACATCGTTATCTGAATCTGAAGTAACACCGTTAGAAGCATTTACTGTTAAACTATCTACGCTTAGATAATTTGATGTAGTACCTGATTCTTCTAAATTTACAATAAATCCTGTTGTAGATATTGTTGTATTATCTACAACCTTATATCCTGTGTAATTATTTGGATAATAATAATTAGCAGTGATTGTAAATGCAGATACGAATGAAGCTGCTCCTCTTCCTGTTAATGAATAGTCTTCTAATGAAACAAGTTCAACATAATCAATATCTGTCCATGTATTTGTAATTGGAGTTGCTGCATTATAATCGCTGCTTGAAATTCTACCTAATAATGTATTTTGAACATTCGCATATTTCGCATCTACAACTGAAACATTTCCTGTTCCTAAAACAAGAACTGCACCTAAATCTATTGAAGCAATTGCTGTATCTATAGCACTTTCTTGTGGAGTATTGAACGATAAAGCCTTACCTGCGATATAGCCACTACCACCATTATCTGTACCAGTTGTGCAACTTCTTATTTGTCCTGCTAAAGCAACAGTAATGTTATATAACTTAACTCTATTTATAACTACGCCAGCAGCAGTTATTGAACGAGGATTACTAATAAAGATATAACCGCCGATACCACCAACGAATGCATTGTAGTTGTGTGAGTTATCGTAATCAGCAACAACGTTACCTTTACCGATGATAGCAACATTAGAAACTTCTGTAATTGGATTACTGCTTCCATCTAAACGTCCGTTTTGAACACCAACAAGACCACCAACCCAAACGTATGCTGAAGAGTTGAAATAATTTGTATTAGTGCTTTGAATAATACCAAATGTAGTATTATTTACAATCTTAACAGAACAATTCTTTATATCGCCTGAGCTTAAGCCAGCAATAGCTCCTAGAGCAACCCTTGTTGAAGATGTTGTTCCAGAAATTGGAGTTAAACCGATATTGCCACCGCCAGAAATTGTAACTGAACAGTTTTCAATTGTTCCCTTATTAATTGCTGCAATAATACCGTATGCTGTATATCCTGTAGATGTATAGAACACACTGTTGTTAGAAGTTGCAACAACTGCCAATTTAAGGTTAACAATTTTACCTTCATTAACACCTATTACATTACCTCTAATCTTCCATTCGTTATTGTTTTCCCAATAAGCTGTTCTTGTAAATAATGTTGAACCATCAGAGCCATCTAAATGTTGATTGCCTGTATATTGGTAAATAATAGTCTTATTATTACCATCGAATGTTTTCTTGCTATTTAATGTAGCAGCCCAAGGAGCTCCGTTTAGAGTTTCTGAACTATAGTTATCAGCAAGCTTTCCATAACTTGCTGCATACATATAACTTGAGATAGATGTACTTGATCCATCTTCATTTCCAACGAATGAACAATAATCTCCATTACCACTTAATTCAATTTCTATATATAAAATGATTTCTGCAACCGCTGGAGCTGCTGATGTATCTGAAATGATAGCATTTGCACTACCTGCAGATACTGTTAATGAATTAGCACCAAAGTTAGTTGTGTATGAACCCATATCATCTGTTGCAGCATTGCTGTTTATAGTTCCAAATGAATCCCCAACTAGTGCTCTTAATTTTTTATACTTAGCTATACTTGTTCCGCTATATGCATCTACAATACTTGAATAATTAATTGTAATACCATTAATATCTAGAACTGCTGATTGGAATACGTTTGCACCTAAAGAACCATCACCGCCGTCAGACAATGAGATACCAGCAACGCCTGAAATTGTACATCCTGTAGCGTTTGCTAAACCACCATTGTATCCTAAAACAGAGAATTCTGATGTGCCTGTTGAACCATCAAACAAAGTCATACTAGCGCCACTTGGAATAGCACTTGTATACCAAATTAATCCAGAATATGCATGTGTATAACCGTTGCCTAGTACTGAATTATATCTACCTGCAACTAAACCAAAGTATCCGTTTGTTGCTGTAAATCCATTTGCATTGTAATTGAATATAGAACAATTTGATAATGTACCAACTTTTAGATACTTATGTGCATAATAAATATTTGATACACCATTATTTGCTGTACAAGCCCCTGCTTCTGTACCGATACCTACAATACCACCAACGTAGTTATATGTCTTTTCTAATGAGCTTGCTGCATATAAAACGCCATTTGCATTATTTAGTACTTTACCATTAGAAATTGTTCCACCATCGTTCACACCAGCGATTCCGCCTAAAGCATAATAGATTGCATAATCTGGAGCTGTACCTATAGCTGTTGTTCCAACTATGATTCCACCATAATTATTTAAAGTGAATCCTGTAGTTGTGCCTTCATTGTATCCAACTGCACCACCAGCAACTACACTACCTTCTGTCTTTGTTGATCTTGCTGTTAAATATCTTGCAGTAGAACTGTTTCCTAAATTTGTAGTACATCCAGAAATCTCACCTTTGTTATATCCACCGATACCACCAAGATATACATCATTTGCTGATTCTATAGAAGTAGCGCCAGAACCTAAGTGAGTGAATGTGCTGTTTACAATATGACCTGTAGTATCTACATAACCAGATATACCACCAAAGTAAGCATCTACTGTTGCTCTTGTTGTTAATAAACCTGAACCGCTAGTGTTAAATGTAACACCTGTGATAGTTCCTGCATTATATCCACTAATACTACTAGCGTATGTATTGCCAGTAGCTGTAGCAGTAAATGTACCGCTATTTGGGATAAATGTAGAACTTGTAATTGTTCCGTTATTTGCATTATAACCACAAATACCACCGGCATATGTATTGCCAGTAGCACTGAAGTATAATTCGTAACCTCTATAGTTATTATTTAAACCGGTTTCGTAATCTGAATTTATATTATTGTCCTTAAACATTCCATATACAGCATAAGTAGAATACATAGTATATGACATGCCAGTAATAGTTCCTTTATTATATCCAACAAACGCACCTGAATATAAATTCCATGTACCGATAACAGTAATTGGTACTTTGTTTCTATTATCACTACCATCTGTAACTGTCATTGTTGACACGATACCAGTATTAATACCTGCAACAAATCCATAATAACAACTTGAAGCGCTTCCAGTTACGTCGAATCTAAATGAAACATATTCATCGGCATCCCAACCTCTATCAGAATAAAGAGCTGTACCCCAAGTGTGATTTGTATTGCCTGTTATTATACCGGCATTAATACCTGCAATTTGTCCAGTTGCAAATTTATAAGAAGAACTAGCTGCATTATATTTAAATGCTCTTTCATACCAGAATCCATTGTCTGTTACAATACCATAGTTGATTCCGACAACAGTTCCCAATGCCGTATTTGCATTTGTATAACCATTGATTTGTAAATATTGGTTATGATAACTGCCTGTTGAACCATAGAACTCAAAATTGAAGCCCTTTATAACACCATAGTTAATACCTGCTAAAATACCACCACCATAATATTCTTCGCCTAAGATTGTAGTATATGCTGGATTTAGAGCATGTGTTGCAGTTGTCACATTGTCATGAACATAAGTAGATGTAGATCTATTATAAACAAAGCTATTAGTCTTCTCATTGATGTTCGAAATGCTATATTGCTCATATTGACGGTTCTTATCTGATCTACCAATTTGCTTTTGATATACTATTTGACCTTGATTTGCACCTGAAGTATGATCTGGAGCTTGACCATCAATAACTTTATATGACGGAATAATTGTATATCCTGTATAGTTTGTATCTATATACCACCTGCCAACGATCTTAATGCTTGTTACATTTTGTAATTGAGATCTTGTGTAAGTATCATAATAGTGAGAAGTCATTGCCCAGTATAAATCTGAGTTTGCAAGAGTTCTTGTTCCGTCATAATCCTTGAACATATCTGTTCCGTTAGAACCAGAAACATCTCCACTGCTTGATGATGTTCTTGTAACACTATTTGTGAAATATAAAGTCTTTTCTGAAACGACCCTAATTCTTATTCTTGAAGCAGCCCTTGATGAAGATTCATTATTAAATGCTGAATCGCAATATGATGATTGCTCACTATTGCCAGAACCTGATGTTGCAATAACAACATTTGTTGCACTAGCACTTGGGTCTAAATAATTATTTTGAATTGATGCATCGTTTTGCGCTGCTGTTGTCCAAGCAAATCTTAAAACAGTTTTGTCTGTTGTGCTTGTACTGACATTTGTTGTAATTGTTAAGTAATTACCAAAAGCATTCGCAGCTACTGCAGAAGACGTAACAGGTGTAGTTCCATAAGGAGCAAATGATACGAAATATTTGCTATAGTTTTCTAGGAATTTATTGATATAGAAATAATAGTTTGAATTTGTGAAACTATCTGAACTAGCCACGTAAATGAAATCATAATACTTAACACTATTTTCTTCTGTTGTATCTAAGATAGAGTCATATAAATCTTTTGTGTCATTGAAATAAACTCTTACTTCAGCTTGTTCAATAGTATATGTATATGTGGCTGTTTGTGGGCTATCATAATTCTTGTTAGTGCCAACGCTACATGTAATAACATATACACCAGCATCCTTTGCTGATTTATCAGTAAAATTATCTGTATCAACAGTTTCAACATTTGACATATCTGTGTATACAACTCTAGTTAGTAATTGTGTTGGCTCATCGATTGCTATTTGTGCTGAACTGTCTGAAACTAGATATGCATTAAATCCTGCATTTGTTAATAATCCGTTAACTGTATTGTTGTTAACCACTCTATCTAGATAATAGCTATCTGTACCATCATATTTTCTACTTCCAGATGAACCATTAGTAAATCTAAATGTTACATTATTATTCTTTTTGATTTGATAATAATATGTATAACTTGAAGCTTCCAAGTTACCATTTCCGTTAAATGAGAATGTGACAACATATTGTCCAGCATCTGTAAACTTGTATGATGTCTTATTATTGTTTGTAACTGTATTTACTGCTGAAGTATTAGAACTATATGATGTTGAAGTTAAAGTATAATAATGAACACCACTAACAAATTGTCCATTTAAATCTTTTGCTATTGTGAAAGTATCATCTACGCCATCAGTACCTGGATTACCTTGTGCATTTAATAAATCTTGGCCAACGTAGTATGTTGTATTGGCATCAAATGCTGCATTTTGAGCAACTGCTGTGTAATTATATACCGCCTCACTATAAACTGCACTATATGTAACAGTTATCGCTTGAGTATTTGTCTTGTTATTAATCCAGAATGAATCTGTATAATAGTAACCTGAATAATAATATGTTCCATTGTTTACAAGAACAAGTTCACTTGCAGATGAATCATAAGTCTTGTATTGTGGAGAATTCTCATTATTATTTCCTGTTCCATAAACACTTATTAATTGTCCAACTATAGGAGTGAACTCTAAATAAACATCAGCCTTTACGATAGAGTAATTAAAGAATTGTTCATTTGTAGGCATTATAATATCTGATTCTGCAGATTGATTTTGGGCCTGGATACTAAATGCATAAGTTCCTACATTAACTATATTGCCATCAACTACAGTGCTTTGATTATTACTAACTGTATAATGTCTTAATGTAAATAAAGATCCAAACAAACTAGAATAGTCTGTATTATCCCCAAAGGCATGTTGTAAAACTTTGTTAAAGTATGTTATTCCTAATGAAGTAGGAGTTGCTGTGCTATTGCTATATTCAACTAATGCACTTCCTGTATATACATAATTATCATAAGTTAAATCAAGATTTGAATAAGCATCATTGTTAACTTTTTGTGCTATGGTGATTGATGCATTAGCCGAAACTGCATCACCACTACTGCCTTTATAGTTCTTAAATACAAGACTAACATAAACTGTTCTAACACTTTCGTTAACATGAGTGATAGCAAACGCTTCATAATATGTTTGACCTTGACTTGGAACAATATTTTGTAAGGCCCCACCATCTGTTGAATATTGATATGTAGAACCTGAATTTGCTAATAAATCTGATCTAAGCGGATCTGTTGCATTTGCATTGATATCTTGACCACATAATCCAGTATAAGAAACTCCTACGTTATGAGGATTACCATCAAATATAATATTTGTATTGCCGCTATTGTCTTCTGCGTCCGAAAGCACTAAAGTTAATGTTTTTTTAGTTATTGTTATAGAAACACCATAACTATTTGCAAACAACAAATATCCATATTTTGTTCCATTTGAATTATATGAGAATGTTCTACCGCTAAAGTTTACTGTGCTGTTTGGGTTGTTTGAAATAGTAAATGTACCACAGTTTACATTGTCTCCTGATGCTGCCCATCCAGTAAGAGTTTTATCTCCTACATCACTTCCGCCAATATAAATATCTTCTGTTACAGTGAAAGCAGTTGCAGCAACGCCTCTATATTCCGTACTGAATGCATTTGTTTGAGTTTTTGAAACAGAACCAAATGTGCTGCTTGGAGACGTAATAGATACTGCTTTCGCATCGTTTTTAACAAATGCATAATATCCAAATGAGTATCCACTAATTTCGCCATCAACTGCACTCTTTAAAACAGTAGGAACACATGGTTCCTCAACACCTGCTGGTGCTGTCTTACTTTCAACATTAACTGCAGTCCCACCAATTGTGACAGTGCGTACATAAGAACCTGTCGTGTTTGTACTAGATGCATTACACTCTGAAGCTTCTCCAATCCAGATCTTTGTTGTAGCTTTATGACAGAACCCGATTTTATCATCATCAATAGAATATGTCTTTTTACTGCTTACCGTAGAACTTTGAACGGTTCCAGACATATATGAAGTAGTATTTCCACCAAATGTATTAGCCCAGTTATTTGCGTTTGTAGAATAATATAGATTATTTACAGTAACACTATTTCCTTCCCCCGTTATTAATCCAACACTATTATCCTTTCCTGTACTAGAAGATACCGTAAATCTTCCTGCGAATTTTACGCCATCGATAGTAATTGATTGAGACGTACTACCAATTAACGCTCCGCTGTTCGAATAACCGCTACCTCTGTTACCATTTTGATAATTCCTAATTACTTTATTATTACCAGTAACCGTAATGTTTGTCATAGAAGAATTGGCTGCATTTACTTCTCCTGCGACTCCGCCTAACCACATATTCCAGTTTTTAACCAAACCAGAAAGACCATTAACTTGTAAAACAAAGTCAGCTTGGAAGTCCATAGTAACATTTGTTAAACGACCTCCCTCTAACTGACCGCAAAAACCACCAAGAATAGCATGATGGTTTCCCGAATACTTATTTCTTAAAAAGTAGCCAGAGCCACTCCATTCAACATAGCAGTTTTCTGCGCTTCCTTTCATATTACCAACAATTAGGCCTACTCTATGATTAGAGTTGGTTTCGGAATTACTTGCGCTATAATAACAACCTGATACTTCAATTTTGATATTTCTTAAAACGCCTCCAGATACTACAGAATCAAAAAGTCCACCATAAGAAATATCTTTACCGCTATCTGATTCAGATGCGTCAGATGCGATACTAATTGTTCTTCCGCAACCATCTAAAACACCATTTAATGTATAACCATTTCCGTATGTTGAAGATACAGACAAAGTAGTCGAGATGTCATATGTTAGATAACCATATTTGTTAGTATTATCTGCCAAGAAATCTTGCAAATCATCGTCATCGTCAATTGCTACTATAGTGTAATTTGAATAATCTGTTGTATCAGGTTCGTAGTCACTTGCCACTTCACCATCGGCTAAACCTTCACCATCTGAAACCAAACCGGCATTGAAATTTGCGACTGTTAAATTAGAAGCAGCTGAAACTGCATTAATATCAGCGCTGTTAAATTGAATTTGATTTGTAAAACATAAAGAAGCAACTATTACAGCTATTGCTATAATTAACACGCTTAATATAAAGATTTTCTTAGAATTTCTCTTAAGCACTTGCGTTTGCTCCTTTAATTTTTGTACTTATAATATAAATAAAAAGAGCGCTCGCAAGAGATTTTTAATTCTTATAATAATATATATTTATAATATTTTAATGGTCATTTTACAATTCACCTTAAAGATTCCTTAAGAAATATGGCTGTGAAAAATAATTTTTAACCTTTTTGATGCTTCTGCCGGCTATGGATTTTAATAGAAAATGACTATTTTTATGCAAATATATATGGACTAATTAGGGTTTTATATGCTATTTTATGGACAATATTTAAGCGTTTTTTCACACTTTTTAAGGATAAAACCACCCTTTATATATAATATAAGGGCAATAAAAATACTAAACTTTTTCTGAGAATAATGTAAATGAAATCTCTACGTTATCAAAAAGAGCTTCAGGAATTAACTCTTGAGTATAAGCAGATTTAAATCTTACATATACATGCGCATAAGATTTTGCATGTGTAGATGTAGCTAAAATATTATTAATACGCCATGCACTAGTTGTTCCAGATGAAGCGTCATTCCATGTTAGAGACATAGCTTTTACTTGAGATGTTGTATATAAAGTAGACTTGCCATCAGAGTAAACATTTTCGTTATTAACAACTGTAGTTACAAAGTTTTCATATATAACTGTATACTCTATAGCGTCATCTAGATAGTCCGCTAAATTAGAATCAAGTGCAACTCCATTTTTATTATAGGAAACATCGCCTATTGTTATATCTAAAGATATACTTGATGTCATACAATTACATTCAACAACAAAGCCGGCATAACTCTCTTGCGAATCATTAGCACTTACAGAATAATCCAAGCCTGATCCACTAGTTTCTGCTGGAACTAGTCCACCATTAGAAGTCTTTACACTAAGGCCAATCTCTGCGCCAGATTTACTGCCTACAACAAATTCAAAAGACGTTTTACCTTGAGAATAGAAAGTATAAGTAGCACCTATTATTGCAACTACTACAACAATTGAGACAACTATTAAGATTACCATCAATCCTCTTCTCAACTACAAAACATCTCCTTTTACAATTACACCACTTGTTTCAAAGCCGCTACTACTAGCTTTATAATAGAACACTGCATTTGTTCCAATAAAGGCATTGGTAGATATTTGCAAATTACTTTGGTATGATCTTCCAGTAAATACAACTTTACTTAAATTCTCAAGGCCACTAAACGAAGCGCCCATAATTCTTGTTATACCAACAGGTATTTGAATAGACTTTATTAACTTTAGTGCATCATAATCTGTCATATTTAAATCTATTGTGTTAACAGACAGTGTGCTATTACCATAACTAATTGTGCTTGGGATTATAACATCTTCATATTCACCTTGTGTTCCTGTATATCCAATCACCTTAACAGAAGATATAACAACAGCATTTCCAAGAAGCGAAGTGTTCTCATCAACATCATATTCATATAAAACAAACTTTCCGGTAGACTCATTCCATATAAGTCTATAATCCAAGTCTGCATATGTGCTATCATTTGGGGCAAAAACTAAATACTTATACGTAGAATTCGCTCCTGTGTCGATATTAGCAGTATTACTATCTATGCTTGGATTACCACCCCAAAAGGCAAGAGTAAACGAAGTTGCAACTATAACAAGAGCTGCTACTAAGGAAATCGTTAATATCAAAGTTTTAGTTGGTCTTAACGCTTTCATACACTATGCCCCCGCACTTAATTCAAAATCAAAAATTGATCCTTGGAATATAGGGTCACTAAATAAAAATTGCTTATTATATATACCAGTGCTTGTATCCTTTCCAAAGAATCCAATATAAATACCTATATAATTGGCTCTACCTTGAGCAGTAACACCACCGCCAAGTGTTGTTGTTTCTGCATTTTCATCAGACATATATGGCAGTGTAACTCCACCTAATCTTGCACTTACATATCCAGTGCCATTTCTTTCAACACCTGATACCGTACTTTCCCAATAATCTAAATAGAAATATGTACTTGCATATAGACTTCCATTTATAACAAAATGTGTAACTTGAGATTTATCTTGAGTACAAACACAATAAAAATCACTCGCACCAATACCTGATGGGAGTGAATCTATGCTTGTTGAATAATATTGGTCTAAATATTCTGCTTCTATGTGAGAACCAACAATAATTTCATCTATTGTTTTCTGTAAAGAATAATTATATGTTTCTCCTAAAGTTATAACAACTTTATCTAAAGATACTCTAACATTTACCGCGCTTCCGCTGGACATTCTGTACATAAGATTATATGTAAATCCATATGGAGCATCAGAATCAGCAGCAGGATATTGATTCCCTTCTTCATCAAATCCTTTTTGACCCTGATAATAATCTTCTTCGCCCGCTGTATAAACACCATCTGTAAAACCAGATTCTTGTGTTAGCGAAAAACTTGTTGATGATCCTGAATTAAATGTTGTATAAGAAATTGTAGCCTGATTTACGGAAAACCACGCAAATGTAGACACTAAAGCCACCAATGCCACAACTATTAACAATATAGGCGTTATGTGTTTTTCTACATTTGCAGACATTTATCCTATTCCTCTTTCTTTTCGTCTATCTCTTCAGATTTAGTAACAACAGCATCTACAGGCTTATCCTCTACATTTGCTGCGGCTGCACTTTGTGCTGCCATTTTTGCTAAATACTCTTCAATAGCCTTTCTCTTAATCTCTTCTTCAATAGAACTATCTACAGTTTGAGCAGCACTTTGAGCCATAGAAAGTTTAATAGATTCTAATTCTTCTTTAGACTTTTGCTCAATCTTCTTGATTCTTGCTGCCATAATCATTCTAATTAATTCATATACGTTATATACAAGAAGTAATGCTAGTGGTACAACAACTGACCATAAGAAGTGAGTTGAATCTTGGAACCAAGCTATAACGTTACCAACTTTAGAAACCTTAGCAACAACTACACCTTGAATGTTTTCGCTATAGTATTTCTTTGATCTTTGAATATTATCTTCTTCTTGTTGTTCTGGAGTATAGTAACTAACAGTTGCTCTTTCAGCATCACCAAGTGTATAGAAAACATATCCACCAGTAGCTTCATTCTCTTCAATCTTTACGATTCTGTGGGTAATTAATTGACTTGTTCCAGCAACATTACCAACATAAGTAACAACATCTCCAACTTTTAATGTTGAATAATCTTCATTTGTAGACATTGATTTAATAAATAATAAATCTCCAGCTGCAAACGAACCAATAGGATGAGAAGCCTCTGAATAATCGCTCTTTTCAACACTTCCGTTCATAGATTCTGTTAAAACTACTGTCATATTTAATCCAGAACCAAGTTCCTCTGTTGTTGATTTTGATCCAATAATTACCATAATAGACAATGTTATACATGCAATGATAATTAGCACCTCTATTGCCATTACTACAATATTAACTATCTTTTTTGTTCTTGACTCTGGTTGATTTTCCTTCTTAACTTTTCCCATTAGTAATACTCCTTCTTTTAGTATACGACAGGATCAGAATACTCTTCTAAAGCAAACTCTACCTTAACTGAGCATCTGCCTCCCAAGATATTATTATCACATTGTAAATCTGTTCCTTCTAGCCACATTACTATTGTGTATTTTCTATAAGTATTAGCCTTTAATTCTTTGTGCTGTTCTCTCATAGCATAATAACCCAAATCATTACCTTCTTCGTCATACACTTCTCCCATAAATGGAGTAGCAACATTAGTGTTTAGTAACTCATATGAGTCATTTAATTGTTCTAGCGTAATTGGAACTTGATCCTCTACACAATCATTATACGATATATATTCTGCAGTTCCATCAGTTTTTACCATAGAATATATATTTACATTACTTGCTTCGTTTTCATTATTTAAGTCACTCTCTATTACCATTATTCTTAGAGCAGCGGCTAAGTTCTTAGTATCTTTTTGAACCTCAATACCTAATGTATATAAACAATCTCTTGTAACATCAACGTTCTTCAAGAAGAAACTATATGCTATAAAACCATCTGCATGGTGAGCTCCCTCTTTTCCTAAAAGTTGTGAAGAAATGTTAAAATATGGATACGTATAGGCATTCATACTTTCTGGAGCCTTCATATCTAGTCTAGTTGTAGATTCATAAAAGTCCTCATATTCAGATAAAGATAGACCTGTATTCTTTCCATTAGATACAGATACTGTCATCGCATTGTTATCAATAATAGTCATAACACCATAAGCGCCACCTGTAATAACAAGAGCGCCAATCAAAATCATAACAATAACTTTAGTAGCAGTTCTAGTAGAAGACGCTGCCCTTAGGGTTTTGTTTTTAATGATCTCTTCTGTTTCCTTATGTGTTAGAGCCATTATTCTCCTTTGTTTCTTGCTGTTTTATATATTCTTCAACAGCTTTTCTCTTTATTTCTTCTTCCAAGTCTTGTTGAACTTGTCTTTCTATCATCAATACTTGATTCTTTTTTATCTCTTCCATTCTTTCTTTTGCACCTTGTCTAGCAAGAACAATTATTTGCCAAGCAAGAACGCACACAAGAGGAATAACTATCAATATAACAAAGCCATACCAATTAGATAAGAAGTTTGCTAGCTTAGATATAATTGGACTAGAACCAACAACAACACCTTGAATGTTTTCAAGAGGAATTGGAACTGTATCCTGAATTGCAGCTACATTATCTCCTATTGTTCTTACATACCATTGTCCATCTTCATCTTGATATGGTCCTTCCCATATTCTATGAGTTATAGTATGTCCAACAAGAGCATCGTTTTTATTAAACCCCTTAGGAGCAATAAAACTTATTACATCACCAACCGCTACATCATCTTTTGTAACATTCTTTATTCTCTTACAAACAACAACATCACCAACATTGTATGTAGGTTCCATCGAATCTGTAAGAACCGAATATGTTGTATAACCAAATAGCGAAGGCGTTTCTCCAACCATTCTTTGTGCTACTAATGTTAAAAAGCAACCAACTATAAAAAGAATTATGGACCATTCAACTATTTTTAGGGTTATTTCTAACCATCTAGGTAATACTATTTTCTTTTTACACTGTTCCATTCTTGTCACTATTTATTCCTGCATATACTATGCTTTCATCCATATCTTCACCAGCAGCATGCTTTGCAATTTGTGCATCTAATTCTTGAAGACGCTTAGTTTCTCTTTCTTCAACAACCTCTAATGCAGCACGCTCTCTAGCTAGAGCTTCTTCTCTCTTTTTCTTAGCACGCATGATCATTGCTCTTTCTTTTTCAATTTGAGCAATTAATCTTTCTGCTAAGATTTCCTTTGTATCTATCTTATCTAATACTGCAGCAGTAGAAGCAGCAGCATTTTCCATTCTTACTTTTTCAAGAACTCTATCAATAGCCTTGTTAATTCTAGTCATTTCAGCTTTTGTTAGAGCAACTTCATCTGAAGTTCTTTGGAACATATCACGAGTTTCTTCAATAAGGCCTACATCTTCGATGAATTCATCATCTTCATCCTCATCTTCTTCCTCTTCCTCATCCTCTTCTTGTTCCTCTTCTTCCTCGTTGTCTTCTTCTTGCTCTTCCTCTTCTTCGTCTTGTTCTTCCTGCTCCTCTTCTTCAGGCTCTTCCTCTTTATCTTCCTCTTCTTCCTTCTTTTCCTCGTCTTCTACCTTATCTACATCATCAGGAACTATATCGTTATCTAAAGCCTCTTTTGGAGTCTCTTCTTTTTCATCTTCCTTAGGTTCTTCTTCACTTTCAGGAGTTTGTTCTGTTATTTCTTTCTTTGCTTCCTCTTCCTTCTTCTTTTCTTCTTCCTCTTTATCTGTCTTATCCATGTTAGATTCGTTAAAGAAAGCACTATCTTCAGTATTACCTTCAATTAAACCTTGCATTAACATTGTTCCAAGACAAATCATATCTTGAACACCTGTTGTTAATTGTCCATCCATATTAATAGGCTTAACATCGTTTTCTACAGAGAAACCCATCTTTGTATATGACTCAACGAACTGCCATAATACTAAGGCTTTTTTGAAGTCTGGGTTTTTCAAAATAACGTTTGTTCTTGTAATAGGAGGACGTACTGGAGCGGAACTAACCATTTGCTTTGCAAATGGAGAAGACAAGAAATCCATAACGATACGTTGTAATTTAGCAATTCTTTCAACAACTGAAAGATCGTCGTTTTCTAGATTCTTAACTTCATCAATTGGCAAAGCACCAATCAAATCAAGCTTATAGAAAACACGAGTTTTTCCTGTAAAAATTGAAGTATCTACGTTAAGTTCTAGGACGTTATCGTTAATGTATGCCGCTTTAATCGCGTCCATACGACGAGAAATGAAGTTGTTAAGGTTCCTAAGTAGTGTATAGATAAATCTATTCTCGTAAACCTCAAAACTTTCTTCTTTTGTAACATTAAGAATCTTGTTTGGAGTAACCATTCCATCTTCATCAACTGAAGATATAAAGTTTGTATGTTGTGCAAGGTGCTTAACAGATTCTGTTGAAATGGCACGAGCAAGTGATATATCTACGATATCTTCTTCTTGTACAATAAACTTTCTTGGGTTTCTTACAATATTATCTAGCGAAACAATTGAATCCTCAATCATTTCTACCCACTCTAAATCAAAAGATTTAGTACGTTGCTTTTTGCTAAGTTTAATAACAGGTCTAGCAACCTTTAATTTCTTTTGAAAATCAGAATAGAATTGCTCAGATTGGAGCATCTTATTAATGCTATCGACATATTGATTATACTTCTCTCTGTCTTCGTTCATTAATAGCCCTCACAATCTCTAGTATTAGAATAACTTCTTTAATCTTGCTAAATATTCCTTACATTCTGTCATATTTTCTTCGCCGAAATTATCACTTAAATATTGGATATAAGCATCAATTTCGTCACGAATGAAACCTAAGTTCAATGATTCGAACTTACGCAAAATCTTGTTACATAGAACGTAGTCAAGACCATCAATTTCAGTTCCGCCACAAGCAACATATACTGGAACGAATTCTCTAAGCTGCTTAACGATACGGTTACCGAACGCCAATCTGAAGTGAGCGATAACGTAATCATCCATGTCTTCGAATTTCTTTAAGTTTTCATCAGAAACCTTATGTTCTTCTTGTGCTTTAGCAAATAAAGCTTCAAGTGTATGATAGTTAACTGGGAAATTCTCTGTAAGCGGAGCATCAAAAGCAGCAGCTTTTGAGTTAATATTGATAGGCATACCTCTATCGTATACCTTATCTGAAATCGCGAATGTACTATCGTCGTTGTTCGCTGTTCCAACATACCACATGTTTTCTGGTAATCTAAAACGACCTTTTTCAACGTGAACTGGATCTGAAGGCCATCCTGATGGTACTAAGTCAATAACCCATTGTGCACGAGATGGCATTTCTAGAATAGACAACATTTCGGCAAAGTAGTACTCTACACGCGCGATATTCATTTCGTCTAATACTGTAATATATATATCATTATTATATGTAGCTTCATACATCTTCTTTAAAACTTCGGTTTCGTTGAAACGCTTTGTGAATTCGTTGAAGTAACCGAAAATTTCAGTTCTATCACGCCATGATGGTTGAACTGATGCGATTGTTGTCTCATTGTTAAAGAAGTGACCTAAACATTCTGGTAAAGATGTTTTACCTGTACCTGAAATACCTTGTAAGATAATTAATCTTGAAGTAGCCATTGAAGCAATAAACAATCTAATAATCTTTATTTCGTAATAAAGTTTACGCCAAGGACGTTCTGGATTGTTTGCAGCATAATTACGAATTCTATCGCAAAGTTGCTCTAGAGTGAAATTATCATCATATTCATGAGTTGGACCTTGTCCTGAAGCATAAATTTGGTCAACTTCCGTAAGCTTATAGAATCTGCTTTCTTTTTGTTCTACAGCATCTTCTTTCTTTTCACCTTCTACTGCTTCATCGGCAAGGAGACCATCGTTACCCATACCGGTAACTTTCATACCTAAGATTCTATCTTTTTCTTGGTTTAATTTAATGATTTGTCTCTTTAAATTGTGAATTTCATCAACTAAATCTTGATTTACAACTCTTGTTTTTAATTTTCCTGCAATTCGAGTAATACCCCAAACCACAAGCCATAAAATAGCTACTAAAATAATAACAACAACAAGAACAATTAGAATAGCAACAACCCAATTTCCAGCACTCCAATCCGCACTATACTTCATGAAAGTAGAGTAGTATGTTGGGAAATTGAACATATCATAAATTCCTTTGAATATTCCTAAAAATATCTCAGAAATTCCGCCCCAAAGGACGCCTAAAAAAGCCATTATAAATTCTGTCATTGTTATCTCACTATATTTATTTATTCCTAATTATATAATTCCTCTTAATAGGTTCATGCGCCTTTTTTCGAGGATATGGACTAGCCCAAAAATTGGGCTAGTCGATATTAGACGGTTTTAATTTCAATTAGTCTCTAATTAACCTCTAGATCCTGTGTTGAAAGCGTAGTTAACTGTGAATGAAGAACCAGCAGCTTCTGTCTTTGCTTCCCAACCATCAATCCATGTGTAGATTAATACGTTTGTAGATTGACCAACAGCTACGTCAACTGGAAGAATGTAATCATAAATATAGATGTAATCTGTAGCTTGTACGCCGTACTTATTTAAGTTTTCAGCATCTAGTGACCAACCTGATACTGGATTCTTGAATTGAACACCAACACCTTCTACAGTAGCAGCTTGTAAGTAGTTAATGTTAGCAATAACTGTTTCGTTACCGTTAACACCAGCTGTTAATTGGCCAGCCTTCTTTTCATATGTTGTACCACCAGATCTTTCAACAGATTCTGTTAAAGATGTATCTGAGTAACCAACTGTAGAAGCATAACCATAAGCGTTAGATACTACATATTGCTTATATGTTGTTCCATCCATAACTTCGAATACTGCATAGAATCTTACAGCAGCGCAAGCATAGAATGAAGAAACCTTTGTTGTATCTGGACCAGCATTTAAAACTACTGACATCTTTAATGTCTTAGCATCTTGTTGAGCGTTAGATAACTTTAATACATCTGGAACAATAGCGCCAGCTGTTGCGTTATATACGTTCATGCCACCCTTTGTTCTAGCTTCGATAAATGTTGTGTTTGTTGTAATGTTACCAGAAACACCAACAGATTCATCGTTAAATGTTGTAGCGATCTTGCCAACTGGTGACCATAGACCAGCATTTAAACCTGTTGAGTTTAACGTGATTGTATCTGCTGCTTGTCCAACAACGAAACCGTTTGAACCATTAACTTCTGCTTTAGCAATTGTCCAGTCACCAGCAGCTGATGTTGTAATTGTAGCTGATGTAGCAACTGCACTTGTTGAACTTGAGAACCATGCGTATGTTGCTGTAGATAATGCTACTACTACAACTACGATCATAGCGATTGTTGTAATTAATGTGCTTTTTTTCATAATTTTTTGTCTCCTTTTAAAACTAAAAAATCTTTTTGTGTTTTATAGATTCCGAAATATAGAAAAACATTTCTTAACTTTTAGATGCCTTAAAAACAAATAACCGTCTTAAAATTGTTTATTTTTTGAATTCTCCTATATTTCCTATCTTGTTAATTGAGATATGTAAGGTACATCCTTACTTTTTCTTTCGTGGAGTAGAAACATTAAGCTTAATAACATTCGCTCCACGTTTCACTTGTCCATTTTTATTACTTGCTTTAGATAATGTAGCAAATTCTTCCATCGACGTTGTAAGTTGTCCAGCCCCTAGTGTCTTTGCTAGACGATTTGCTTCTTCTATCTTTTGCTTTTGTAATTCACGTTCTTTTTCTTCTTGCTCCTTTCTAATTCTTGCTTCTTCTGCAAGTTTTCTCTTTCTTTCTTCTTCCATTTCCTTTCTACGAGCAAGAACAGATGCTGCAAGTCTTACTTTTAATTCTTCCTTTTGAGAAGTAACATCAATAACTACTGCCTCATCTTCTTTATCTTCTTTTACTTTTCTATCCTTTACCTTAGGTGCATCTAAGTTAGATACAATAAAGCTCTTCTTTTCACTTTGTTCAATTGTTGTTGCATCAACAATAAATGAATCTGGCTTTCTTTTTGGTCTAACTAGAGCAGAACCAGCAAATACATCAATACCATTACTCTTAAAGATATCTAGGTTTGCCTTATTGTTTACATTTCCAACAACGATAGTGATATTGTTTTGAGAAGCAATTCCCTTCATCATAGCAATAAGACCTTTGTTTTGATTTGAATAATATCTATAATCTAACAAGAAATATGTTGTAGGATATTTAAGCAATATATCTACTGGCGCCTTATCTACCCCTTCTATCATGATAGTAGCTCCAATGTTTGATAAGAAGTTTAATCCAGCAATTGCAGCTCTATCTCCAAATTTCTCTAGCTGATAAATATCAAAGCAAAGAATTAAATTTGGTTGCAAAATAGATCCAAGTCTATGTACATTACCTTCAGACAAAAGCTTTGGAGATACTTTGTACACAAACATTTGGTCGTAATATTTTCTATAGTCATTTTCAAAGTTCTTAAGCGCTAGGAAATTAAGTGTTACGATTCTGTTAGAATTCTCAGCTGTAGCTACGTATTGCCAAGGATATAAAGAACCAAGCACGTCATCTTCAAGCACTTGCCACACTTCTAGAAATTGTAATTCATTGTTGTCTTTGTAAAAGGGATTGTAATAGTAAGATAGTGATTTCTTTGGAGTTTTAGAAACTTTCTTATCTTTAGCCATAATGATTCCCCTTTCAATATTTCGCTAATTTAGTTTAGCAATATAATAATAATAAGTCAAATGCGCTTTTATATAAATAAGTCTATTTTAAAGCATATAATAGGAAATTTTTAAGGTTGTTTTAAGGTTAAGGGCCGAAATTATAGGATACTTTTTGCAAAAAACTCATTACATCTTGGGAAATAACACTTTTATGCATTTTGGTCAAATTTAAGTTTTTATTAATTTTGTAAAATCTTTTTTACTGCTATTAAGACAATCGGAAAGTATATTTCTAGATATCTTATACATATTTTATCCATATTAATTACTTAATCTTATATATTCAATATTATCTACAATACTTTATATAACTACTATTACTCTATCTATGATATAATGTACTAGGTTATGAAAAATGAATTCATTTTGGATAGCGAGAGAAAGAAGATCAACATTACCTTAAGCGTTTTAAGGTGGCTAATTTTTCTTGTTCCAGTAGCATATATCTTACAGCCAATAGCTTTTGTTTTTCTTACTGAATACTACGAATCATTTAGATTAAATGTTCTATATTTCTATTCGGCACAGCACTTCTATGCTGCTTGGACGACAGACTTTATGAAATATAGCGCAATCGTGCTTTCATTTCTTATTGTTGTATTTATGGCATTCTTCTTGCCTTATAAAGTTAATACAAAACAACTAAGACTTAATCCAAAGCAGGATTTAAAGAACCTAGTTAGAAAACACTTAGAGCTTCTTCTATTTGGCTTTATACTTCTTTGGGCCGCTATATCTATAGCGTTTGCTTCTAATTCAGAGATTGCGTATAACGGATTCCCATATGATGAGCATGGTTTTAAGTTCTATCTAATGTATATTCCTCTGTTTACTTCAATATTCTTCTTAAACAATAAGCAAAAGAGATTATTATTAGATAGCATTGTCATACTATCCTTGGCATTTGTTATATACGAATTTGTTTTAGATGTTTGTGGAGTAAAAGTTCTAAACGATAGTGGCGAATATGTAAACAAATACCCTGTTTGCTATACATTCAAGTGGTGTGCAATATTTAGAAACAGAAATTTCTATGGCTATTTCTTATCTTTTGCAATAATAACTCCAGCGGCTTTATTCTTTATCTCAAAGAAAAGAGCTTTACAAGTTTATTATCTAATTGCCATGGTATCAAACTTGTTTATATTACTTCTTAATAAATGCGATGGCGCGTTCTTGGGAGTTATTGGTGGATTAATATTTATCCTATGTTCATTTTCAATGGCTAAGAAAAAATTTGAGAAAAAGGCTTTAATACCAATTGCGGTATTTTTGGCATTCTACGCAATATTTGAATTATCTGGATTAACATCATATTCAGAATCATTTATAAAGATTTTTAAAGACTTATTTAAACTATCTAATGCTAATGAGCACACAGACGACGAGATCAACCATCTTGGATCAAACCGTATTAAACTTTGGAAAGACGCTTTCTATGTAATGAAAGTCTCTCCTCTATTTGGTAACGGAATAGATTGTTATCTATCTTATTCTAAGATAATTCCAGGAACATTGCAGATCCCTCATAACGAATACTTGCAAGTTGGACAAAACATGGGCATCCCTGCGATGCTTGCTTATGTTGCAGCTCTAATCTATATATTTGTTAAGTCTATAATCAACAGAAAAAATTTAACACAAATGCAACTTGTTGCATTATCTGCAGGCTTTGCGTATTTCATTTCTGCATTCTTTGGCAACTCATGGGCATACATGGTTCCATATATATTATTCCTTGTTGCAATGTCGCTAGGATATCATGTTAGCGATATAGAATATATGAATGAAGAAGAAAAGAAAGAATATTATATTAAACTTTTAGAAGATTCTACAAAAGATGGCACATTTAGTATTTCAAATACACCTCTAAGTGCTAACTCGGCTTCACAAGTTGTTGAGTCAGATAATGTTAATCCTATAGACAGCACAGGCCCTATAAATGACAACACCCACGCTTAATCAAAATCTTAGATTTTTAGTTTTCTTTAATAGATATCAATATATCCTTGTTATACTTTTGTAAAATTTTAATTGCCCCATTTTCATCTTCGTTTTTGTTTTTGCCTAATTTTTCAACTCGTTTTTAACACATTTTTGAATTAATTAAGCAATATAAAAAATATTTGTCTAAAACACCTAATTTATGGGCTAAAAAATAAACTCTTGACTTTTAAAAATACCCTTTTTATAATTTTATATATATAAAAGAAAAAATATAACTTAGGAGGTTATTATGACAAACAAAAAAATTTGGCTTAGTATTTTAGCTGTAATTCTTGTAGTTTGTATGTCCGTTGGTATGCTTGTTGCTTGCGGCAAGACAGAAAACGAAGACAATACAAAAACTCCAGAAAAGCCAGTTGAAAAGACAACTGCTTTCGCACAACTAATGACTGGCTTATCAAAGACTTTAAACTCTGCAGCAGCAAGTCTTTCTGACTTATCTGCAGGTGCAAAAATCGACATTGAACTAAAGAATGGCGAAGAAACAAAGAACTACACTGTTCAAGCTAACGTATCTTTAGATCTTTTAGAAAAGGGTGATACATATTCTGCTGCAGAAGGCGAAGAATGCAACACAGTTCTAGAAGTTGAAATCTTAGAAGGTACAACAGTTGTTCTTGGTGTTTACTACTATGACGACGTTCAATCTAATAACGATTTAGTATATGAAGGAAATACTATTTATTTATATGAAAACTTAAAGAAAGGTAACACACCTAATAAGTACTATTTCAAAGCTCCATATGTTAAGGACGTTCAAAGAGTTAAGTCCGGAGATACAGAAGAAGCTGCAGTAGATTTTACTGAAGCAAAGAAAGGTGTTGATCTTTCAATGGTAAGTTCTATGGCTGGTCTTATCGAAGGTTTCTTATCAAACGTTAAGCAATCTAAGACTGAAGTATCTTTCGGTTTAGATTTCGATGCTGTTCTTCAATCAGATGAAGTTAAGAAGCTTTTAGGCGAATCATTCGATAAGAATATCGATGTTTACATGAACACATTAGGTTTAGATTATTCATGGTCACAAATTAAGTCTTTATTAGGTAAATTATCTATTAATGCACACGCTACTTTCGATTCTAAGACAAGTGCTTTAACAGGCATTGATTTAACACTAGGTGTTAAAGCTGGAAATATCGAAGTTAACAAGAAAGAAAACAATGGCAAGTTATTAAAAGTTGGCATCTCTGACAACTTATCTGCTAAAATTGCTTTAGATTACACATTAGGTAGCACAATCTTTACATCTAAGTTAGTTAAGGATAATGATGCTAATACTTATGTATATAAGAAAGATATCTTAAACGTTGGTTTATCTGTAGATTTAGATTTAGGCGAAGCTCTATCTATGAGTTTTGAAGGTTTACCTATCGAAATTAACGTACCTGCTGGTCATTACACATTACAATTAGGCGTTATGGCTGATCCATTCAGCATTATTGAATTAATCAATAATGAGACAAACGGAATTTCATTTAAGGGTGTTCGTAACATTATTGACGCTATCACAAAGATTGTTCCTCTATTTGATCAATTAGACATCGAATTATATGAAAGAGGAGAAAATGGAGCAAGAGGTGCAAGCCACTTATCTGCATCTTTAGTAAAGGTATATACAAACGATGCTGATTACGCAGAAGCTATGTCTACTCCTATTGATAACGATGGTTATTTAACAGGATCAAGCACTATTAAGGCTTTCGTTGAAACAGATATCATTACTGGTATTCCAATCCAATCTTCAACAGGTTTAGATATTGCTGGTATCTTAGGTATCGTTACTCCATTAATTGGTGCTGGCGAAGATGCTGAAGTTGACGAAAATACAGCTAAGACTTTAGCTTTACTTGAAGAAATCGGTGGTTACTTACTAGGCGCTTACATTGGTATTAACGATGGCACAGCAGACGAAATTGTTGAAGCTACATTTGATACAGCTAAGACAGCAAAGGAGATGATTCCATTCTCTAACTACACAGAATTCAAGGGCGCAGCATTCAATTCTGATTATACATACTACACAAAGAATGCAGAATTCAAAGATGGCGTTAAGTACTATGTAAAGGCTCAAGATGGAACAAAGTTCACAGGAACAACATTTGACAAAGATACAACATATTATACAAAAGAAACTGATGGCTCATTTAAGACTTCTTTTGATGAAGAACCACAGGCTAATGTAGAGTATTATTATAACCTAGTAGATTCATATAAGTTAAACACAGCAGAATATGATGCAAAGGCAACATATTATGAACAATATGATGAATATACTAAGATTGAAACTGCAAACAAGCAAGATGAGCATTATGTAGGAACTCCAGCTGATGGTGTAGATTATTACACTTACAACGAAGAAACAAAAACATATACAGCTGCTGGTGCGATTACAAAGTTCACTCGTGGTACAGACTATTATACAAAGGAAATCAAGTATGCTGAAATGGGCAACGAAGCTAGATTCTTCAACTTCACAAAGCAAACAAACTTAGAAGGATTTGCAGAAGGAACAACATACTATGTAGGACCTGAATTTGGTATTAAGTTAAATGCTTCATTAAAGTTAAACAAGGACTCAACAGATAAGATCATCGAAGCTACAGTTACAGGCTTAGACGTTATCGGATTACCTGCTACATTAACAGTAAGCATTGGTAACTTAAAGATTACAATGTACGAAGTTAATCCAGACTATGCTGTTGGTACAACATATAAGCATGCTAACACTTACAACCAAACATTTAACTACACAGCTCAAGCTTAATGTTTAGGATTCGTTAAACAAAAAACACTTAGGGTCTCCAAAATGGAGGCCCTATTTTATTGCCCCATTAAAATATTGTTTACTAAATTAATAAATAAGATATAATATATTTATATTAATATTTAAATATTCTTTTAAAGAGGAATCAAAAATGGATTTTAAAACTGTTGAAAAAAAGTGGCAAAAGAGATGGGAAGATGAAAAGCTTTACTCTTTTGACAAATCAAAAATGGACAACAAATATTATGTTCTAGAAATGTTCTCTTATCCATCAGGAGCTAAGCTACACGCAGGTCACTGGTATAACTATGGACCAAGCGATTCATTCGCTAGATTTATGAGGATGCAAGGAAAAGAAGTATTCCAACCAATGGGCTTTGACGCTTTTGGCCTTCCTGCTGAAAACTATGCCATTAAAACTGGTATTCACCCACAAGATAGTACCCTAAAGAACATTGAAACAATGGAAGGACAACTTCGTGCAATGGGAGCATCTTTTGATTGGGATTATGAGATTAAAACTTGCATGCCAGATTACTATAAATGGACACAATGGATCTTCCTTCAACTATATAAGGCAGGTCTTGCATATAGAAAGAAAGCACCAGTGAACTGGTGTCCATCTTGTAAAACAGTTCTTGCTAATGAACAAGTTGTTGATGGCAAGTGCGAAAGATGCGGGACTCAAGTAGTTCAAAAAGATTTAACACAATGGTTCTTAAAAATCACTAAATATGCCGAAGAATTATTACAAGGATTAGACACTCTTGATTGGCCAGAAAAGACAAAAGCAATGCAAAGACATTGGATTGGCAAATCCACAGGTGGAGAAATTGAATTTACCTGTGAGAGCGGAGATAAATTTAAAGTATTCACTACTCGTGCTGATACTGCATATGGAATTACTTATGTAATTCTTGCTCCAGAACACCCACTTGTAGACAAGTTAACTACTCCTGATCATAAGGAAGAAGTTGCTAAATATAAAGAGGAAGTATCTAAAATTAAGGAAATTGAAAGATTATCTACATCTAGAGAAAAGACAGGTGCTTTTACTGGTAGTTATTGTATTAACCCATTAAACGGCAATAAGGTTCAAATTTGGATAGGCGATTATGTTCTAGCATCATATGGCACTGGCGCTGTAATGGGCGTTCCTGCTCATGATGAGAGAGACTATGCATTTGCTCAAAAGCACAATATTCCAATTATTAGAGTTATTAAGAGCGCTAATGGCGAAAATGACGAATTACCATTCTGTGAACATGGCGTATGCGTAAACAGTGGTGAATTCGATGGAATGTCTACAGATGAAGCAAAAATTGCTATTGTAAAGAAGCTTGAAAAAGAAGGAAAAGGAGAATTAAAGACAAATTACAGATTAAGAGACTGGTTAATTTCTCGTCAAAGATATTGGGGATGCCCTATTCCTATCGTATATTGCGATAAGTGTGGCGAAGTTCCAGTTAACGAAAGTGACTTGCCTGTTAAATTACCATATAATGTTGACTTTACCCCAGATGGAAAGAGCCCACTTCTAAAGAGCGAAGAGTTTATGAACACAACCTGCCCTATCTGTGGCGGTCCAGCTCGTAGAGATCCAGATACTATGGATACATTTATTTGTTCAAGTTGGTATTTCTTAAGATATCCGGATGCCAAAAATGACAAAATGGCATTCGACCCATCAATCATCAATAAGATGTTACCAGTAGATAAATATATCGGTGGTGCAGAACATGCTTGTATGCACTTACTATATGCTAGATTCTTTACAAAAGCTTTAAGAGATTTAGGTTACTTGAATTTCGATGAACCATTTAAGAGTCTAGTTCACCAAGGAACAATTTTAGGCCCAGATGGCTTTAAGATGAGCAAGAGTAGAGGAAATGTTGTATCCCCTGATGATTGTATCCAAAAATACGGCTCTGATGCGTTCAGAATGTACTTAATGTTCGGCTTCTCTTACATAGAGGGCGGCCCATGGAATGAAAGTGGTATTGATTCATGTGTTAAGTTCTTAGAAAGAGTAGAACGTATTGTTGCTAAGTATAAGGACTTTGATTTTTCTAATACTACTTTTGGTAGCGCCGAAAAGGAATTAAACTACACAAGAAACTACACAATTCAAAGAGTAACTGCTGATATGAAAATATTCTCATTTAATACAGCTATTGCTAGAATTATGGAATACGTTAATGCTCTTGTTAAATATCTTGATGGAAATGTTAATGGCAATTTCGCTAAGGATTGTATCAAGGACTTAGTATTATTGCTAGCTCCTATTATCCCTCATAGAGCAGAAGAATTCCATGAAATGATGGGATTTGAAGGCTCTGTATTTAATGAAAAATACCCTACAGTTGATACATCTGCATTAGTAAAAGATGAATATGAATTGGCTGTACAAATTAACAGCAAGATTAGAGCAAAGATTGTAGTACCATCTAATGCTTCACAAGAAGAGATTCAAAATATCGCACTAGCAGATAATTCTGTAAAGGCAGCACTTGGTGCTCAAAATATTGTAAAAGTAATTGTTATTCCAAAGAGATTGGTTAACATTGTAGCTAAATAGAGGTGAAATATGATAGATATTAGATTTCTAAGACAAAACCCGGAATTAGTTAAGGAGAATATAAAGAAAAAATTCCAAGATCAAAAGCTTCCACTTGTTGATGAAGTTATAGACTTAGATGCTCAATTCCGTGAAGCAAAGAATAGAGGCGACTATTTACGTTCTCAAAGAAATACTATTAGTAGGCAAATTGGAGCTCTTATGGCTAAAGGCCAAAAGGAAGAAGCTGAAAAGGCTAAACAACAAGTAAACGAAATGGCTCAAGAATTACTAGATCTTGAGAAGAAGGAAGAAGAATTAGAATCTGAAATAAAAAAGAGAATGATGGTCATCCCTAATATTATTGATCCATCAGTACCTATAGGAAAAGACGACTCTGAAAACGTTGAAGTTCAAAAATTCGGCGAACCAGTAGTTCCATCTTTTGAAATCCCATACCACGTAGATATCATGGAAAGCTTCAATGGTATCGATCTAGATAGCGCAAGAAGAACATCTGGTAATGGTTTCTATTACTTAAAGGGCGATATCGCTAGACTTCATAGCGCAATTCTATCTTATGCTAGAGATTTCATGATAGATAGAGGCTTTACATACTATATTCCTCCATTTATGATTCACTCAAGCGTTGTTAACGGCGTTATGAGCTTTACAGAAATGGAAAATATGATGTACAAGATTGAAGGAGAAGATTTATATCTTATCGGAACATCTGAACACTCTATGATTGGTAAGTTTATGGATACTCTAATCCCAGAAGAAGAGATTCCTCAATGCTTAACAAGTTACTCTCCTTGCTTTAGAAAGGAAGTAGGCGCTCATGGTATTGAAGAAAGAGGTGTATATAGAATTCACCAATTCGAAAAGCAAGAAATGATCGTTGTATGCAAACCGGAAGATAGCATGAATTGGTATAACAAGTTATGGCAAAATTCAGTTGATTTCTTCAGATCATTAGATATTCCAGTTAGAACTCTTGAATGCTGCTCAGGCGACTTAGCAGACTTAAAGGTTAAGAGCTGCGACGTAGAAGCTTGGTCTCCAAGACAACAAAAATACTTTGAAGTCGGTAGTTGCTCTAACTTAGGCGATGCACAAGCAAGAAGATTAGGAATTCGTATTAAGAGCAAAGAAAAAGGAAACTATTTAGCTCATACATTAAATAACACTGTAGTTGCTCCACCAAGAATGCTTATTGCTTTCCTTGAAAACAACCTAAACGAAGATGGTTCAGTAAACATTCCAAAGCCTCTACAAATGTATATGGGTGGCAAAACAAAAATTACAAAATAATTGATATGTACTTAATTTATACGGTTCACTAATTATAATTGAGTGAACCGTATTTTGTTTGATATAATAAAAACATGAGCGAATCTCCAGCAAAAATTAAAAAAGAAAGAGTATGGGAACTAGACTTTATAAGAGGCTTTTGTGTGCTTCTTATGGTTTTCGATCACTTCATGTATGACATTGCTGGAATCTATGGAAAAGCATGGTATGAACACGCTGTCGAAACAGGTGCTAGTAATGCGCAATTTCTATATGACTTTTGGCAATCAGCACGTAACTATTTCTTTTATAGCGGACTAAGAGATGTTGTTGAACCTCTAGTTGTTATAATTTTTTGTATTGTATGTGGTATTTCCTGCTCATTCTCTAAGAATAATTTGAAAAGAGGAATTGAAGTTCTAATTTGCGCAATTCTAATATTTGCTGTAACTTCTTTCCTTGGCGAAGATATGACTATAAGGTTTGGTGTATTCCAAATGTTTTCTGTAGCCATTTTATCTTGGTGCATTATCTATTATTCATGCAAAAAGGATATGAAGAAAACCGCAATTATAGCTGGAATAATAGGATTAATAATGGTAATTATTAACTATATTCTCTTGTCTATTTATAACGATAACAACCAAGCCTTTGCTACAGACTCAAATTGGTATTTTATAGGGCAATTTATGGTAGGCGGAAGCAAATCCTTACCAACAGCTGATTATCAGCCTATATTCCCTTATGTTGGCTTTATGTTTATTGGATCAGCACTAGGACCATTCTTATATAAGAATAAGAAGTCCCTAATTCCATGGCTTGGAAAATATGATTGGCATGCACCTATTAGTTTATGGGGTAAAATTGCTCTTTGGGTATATATCTCCCATCAAGTAGCAATCGCCGTATTGTTATCTATAATAAGCTATCTATTCTTATGTCCTGGTAGTTTTGTAATAATATAAAAACAAAGGGTGCTATCTAGCACCCTTACTCATTAATCCTCATCGTTATCTTCTCTTAATTTTTTTCTTCTAGCTTCCATTTCATCTTCTTCATCATCTTCTTCGAAATCTTTTAAATCAATCTTTGTAGAAGATTTGAAATCCTTTTCAAAATCATCCTCATCGTTAGAAGAATCATATTCTTCCTCTTCCTCTTCTTCTTCCTTATCTTCTTCTTCTAATTCCTTGATTTCTTCAGCAAACATCTTTGCGTCTTCTGGATTCTCTTCATCATCATCCATAGATTCATCTCCAATGCTTTCCTCTTCTTCGCTAAGAACATCATCAAGAGATACTCTGCCCTCATCATAGTCATCATCTAATTGAATAATTGGGCCTTCATCGTCATCATCGTTAGGAGCAACAATTTCGCCTCTTTTAATCTTTTCTAAACACTCTGCGCAGTATGACTCGCCTGGCTCAATGTAATTAGTTTTACAAATTGGACATAAATCCTCATCTTCTTCCTCAAACATATCCGCAGAGCTTGTCATTTGCATCTTGCAAACATCACAAACTTCTTGATCTTCCCTGATATAATTTAATTCACATCTTGGACAAAGTCTATATTTTGGCATTTTCCCCTTTTTCTCCTTTCCACCACTTTTATATATAAAGCAATGCTCTATTCTTGTATGTATTATAATAAGAGATTTATATTTTGTAAATACCCATTTTTCATTTTATTAATATATTTATATAATAAGAATTTTTTAGAGATAAAAAAGAATAAAAAAAAGATGTTCTTGTTTCAGAACACCTTTGGCGGAAGGTTAGGGATTCGAACCCCAGATAGCTATTCACTATAACGGTTTTCAAGACCGCCGCCTTCAACCACTCAGCCAACCTTCCAATTGCATTATCGATTATAACAATTGTTTTTATTCCTTGTCAAATACTATTTTGTAATACTGACAAGTATTTATTCTAAAATTCCGCCTATATAACAAAAATGCTACCGATTTTCACCGATAGCACTTTATTTTACTCAAATAGATATACTAATATCTAATAGCTAATGATCTACCTGTCATTTCTTGTGGCTTCTCAAGTCCCATGATATCTAACATTGTTGGAGCGATATCACATAACTTACCACCATCAGCTAAAGCTTTAACATCATCAGCACCAACTAGAACTAGTGGAACTGGATTTGTTGTATGAGCTGTAAATGGCTTGCCTTCTTTTGTCCTCATGCAATCTGCATTACCATGGTCTGCTGTAATTAATACTTGTCCGCCAACAGATAAGATAGCATCTACTACCTTCTTAACGCATTCACTTGTAACCTTTACTGCTTTTTGTGCTGCAGGGATAACACCTGTATGTCCAACCATATCGCAGTTAGCGAAGTTAAGAATCATTACATCATATTTACCACTCTTAATTGTTTCTACTGCTGTATCGCATACTTTTGGAGCGCTCATTTCTGGCATTAAATCAAAAGTAGCAATCTTTGGAGAATCAATTAGGATTCTATCTTCGCCTGGATTTGGTGCTTCAACACCACCATTGAAGAAGAATGTAACGTGAGCATATTTTTGAGTCTCAGCTATTCTGAATTGCTTTAAACCCTTATCTGAAAGATATTGGCCTAAAGTGTTGTTGTATGATTCCTTTCTATAAGCCACATCAAGAGCATCGTTGAAAGTTACATCGTATTCAGTAAATGATACGAAGTGTGGCTTTAACCAACCTTTCTTTCTTTCAAATCCCTTGAAATCTTCATAAATGAATGATCTTGTGATTTGTCTAGCTCTATCTGGTCTAAAATTGAAGAATATGATTCCATCTCCTTCATTAACTGTAGCAACAGGCTTTCCGTTCTCTGTTAAAACTGTAGGAACAACGAATTCGTCAGTAACACCCTTGTTGTAAGAGTTTTGCATAGCTTCAACTGGATCTGACTCTTCTACACCTACACCATCACATAATGCTGTATAAGACTTTTCTACTCTATCCCAGATATTGTCTCTATCCATAGCATAGAATCTACCAGAGATAGTAGCAACCTTACCAAAGTTGATTTCCTTCATGTAGTTAACAAGAGCTTGTACATATCCCTTACCGCTTGAAGGAGGAGTATCTCTACCATCCATAAAGCAATGAACAAAGATATTATCTAAGCCCATTTCTTTTGCCATTTTGATAACAGCATATAGGTGTGTATAGTGAGAATGAACACCACCATCAGACAATAAACCCATTACATGTAATTGTTTCTTATTATCTTTGCAGTATTGCATTACTTTAACTAAAGCGTCATTCTTAAAGAAATCTCCGTCTTCAATAGCCTTTGTAATTCTTGTTAATTCTTGGTAAATAATTCTTCCTGCACCAATATTTAAGTGGCCAACTTCTGAGTTACCCATTTGACCCTCAGGAAGACCAACAGCAAGACCTGATGCTTGGATGTGTGTTGTAGGATTTGATGACATTAAGTCAAAAACTTCCTTTGATGTATCAGCACTAATAGCGTTTTCTGGGCAGAAATCGTTAATGCCGTATCCATCCATTATTATTAAACCTGTGAATTTCATATTTATCCTCTGTTAATAATTAGTGCTTAACAACGATAGAGAAATCAACAGCCTTTAGAGAAGCACCACCGATTAAACCACCATCGATTTGCTTTTGTTCCATTAATTCATGAGCGTTCTTAGCGTTCATAGAACCACCGTATTGAATTCTTAACTTGTTAGCTACTTTTCTATCATACAACTTAGCAACTGTGTTTCTGATAATCTTGATTGTTTCGTTTGCGTCTTCAGCTGTAGCTGTCTTACCTGTTCCGATAGCCCAAATTGGTTCGTAAGCGATAACAACATTATCTAATTCTTCAGCTGTAACATCCTTTAAAGCAGCAACTGTTTGCTTCTTTAAGAATGTCTTATATCTGTTCTTTTCTCTTAACTCTAAAGATTCACCAACACAAATAATTGGCTTTAATCCCTTAGCGATAGCTGTCTTAACTCTCATGTTAACTGTTTCGTCTGTTTCGCCGAAATATTGTCTTCTTTCGCTGTGTCCGATAATAACATATTCAACACCAAGTTCAACTAGCATATCTGCACTGATTTCGCCTGTGAAAGCTCCTTTTTCAGCCCAGTGAACGTTTTCAGCACCTAGGTGAATGTTTGTACCCTTAATTAATTCTGCAGCTGTAGCAATGTTTGTGTATGGAACGCAAACTACAACTTCAGTCTTCTTTTCATCCTTAACTAGTGGAATTAATTCTGTTAACAATGCCTTTGTTTGAGCGATTGTGTTGTTCATCTTCCAGTTTCCTGCGATAATTGGTCTTTTCATTTTATATACCTCTTTTAATTTTTTTTCGTTTTAATTAAAACGAGATGGGATGAACCATCTCGTTATTTTTATGATTTACTATTAGTCTTTATCGTTTAAGCAAGCGATACCTGGTAATACTTTACCTTCGAATAATTCTAGAGAAGCGCCACCACCTGTTGAGATGTGTGTCATCTTATCTGCGAATCCTAGTTGTGCTACAGCAGCAGCAGAATCACCACCACCAATAATTGTTGTGGCACCTTCAGCTTCAGCAAGAGCCTTAGCAACAGCTATTGTACCCTTTGCAAGAGTTGGGTTTTCGAATACGCCCATTGGTCCATTCCAGATAACTGTCTTAGCTGTCTTAATAACATCAGCGAAAGCAGCTGCACTCTTAGGTCCAATATCTAATCCCATTTGATCTGCAGGGATCTTATCAATATCTACATATGAAACTTCCATAGCAGCATCGATTGGATTTGGGAATTCCTTAGCAATAGCTGTATCTACTGGTAAGTAGATCTTCTTTCCTAAAGACTCAGCCTTAGCTAACATTTCCTTACAGTAATCTAACTTTTCATCATCAACTAATGAAGTACCTACTGAATTTCCTTGAGCCTTAACGAATGTGTATGCCATACCACCACCGATGATTAATGAATCACACTTATTTAATAAGTTATCGATAACCTTTAACTTATCAGCAACCTTAGCTCCTCCAAGAACTGCTACGAATGGTCTAACTGGATGATCTAATGAATCAGCCATAACTGTTAATTCCTTTTCAATTAAGAATCCGCAAACAGCTGTCTTAACTAAACCAAATTCAACGATAGCAGCTGTTGTAGCATGTGATCTATGAGCTGTACCAAAAGCATCATTTACATATACATCACAGAATTCAGCAAGTTTCTTGCAGAATTCTTCATCTCTACCTTCTTCACCAGCATCGAATCTTGTGTTTTCAAGAAGAACTACATGGCCATCCTTTAGAGCAGCAACCTTAGCCTTAGCGTCCTCACCAACAATATCCTTGGCGAAAGCAACCTTATCTTCTCCTAAGATTTCTTGTAATCTCTTAGCAACTGGAGCTAAAGTGAACTTCTTTGGATCCTTTGCCAAAGCATCTTCGATAGCTTTCTTCTTTGCAGCTGCTTGTTCTTCAGCTGGAAGAGCTTCGATAGCCTTCTTTTCCTTCTTTGTTAAACCAAAGCCAGGTGTAAAGATGTTATGAGGCTTACCCATATGTGAGCAAAGAATAACCTTTGCGCCATTGTCCATTAAGTACTTGATTGTTGGAAGAGCACCATTAATACGGTTTTCGTCTGTAATAACGCCGTCTTTCATTGGAACGTTGAAGTCAACACGAACTAAACATCTCTTGCCTTTAACGTCTACGTCTCTAATAGTTTTCTTGTTCATAGAAATAATCTCCTTTTTGATTATTGAATTGTTTATTTATATCAAGAATAATTCTAACACATCGCGCATACGCATTACAAGAAAAATAATAGGGCGCACGCGCATAAAACATATAAAAATGGGCTCTAGTTGAACTAGAACCCATCATTTTTAACATTTTTTATATATTACTCATTATCTGTTTTGTGATTAGAAATATATGTTTTTAAATCATCTGATGTCATATATTTAGGAACCATATTCTCTAACTTGTCACCTTTGTCTTTATTGATAACAAAGTCATCATCATCGCCATATGTGTATGCCTTATATCCGCTTACGATATATCCATTAGCATATGTAATAGCTCCATTTTCTTCATTCTTTACAAACTCTTCTACGTTTACCATGTATAAATAGTTGCTATCATCTGAACTAATGAAGTAGATCTTGTTTCCTATATTTGTTGGCTTACCATATGGGGTTGCATATTTAGCTTCTGAAATCTTATCTGTATATGGCTTGCTTACTATTGTGCCATCAGCATTTAATAAGTTAACTCTATATAGTAAAGAACCCATTCCGAAGTATACGTATTCGTTTGTTGTATATAAAATTGTAATTTGAGCATTGAATGTTACTTCTCTAGATGTGTTATCTAAGGCATCTTCTGCTATTGGGTAATAAACCTTTACTGTGCTTGAAGATGTATCTACAAGACCTAATGTATTAGATGTTGTAGCATCAGATAAAACATATACTGAAGATAGTGCACTATTAGCAAATTTTACTTCCTTTGTCTTATCGAAATCGAAAGAGCCTGAGAAGTGATATGTATATGTTCCTGTCTTAGCAGCTGAGTTAGCGCATTTCTTTGTATAAACTAATGTATCTGACTTTGCATCATAAGAAACTACCGTGATTGTGAATAGGTTATCTAAATCTGTGTAATATTCTTCGCTTGATGAATAAGCCTTTTCGCTAATGATTACTTTCTTTGAACCATCCTTTGTAACAACTCCTAAATTATTAGCTGATACTAAAGAATTAGAAGAAGCCTTTGTATAGAAAATGCATTGATCTGTGTTAGAAGCAACAACTGCTGAATAATCATCAACTATCTTGTCTGCATCCTTATTTACCTTATCTGCATTATATCCCTTGAAATAAATATCTGATTCGTATGTATAGATAAGACCCTTTGATGTATATACGAATGTAGAAGAAACATCTTCAACAAGAGCAATTGATTGAGTCTTTGTTCCGTCTGTCTTTGTTCTCATGAATTCAACAGCACTTATTAAAGAACCCTTGTTGTCTGTCTTTAAACTTCTTGTTACATAGTAAATCCAATCGCCGTATACATATATACCAGCTCCTGAATAACTAGATAAGAATAGCTTTGGAACAACTACTCCTAAAACTTTTAGAGAACCGTCATCATTAACTGAAGCCTTCATAATGCTTCCCTTAACGCTTACGCTGCCCCATTCGTTATCGTCTTTTGTTAAACTTGAATTCTCATAATTTCCGTTAACAAAATAAACATATTTACCTTGTTGTACGAATAAAGATCCATTGTTTACTGCTTCTTGTGAAGAATATTCAGTAGTGCCAACGGCATCCCATTTATAGTGGTTACAAGCTGTCATTGTTGCAATCATAGCAACAAGAATAACTGCTATAACAATACCTCTTAACGCTTTTTTCATATATTAAGCTCCTATTCTCGCTAATATTAATAATATAAATAAATTATAATATAAGAAAAAACACAATGCAACATATTTATAAATGAGCAAATATGTGTTTTTCCTAACACCTAATCTCTAATTCCTCTTTTTGCCCAATCAATCGGTTTTTCACCCTTTGAAATTAAGAAATCATTAGCCTTTGAAAAATGTTTACATTCCAAAAAACCATGATAAAAAGACAGCGGAGATGGGTGCACTGAGGTCAACACTAAATGATTCTTGTTTGTTACCAATTTCGCCTTTTGTTTAGCATTGTTTCCCCATAACATAAAAACCATAGGTTTTTCTCTATCGTTTAACATCTTAATTACTTCGTCAGTAAAACGCTCCCAACCCCTCTTTGAATGAGAAAGTGGAGTCGCTTCTCTTACCGTCAGAGTTGTGTTCAACAATAGTACACCTTGCTTTGCCCAGCCTGATAAATCCCCATTCTCTGTTGGCGGTATTCCTAAATCGTATTCAAGAGCTTTATAGATATTCTTTAGTGAAGGTGGACATTCAATCCCTTCTTCAACGCTAAAACATAAGCCATTTGCTTGATGTGCTCCATGGTAAGGGTCTTGTCCAATAATAACAACTTTTACATCCTCATATGGCGTATTTGCAAATGCAGCTAATATCTTATCTTTTGGTGGATATACAATGTGATTCTTATATTCTTCTAACAAAAATTTTCTAATATCGTCAAAATATGGTTTTGAAAACTCTTGATCTAAATATTTATCCCAACTATTTCCTAAATGTGAAGACATAATTTCTCCTTAATTCCTTTAAAAGAATACCATAAAACCATGTGCCCATCAATCCCATTGACATTGTTAATTCTTTAGAATTATCATAGATGTATGATTGATTGCCATACACATACATATTATTCACATGATAGCAAGCAAGACCCAAAAGAAACTATACCTTACGCAATAGAAAAAGGCATAGATTATTTGGCATTCACTGATCACTGTGATAAGGATTGTTTATTTAACGAAGAGTATGTAAAAACAATCAGGCAAATTGATTTAGATTCCTGCTTTTTAGAACTAAACAATCTTAAGGACCAGTATAAAACCAAATTGGAAATTGCTGTAGGCCTTGAATGTGGATTCATGAATCAAGCAACTCCAATGTATGAGGAGATACTTAAAAAGTATCCAACAGACATAATTATTAATTCTGTTCACTTAGTAGATTTTATAGATTGTTACTTCAAAGAATTTTTTGCTAAGAAAACAAAGGAAGAAGCTTATACAAAATACTTAAAAGCTATTTATAATAGCTTGTTCGTTCCATATCACTATGATGTTATTGCTCATATTGGATATGTTGTTAGAAAGGCTCCTTATGACAATAAATCCCTAGAATATAAGGATTATAGCGATATTATTGATTCTATTTTAAAAACAATTATAGAAAGAGGAAAGGCACTAGAAATCAACTCCCATGCCGAAGGTACTGGCTCTTTAACATTACCAAATCCTGAGATAATAAAAAGATATAAAGAACTTGGCGGCGAGCTAATTACTTTTGGGTCAGATGCTCATAAAAAAGAGAAGTTATTGTATGAATATGACAATATCTCAGAGTTATTAAAATCATTAAATTTCAAATACTTGTTCAAATATTTAGAACATAAACCAATAGCGGTAAAAATCTAGAAAAACAACTAAGGGAAGTTCGATTTTGAACTTCCCTTAATATATTATTTGCTTTCTATTAGCATCTAAAGTTATCTCTATACTTCCTCAACTGTTGGATTTGGCTGAACAACTAAGAACGTTTCACCGCCAACTAACGAAATCATCTTAATAGCATTTGCTGTGAATTCATTAGCATATACCTTAAACTTTTTGTTTAATGATGCAGATTCTTTTACAGACAAATAGTTTGCATTTGGAGCACCTATTCCCTTTTCTCTTACTGCATTAATATCTACAGTTGAACCTGGTTCAAAGTTGGCAACGATGTCGTCGATTGTAAGCTCTGTCTTTATGAATCTTTCGTGGTATTCTTCATCTTCTACTGGTTCTAATAATTGTCCTGCAAATTCGTCTGTATAAGGAATAACATCCTCAAGCTTAACGCTCTTCTTAACAAGATAATCATATCCCTTTGTTTCGGCCACCGTAAAGCCATCCAAAGTTAATTGAGCAGCAAAGTCTACTGGTTCATATTTCTTCTTGCTTATAACTAATGATTCCATTATTAAATCAATTAACTCAATAACCTTTCTTGCAGCAACCTTAGAACGAACGTTAATCATTGTTGGCAAATCTACTAAGCTCTTTCTGTAACCTGCATCTACTTGGTGGAAATATCTCTTATCAATAGTTTCTGGATCAACTGCTAAATAAACCTTTAGTGTTTTACCATTAATAACCATACGAGCAATGTTGATACGACCTTGATTGAAGTTTTCTCTATGACGCGATACTCTATCATGTACACCATAAGAAAGAAGGGCATTCTTGATGTCTGAATAGAATCTCTTAATATCATCATCTGCTACACGAAGTCTCATATCGAAACTCATCTTTGGTTTAATTCTTACAATATCATTAGCAGTGTCAACCCAGTTATCATCCTCTGTGCCTTCTTCGGCTGGAGCAATATCCTCATCTGTTGTTTCAATTTCAGGAGCTTCTTCTATTGGAAGTTCTTCCTCCTCTGCAGGTGCTAACTCGATTTCTTCTTGTTGTGGTTCAATCTCTTGAACTACAGCATCTTCTTGAGATTCATCTAGTGAAACTTGAATTGCATTAGCATTTGGAACCGCATCCATAGATAAACCACCAAGCACATCAGCGATATACTTAATGTTCTTATCCATATTCTCAAGTCTTTGACTCACTAAATTGTTAAATTTAGCCTGCTCTTCGAATCTTTCTGCTAGTAATTGCGTCTGCTCTTTTTGTGCGTCAATTAGTTGTTGAATTAAACTCATATCTAAATCCTCTTCCTCATCGTCGTTATCTTGTGCTAGAGTAAGCACTATGTCTTCTGCTTTTTCGGAAACTATATTATCCCCTTCTGTTTCCTTAGGCTCATTATTATCTTCTTGTTCCTCTTTTGTCTCTTCTTCTTGCTCTACTTCTTCCTTAAGCTCCTCTTCGTTTTCTTCTTGTAATTCCTCTATTGGTATTTCTGGATTCTCTTCTTCCTTTGGAATTTCCGCTTTTGCGACTTCAATATCTATAGTTTTTGTTGTATGCGTACATAAAATAAGAGCTATAGTATAAACTGTATTAATAATTAGAAATCCTGTAAAAACAATAAGAATTAAAGCTGTATAATCATTTGCATTTCCTCTAAGGTACTTAATACCAAACACAATAATACATGTAATTGAAGTAACCAACATTCCAAATACATAATTATCTATTGTATTAACTCTCTTGTTTATCAATCTTTCAACGATAGAAATCGCAACCGTTATAAGAAGAATGGTTGACATTACAACAAATATTCGTTGTTCTTCATCTGAAGCAATTAAAGTGCTCTTCATGTCGAAATTCAAATCTAACCAATACAATCCTAAACCAGCACCTATTGCGACTATACCCAAAATCAATAAGGAGACTGTTCTATTTACTTCCTTATAATATGTCTTTATTGTTGCGTCTCTTTTTTCGCGTCTATATGTCTTGTATAACTGAACTCCATTCCTATCAAACAAGAATCCGTGAACACAAAGCAGCAATAAACTACCTACTGCAGCATTAATAAATATGATTATATAAGTTGGTAATCTTTCTTCTTGAATAAGTGGATCTAAAAAATAAATACCTATTCCTGTTGCGGTAGTAATAAAAATACTAAAGGCTAATGCGTCTGTAATAAACAATCTTTTTCTTAAAGAATTAATTAGCATAGCCAAGACTGCGATGCCGGCAATTGTACAACCGCCCGCCACGATAACTACATACCAAATATCTTGATTAGTTAATTCTTGGATTTTTTCTAGAATTTTGAAGTGTGTTAAAAAATATACAGCAAATAGTGCAAGTAATCCGCTTGTTATAGTTGCAAATATTCCATATCTATTAGAATATGCCCTAACGAAGTTGATATTGTTTTGCTTATTCTTCATTTGCCGCTCCTTTAATCCTGTATTTAATATTATATTTTAAAACTATATATATGTAAACACTAAAAGCGCCATTTTTTACCATTTTTATATAGATGTAATGGTTTTTTGGCTTTTTGGAGCATATAAAAAGGGGCTGCCTGTTTAATATGGCAACCCCTTATATGATCTTGAAAAATTATTAAGCCTTATATTGTAACTTCTTGAATAAAGCTTCGAATTCTTCTACAGTGAATAGCTTTGGACATGGATATAAAGGATTAGCTTCATGTTCTGCTCTTTGAGACATTAAATGAATATCTTCATCCTTGATTGCCCACTTATCGCTCTTTCCTGGAACACCAATTTGTGTAGGAATGTTCATTCTTTCATTCATATCCTTAATAGCTTGAATGAAGTTCTTTGCCTTTTCTTCATCATCCTTACCATTGATTCCAGCAACATCTGCAAGTTGAGCTAACTTCTTCCAAGCTGTTGAACCATATTCGTCTAACATCATTGGTAGGATAATAGCATTTGCAAGACCATGTGGTACACCATACATACCACCAAGAGTATGTGCCATAGCATGAACGTTACCAACATATGCTCTTGTGAAAGCAATACCTGCATAGAATGCAGCTTTTTGCATAGCATCTCTTGCTTGTAAATTATGTGGATTCTTATATGCTTCTTCTAAGTTCTCGAAAATTAACTTTGTAGCTTCTTTAGCCATCTTCTTTGTTTCTGCTGTATTTGCTGAACCAATATATGCTTCTACGGCGTGTGTTAAAGCATCAACACCCGTTGTAGATGTCATATGAGGTGGTAAATTCTCTGTTTGTTTTGGATCAAGAATAGCAAATCTTGGAATTAAATTTGGATCGTTAATTGGATACTTTTCATGAGTTCTTGGATCTGAAATAACCGCAGCAACTGTAGCTTCAGAACCTGTACCTGCTGTTGTTGGGATAGCAAATAAAGGTGGTAATTTATGCATAACCTTCATTAATCCCTTCATCTTTGAGATTGGAGTATTAGGTCTTGCGGCTCTAGCACCGATACCCTTTGCGCAATCCATTGGAGAACCACCACCGAAAGCAACAATACCTTCGCAAGCGTTTTCTTTATACATCTTATAGCCTTCTTCTACACAATCTGTTGTTGGATTTGGAACTGCTTTATAGTACCAAACACATTCAACCTTTGATTCTTTAAAAGCGTTAACTAATTTATCACAGAATCCTTGATTCTTGAAGAATTCATCTGATACTAATAACACTTTCTTTAGGCCCATCTTTTCAATATAAGCTGGTAAACCTTCTACACCATTATCAAATTGTAATAGTTCTGGCTTTCTCCAAGGTAAAAACCAAAGAGCAACCCACATAACCTTTTGATAAACTCTACATCCAAATTTCTTTAATGCGTTCATCTTTTTGTACTCCTATCTTTTTATATTTTTTTACATCTTGATTATTATATAATCATTTGTTATTTCATGTCAATTTTTTGTAAATTACACAAATTCAGGCTTAGATTCTATGCAAATCTCTTTTTTGGTAATCGGCTGAATAAACGATAAATATGAAGAATGAAGTGCCTGTCTTTTTAGAACAAATCCATTATCTAATACCATTTCTTTTCTTGCATTCTTGTTATATAAACCATCTCCAAGAAGTGGATGATTAATATATGCCATATGAACTCTTATTTGATGCGTTCTTCCTGTTTTTAGTGTTAGTTCAACTAAAGAATAACTAGAAAAAGTTTTTAATACCTTATAGTAGGTTATGGCTTCTTTTCCTGTGTCTTTTACACATCTTTCCATAATACTCCCCTCTTTCCTATCTATCTTTGCGTCAATCACACCCTCTCCTTCAAAAACGCCATCGCATAGAGCAAGGTATTTTCTATTTATATGCTCTTTAGATAAATAAGAATGAGCAAGCTGATTCTTTGCAACTATCATAAGACCAGAGGTATCTCTGTCCAGTCTATTAACCGGTCTATATACAAATTCACCCCATTTTGCCGCAAGAACATTTTCTAAACTCTTTCCGAAATGCTCTCTTGTACTAATAACTGCTAAGTTTGCCGGTTTATCTATAACAGCCAAATCATCATCTTCATATAGTATATTTATATCTATATCTTTATATGGAATAATCTCTCTTTTATTATCATCTTCTAAATAGATACTAAATAAAGTATCCTTTTTAATATTGTCTACAATTCTACATGCCTTATTATTCACTTCAATAAGCCCCATTCTCTTTCTCAATCTAGAGCAAATTGAGCTTGAATAACCAAGCTCTCTTAGGTTGATTTCAATAGATCCATTTTTAACTGCAACAATATCCACTTTTCGCATAAATAAATTATACATCAAACCATATTTATTCACATCAAATATGGACAATTTATTTAATTAGACATTTTCATTGTTTTAGCCCGTTTTTTGTAAAAAACATGCAAATTTATCCACAAAAAGCCGAGTTATCCACAAAGTTATCCACAAAAACATTTGTTTGTGTGGAAAACTCGTATTGTAAAGTGTGACAAAATTATATCTCGGTATTGTGCGTATTTTAAAAGATTTTACCCTTAAACTGTCTATATATTTTTCAGTCATTTTTATCCTTTCAAAAAGTGTGACAAATTTAAAATTTATGGACATTTTTTACTAGAAACAATGTATAAAACTCACAGCCATGAATATTTATGTTTTTCACTTTATTTTTTGTGCATAAAAATGGGAGCGATTTTTATATGCTCGCTCCCATACGTGTCACACATTTTATTCTAATTAGTGTGTTAAGAATAACATTGCAACAAACAGGATTGTTATAACCCATGTACTAATGTTTATCTTCTTAAAAGCACCTGTGCAGATAGATATAATTACATAGGCAATTAAGCCAAATGCAATACCATAAGAGATGTTGTATGTAAATGGCATTATAACTATCGCAAAGAATGCAGGAATTGCAACAACTGGGTCTTTCCAGTTAATATCTACAACGTTTGACATCATTGCATATCCTACATAAATTAGAGCAGGAGCATATGCACAAGATGGAATAAGTTGAGCAAGAGGAGAGAAGAACATAGCAATAAAGAATAACGCCGCAGTAACTATAGATGAAAAACCTGTTCTGCCACCGGCAGCAACACCTGCAGATGATTCAACGAACGTTGTTACTGTTGATGTTCCGCATACAGCGCCAACGCATGTTGCTACAGCATCTGATATCATAGCTTTATTAGCATTCGGAATATCCTCTTTACCATCTTCTTTAACAATAGTAAGTCCACCCGCTTTACAAGCACCATATAGCGTTCCTAAAGTATCAAACATATCTACCATACAGAAAGCAAGAGCTGTTGTTGCGAAAGCAACAATAAGTTGAGCAGCATTATGCTTTTCAAGATATGAATCAAAATTAAAACCTTGAGCGAATACTTGCCCAATAGATTGTGTACCAAAATCTTTAAATGGTTGAACAAAGCTATAGTCAAATCTTTCTGAGAATCCATCATAGAACCCGCTTACTGTAAATCCTAATAGATAATACGCGAGCGTAGTGCCTAGCATTGTCCACAAAATAGCACCTTTTATGTTCTTTTTTGTTAAAACAGCAATAACAAATACTGCAATGATAGTTAAACATAAAGGCATTATTGACCCCCATGATGCATCACCTATTAAATTGAAGGATTGTAAACCAACTAATGTTCCGCCGTTATCTACAACAAGACCTGAATCTTGGAAACCTATAAATGCAATAAACAAACCAATACCTACAGGGATTGCCTTTTTAACACAATCTGGTATTCCCTCAAATATGATCTTTCTAAGACCTGTTGCTGTTAAAACAACAAACAAAACACCATCAAATAGAACAAAAACTAATGCATTTGCGTATGTAAAACCAAGTCCAAATACAACTGTATATGTGAAAAACGCATTTAATCCCATTCCGCTTGCTTGAGCTAAAGGAAGGTTCGCTAAAAGACCAATTAAAATAGTTCCGGCAACTGCAGATATTGCAGTAGCAATATAGATTGCACCATAAGAAACTCCATCAATAGCTGAAAGCATACCTGCATTTACAACCAAAATATAGGCCATCGCCATAAAGGTTGTACATCCAGCAATAATTTCTGCTCTTATTGTTGTTCCTCTTTCTTCAAATTTAAAGAAATTCTTAATTTTATCCATATTCTCCCCCTAATAAATATCACATCTTAATATTAGTATGAATATTAACTAAAAGCAATAAAGCAACAAGTAGGCACCATATATCCATATTTTATTTATAAAATTTTTGTAATATTTTTATAAAGAATAATTCTATATATACACCTCAAAACGCCCTATTTTGCTATATTTTTCCCGAATATACATCATTGTGTATAAATATTTAAATAATTTAATTATTACTAAAAGATATAGACATCATCTTTTATATAATTTAAAATCAAAAATATATTATGTTTTTAGGGTTTTAATTAGTATGGACGGAAAGGCAGAACAAATTATCAAAAGAAGAAAGAAAGAGTATATCAGAGATACTATTATTGTCATCGCTGTTATCGCCATCGTTGTAGCAAGTGTTATTCTAGCAGTAAAACTTTTACAAGAAGAACCGGCATCTATTGTTTTATACAATGAAAACGGGGAAAAGATTGGTTCTTATTCAGAAGAAGGAGACGTTGTAATTCCTGCAAAGAAGGGCTATTCTACAGCTTGGGTTACAGAAACAGGAAAAACATACGATTCCATTGAAGCTGCGCTTGCTAATGGCGAAGCATCATTAAAGCAAGTTTTATCCCCTATTGAATATACAATTACCTTATATTTAACTGGCGGCACTCTTGACGAAAGCTTTGGATACGAATATCACGAGGCTAAACAAGGACAAGATAAACTTGGCAATTATTATACTAGAACATATACAGTAAATGATGACACTATCGAGCTTCCAACTATTTCCTCAACAAATAAAACCATTATTTCTAAAAAGGGAAGTACTTTTAAATATTGGTCAAATGTTAACTATATTGAAAAAAAATTCTCAGTAGACAATTTAAAATCAACAGAATCTAAGGAAATTAAGGCCGGCAGCACAGGAAACGAAGTGTTCTATGCTGTTTGGGAAGATATTTTATGCCAAGTAGACATAATAGGCCCTGGTGGACATCCATTATTCACAGAAACGGTAAAAGAATCTTCTATACTTTCAGAAGAAGAACTTATGGAAAAAGTTATAGATAACGGCCCAGACGGATATGACTTTATTGGATTCTATACAGACGATTCATATAACACAAGTTTCAATTTCTCAAAAGAAATAAACCTAACACGTGTCTCTATTTTTACAAAGTGGAGTGCCAAATCATTCACTTTAATATTTGTTGATGAGCACGATAATATTTTATTAACAACATCTTACAAGACAGGAGAAACTATCGAATTCTACGACTATACAAACAATCTAGCACCAGGATACCAATTAGCTTGTTGGACGCTAAATAATAAAGATTTCACATCTACTGTTATGCCAGCAAAGAGCATTGCCCTAAAGGCACGCACTAGTAAAATACCTTACACTTTAACCTGGTATGTAGATAGTACAAGAAGTGCGACTCAAATATATTATTACGGAGATACTCCTTCTGTTCCTCCAACTTTAAATCTAGACAAAGTAGAAGATGAGGGATATACATATTCGTTTGATGGTTGGTCTCCAGCGCTTACTTCTGTTACAGAAAGCAAAACTTACACTGCTCAATATAGACAAGTTGCGAAGAAATTCACATATTCTATTGAAGTAAATGACGAAGAAGTTGTTAGCCCAACAATAGTTGATTACGATACTGTTATTTCATACCCTAGCAATCCAGCTTCTTACGAGAAAGACGGATACGAATACATCTTTGATAAATGGGTAATTAAAGATACAAATATTACTCCAACAAAAGTAACAAAAGATATGGTTATTGTTGCTGTATTTGAACAACACCTTTGCTCTTATAGTGTAAGTTGGAAAGATAAAGATGGTAACACCATTAAAGTTAGAGATGCAAATAACAATCTAGTTGATTATCTAACGATAGAATATGGAACAATAATCGATTTAGATCTTGCTCTAAATGACAATATTATGTCATACACTAAAGATGACAATGGACATAATAGACAATTCACATTTAAGGGTTGGTCTATAGGCGGTGTATTCCAAAATAATCCACATAGTTATAGAGTCGTTGGAGAGACTGTTATTAATATAAAGTATGAGGATGATAGTGACAAATTCACATACATATTACTATATGAGAATGGTGATGAAATTACACGAGATACTCATTATGTTGGAGAACCAGACGAGTTACTTTCAATTCTAAATGGAATTAATCGTTCTAAAGCTGCAGATAATACATATACTTACTCATTCCTTGGATGGGGCTGTTATAAGAGTGGAGTTCTTACTCTAATTACTGCTTCAGATTTAGATCTTGGAAAAGATGAGGAAATAGAATTAACAGAAATGTATTCTAGCAACTATATCCCATACTCTATTACTTGGAATTTAGATAACGGAGAAGAAGCTGTAGTAGCACAATACCATTATGGCGATACACTACATCCTAATACCGATTTAGCTAACGCAAACAAGGAAACAGTTAAAGCCTCTACTGTATCAACTGTATATACATTCAGTCATTGGAATTACACAAGCGATATTGTTACAAGATCTACTACATATACTGCTATCTACACAGAAGAAATTAGAAAATACAATTATAAGTTCTATAATGGCAGCGAATTAGTATTAGATAGTACTATTAACTACAATGACACTATTATTGCTCCTGTTGATTTAGAAGATATTGATAATGTTGATTATTATTACGAATTTGATGGATGGTATGAGAATGTAGATCAACCTGAAACTAAATTCACTGTTGGCGATAAACTATTAGGCGATGTTGTTTATTATGCAAAGTTTAATAGAACAATAAAGACTTATACTTATATCTTCTATAGCGAAGATGGCTCTGCTATTCTAAAACAAGAAACTCAAGACTATGGAACAACTATTGTTAAGCCTGCAAGCCCAAGCAAGGCTTCTACAGCACAATACACTTACACATTTGCGGGTTGGGAAACAAGCAATTCTGTTCCTCTTGTAGATAATCAAGAATTAGTTGGCGATATAGAATTCTATGCCGTATTTGACGAAACAATAAGACAATACACTTATACATTCCATAGCGAAGGAAATGTTGTTGAAACACAAATGGTTGACTATGGCACTGAGGTTGTTATTAGCAACATCGAAATACCAACAAAAGCTACTGTTCCTAATAAGTATACTTATACATTTGAATCTTGGAATTCTAAAGAAGATTTAAAAGGAAATACAGTAGATGGAACGATTACTATTGTTGGCAATATTGATTTCTATGCTAAATATACAGAAACTCCTATAGAACATACATATACATTTGAAACAGGAGTTGGAAGCCCAATAATTATTACTAAAGGATATGGCGAGTCTATAACAGCACCTCAAGCGCCAGAAAAAGCTCATTACTCATTCGTAAGCTGGGGAGAAACTGTTCCTTCTAAGATGGAAGAAACTGATAGAACATTCACAGCTCAATGGAGCGCTATTAACTACCATATTACTTACAACTTGCCTACTGGAGCTTCTAATACAACAAATATTGATACATACTCTGTTGAAACTTCTCAAGAAGACCTAATACTTAAGGTTGCAGGAGATTCACAAAAAGTTGGATATACATTAAGTGGATGGAAATATCAAGGTGAACTTATTGAATCAATTCTAGAAACAGGAGTATACGACAACATCACAATCGATGCATACTTTGTCGCAAATACATATATTGTTACATACAATGTAGTAAAAGATGCAAATGTAGTAACTATAGCAAACAATACAAAGGAAGTAACATATGATCAAGCGTATGGAACATTAGAAACACCTACAACACATGGATACACATTTGATGGATGGTATTCAGATCCTAACTATACTGAAGCTTCAAAGGTTACAAGTGCTACAATTGTTAAGATTACAGACGCTCAAACATTATATGCTAAGTGGAAATTAACTCCATATTATGTACATGGATACATCGGAAACGAAAAAGTTGCAGAATTTACATTTGACGTTGAACATTCTGTTGAACTTACTCCTTACACAAACAATGATGAGTATGTATTTGATAACTGGTATGCAGAAAATGTAAACGATCCTAGTGTTTCATCATTTACGGTATTAACATCTTATAGCGATACATATGGAGAACTTGTTACTAACGTTTATGCAATAGTTAAACCTGTCGATATGACAATAGAAGGAAATGCCGTAACTGCTTATACAGGTAACGCTTCTCATGTTGTAATTCCAAGAGTATGGGCAGGAACACCGATTACAACAATTAATGCAAATGTATTTGTAAATAACAACAATATAGAAAGAGTAGACACTACATTTATTACAACAATCCAAGACGGCGCATTTGAGTTCTGTATGAACTTAACAAATATCGATTTATCTAACGCTGTAACAATCGGAAACAGAGCCTTCATGGGTTGCGAAGATCTTGCTAGTGTAGACTTATCTAGTACAGAATCTATTGGAATAAGAGCTTTTGCATTCTCAGGTGTTACGGAAGTTTATTTATCTGATAATCTTCAAACTCTTGGCGATTATGTATTCTACGGATGTAGTATTAATAGAATCCACTATAGTGGAACAAAACAATCTTTCGATTCATTGATTAACAATTCAATAGGTAATACAAATCTAAATTGGAATTTAGTTGTGCAATAAAAAACAGGGTCCGTTTATTATAACGGGCCCTATTTGACAAATCATTTTAACTAATTATTTCTTATTCTGATTTCTTTGTAATCTTTTTTACAACTTCTGAAGCATTTGAACTATCAAATGCTCTTAAAATCTCTACCGGTAAAGCAAAGATAATTGTATTAGATTGATCTGAAGAAACATCATTAATTGTTGATAATGTTCTTAAATGTAATGCTCCAGGAGCTGCTGATAATCTTTCTGCAGCTTCTGCTAAGTTCTTAGAAGCTTCAACTTCACCTGATGCCTTTGTAATAACAGCCATCTTCTCTCTTTCTGCCTCGGCAACCTTTGCTATTACTCTTTGCATTTCTTGAGGAAGAGACACGTCCTTTAATTCAACGTTTTGAATCTTTACTCCCCACTCATCTGTGGCCTTGTCTACAATATCGCAAATACTTGATGAAATTCTTTCTCTTTCTGTTAATAATTCATCTAAAGTAACTGTACCAACAATATTTCTCATTGTTGTTTGTGCAAGTTGAGATACTGCATAGTTATAATTCTCTACAGATAAAACAGCTTTCTTTGCATCAAACACGTTGTAATAAATAACCGCATTAATCTTGATTGTTACGTTATCTTTTGTAATAGCGTCTTGCTCTGGAACGTCAATAACTTTAACTCTTATATCTACTTTTCTATAAGACTCAAAGATAGGCCATACAATATGCCATCCCGGCTCCATAATGCATTTATATTTACCTCTTGCAAACTTCAATCCTCTTTCATATTCACCAATTTGTCTAATAGATGTTAAGATAATCATTAATACTACTAAAACAATAGGGACGATTATAATATACATAAAACCAACCTCCTTAGTTTTTACCCTTATAAATAATCTTACATTTTTTTTATCCTTTCTACAAGACCTGCGCGTCTACCTCTGCTTGTTTACTACGCGCCCCATTATATAAAAAGATATAAAACATATAATATCTGTCACTATTATTGTTGCACCAACAGGTGTTCCTAAAAGGATAGAAGACAACATTCCTATAACAGCACATATAACAGCAATTATCCCCGAAGATATCGTTACCGCTTTAAAGCTTTTGAAAACTCTCATGGAAGAAAGCGTTGGGAAGATTACAAGTGCAGAAACCAACAAAGATCCAACTAGATTCATTGCTACAACTATTACGATAGCAATTATGGTAGCAACTATAATATTATATATTGCCGTTTTTGTTCCAGTGGCAGAAGCAAAGTTCTCATCAAAAGTAACTGCAAATATTTTATTATAAAAAAGCACAAAGCAAGCAATAACAACTACTGATAACCCAACTGTTAACCAAACATCTGTCTTAGAAAGAGTTAAAATAGAAGTTGAACCAAACAATGTTGAACAAACATCTCCAGAAACATTAGATGAGACATTAAACACATTTAATAATAGATATCCTATTGCCATCGAACTTACAGAAATAATAGCTATTAAAGCATCGCCGTTAATCTTTGAGTTTTGACTTGTTTTTAGTAAAATTATCGCACTAATAATCGTGACGGGAAGAACTAATAACAAATTATTTGTTAACCCTAGTACTGAAGCTACCGCCATCGCTCCAAATGCGGTATGAGATAAACCATCTCCAATAAAAGAAAATCTCTTCAAAACAAGAGTTACACCAAGCAACGATGCACATAAAGAAACTAATACCCCTACGATAAACGCATATATCACGAAAGAAAACGAAAAATACATACCAAGTGTTTCAAACAAATCAGTCATTTCTTCCCTCCTTTTTGATATAGTCAAAATAACGTTTACCAATATTACTATTTATAAAATCCTCTTTTTCTCCATAGTAGGAGTTTTCTTTTATATATAGAATATGTTTTGCGTATTTTATGGCAGGCCCAACATCGTGAGAAACCATAACAATAGTTATGCCCTCGCTATTTAGCTTTGCTATTATTCTGTACATATCTTCTCTTGCGGCTGGGTCAAGACACGAGACGGGCTCATCTAGCAACAATACTTTTTGCGTAGCGCATAAAGCCCTTGCAAGCAAGACTTTTTGTTGCTGTCCGCCAGATAATTCTCTATAACACTTTTTACTCAATGCTTCTATTTCTAGTTTTCCTAAAATTTCCTTAGTAATTGCTTTCTCTTTTTTGTTGTAAAAAGGTCTTAATCCGCATTTGTTTTGAAAACCACTAATAACAACTTCTTTCACAGTAGCTGGAAAGTCTTTTTGCACTATGGTTTGCTGTGGCAAGTAGCCTACGTCTGTTCTTTTCACCCCATCAGAAAAAATTATCTTCCCTGAAATTGGAGAGATTAACCCTAGTAAAGTTTTAACTAGAGTGGATTTTCCAACCCCGTTCTCTCCTATGATACATACATAATCTCCCTTCTCTACAATAAACGATAGCTTTTCTCTTATTGTCTTTTTATCGTAACCTATTGAAAGTTCCTCACATATTATTTGAGCCATTATTATTCACCTTACTTTAAAGCTTCCTTTAAAACAGCTAAATTTGCCTTCATCATAGATAAATATGTTTTGTTACTCTTTAGTGTTGTATTTTGCATGCTATCTAGAGTAAGCACTCTTTGATCTTTTGTTGCTGTATTCTCTTTGATTGTATTCGCAATTGTTCCATTAGAAGTTTCTATTTGCAAGATAACTTTTAATCCCAACTCCTCGACTTTTGAAGATAAGAATGCAATAGTTTCAAAACTTGCTTCCGTTTCTGCAGAACAACCAATAAATGCTGCATAGTATTTCAAGTTGTAATCCTCTGCTAAATATCTAAATGGAAATCTATCTCCGAACAACAAAGTATCTACAGATTTTGCATCAACAGCGTTTTGATATTCAACATCAAGCGATTGTAGTTTTGATATATATGTATTGGCATTTTCCAAATACATTTCCTCATTTTTCTTATCTATTTCACACATCTTATCTGCTATTTCTTTTACAAACCTAGAGGCATTCTTTAAAGATAGCCAAACATGCTCATCATATTCTATTTCTTCCTCTTCGCCTTCTTCATCCTCTTCGTCTTCTCCTTGCATTCCATCAACTAGTTCCTCTTCTTTTGCGCTATCTCCTAGAACCTCTATTAGATTTATTACAACCATTTTATCGTTAATTTTATTTGCTAAAGCGTCCTCCACCCATTCGTCTGACTCTCCGCCAACATAAATAAAAACATCGGCACTTGCTATCTTTGTAATATCTTCTATAGTTGGCTGATAACTATGTAAATCTGTCCCGTTGTTCATAAGAAGAACTAAATCAACATTACTATTATTCTCACCTATTACTTGTTGCGCCCAGTCATATTCTGGGAATATTGTGCAAACTACACTAATTTTTCCATCATCCTTTTTTGTACATCCTGATAAACTCATCCATAAACCAATGCTTACAATAATGCAAGCAAAAACTAAAACAAATACTTTTTTTATTGTCTTTGAAAACATAAAATATAATCTCCTTTTTTATAATCTCGTTGCTTTCCCCTTTATCTTAAAAGGTGATTAATTAAGCAACTTGATATTCAAGGAAACTAGACTTTCTTTCTTAATATATTCTGTCTGTGAAAATGTTTCTTTATAATAATTTATAAAAAATACAATCGCAATAATAGTTATTATAAGAATGCTTGAGCTAATCTCTTTTATAAACCTATTACACTTAATAATAAGTTCACATGTTGGGCAATTCTCGCCTTCACACTCATGATGCATCTCAAACGTTACAAATAGAATAGCAAGCAGAATAACCAATAGCAGAATTGCTGCCATGGTAGGTGCGATATATTCCTTTTTTAACCTTAACCTATTTCTCATTTTTCTTACACTTCTTGCATATTCCATAAATCATGGTATTCTCTTGGTCAATATCGAATTTTGCATTTCGCTTGACGCTTTGTGTTATATACATACTATCTACATAATCCAAATGCGAAGTACTACCGCATTTCGTGCAATATAAATGTAAATGTCCCGTACACCTAGAAGAATCTATATATTGATATAGAGCCTTTCTTTCTCCAGATTTTAGTACTTTTCTTAGTCGGCCTTCTTTCTCAAGCGCAGCTAAATTTCTATACACGGAACTTACCCCTATATTCACCCCTTCTAACGCTTTTACTATTTCTTCCGCCGAATATGTTTTGTCTCTATTCTCTATTAGAAACTTCATCAACTCTTCTCTTTGCTTTGTGCTATATTGCATACAATCCACCAATTTGAGAATTTTTCTCAATTTTGACACAGTATTAAAAAAAAGTCAAGAAAACATACACTATAATCGGTTGACTCTCTTCTTTTGTTTTGATAAAGTATAAGAGCAGGATGGTTCAGATTTATTCTGACAAATTACCGAATTTTATTCGGCGGTTATTCTAAATAACTGGCTGGAGCTCACTTTATGTGTTGATCTCTTGGTGCTTCCTGCTTATTTTTTTGCAAAAAATTCCAAGGAAGTATTGGCCCAAACTTTATTTTATAGTCAATTCTTTTTCTCTTCTCTATATACATTGGTTTATTATCTTTTGGATTTGGATTCGGGAATACCTTCTCGTATCCCTTTTTTGTTAATTTATTTGAGTGAGAAGCCTTTCTATATAGAAAGCTGTCGCCTTCTTTTTTCTTTTTTGCGCTTTCTACTATCAACGCCGGATGGTTATTCTTTTTATAAATTCTGAAATGTGGAAATATTGACATTTTTCCTCTCCTGGTTTTTATCATGTAAAACCATTATTGTTTTTCCAAAAGGGTAAGTCAATATATACTATGATTTTGATTTTATAATGGGATAATATTGGGACATCTGCATTCTTCTTTCAACACACTCTCCCCACTTAACAAACAATTAAATTACAAAGATTATATTAAAACATAAAAAGGACCACCGTTTATTAGTGATCCTATTTGTTTTTAATTACTATGTCCTAAGACGAAAACTACAATTAGTCAGCTACGTATGGTAGTAAAGCCATTTCTCTAGCTCTCTTAATAGCTGTAGTTAACATTCTTTGGTGCTTAGCGCATACGCCATTCTTTCTACTTGGAACGATCTTGCCGTTTTCTGTAATAAACTTACGTAATTTAGCAATATCCTTGTAATCGATTTCTGTAGCCTTATCTAAGCAGAATGTGCAAACCTTTCTACGAGGAGCCTTCTTAGCATTGGCATTATATGGACGCTTTCCATTAGTTGCTGGAGCTGCTGCTGGAGCACTAACTACATTTTCCTTTTCTTCCATTTTCTTAATCTCCTTTTAATTAAAATGGTAAATCGCTATCAGCTGAAGCATCTTCAACTAAACCTTGTGATGCAGGAGCAGATTGAGTTTTACCTGTATTCTCTGTGGCTTGGCTATCACCACGAGGACTCAAGAATTCAACATCATCAGCGATAATATCTACTGCTTGACGGTTTGATCCATCTTGAGCTTGGTATTTTCTTATTTGAATTGAACCAGAAACAGCTACTTTTCTTCCCTTTGCTAAATTCTTAGCGCAGATATCAGCAAGTTGTCTCCAACAAACGATATTGAAAAAGTCTGTACTGTCTTGTCCTTCCTTTGCAAATCTTCTAGATACTGCTAAAGAGAATCTTGCAACAGTTACGCCACTTTGTGTTGTTGATGATTCAATGTCTGTTGAAATGTTGCCAATTAAAAATACCTTATTCATACTTTTCTCCTTATTTTCTGATAATCATGCATCTTACAGCTTCATCTGTGATACGGATTTGTCTATCGATCATAGCTGGAACTTGAGCAGGTGCTGTGAACTCAACTAGTACATAGTATCCTTCATTCTTGAAGTTAATAGTATAGGCAAGCTTACGTGTGCCCCACTTATCTAAAGTGTCAACTGTTCCTTCGTTTGAAGTGATGATTGTACTAATCTTATCAATAATAGATTGCTTTGTTTCTTCTGAAGCATCGTTGTCTAAAATGAATAATAGTTCGTACTTGTTCATTGTTTAAAACCTCCTTTTGGACTGTGTCCCCCAAATCTAGTTGGGAGCAAGGATTTTGAAAAAATATATTCAAAATGTATTACTAATATATCATTATAATTTTTTATTTGTAAAGCGATTTTATTCCTTTATATAATAAAACGCCCTACATTTTGCTCTCTAATAGCTCTCTTGAGAACTTTAATCTTCTTAAAGTTTCCTCTTTTCCTAATAGAACAGCAAGTTCTGTAGCACCACCTGGAGTAGATGCAGCTGCAGAGATAGCAAGTCTTAATGGTAAGAAGATTTGACCTGTTTTAATTCCCATATCTGTTGCTGTTTGCATTAACATTTCCTTTAGAGAATCGTTATCCCATTTCTCAAAAGAAGGCAATACTTCTTCGCATTTTCTCAATACAGATAGGGCAATTTCCTTTGTTATCTTCATCTTCTTATGCTCAAACATCTCCACATCGAATTCGCCGAATTCTTCTAAGAAATTAACCTTTTCTGGAATGTCGCTAAAGATTTCTGTTCTTGGAATTAATAGCTCAGCTAGCTTCTTATAATCATACTTTCCAGCGATTTTGCTTTGCTCAAAGTATGGAGTTGCGTACTTAACGAAATCGTCAACGCTTAATTCCTTAATATATTCTCCATTTAACCAACGCATTTTTGCTTCATCAAAAATACTTGGTGAATGAGAAATACCATCAACATCAAATTGTTCTAGCATTTCTTGCATTGTCATCTTTTCTTGGTTTGACTTTGGAGCCCATCCTAGAAGTGCAATATAGTTAACTATAGCTTCAGGCAAATATCCCTTAGCAATAAAGTCTTCGAAATTTGCATCTCCATATCTCTTAGATAACTTTCTTTGAGCATCCTTCATGATAGGAGATAAGTGCATATAATGAGGTCTTTCCCAACCAAAAGCATCATACATTAAATTATACTTTGGAGTAGATGATAGATATTCAACACCTCTAATTACATAATTGATTTTCATTAAGTGATCATCTACAACGTTTGCGAAATTATATGTTGGCATTCCGTCTGACTTAATCAAAATTTCGTCTTCCATATCCTTGTTTGGAACTGAAATATGGCCAAATACCATATCATCATATTCGCTAACACCCTCTGTTGGAATGTTTTGTCTAATTACATATGGTTCGCCGGCAGCAATTCTTTGTTGAACTTCTTCTTTAGATAAAGATAAACAATGTTTATCGTATCTTGTAATACCATTTTCATCCTTAAGAGTTGCTAATCTTTCCTTTGTACAGAAGCAGTAATATGCGCCGCCCTTTTCAACAAGTTCTTGAGCATATTTTAAATATAAAGATTTTCTTTCACTTTGGATATAAGGACCATAGCCACCATCCTTATCTGGACCTTCATCGTGATTAATTCCGGCCTTCTTTAGTGTGCTATAAATAACATCAACAGCTCCTTCTACATATCTTTCTTGGTCAGTATCTTCAATTCTTAATACGAATGTACCATTATGTTTCTTAGCCCATAAATAAGCATATAAACATGTTCTTAAATTACCAATATGCATAAATCCTGTTGGACTTGGAGCAAATCTTGTTCTTACCTTTTCCATCTTAAAATCCTCTTTTTGTGGTTTAATCCTTATAAGCATAACATAAAATATTATAAAAGTGTATAATATTAAACGATGTGAGGTGCATATGAATTCATATTTTCAAGATTTAGTTAATAGCACATTAGAACTTGTTGCTTATGATTCTGTTCAAGCAACACCTTGCAAGGAGTCTCCTTTTGGAATGGGCGTAGCCCAAAGTCTTGAAAAAATATTAGATATTGCTAAATCTTTTGGTTTTAAAACGCATAACGAAAGTGGCTATTATGGTACTGCTATTTTAGGAGAAGGCGAAGAATTCGGAATTCTTGGTCACGTTGATGTTGTTCCTTACAACAAAGCTGAATGGCATTATAAACCTCTTGGAGAAGTTAGAAATGGCATTCTTTATGGAAGAGGGGTTCTTGATGATAAAGGCCCTATTCTTGCATGCTTGTTTGCAGTAAAAGAACTGTTAGATAAGGGTTATAAGCCTACTAAAAAGATAAAATTCATTTTCGGCGGCAACGAAGAAACTGGTTGGAAATGTATAGATAGATATAACGAACTTGAAACAATGCCATATACCGGAATATCTCCAGACGCAGATTTCCCTGTTATTAATTGTGAAAAAGGTATTGTTCACATTATTGCTCATTTACCTATTCCAAGCGGCCTTTTATTTGCAAAAGGTGGCGAGAGACCAAACATGGTTATCGCTTCTTGTGAAGCAGAATATGATGGGGTATTAGATAAACCATTAGATATTAATGTTTCAACAAAAATCGAGAATGGTCATACTTTTATAAAAGCTCTAGGAATTGCAGCTCATGGCTCTACTCCAGAAAAAGGAGATAATGCATTTTTACATCTTCTTAAGTATCTAGCAGAAACAGCAAAAGGAGAATATGTTGAGTTATACAATATCTTGAAAGATATTGATGGTGCCGGTTTTGGGTTAAAAATTAGTGACGAAAAGAGCGGAAATCTTACATGCAATATAGGTGTTGTAAATCTAATTAATCAGAGATTGCATTTAACAATAGATTTTAGGCATCCTATTTGTGTTTCTCCAGAGGAAATAGTAGAAAAGGTGTCAAATACGCTATATTGTAAATGTGAAATCTTGCATAAACAAGAACCTCTTTATGTAGACAAAAATGATCCTCTTGTTCAAAAATTGCTTAGTGCCTATAAAAAAGTAACTAACGAAAAAGCGGAGCCTATTACAATTGGCGGCGGAACATACGCAAGAGCATTAAAGCATGGTGTAGGATTTGGTCCAGTTTTCCCTAACGAGGAATCAACAGCACATGAAGCAGATGAACATATCTCTCTTGAGAGTTTTGAAAAAGCATACAATGTTTACGTTGAAGCAATAAAACAATTATGTTTTGAATAGAGTAAGGGTCCTGTTCATTTTTACAGGACCCTTTGTTTAACTAGTTGTCTTTCTTTTCTTCGTCAGCCTTTATTTCTTTTTTCTCATCAATAACATTTTCTGTTACAGGAGCAATTGGCTCTACTTTCTTTTCTTCAACAATATCAATTCCTGGATTAATTGTTTGTGGTTTTTCTTTATCCTTTTTGAATTGTTCCTTAAAGTTTTCTCTTTCTTCAATTCCTTTTATAACTTCTGCAGGAGTCTTGCCTTCAAATAATGCATCCACATCCTCTGTATAGATTGTTTCCTTTTCAAACAATACCTTTACCATGTTATCCATGATCTTCCTATTCTTTACAAGAATTTCTTTAGCTCTTGCATAGTTAGTATCTAGAATATTCTTAATTTCGCTATCGATGTTTCCTGCCATTGCTTCTGAATAGTTATGAGCTGTTCCGTAATCCTTTCCAAGGAATACTTCCTTGTCTGCACCTAAGAACATGTTGCCAATCTTATCTGACATACCCCATTCTACTACCATCTTTCTAGCAGCATGAGAAGCCCTTTCAATATCGTTAGAAGCTCCTGTTGTTATATCTTTTATAACAATTTCTTCAGCAGCACGACCGCCAAGCATCATTGCGATTGTATCATTTAACTTGTTCTTTGTCATATGAGCATCGTCGTTTTCTGGAATAGTTAATGTATAACCAGCAGCTTGTCCACGAGGAATAATGCTTACTTCTTGTACTTCATCACAATGTTCTAGCATTCTAGCAACAATTGCGTGACCAGATTCGTGATATGCAGTAATTCTCTTATCTGAATCTGTAACGACTCTACTCTTCTTTTGAGGTCCAGCAATTACCTTATTAATAGCTTCTAGAACATCTTCCATGACTATTACGTTTCTATTGCTTCTTGCAGCTAAAATCGCAGCCTCATTTAATAAGTTTTCAATATCTGCACCACTAAAACCTGTTGTCATTCTTGCAATGCTCTTAAATGTAACATCTGGAGCAAGAGGCTTGTTTCTTGAGTGTACCTTGAAGATTTCTTCTCTTCCCTTAACGTCTGGAAGATTTACAAATATTTGTCTATCGAAACGACCTGGTCTCATTAGGGCTGGGTCTAGAACGTCAGATCTGTTTGTTGCAGCCATAACGATAATACCATCGCTCTTTTCAAAACCGTCCATTTGTACAAGTAATTGGTTAAGAGTTTGTTCTCTTTCGTCGTTACCACCACCAAGACCTGCACCTCTTTGTCTACCTACAGCATCGATTTCATCGATGAAGACGATACAAGGTTGATTCTTCTTTGCTTGATTGAATAAATCTCTAACTCTTGCAGCACCGGTACCAACGAACATTTCAACGAAGTCAGAACCAGAAATAGAGAAGAATGGAACATTACTTTCACCAGCAACAGCTTTTGCAAATAATGTCTTACCTGTTCCTGGAGGGCCTACAAGTAGAACACCTCTTGGAATTCTAGCACCAAGCTTTGTATACTTTCCTGGAGACTTTAAGAAATCTACGATTTCTCTTAATTCTTGTTTTTCTTCCTCTGCACCAGCAACATCAGTAAATCTTACTGTTACATTCTTTGTCAAACGCGCCTTTGTTGTACCAAAGTTCATTGCTTGCTTGTTTTGTCCACCTACCATTTTGAATAAGAAGAACAAAATGATTAACATCATAACTACACCAGCAATTGGAGTAATATATGTTGTCCAAGAATTTGTTGTTGATGGGTCATCATAAGTAACTTTTATATTAACGCCCAAATCTTTAACATCTTCAGCAAAAGATGTTCTTGTTGGAATTTGAGCATAATACTCTGCATAACTTGAAGGACTCTTGTTAAACTTTGTTTGATCGTTTGATGTTGTGTAATACACAGTATAGCCACCGGAAACGTAAACAGCCTTTGCTTCACCTTTTGAAATTTGAGTTATCATAGTATCGTAAGAAACTTCTTGTGGCTTATTCATGTTCTTATAGATTACTGACCATAAAATCACAATAAGAAGCACAACTGCAACTACGATTAATATATATCTTAATGCGGAATTTTTCTTCATTCGCTTACCTCTTTTCTTGTTAATCAGACAATAATATGATAGTTTACTAACAATTTATTGTCAATCATTACATAACACGCGTAAGTTATTAACAATCTAATCATAAGATTAAACATATTTTAGAATTAAGTCAAGACGCAATTATATTTTCCCCTTTTATGTTGAAAACATTTGTAAAATTATTATATAATTACTTTACGCATAAACGCATAGGAGGCAGTTTTTATGTATCTAATAGGAATTGATGTCGGAGGCATGAGCATTAAAGGTGGCCTTGTTGACAGTGAATCTGGAAAAATTTTATATCAAACAGCAATCACAACAGCTGAAAAATATGACACAAGCAATTCATTCAGCGAAGATATCGCTAAAGTTGTTGCCTTGGTTATTGAAGGATCTAAGGTTTCTTTTGATAACGTTGTAGGTATTGGTATTGGCCAACCTGGTACAATCGATTCTGAAAGAGGTGTTGTTCGTTATTCTAACAATATCGCAATTGAAAACGTGCCTGTTGTAGACGATCTTCATAAGAAAGGATACAACTGCCCAATCTATATTAACAATGACGCCAACTGTGCAGCTCTTGGAGAATATATTTTCGGAGCAGGAAGAGGATATAAGGATATTTGCTTTGTAACACTAGGAACTGGTGTTGGTAGCGGTATTATTATCAATGGTAAACTATTTGAAGGCAGATCTTCTGCTGGTGCAGAAGCTGGCCATATGGTAATTGTTGCAAACGGTGAAAGATGCACATGCGGAAGAAAAGGATGTTGGGAAGCTTATGCTTCAGCTACAGCCTTAATTAGACAAACAAAAGCCGTTATGGAAAAGGCTCCAGATTCAATGATGCATGAAATTGCAAAAGAAGAAGGAAAGGTTTCTGGTAAGACAGCTTTCGTTGCTGCAAAGAGGGGAGATAGAGCAGGACAAGATGTTGTTGATGCTTATATCAACTATATCGGAGAAGGTCTAGTTAATCTTGCTAATATCTTCAGACCAGATGCAATTCTTATCGGTGGTGGCATCTCAAGAGAAAGAGATTATTTAACAATTCCTCTACAAAAGAAGATGGATGCAGAAGCTTATGGTGGTGAACATAATCCAAGAGTTATCGTTAAGGCTGCTTCTCTTCAAAACGACGCAGGAATCTTGGGTGCTGCAGCTCTTGTAATCAATAAAGAGTAATTAAAAAAGCATTACATGTAATCAAAAGTTCAGGTGCTTGCCTGAACTTTTTTTATTTCCTTACTTTACATAAAACAAAAAAAACGGAAGGCTATAAAACCTTCCGTAGTTCATATAATCGACTAGATTATTCTTGTGGTTGTGTTGTCTCTTCTACACTTTCTACAGCTTCTACTGCTTCCTCTTCTTCAGATTCTTCCTCTTCAACATGAGGTACAGCAGCTATGGCCGCAACGATTTCATTCTTCTCGTTCTTCTTGATAATAACACCTTGAGTGTTTCTTCCCATCTTAGAGATTTGATCAACCTTAACTCTCATGATTGTTCCCTTGTTTGTAACAATAATGATATCGTCATTTTCTGGATCAACTAACTTCAAGTTAACAACATTACCAGTCTTTTCATTTAGAACACCAACCTTAACACCCTTTCCGGCTCTGCCTTGTAGAGTATATTCGCTTAAGTCTGTTCTCTTACCATAACCGTTTTCTGTAATTGTTAATACTTCGCATCCTGCCTTAACAAGAGCCATATCTACAACAACTTCACCCTTATCTAGAGCAATTGACTTAACACCTTGAGATGTTCTTCCTGTTTCTCTTATATCTTTTTCATGGAATCTAATACACTTACCAGCAGTAGATGCCATTAAGATTTGATCTTCACCTGTTGTTAATGCAGCTCCGATTAATTCATCTCCATCTACTAAAGTAATAGCTATCTTACCATTATTTTGAATTCTATTGAATTCCTCAATTGGAGTCTTCTTAATTAAACCTTGCTTTGTAGCAAGAACTAAGTAACCATTCTTATCTTCTGGCTTAGCATATTCTTCTATGAATGAAGCTGGAACTGGAACGTAAGCATTAATCTTTTCTCCGCTTTGTGAATCAATACTAATTAAGTTTACGATCGCTCTACCCTTAGATTGATTTGAAGCTTCTGGAATTTGATATGCCTTAATTCTATATACCTTACCAAGGTTAGAGAAGAATAACATGTCATCATGAGAATGAGTGATAATAACGTTTTGTACGAAGTCATCTTCTTTTGTCTTATGAGCAGATTTACCCATACCGCCCTTATTTTGTGCCTTATATTCAGCAACTGGCATTCTCTTGATATATCCTTGGTTTGTAATAGTAATAGCAACGTCTTCCTTCTTAATGAAGTCGCCATCGCCTAAATTACCTGGATCTACTGTGATTTCAGATAATCTTGGAGAACCATACTTATTCTTAATTTCGATTAAGTCGTTCTTAATGATTTCATCAACTCTTTCTGGCTTAGCTAAAATATCTTCGAAGTCTGCAATCTCTGCATTTAATGCAGCTAACTCTTCTTGAAGCTTGTCTGTAGCTAAGTGTGTTAAGTTTTGTAATCTCATATCCATGATAGCGTTTGCTTGCTTTTCGCTTAAATCATGCTTTTCCATTAAGTTTTGTATACCACTTGCTCTATCTGTTGAAGCCTTAATTGTCTTAATAACTGCATCGATATTCTCTAATGCTTTTAATAAACCAGAAACGATATGAGCTCTTTCTTGGTCTTTCTTTAAATCGAATTGAGTTCTTCTTGTAATAACATTTTGTTGGTGCTTAATATACTCTTCAAGGATTTGCTTTAAGTTCAATACCTTTGGAGTTCCATCAACTAAAGCTAACATAATCATTGATACTGAAGTTTGTAATTGAGTTTGCTTGTATAAGTGGTTTAATACTACTTGAGGAACTGCATCTCTCTTAATATCAATAACAACTCTCATACCATCTCTGTCTGAGTGGTCTTTAATATCTGCAATACCTTCAATCTTCTTATCTCTAACAAGACCAGCGATATTGTCTAACAATTGTCCTTTTATTACTTGATAAGGAATTTCTGTAATAACTAAAGAGCTCTTTCCGCTATCATCTTCTTCTATATCTACTCTAGATCTTAAAATACAGCTACCTCTACCTGTAAGGTAAGCTTCTTTAATTCCTTGTGTACCCAAAATTAATGCCTTTGTTGGGAAGTCTGGAGCCTTAATATATTGCATAATACCTTCAACATCTAGGTCTCTGTTTTCCATTAAAGCAATAGTACCGTCAATAACTTCATTTAAGTTATGAGGAGGAATTGATGTAGCCATACCTACGGCAATACCATCAGAACCATTAACTAATAAGTTAGGGAATCTTGCAGGAAGAACTGTTGGTTCTTCTCTTGTATTATCGAAGTTAGACATCATGTCTACTGTATCTTTGTCTATATCCTTTACCATTTCAGCGGCAATCTTACTCATTCTTGCTTCTGTGTAACGGTAAGCAGCAGCGCCATCTCCGTCTACTGAACCGAAGTTTCCATGGCCATCAACAAGTGGACATCTAATTGAGAAGTCTTGAGCAAGTCTTACCATTGCATCATAAACTGAACTATCGCCATGTGGATGGTACTTACCTAATACGTCACCTACTACCGTAGCACACTTTCTGAAAGGCTTATCTGATGTTAACCCTTGTTCATCCATATCATAAAGAATTCTTCTGTGAACTGGCTTTAAACCATCTCTTACGTCTGGAATAGCTCTAGATACGTTAACTGCCATCGCATAAGAGATAAATGAAAAGTCCATTTCTTTCTCAAGGTTTCTTTCCTTAATAATAGAACCCTCAAGCATTTCTTTTACGCTTTTCTTTGGTTGTTGATCTTCTATTTTCTTAACCATATTTACCTCCTATTCTAGATATCCAAATCTTTTACAAGATTTGCATTCATTTCAATAAATTGTCTTCTTAACTCTGGTTCATCACCCATTAGGACTCTAATCTTTTCAGCAGCTTTTTCAGCATCATCAATAGTGATTCTTACTAAAGTTCTTCTTTCTGGGTCCATTGTTGTTTCCCAAAGTTGTTCTTTATCCATTTCACCAAGACCCTTATATCTTTGGATTTCACCCTTTCTATCTATACTGTTTAGATAATCTTCTAGTGACTTATCGTCATAGAAATATTTTTCTTCTCTAGGTCCAACTTTTCTTGTTACCTTGTATAGAGGAGGTTGAGCTGCATATAAGTGACCTTGTTCAATAACTGGTCTCATAAATTTGTAGATAAATGTTATTAGAAGAATTCTAATATGAGAACCATCGACATCGGCATCGGTCATTGAAATAATCTTGTCATATTTCAATTTTTCAACATCACATCTTGAAATAGGTCTACCTGTATCGTCAAATTGATCAATACCACAACCAAATGCTGTAATCATGTTCTTAATTTCTTCACTTTCTAATGCTCTACCAATAGAGGCCTTTTCTACATTTAAAATCTTACCTCTAAGTGGCATAATAGCTTGGAATCTTCTATCACGTCCTGTCTTAGCTGTACCACCGGCTGAGTCACCCTCTACTAAGTAGATTTCACATTCTGTAGGATCTTGAGAAGTACAATCTGCTAGTTTTCCAGGAAGTCCAGAGAATTCCATAACACCTTTTCTTACAGCCTTCTTAGCTCTTTCTGCTGCTTCTCTTCCCTTCTTAGCATTTAATGCTTTAGCAATAACGCTTGCTCTAATATCTTTATTCTCTTCAAGAAGTTCTCCAAACTTGTCTTCAACAGCCTTAGATACAACAGCTCTAATACCTGGTGTTCCTAATTTTGTCTTTGTTTGTCCTTCGAATTGTGGATTTTCTAGTTTAACTGATACAACAGCAACTAAACCCTCACGACAGTCTTCTTGTTTTAATTCATCAATTTCTTTATCTTTTAGATATTTTCCTTCAACTGCATACTTCTTAATTGTCTTGTATAAAGAAGCTTTAAAACCATCTAAGTGTTGACCACCTTCGATTGTTCTAATATTGTTTGCAAATGTTAGAATTTGTTCTGAATATCCTGAATTATATTGTAGAGAGATTTCTAGCTCGTATTTTCTTACAGCATCGTGATCCTTGAATGTTCCTGTGTCTGTGAAATATAAAGGCTCAGAAGGGGCTAATTTTGGTCTGAAATCCTCTTCCTTCATTTCTCCCTTAGCTACATCTTCTCTTTCCTTTAATTCGGCTTCTTTTTCCTTCTTGTTTAATAATTCGATATATTCTACAATACCACCGTTATATTGGAATGTTTCTTCTTGCTCTTTTAAATCTCTGCTATCTTTATAATGGAACTTTAATCCTTTGTTTAAGAAAGCAAGTTCTTGAATTCTTTGTCTTAGTGTATTGTAATCAAAATCTAATGTTTCAAAAATCTCTGGATCTGGATAGAATATGATTGTAGTTCCTCTCTTCTTTGTTAAACCAACTTTTGTTAAATGGTTTTCTGGAATACCTCTAGCAAAAGACATTGTCCAAAGTTCACCATTTTGAGCAACTTCAACAATAAGTTTAGAAGATAATGCATTAACGCAGGATACACCTACACCATGTAGACCGCCTGAAATTTCATAACCTCCATTACCAAACTTACCACCAGCGTGTAATTTTGTTAAAACTACTTCTACGGCAGAAACGCCTTCTTCTTTCTTAATTCCTACTGGAATACCACGTCCATTATCTGTAACTCTACAACCACCGTCTTTTAGAAGTTCAATATCTACTTCTGTACAGTAGCCGGCCATAGCTTCGTCAACGCAGTTATCGATTACTTCATATACACAATGATGAAGTCCTCTTTCATCTGTAGAACCAATGTACATACCTGGACGAACTCTTACTGGTTCTAGTCCATGCAAAACTCTAATCTGATCTGCACCATAATTGTTTTGTTCTGCCATCTATTTTCTCTCCTTAAATATATTTCAAATAATGCCAATTTTCGCGCGTGTATACGCGTAAATTATATAATAGCGATTTCATTATAACAAAAACTATTACTAAATACAATAGTATTTAGAATAAAATAGCCTTTTATTTTGAAATTTTTTATTAAATTGGATAATTTGTTAAGATTTATCTAATTTGCCGTTTACAATCCTTATTTCGTTGTGAGGAAGGGTCATATCAAAATCTGTACAAGTAATAATAGTTTGTAATTCAGCGCTTAATTCCATTAACATATTTCTTCTACTTTCATCTAACTCGCTTAAAACGTCATCTAAAAGTAATATAGGGGTTTCTCCCATATTATCTTCAAATAATGAAATTTCGGCCAATTTTAAAGACAGAGCACATGTTCTTTGTTGTCCTTGAGATCCATATTTTCTCATATCAATATTATTAGACTTAATAGATATATCATCTCTATGAGGTCCAATATTAGTGTATTGTAAAGATAAATCCTTATCTACACTATCTTCAAGTTTCTTTTTTAAATCTTGAATCATTTCATCTAGAGGGGCATTCCTTATAACACTTTCATATTCTAATTCTAATTTTTCTTTTCCATCTGTTAATTTAGAATGTACTTTTTCAGCAAAAACCTTTAATTTCTCAATAAATTCATATCTTTTTGAAATAATAAAAGCTCCTTCTTTAACTAATTGATCATTCCAAATTGTTAACATGTCTTTAATATTTGAATCTTTATAATTGTCTTTTAAAAGTTTATTCCTTTTATCTATAATCTCGTTATATCTCGAAAGTGAATATAAATATGACTTAGATTGTTGAGCTAAAGATATATCCATAAATCTTCTTCTTTCAACAGGACTTTCCTTTATTAATTTCATTTCATCAGGAGAAAAATAAATAACATTCATAATGCCAACTATTTCAGATAACTTCTTTAGTGGAACTCCATTAATCTTTATTATTTTCTTTTCTTTATCATCTATTGAAAACTCAATAATATAATCTCTATATTTCTTTTGAAGAACAATTTTTATATAAGAGGTATTACTTCCCCATCTAATTAATTCTTTATATTTATTTGTCTTTACACTCTTACCTATTCCACAACAGTAAATACTCTCTAAAAGATTAGTTTTACCCATTGCATTATTACCAACTACAACATTAAGACCATCCTTAAAATTAATAGTCTCTTTTTCGTAATTTCTGAAGTCTTTTAGTGTAATTTCCTTTATATACATAACACAATAATTCTACATTTTATGTGGATAAATTACAAGTTTTCCACAATAATTCCACATTATTTCCACACTATTTCCACAAGACAAATTATTGATTATGAATTAGTGTTTTATTATAATAATTTGTGTATGAAAGAAGAAGTGAAAATTTGGGATAATTTATTAGACGAAATATCAAAAGATGTTTCAAGTGTGAGTTTTGATTTATGGTTCAAAAATCTTGAACCTATTTCTTTAGATTTTGGAAAATTAATATTAGTATGTTCTAGTGACAAACAAAAGGAACTTTTAAAATCTTCAGATTATAAAAAATACTTTACTAATTCAATTAAAAAATTGAATAATCCTTTAGTTACAGAATGTGTTGTTATTAATAAAAATGAAAAAGAATCATATATTAAGGATAATAAGAGTATTGAGTTAGAATCTTCTAAAGAAGATAGTATTGAAGAAACTGTACCTTATAAATTCAATGAAAATTATACTTTTGATAATTTCGTTGTAGGTAATTCTAACAATATTGCTAAAGCTGCTGCTTTTGCTGTTGCTCAAAATCCAGGAAAATCACATAATCCATTATTTATTTATGGTGGTGTTGGTCTTGGTAAAACTCATATTCTACATGCTATTGGTAATTATGTAACATCACATAATCCATCAGCTAATATTATCTATACAACAACAGAACAATTTGTTAATAACTATGTTTATAGTATTACTCATAATAAAAATAATGAGCAAAACTTTAAATTTAGAGAAAAATATAGAAAAGCAGATATTTTAATGCTTGATGACGTTCAATTCTTATCTGGAAAAGATTCTTCACAAGAAGCTATATTCCATACATTTAATGATTTATATCAAGCAAATAAACAAATAGTTTTAACATCAGATAGACATCCAAGAGAATTAAACTTCTTAGAAGAAAGATTAAGATCTAGATTCCAATCTGGTTTAAATGTAGATATTTCTTCTCCAGATTTAGAAACAAGAATTGCTATTATTCAAAAGAAAGCTTTCCAACAAAACTTTAATTTCTCTAAGAGTATTGTTTATTTTATTGCTGAAAATATTACATCTAATATTAGAGAAATAGAAGGTGCTTTAAAGAAAGTTATATTCTATTGCCAATTAAATAATAAGGATTGTGCTGATGATTTATCTATTGTTAGAGAAGCTTTAAAAGATGATATAGATATTTCTAGTCATATTTTAACAATGGATTCAATAACAGATGCAGTATGTTCTTATTACAATATAACTAAAGAAGAAATAAAGGGTGGTAAAAAATCTAAAAATATTGCCCTTCCAAGACAAGTTGCTATCTATTTAATTCTAGAATTATTATCTTTACCACAAATGACAGTAAGCGATTATTTTGGTGGTAGAGATCACTCTACTATTATATATGCAAGAGATAAAATTGCTACTTCTTTAGAGACAGATAATCTACTAAAAAAACAAGTTAAGGATATTAGAAATATTATCCAAAAGAATTAATCAACATTGATGTGGATAAATTTGATAAGTTATTAGATAGTTATACATAATTTATCAACAATAAAAATTCTTTAAATATCAGTATTTATCGGAGTTTTTAGAGTTATCAACATTTTCCACATTATTATTATAAAAACTATTATCAATGTTATAATATATATAACTAATAAATAATTATATGAGAGGTAAAAGATGATTTTTTCATGTAACACACTAGATCTTGCAGATGCTTTATCTAAAATATCTTTAGCTTTACCACAAAGAAAGTTATCAGCTATTTTAGAAGGTATTAAAATGGAAGCTGAAGGAGATTTTGTTAAGTTAACAACAACAAACATGGATTTCACTATCATTAAATTAATTAAAGCTGATGTAAAGATGAGTGGTGAGGTTCTTGTTCCAGGTAAAATTTTTGAAGAATATATTAAAAAGTTTAATACTGATTCAGAAATTGAGATATCAGATGAAGATGATAAATTAATTATTAATTGTATGGATAATAAGACTTCATTAAATATTTTAAATATTTCTGAGTATCCTGTTATTAAAGATTATGAATACGATTATAAGATTTCTTTATTACAAAAAGATTTTAAAGATTTAATTAATAAAACTGCATTCTCTTCTAATATGAATGATGATAATAGACCTGTATTAAAAGGTTGTTTATTAAAAATTGAAGATAGCACTATTCAAAGTATTGCATTAGATGGTTTTAGAATGGCTATCTGTAAGAAATTATTAGATAAAGATTATCCAGCAACAGAAATTAATATTGCAGCAAAAGATTTATTAAAAATTACTAAATTATTAGAAAATGATGAAGAAGATGTTAATTTATGTTTTGCTAATAAAAAGTTAGTTGTAGAAGTTAAAGATATGAAGATTATTTGTACTCCAATTGAAGGAAAATTTGTTAACTATCAAGCTTCTATTCCTAAGAGTTTTGAAACAGAAATTACAGTTAATACAAGAATGTTAGAAGGATCTATTGATAGAGTTTCTACATTAGCTAAATTTGAAAAATCAAATTTAATTAAAACAGAAGTTAAAGGAAATATTTTATCTATTAGTTCTAATTCTGAATTTGGTGAATCAAATGAAAACATTAATGTTCTTGCAAAAGGAAAAGATACATTAGTTGGATATAATTCAAAGTATATTACAGATTGCTTAAGAAACATCTCAGATGAATATGTTGTAATTAAGATGAATTATACAAGCCCAAGTATTATTACTGGTGTTGAAGATAGTGATTATTTATATTTAATTTTACCTGTAAGATATAGATAATTATAATTGATTATAATTATTAAAGGACTTCTAAAAATAAATAGGAGTCCTTATTTTTTTATTAAAGTGGATTAGTTCTTGGTTTATTTCCAGATCTTGGATATTTGTTTAAACAATTATTAGTTTTTATAACCTCTAATAAGCATCTAAAATCGCCATTTGGAAGAGATAATATATATTTATTAGAAATCTTTGAATTTAATAAATCAAAGGCATTTTTGGCTTCATTAATTTCTTCATCTATATTACTTCCTTTATAGGCAATTAATTTACCATTAATTTTTAATAATGGAATAGTATATTCAAGTAATACGTTTAGAGGAGCTACTGCTCTTGCTATTGTATAATCAAATCTATTTTTATTCTTTATTGCAAAATCTTCTACTCTTGCATGTATACATTCACAATTTTTTAATTCTAATTTATTAATAACTTCATTTAAGAAATTTACTCTTTTATTTAATGAATCAACTAAAACAAAATGACTGTCATTTTTTAATATAGCAAGTGGAATTGATGGAAAACCTGCCCCTGCACCAATATCACAAATTAAAGAATTATTATTTATATAGTTATATGAAGAAATAGAATCTATAAAATGTTTTATTTCAACATCTTCTTTATCTGTAATAGAAGTTAAATTAAATTTATTATTCCATTCAATTAAAAGATCATAATAAATACTAAATTTATTTAAAATTTCGTCTATGTTTTG
>JAEEGL014308481.1_pt1 | contig 124653 bp, 103 predicted proteins | sample 9134231 | NCBI WGS metagenome assembly JAEEGL01 (sample SAMN16246548, study PRJNA631951) | gut metagenome | biome: gut microbiome; feature: rumen; material: fiber-attached | host: Bos | place: Iran: Karaj | collected 2018-10 | reverse complement strand
TTGACATTGGTGTCGATACCCTTGGCGTCCTCGATGGTGATGACGCCGTCTTTGGTGACTTTTTCCATAGCCTCGGCGATGATGTCACCGATGGTGCTGTCGTTGTTGGCGCTGATGGTGGCAACCTGACGGATTTTGGCGATGTCGCCGCCGACTTCCTTTGACTGGGCTTTGATGTCCTTGACGATGGCAGCGACAGCCTTGTCGATACCGCGTTTGAGGTCCATAGGATTGGCGCCTGCGGTAACGTTTTTGAGGCCTGTGTTGACGATGGCTTGAGCTAGAACAGTGGCGGTGGTGGTGCCGTCGCCGGCTTGGTCGTTGGTTTTGGAGGCGACCTCTTTAACCATCTGAGCGCCCATATTCTCTATACCGTTTTCAAGTTCAATTTCCTTGGCGACGGTAACGCCGTCCTTGGTGACTTGAGGAGCGCCGAATTTTTTGTCGATAACGACGTTGCGGCCTTTGGGGCCGAGGGTAACTTTAACTGCGTTTGCCAGAGCGTCAACGCCTTTGCGCAACTGCTCGCGAGCATCATTATTGAATACTATCTCTTTTGCCATTTTAATGTTCCTTTCATTAGTTTAAGTCCAAAAAGTGGGACAATCTGATTTTTAGATAATTGCGTAGATATCGCTTTCTTTCATTATCATATACTTGGTACCGTCGAATTCGATCTCGGTGCCGCTGTATTTGCCATAGAGGACGTTGTCGCCAACCTTGACGGTCATTTCATGGTCTTTGGTGCCTTTGCCAACGGCGACGACTTTGCCACGCTGTGGTTTTTCTTTTGCTGTGTCGGGAATGATGATGCCCGAAGCGGTCTTTTGCTCTGCTTCGGCGGGTTCGATGAGAACTCTGTCTGCTAACGGTTTAATTTTCATGATATTTATTTTTTAGTTTTTTTTCAAATTATCTTGTTCAAAATGTTTTTCCAGCATAATTGGGACGACTATAGTTAATCAACAAATGTGCCAAAAGGCAAAAACTGACAGAGGCGGGCAAAAGAATGACAGTTTGTCAGTCAATATGGCAGAATATTTAAAAAAAGTAACCAAGGCAGGATGGGACGTGTGTCTTTATGTCATTTTGGTTGGCATGATGAAATAAAAAAAATAGGTTTAAAAAAGAGTGATGGGATGTTCATGAGTCCGCTATGAGTTCGCTAAAACGCCTTTGAAAAATGGTGGTGAAAAATTAGTTTGGAGCAATTATTGTCGGTACAATAGGAATGGCATAAACGGAGGGTATGGTGCGCCTTGAAATTGTCGCAGTATGCAAAATGATTAAAAAAGAATCTAAATTTGATATAATTCCAAGCTTTTTTTTATCTTTGCAAGATTATTCTAACCTCATACTATAATAGTATCTATCTGTATTGTAGAAATATAAAACAATGAAGAAAACTATTTCATATATTATATCCCATTTGCGCACGTTCTACCTTGTGGCCTTGATGGCTGTTACTGTTGGTTTGATAATAATCATGTTTCCCAACGACTATGGCCGGGTGAAATATGACTACACCGAAGGGGGATATTGGCGTGGGGAGGATTTATATGCTCCGTGTGATTTTACGGTTTTGAAAGACCAGAAGGAGAGCAAGGACGAGCGCGACCATATTATCAGCACGTCGACGCTGTACTTTGAGCGCGACAATGCCGCAAGAAGCAAAGCCGAGCAGCGTCTTGCTGAGATACATCTCACGCATGCCAAGACGGCTATGGCTCGCCAGGTTATCTCGCTTGTTTACGGATCGGGTGAATTTAGCGATATTGACCTCAAGGGGAGTGGATTTGGGTCGCTGGAGGGTCACCCTATTGTTGTGCTCACAGACAATATAGGTAGGCAGCTGGAGGGGGTGACCATATCGACAGCATCGGATGTTGAGGACTTTATAAGAGAGACCTACAGCGACTCGGTTGAGGCGATTACGCTCAGCAGAATTATGATTGACTCGGTGTTGGTGCCCTCATTGCACTATGATGCCAACCGCACTCACCTTGAACTGGACACACGCCTTTCGCAGCTTAACTACTCGTCGCGCATGGTGCAGCAGAATGAGCTTATTATCGCTAAGGGTCAGCGAGTTGACTCGGATGTTGCCTCGACGATAAGATCGCTTGAAGAGGAGGAGTCGAACCGCATGCAGCAAGCTTTCAATCCGGTAATGCATTACGTTGGCCAGGCGTTGCTGTGCATAATAGCTTTTGTGGCTTTGTATATTTTCCTGAAAAACATTCGGCACCCTATGCTCGAAGACCTTAAAAAGGTTTCTTTCGCATTTTTCATAGTGATATTGATATCAGCCACGGTGGCTCTGCTTGTGCGCAACCACCCCGACCTTGTCTTGCTGGCTCCAGTATGTATGGTGCCAATACTGATGAGGATATTCTTTGACATGCGAGTGGCGCTATACATCCATATTGTCGCCGTAATCATAATAGGCAACATGGTTCCCAACAGCTATGAGTTTATCTTTTACCAGCTGGTTTCGGGCATGATGAGTATCATCACGGTGAGGAATTTTGAGAAAAGGAGCAATTTCTTTGCTGTGGCGCTTGTCATATTCTCAACCTACTCGCTAATCTACATTGCCGGTGTGCTCAGCACGGACACAAACCTGAGCAGTATTGACCCCAGCCGATTCCTCATTTACTTTATCAACGCCCTGTTGACCCTCCTGTCCTACCCGCTTATATTCCTCTTTGAGCGTATGTTTGGCATGACAACGAACCTTACGCTACTTGAGTTGTCGAGCACGAACACACCGGCGTTGCGCGAATTGTCGCAGAAGGCTCCCGGCACCTTCCAACACTCAATCCAGGTGGCCAACATAGCGGAAGACATCATCAACGAGATTGGCGGCAACGCTATGCTTACCAAATGCGGCGCTCTATATCACGACATAGGCAAGATCAACGCACCGCTCTATTTTACGGAGAATCAGAACAATGGATTTAACCCTCACGACAATCTTGATTATCACGAGAGCGCACAAATAATAACCAAGCATGTGCGCGACGGAATAGAACTGGCTAAAAAATATAAACTTCCCACCGATATCACCGACTTTATACGTACACACCACGGAACCACGGTCACCGGATATTTCTATGCTCAAGCCAAACTCCACAATCCTGACGGTGACATCAAAATCAGCGACTTCCGCTATCTTGGCCCAACACCATTCTCGCGCGAGACGGCCGTTGTTATGCTTGTCGACTCGGTTGAGGCGGCGTGCAAAAGCCTTAAGAACCATGACAAAGAGAGCCTTGACCGCATGGTTGACAAAATCATCAACGACAAGATGGAGATGAAGCAACTAAACAACTGTCCGTTGACACTACAAGATATTGACCGCATACGCAGGCGCCTCAAAGAGCGCATGATGAGCATATACCATGTGCGAATAGCATATCCAATGAAAAACAACTAATATTTTGAAATATAAGACGATAACAAAGACAACAAGATGAAAGAATCAACAAAGTCTCAGGGTGACAAGAGAAACACCAAAAAGAATGTATTGTTCCACATCATAGCCATAGTGGCATTGTTTGTGGTTTCGACCATCTATTTTCTTCCTGTTATGAGCGGAGATGTCGTCATGCAAGGCGATGTGCAGAAAGCAGAAGCCATGGCCCATCAGCAAAGGACATACGCCGACTCGACAGGAACTATACCCAATTGGAATCCCTCGATGTTCAGCGGTATGCCCGGTTACCAAACCGAGGTGGAAGCCCAAAAATCAATTTTCACGCCACTAAAACGATTGCTGACATTGCGTCCTATGGGCCTAGAGCGCAACATAGGGATGATGTGGCTTTACCTGCTGGGCTTCTACGTTGCCTTAATAGCCTTTGGATGCAACATCTGGCTTGCTCTGCTAGGCGCTGTGGCCTTTGGATTGGGAAGCTACAACATAATAATCATCGAGGCGGGACACATCACGAAAGGATGGGCGATGTCGATGATAGCGCCAATACTTGCCGGAATGGTGCTGTGCCTGCGCTCTGTCGACAAAAACGACGAGAGCCAATGGAAAATCAAATGGCGTCAAATGGTTTGGGGTGCTATACTCTTTACCCTTGCCCTAGGACTTCAAATCACTTTCAACCATATACAGATCACATTCTACACCATGATTGGTGGCATTGCCATTGGCATCACATATCTGGTATACGCCATTAAAGACAAATGGTTTAAACAGTTTCTCGCCACCGTGGGCATACTGCTGGTTGGCTGCGTGTTTGCAGCTGGCGGCAACTACCGGCACCTAACCATAAACCAAGAATACCAGAAAGTTACCATGCGCGGCGGTAGCGAAATAACCGTCAAACCCCACGACATAGGAGCCGAAGACATACAACAGGAACAGGTATCACAGAGTGGAGGCCTCGACATCAACTATGCTTTCAGCTGGAGCTACGGAGTTGGCGAGACCTACACCATTATGGTTCCAGGTGCTATGGGCGGCGGATCGGGCGAGAAAGTCTCAGACGATAGCGAATTTGCCAAACGATATGGTCAAACACGCGCTCCTCTCTATTGGGGCGACCAACCCTTCACCTCGGGACCTGTTTATTTTGGCGCTATAATAATATTCCTATTTATTCTGGGATGTTTCATAGTGAAGGGACCGGAACGCTGGTGGATTATAGCCGCTACAATCATAGCGATACTACTCTCATGGGGGCGCCATTTCCTTCCACTCAACGGATTCCTGTTCGACCACTTGCCGTTGTACAACAAATTCCGTACACCCTCGATGGCCCTTGTCCTAGCCAATGTTTGCATGGTTATTATGGCAGTTCTGGCAATCAAGGCATTCGTGTCACAACCTAAAGAAAAAAAGCCCCTCTACTGGGCAGCGGGAATAGCAGGAGGTGTGCTCATCATAGGCATGATAGTAGGAAGTTCAACACTTACCTACAACGGACCCGAGAACGACGCGAACCTTAAGCAAGAGATTTTGAACGCATACATCCGCAGCGGCCTCAACCCCAACGATGCCAACCAAATGGCACAGTTTGACCAACAACTGTGGCCAGAATACCATAACACCGTCGTTGCCGAGCGCAAAAGCCTTTTCATGAGAGATAGTTTCCGATCGATAGTTTTTGTATTCCTTGCCTTCGGACTTCTTTGGCTATACAGCAACGACAAAATCAAGAAGAGCAACCTAGTGGCGATATTGCTGACATTACTCACCTTGATAGACCTATGGGGAATAGACCGACGCTATCTTAACAAAGACAACTTCACCGACCCCGACCGAGTGGCGCTGAAGAAAAACGCCACCGAGCACCAACTCGACATGATAGCAGCCGCAAATGCCGACAAAGATTATCGCGTATACGACCTGAGCGTCAACACCTTCAACGACTCTCGTCCCAGCGCGTTCCACAACGAGATTGGCGGATATAGCGCAGCAAAACTGCGTCGTTACCAAGACCTCATCGATTTTTACCTTGGCAGCAACAAAGTGTATGACTATGTCAACAAGTGCCAAATTGGCATACAGGGTGAAACAGGCGGCACGCCCCTCCTAGCGGTGCAGGAGTCATACCCTGTACTCGACATGCTCAATGCTCGCTACATGATGCTGAACTTGCAACGCGGACAAGGACCCACACCAGTACGCAGAAACAGCGCTTTGGGCAACTGCTGGCTGGTTGAGGAGGTGAAGATGGTTGACGATGCCAATGCCGAAATATTGGCACTGAATGACTTTGACCCATATAAAACAGCCATTATAGACAAATCGAAGTGGGGCGACAAAGTCGACGCCAAACAATCGCCACGCGACAGTAGTGAGACTATAATGCTCGTACATACCTATCCACAGACGCCCGACCATTTGACCTACAAAAGCCACACTAACGGAGAGAGGATAGCAGTCTTCTCGGAAATATACTACGAACCTGACTGGCGAGTATATATTGACGGCAAAGCAGCCGAATACTTCCGCGCCGACTATGTGCTTCGCGCCATGAAGATACCCGCAGGCGACCACACCATCGAGTTTGTCAATGAGGCACCAACATTACACCGACTCGACAGCCTCACACTAATCATCTCCATCATTATGGTTGTCGCCTTCGGCGGAGCACTCTATCTCGTATACAGAAAGAGAGGCTTCAAAGACGAAGACGCCAACAACTAAAGCCGCGCTACATCTATTGAATCGCGACCTACTGTTCGTCAATCAAATAGCCCCTAATAAACAATTACAAAATAATCATGAGAAAATTAGTCAAAAATAATGTTAGCTGGGTAGGATACATCGATTGGGAACTAGAGACATTCCATGGTGACGACTACTCAATCAAAAACGGATCGAGCCAAAACGCCTATCTCGTCGAAGAAGAAAAGACGGTGCTCATAGACACAGTATGGACTCCCCATCGTTTCGACTTTGTAGACAATCTCAAGAAAGAGATTGACCTCAACAAAATCGACTATATCATTGCCAATCATGGCGAATGCGACCACTCTGGTGCCCTTTCGGCACTCATGGCCGAAATACCCGACACGCCCATTTACTGTACAGCGCAATGTGTTAAAAGCCTGGAAGGACAGTATGGCAAACACGGATGGAACTTCCATACCGTCAAAACTGGCGACACACTAGAGATAGGCAATGGCAAAAAACTCATTTTTGTTGAGATGAAAATGCTCCATTGGCCCGACTCGATGGCGACATATATGACCGGCGACAACATTCTATTCAGCAACGATGCTTTCGGACAGCATTTCGCTGTTGAAGAGCTATTTAACGATAAAGCCGACCAATGCCTACTCTACAAAGAGGCCATAAAATACTATACCAACATACTCAACCCATTCTCAGCCCTAGTTGCGAAGAAGCTAGAAGAGATCAATGGTTTCAATCTCCAGATAGACATCATCGCCCCGTCGCATGGAGCCATTTGGCGTGAGCGTCCCCAGCAAATAGTTGAAAAATACGCCCAATGGGCAGAAGCCTACCAAGAGAACCAAGTGACAGTAGTATACGACACCATGTGGGAAGGCACCGCCAAAATAGCCCACCGCATAGCCGAAGAGCTACACCGCCAGAGTCCTGAGACCGTAGTTAAGGTGTTCAGCATATCCAAAGCCGACAAAAACGAGATAATGACCGAGGTGTTCAAATCTAAAGCCATAGTTGTGGGAAGCCCGACGGTGAGCAACAGCATTATTTCCAGCGTTGCCGGATGGCTTGAGTTTTTGAAACAGCTAAAATTCAAGAACAAACGCGCCGCAGCCTTTGGATGTTACGGATGGAGCGGTGAATCAGTCAAAATTCTACAGGAGCGACTACGTGACGCTGGCTTTGAAGTTATCGAAGAGACAGTTCGCTCTCTATGGAATCCCGAAGAGAGTGACTTTGCAGCTATTCCAGCACTTGTCAGCAGCTTGCTGAAATAAATGATTATGGGACACTTTCGAGGGACACCGAAAGAGATGGACTTGCAACATTATGTAGTAAAATATAGATTGTCAATTAGGTATTAGACCTATTAAAACATGATCACACTTCCAAACTCTTCACACAACTATAAGGAATAATACAGCTAATGCCCTCAGAAATGGGCACATCGACAATAAAAACACTACAACTATATATAACTAGACAACACACTATTATTTAATCAATACATACTCTGAGGCGCTGGTAAATGAATTACCAGCGCTTTATTTTTAGAGTTTTTTTACCACAAACTACAAAGTTTTTTGTAAATTTGCAGTTTAAAAACAATAATATCGATATGAAGAGAATAGTATATATTTTATTTATTTTCAGTGCATTATTATCAACCGCACAAAACAAAAGCACAGTAGAAACACGTGCCTTGATGCGTAGTATAGAAAAAGCAAAAAGCATCGACGCCATTCCACAAACTATAAAAGACCGATATCCAATACGTCACGACAGACAAGGAACAACCATTGGAGTGCTGGCGAAAGTCAACGAAAGTTTCGACGCAACAAGCTTAGAGGTATATGGAATAAAACAGACCTCGAGGATAGCCGACATTGCTGTATTGCGAGTACCCCTCGGGCAACTACATATCCTTGAGAGCGTAAGCGGCATAGAACTCTTCAGCGTATCGCACCCCGTGGCCGCCGACATGGACAACACGAGAGTAGACACCCATACCGACAGTGTGCAGGCTGGCAATGGAGTGCCAATGCCATTCAACGGCGAGGGAGTACTGATAGGCATCACCGACTGGGGTTTCGACTACACACATCCCAACCTCACTCGACAAAACAACCAACGCATAGAGCGAGCTTGGGACCATTTTAAACTATCGGGGCCAGCACCTGAAGGCTTTGACTATGGTACCGAGCACGTAGGCTACAATGCCCTCCGCACAGCCAAGGGAGACACCTCGGGATTGTATGGATACGGTAGCCACGGCACCCATGTCGCCGGCATTTGCGGTGGATTGGGCACTTATGAAGGCAAAGCGATAGGACAGGCACCAGGAGCCCACTACCTCTTGGGATCGTGGTATCTTGATGAAGCCTCGTGGCTAGACCAAGTGGCATGGATGAAGAAATGCGCCAACGAGATGGGACGACGTCTAGTAATAAACAGCAGCTGGGGCATGTACACCTTCAGCACCTTAGACGGCACCTCGTTGTTGAGTCAAGCATTGAACAGCTATGCTGACAGCGGCATAGTATTCGTCACCTCAGCAGGCAACAATGGCGATGAAGAATACCACCTACGTCATGTTTTTGGCGAGAGCGACACATTGGCATCGATAGCCGCCTATTATCAGAGCGGCATCGGGCAAGCTTTGATATATTGGGGAGAACCACCCACGTCGGGATCAGCATCGGGTGATTTTGAGGCAGGATTTGCCCTTGTTGACAAAACCGACACCACAATAATGTATCGATCGCCCATGTTCAGCACCGCTCAAAACATAGACTATTACGAGTCCTATGTTGTGGCAGGCAACGATACCATCCACTATGACATCATGACCGAAGAGAGCAACCCCCTAGACAGCCGTCCCCATGTGCTGCTCAACGTAGGACGCAACGACAAATACATGTTGATGATGCTGTGCACCGCTGATAGCGAGACCCTAGTCAACGTATGGAATGTTGCCAACATAAGCAACCATGCGGGCAACATGGGGTGCGCATTCGGACATGGCAACATGGCGCGGTGTACACGAGGAGACAACTATTACGGCATTGGCGAGCCCGCATGCGCCGAGAAGACCCTCTCGGTGGCAGCCCATACAGCCGACCGCTACAGCGGCGCAAATCTCACAACCGGCACCTTGGCATCGTTTTCGAGCTACGGTCCCACCCTTGATGGACGCGCCAAACCCGACATCTCAGCACCTGGGTATGGAGTAATCTCGTCAATCTCCTATTGGACTGACGGCGAATACCACGCCAAATACGAAGCCATATCAAGTGGCCGACGTTATATTTGGGCGAGCATGAGCGGCACATCAATGTCATCACCCGCAGTTACAGGTATAGTGGCATTGATGCTCGAAGCCAACCCCCACCTTACCACGGCGGAGGTATGCGACATTATAAGAAGCACATCGCGCAACGACGACAAGACAGGGCCATTGCACGCCAACGACAGCGTCAGTGTAAGATGGGGATGGGGCAAAGTTGACGCTATCAACGCTGTCAATGCAGCCTACGACCGACTGAGCATAGAGGAAGCCGCAAAGATACGACCCGCATTAGTAGTGGCTCCAAATCCCGCTGCCAACGTTGTCACAGTACTTACAGGCAGCAACAAACCCGAGACATTAGAGATATTCAGTATAGATGGCCGCATGGTACAAAAAACCACTATAACGAGCAGCGCCACAATAGACATAAGCGAGCTAGACAAAGGAGTATACATCATGCGAGTACAAGACAGAGCTGGAGTGCGTACAGCCAAAGTTGTAAAACAATAAAAAAAAACGACACACCTAATTGATACAACTTTTCAGACAGAACACCCTAGGACAAATCATTGTCATACTCCTGGCAGCCATTGCGCTATGGAGCCAGGCCTTTATACAGCCCGTTGAGGTGGAGACGTCGACAAGATTCGCACCGCTGTACGAGCCGATATATATGCTGTTAAAGCAGTTGCCCCGACTAGCCAGCGGCATAGCCTTAATAATAGTGCTGATAGAAGGCGCATGGCTTAACTACCTACTTGCGTCGCGCAAGATAGTCAACGCCAACAGTCTCCTCCCCACCCTAGTGTACGTGCTACTTATGAGTTGCGACCCGAACGCACAAACAATCACGCCTCAGCTCATCATCAACATAGCCATCATAGCAGGATGCTCACAATTATACTCTGATGGCTCCTCGCATATAACCTTTGAAAAGATATTCAACGCCGCATTTTGCATAGGATTCGCCACACTATGCTATCTACCTGCCATAGGATACATAGTTCCATTCCTACTGATTTTTATTGTCTACAAACTATACAAATGGCGTGATATAACCGTTGCGTTTTTCGGGTTGATAGCGCCATATATAGTCTATTTTCTATACAGCTACCTCAACAATAGGCTACAATACAACCTAATATTGATGAGGCACGATATTGTCGACTTGAAAGTGACAATAGACAGCATGAACATATACAAAACCATAGGAGAGACCATGCTGTTGCTGACAATGCTAGGTTCCCTACTACAGCAGCTGACAAAGATAAACGACAATGTCGTGCACCGGCGGATAAACGTGTGGGTGACGACACTCACAATTGTTGGTGCAGGAATGATGGCATTTTATGGAACATTGTTTCCATGCGATATGCAGAATATGTCAATTCCCGCCGCCTTTCTGTTGTCGTCATTCCTGCTATATCAACGCAAGCGCAGATGGATAAACGAGACGCTGTTCTGGATAATGATAGCAAGTGTGGGCATAATATATATAATGAGATAACGCTGAGAGCGAAGAAGAGAGAGAAAAAACGAACATCTAAGAGACCTTACATGTTAGAGCAGAGATACACAAGTGACAAAATAGAAGCCGGATGTGATGAAGCCGGACGAGGATGCTTAGCGGGGCCTGTTTTTGCCGCAGCAGTGATACTGCCCGACAATTACAGGAACGAACTGATAGGCGACTCCAAGCAGTTGAGCGAGCGACAGCGATACCAGCTACGCGAAGAGATAGAGAGAGATGCCGTAGCGTGGGCGGTAGCCAAAGTGGACAATATCGACATTGACAAGATGAATATACTACAAGCCTCCATCCACGCCATGAACATGGCCGTAGCGCAACTAAAAAAGAGACCAGAATACCTTATCATTGATGGTAACCGATTCAAGAGCGAGCAAAAGATACCATATAGTTGCATAGTGAAAGGCGACGCCAAATACATGTCGATAGCCGCCGCCTCGATACTAGCCAAAACCTACCGAGACGACTATATGACCGAGCAGCACCGGCAGTATCCCCAGTATGGATGGGACAGCAACAAAGGGTACCCAACAGCAAAACACTACAGAGCCATTGAACAATACGGAGTGACACCGCTACATAGGAAAAGCTTCACACTATACAAACAGCCGACCCTCTTCGATTGACACAAAAGAGAAAAGGGGCAATAAAAAACAGAATACCGACATTGTAAAAAATATAAAAAACCGAATATGTTCGATTTCATCATAAAAAAATATCACGAGCGCCAACTTCGAAAAATCATGAGTACTCCGCGTGACAAACGAATAGACAACTGGGACAACATCAAAAGTATAGGCATGATTTTTACAGTTGGAGACAACAACCAATGGAATCTCATCCATCGTTTCATCACAGCTCAACAAAATCAAGGGAAAGAGATATATCTAATAGGATTCCAAGCGAACAAATATGAGATAGACTATATTTTTTCGCATACCCAAACGACGATATGTCATGAGAAAGAAGACTTCACACGACTAGGGTTACCGAAAGAAGGAATTGCGTCGACATTTTTAGACAACGACTACGACCTAGTGATAGACGCTACCGTCCAGCCCAACTATTTCGGGAAATATATAACCGCATTGAGCCACGGCAACCTCAAAGTAGGGTACAAAGACCTGACGCAAGACCAGGGAGAGATGGAGATGTATGACATGACCATACAAGGCAACGGTCCGATAGACTTTAAAGACTATATAGAGCAGATAGTGAAATACCTGAAAATGATACAAAAAAACAACATATAAGCCAACATCTAAAACTGGAAATAGATGAATGGCAACAAGCCAGATGTTGTAAACTGATAAGCTACAAAAACTACCGCAACAACAATAAGCGACAACAGCCATAATGGCATACGTGTGAACCACAAGCGATAACGTCTCTTCCAGTTATCTGGTAGCCAATGCACTATCATTCCAAAAACGAAAACGATAAACACGCTGGAATATACGCTTAACACATTGGGCACTATCGACCAATCCCATATACCACCTATCTGATTCACCATTTCCTTGGCAGTTTGCCAAGCTTCATAGTTGGCCTCTGAGGGATCAAGATTGGACCCACTTCTAAAAAAAAGTCTTGTAAAAGAAATAAAGACAAATGTTTGCAAGACATTCCAACATTTCTCTATTTTTTTGACAACAAATCCTTTCCGCGACTTAAACATAACGGATCGACAACAAAATAGCGTAACGCAGTTCCTGCAAAGATAAATCCGCTCCACACAACTCCAAGTTTTAGCGCAGGCGCCGGCCATATCAAATCTGCAATCATAAAAAAAATGAAAAGCAGCTGGGTTGAGACTACACGCGACCTCTTCCCCTTCCCTTTCCACCATTTATAAATTAGAATTCCGAAACCATTCAACGCTCCCCAAGTGATAAAATTGAAACTGGCACCATGCCACAACCCTCCCAAAAGCATGGTATCCATATTGTTGACATTGGTTTGGAATTCTTTGCGATGACGGGGGAATACAAAATATATTGCCACCAAAAACAATATTGTCAAAGCGACAATAATAGTTACCCACGCAATACCAGCCATTGCCGCCACAATCAACAACAAGCCCACCAATATAAGATATGAGACCCACGTTGCCTTGCGGTTGCCACCAAGAGGAATGTAAAGATAATCTTTTAGCCAGTTGGAAAGCGATATGTGCCAACGCTTCCAAAAGCCAGCGGCATTGGTGGACTTGTAGGGCGAATTGAAATTTTGTGGCAAATAAAAGCCCATCAACATAGCCACACCTATGGCTATGTCGGTATATCCAGAAAAATCGGCATACACCTGAAGAGAATAAACAAAAAGGGCCGACAAATTTTCAAAACCGGTGTACTGTGTAGGCAACTCAAATACTCGGTCGACAAAATTGACCGACAAATAATCGCTAAGAATAATCTTTTTCAGCAAACCATTGAGAATCCAAAACACAGCCAAACCAAATTGCCGGCGCGAAAGGAAAAAAGGGCGGTACAGTTGTGGCACAAATTGGTCGGCACGCACTATAGGACCAGCTACAAGCTGGGGAAAGAATGTAGTATAGAAACCAAAATCAAGGATATTATCGACGCTTTTGATACGTCGCTTGTATACATCAACAATATAACTGATATTCTGGAAGGTAAAGAACGAGATTCCAACAGGCAACAAAATGGTATCCACGTCAAAACATGGTGATGAAGTAAAATGATTGGCAAACTTTGCCATATGATTTACAACATGCAAATCGCTATTAAACATACTATTATATACATCTGTAAAGAAATAGGCATACTTGAAATAAGCTAGAACCATCAAATTGACAACAACACCAATAGTAGCCATTATTTTACAATGTCGTTTGGTTCTTTTACCATACTTAGGAGTCATGCTTTTGCCTAAATAATAGCCCAATATTGTAGAGAAAACAAGAAGCAAAACAAACAAACCAGACGTTTTATAATAGAAAAAAAGACTCACAAAAAATAGATATCCATTGCGAAGCGTAACTTTGGGTAATCGTTTGAGATAGCGTCCAAACCAATTATTCGTCAAGCCTTTGTTGTACAACAAATCATTAAACTTCCTACTTTGCAAAAGACATAGTCCTGATATAACTATAAAGAGGAAGAACCAGAAATTGAATTGCACAAAGAGCAAAGGATGTTCTTGATTGAATGAAAAAAGATCGACTAAAAAGATAAAAAAGTCCTTCATAACAACATAAAAAATCAAAATCAACGTTTAATTCTATTCAAGCGACTCTTTAATGAATAGTACCGGTAGCATAAACTCATTATTCGACCCAGTTCTCCGCCCATAATCATAGAGCCTTTGGATGTAAAATGAACATAATCCCTACCAGCATAACCTTGCGATACCCAATCAACCATGCTTCCTTCGCCACCCATAGCGTCAAACATGCTCCAATAGGCAACACCTTGCGAAAGTACTGTCGCTCTTAGCTTTTCCACCAACATCGAAAGCCAAACATAACTGCCATATTCGCCCCCAACCTTAGTACTCATGTCAGAAGGACCTACGAATAGAAAAGTTGCTTGTGGTGCTATATTCTTCAAATACTCTATCTGACACTTAATCTTGTTGCAATACATGTCGATAGACTTCTCTCCGTTCAATGAGGGAACAGCATTGCCGCCAAACTGCAAAACAATCATTCCAACGTTTATCTTATTGAAGCAATTGGACAATTCTACACTATCCACCATAGTGAATTTGGTTCCCGACGACCCTCTCATAGCCATATTGTCAACAGCAACGCCACCACAGTCATCGACAAGAAATCCACAAATGTCAGCATTTCCGCATATCTCCACCTTGACGGCAGATGCAGAATCCAAGGCCCATTCCATAACACCAATACCCTCTCGTTCAGTCTCTTTGCGCAATATAGAACCATCATCCAAGCCATGCAACACAACAGAGAGTCTCCCTCCATGATTGTTGTACAGAACCTTTACCTTTGAGAACTTTTTCAACCGATGACTTGCCGACTTGCTAGAAGTACACCGCAAGGTCGCTACGGCCTTACTGTTCACATGCCAGCTACGCAACATGGGACCAAAAGTGCCGTTCGCCCCCATCTGTTGCTTGCCACCCCAAGTTGAAATACAAGAAACGTTGCCCTCACATTTTTGTGAAAACGACATAGAATTGACCGTCTGGATGAGAGGTATCATTCCAATTCCACCACCGCCAAAGAGACGTTGTAAAGTATCGCGAAGACAGCAAGACATACGATCCATCTCTATTTGTGAGTCTCCATAATGAAGTACCCTTAACGTCACCCCATTCTCATAAGCCTTAGAGGCAGCGTCAAAGAAATGGTCAAAATAGCCATAATCAGACTTGGGTAGCCACAAATGACTAGACTCACTTGTCAACAGAGTTCGATAATACTCCAACGTATCTTCTGTATTTCGCAGTTCCTCTGTATTCAAACTAGAGACCACTGTCTCTACCTTTTTTTCGCCATGATGACCGACAAGGACTTTGTGCAGAGTAGCAAAACGCAACTCCTTGCCCGCAACAGAGACACCTTTGTCAGGGAATGATATTGCCAACAAAGCCAGCAGAGAGAAGCATAGAAGGAAAAATTTAAATACCTTAGTTATTTTCATTGTTTGATGTATTTTTGTTTTACAGCACAAAAATACACCTAACTTATGAGATACAAATACGTTCCGAAGCGCATTGTATAAATACTTCGGAGTAATGTACAAAATGACATCCTAGCTATCATTTCATACACAAAAAGCGAGAACAGAGTTCATTGAATCATGCTCTGTTCTCGTTTATAATACACACAAAAACAAAAAATCACCTTCTAAAAATCAGATAATTCATATAGTCACTCTTTTCAAAAGCATCCGTGCCCAACCAAGTCTTCTCTCCATTCATATCCACCGACCAACCTTGTGCCGAACCGCCGACTAAAAATATCGCATTGTCGACGCCCATATGTTGAAGCATTGTGCTGAATTCGTTCATAAGTACTTTATCCATACTCACCACGATGACCATATCGCCATTCAAACCACATAACGCCCGTCTGAACGCCTTATTCTCTGGGTTGTTACACAAAGCCTGGCCTTTAGCAACTGCAGGATACTGTCGGAAAAAAAAGCCGCCCTCTTCTGTTGCCTGCTCAAAAAGCGGCGAGTTGTCTGCCACCCCAATAGCCATATTACCGTTTATGATAGCACAATAACCTTTTTTAGACAATCCCCAAGCCAAAGGCTCTCCATTCAAAACAAAAGCACCCACAATCTTGCCATTGTCACGTCGGACATCAGCGGCCATAGCAGCAAAAACGATTCCTTCGTCAATAGTGTCTATTTTACCAACAAATAGTTCTGGTGTTACATTGATAGGAGTGAAGACAGCACAATTGATTCCGTCCACTACTGTGTCTCGTCTGATAACGCCTTCACCTTTATTGACGTCACTATTATTCAGCCAAATATCACTAACAGAAACATCTTGCGTACTAATCTGACTTGGCGATGGTGTTTCTACGACATCTGTGTCACCCTTGCCACTATGCAATGCCACAACAAGTGAAACAATAGCGACAGCAATACCAGCAATGACAGCGACATATAGCCACACGCGATTTTTCTTTCCATTGTCTCGTTCACCATCGGTATTACCGATAATGCGGATTTCGTTGTCATCTATATCGTTTAAATTCTTCATAATATCTCGTTTTCTATAGCCTCCTTGATCCGTTTCAAAGCATCTTTTGACGCTGATAGCGTGTGAGTCGAGAGGCGTCCGTCAGAAAGGACAATTTGTTGTTTAGAAAGGTTGATCAGAAAAATGTAATCACAATTAATAATCAAGCTCTTACCAGCCCTGATAAAACGAACATTGTCTCGTTTCACTCGTTCTGAAATCATTTTCTCCAATTGTCCCAACTGCAAAGTCACCATTCTCGACTCGCCATTGGTAAGCACAATAGAAGAATAGTTTCCATCGCTGGAAATAAACATAATATCTTCTAAGGCGACCCTCAGAAGCTCCACGCTTGATGATATAATCAGATAATCTTTCACTATTTATCTATGCCAGATAACGAATGATTATACAACCTGATTGGTGCGACGCACATAAGGCGGGATAATTTTCATTGCCAGCGACGTACAGTTTTTGATCAAGAAGTCGAGCAGCCTCAGCTTGAGGCTGCCTTTAAGGTAGGGGTTGGCTGCGTAGTCGGGGATTTGGCTGATCATTTCCGACCTTATTTGCAACACCGTTTCCTTTTGAGGCTCAAGCGAGTTGCTGAGGTAGTTGAATACCGAGGATAGGTAGCCCTTCTTGAAGTAGATGAAATCAATCTCGTCTTTGAATTTCTCGTACACGCCAGCGTCTTTGAGGTATTGCATAAGACTGTTGAAAGTAGCCAGGCGTTTCTGGTATTTATTGCTATCTTTAGTAGTTGTAACGGAACCCGGCCGCAGAATATAATGGTAGAGAGGTTCGTCGACATGTGCCATGCTTTCGGCGAATACCAAAGCACTTGTAATGAAAAAGCTGTCGTCGGCGCTTCGTGATTCAGGGAAGTGAATGTTGTTGCGAGAGACCATCTCCCGTTTATATATATAGGTGGAGAAGAGCGAGACATAGTGAGACAGGAAGTATCGTTTATCCTCGATAGAGAGGAGACCCTGAGGGATAGAGGGATTGGATACCGCCTCGGAGGGACGGCCGTCGAGGAAGTCTTTGGACAGCTGACAATAGCATAAGTCGCTATGGTCACATGAGAGAGCTTGCTGATAGAGCTTTTCGAACATAGAAGGTTCCACCCAGTCGTCGCTGTCGACGAAAGCTATATACTCACCATTGGCGTGAGGGATGCCGAAGTTGCGAGCCATGCCCGCTCCGAGGTTATGGGGTGGGCGGAGGAAAACAAATTGCGACTCACGTGGATTGCCGGCGATAAGATTTTTAACAATCTCGATGCTGTTGTCAGGGCCGTGGTCGTCGACGAAAATAAACTCCATTTCCTGAAGAGTTTGTGAGAGCAAGGACTGAGCACAACGTTCAATGTACTGTGCAACGCCATAGACGGGTAATATAACTGAGACTTTTATCATTGAAATGCTTATTAACAAAGACAAAAAACAAAATAGATATAAGGCTTACAGATGATGGAAGCCATTAGAGTGTCAGAGGTCCTCCAATCCCTCGTAGTCGCGGGTATCCTGCTTGACGTTGGCCTCCAGGGCACGGCGTATGTTCTCCTTCAGACGAAGAGTAGCCTTGTCGGCATCGGAGCGTTTAGCCGGGCGATAAAGATTTTTGTAACGCAGCTTAGGAGAGAGATCGAAATGGAGTTTAGGCATAGTACCAAAGACATCGACAGCCAAACGCACGGGCAGAGGTGACTCGACGATTTCGACATGATAGTCGTAGTTGTTGTCGAGATCGTGGCGACCCTCGGCGACAATTTGATACTTGTGGAGCGACAGAAGGAAAGGATAGACCTCCAAATTGTTCCTAAATACAGTCATAGCCACATCAAGGCTATCGAGGTGGATCTTAGTGTCATCCTCGCGCCAACGTTTAAGTTGCAAAAGTTTGGCGATACGGTCGATATCCTTGTTGTCGAGGACGGTAAGATTTTGACCCGTTAGAGCGGCGGCGGCACGCAAAGTGCTCATCTTTGGCTTGTAGAAAGCATTGACATAAGTTTCGGCGCATAGGTGGAAATCGGCGGCACCCTCAAGGTCGTTGAGCAACGGGACGATGGTGTCGACATAGGGAATCATGTCGATAAGCTCCTGAATATTGATATCCAGAAGGTGGAAGTCGAGGCCGACAAAAATGTGGTTGACACGAGGAGTGCGATACATGCCCGTAAGCTGCATTTTGGCTGCTTTGCACACAAAACCCACCTGGTTGAGAACAGCGATGCCATCCTTGATTTGCACGTCGCCAGCCACCTCACGCAAATCGTTCTCAAACGCAATAGCCTCTTTGATACGAGTGTGGAGAGTGAAATCGACATCGCGAGGAACGATGAAAGGATGAGCCGAAGTGTCAACATTATCCTCGCGGCGCTGAGCCTCGAGAGTGTCGGCGTCACTACCCATGCCGCTGAAAGCCTCCATAAGGTCGTCGACATTGGTGAAGTTGGACGTGAAGTACAAGTCTCCCTTGAGCATATCCTCGTGGCTGAGCCATTTCTCCAAACCCGTCACAGCACCCGAAAGATAAAAGTCGGAGTTGCCGAAGACAACATTTGCGTTGCTGATCTGACATATCTCAGGTTTATAATTGAATTTGATGTCGGGAATCTGCACAATATAATCCATCTGTTCCAAGTCGAGATATCCGCGCTTGAACTGAACATCGAGATTGGGAGACCATTGCTGCAAAGTGTTGCTACGCGATGGGTCGTAGTTAGCGCCGCCGTCGACCGAGAGACCCGCGAGGTCGAACGAGGTGCTATCGTCGACATCAAGATGAAGACTGCTGCTAGAGAGTTTGACCTGGTATTTAACCTTGTCATTGTTTACCGACTGCGGAATCATAGCGAAGCTACCGACAGGGTGTTCCATGGTAGCGCTCATAGAATCCATGTTACCCGCGATATTGGCGAAGTCGAAGTCGCACACCAGACGGAAGGGCTGAGTTGTGTCGAAAATATCAGATATAGCGGCATGGAGCCTAGTCTTGCCCAAAGAGCCATCGATGGCTTGGTTGGGCATATTGGCGGTAAGAGCGTCGGCGCTGATGGTTGCCGACAGCAGCTCCTTGAAAAGGCCACGCTTCATAGTAGACGGCATCCGTACATTCACATTACCTTTCGGTATCTGGGCATAAATGGTGTCGTATACCACGTCGAGATTAGCTATACCTATATCGCCTGTCACCACCATCTTAGCGAAATCAGCGTTCTGCAGCTGTTGAAGGTTAGTGCGGACCTTCAGATTAGGAGTAGCTTTGCCCTTCATATCCAAGTTCATATCCTTAGGCATAAAGGCCTTCACGTCGGGCAACGATATCGAGCCGCTTACCGTAGCGTCGGTAACCATAGTGCCGAGCAAGTCGGCGATATGACCTTTCAGCGACAGGCGGCTATTTTTGGCGCGAGCCGAAAGAGCGTTGACATCGACATTGGTAACGCCGCCCTCCGAGAGATCCAAGTCGGCATGTATGTCAGCCGCGATGGCATCGACCTTGAAAGGCAACATAGAACGATCCTCAAAACTACCGTTGTTAAGAGTCAAGTCAGCACCAATAAGTGGCATTTTGCCGTCGCCCATCTCGCCGCGAGCGGTACCAGAGAGTTCCATAACGGCGTCCATCCTCATCGTTCCCTGCCAGGAAGTGAACTCAGCAGGCAAAGAAGCAAGCAACTTGTCGACTTTCCACTTGTTGCTCTTGAACTTGACATCCATTGCCATAGGTTTCGAATCCTTAGGCAACGAAATAGAGCCGTCGACACCAATGCTGTACTCTTTCAAACGAGCCATGACATCGTCGAGGACAAATGACAACGAGTCGGCGTCGCCTGTAAATCCGCCCTCCAAGACCAGCAAGTGGTCGTCATCGGCAAAGAGAGTGTCGTTGACATATTGCATATCGTTGATTGAAAAACGTCCATTGTCGACAAAGAATTTAAAATCGCCTTCCACCCTACTCTCCTTGGTGGCGCCATCAAGGCGGAGAACAATCTTGTCAAGCTTGGTGCCCAGCGAGGCACTGTCAGAAGACATATTAAAAACGACGTTGGCAATATCCATATCGACCTTAGCGTCGATATTGCCAGGATTATATTTGCCGTCGACGCCGAGGTTAAAGTCGCTGACGTCAGCCCTCATATTTGAGCTTTCGTCGAGGTAGGAGACATCGAAATGCTTCAGCTTAACACATTTCAACGACACCAAATCAGGCATTTTGAAAGGCTCGGAGGCAGAAGTATCCTCCGAAGGTTTGAAAATGTCGTAATTGGCTTTTCCCTCTTTAGAGACATAGATATTAGCCTGAGCGTTGTTGAGGACGAGTTTTTTCACCTCGATGTTGCCATGTTTGAGGAATTGCCTGATGTTGAACCCCACGCCAACCTCATCGATATGAGCCAAAGTGTCGTTGGGAGCGTCGGGGACAGGGTTTATCAAAGTGACGCCCTGCACATTGAGGCCCACGTAGGGAAATGTTTTGAAAACCGTTAGGTCGACATCGTCGAAGTGGTTTTCGCAAAGTATGAACTTATCCGAAAACCTGTTGACGAGAGAAGTGAGCCGCGCGGGAGTGAGGACAAGCCAAAGAGCCACAGCAACGAGCACGACGACCAAACCCAATAGCGAGCCCAACGAGATGAGAGTAATCTTCCAACCTTTCTTCATGCGTTTCTTCTCGGGTTTTTGCTGTTGTTCGGCACTACCTTTTTCTATTTCAATATTATTTTCTGTCAAAGCTAAAGAAATTTGAGATGTTAAAAAAAACTTCACATTATCTGCATCGAGCGAATGTGTAGACAGTTCCCGATCGATGTTTATAGGATAGCACAGAGTCGTTGAGCACGGTTATTGTAAACATCTGAGGAATTGTCCAATCGCCAGTCATCTCCATCCAATGGATTTGGGTCAGCGAGTTGTCGCTCTCGTCAAATTCCCATTTAAATGGTTGCCACTCCTCTTCCGAAACGTCGTCGCCAACGTCCCAAGTCGAGCCAGTACCATCGCTATCGTAACGCCAGTACTCGGTTCCACTTACCCATTTGCCAGGCAAAAGCGAAGGGTCGATTTCGGTGACCTTGCCCGAGCACGAAACAACCAAGGTCATAACAATCAAAATGATAAGAGGTATTAAATTTCTTTTCATCATATAAAACGATATTCAAAAAATAAAAAAGGATACAACGCTCACACACTATCACTCGCACACCTTGTAGATGTCTTTATAAAAACGGCCATAATCATTGTAATCCATACCATAGCCCACGATAAAATCGTTGGGTATGGAGCGGCCGATATAGTCGATTTTGAAGTTTTTCTTGAAGCAACCTGGTTTGAACAAAAAAGAGGCGATATGGATGCCCGCAGGATTAAGCTTTTGGAGCTGGCCAAGCATAGCGTCGATGGTGCATCCCGTGTCGATGATATCCTCCACAATAACCACATGGCGGCCGTCGCATCTTGAGGGGAAAGGAAGGTCGGTAGAGACAACGCCAGAGCTATGCATACCTTGATACGAGGTGTATTTAACAAAACAAATATCGGCATCAAAATCGAGAGCGCGAGCCAAGTCAGACATAAACATAAAAGATCCCGTCAGAGTGGGACAAAAAATAGGATTTTTGTCACCAAGATCTCTAGAGATTTCACGGGCGACGCGAGCCACTTCACTTTGGATTTCAGCTTGCGTCATGTAGATATCGAACAACTTATCGTGTATGCTTATCACAGGATTATATTTATGAGAATAAGGATAAATAAAAATGCCATCAAACCCTCTTAACCAGCCTAAAGATAATTGTACTTGTATAAAAGACAGATTCTATCATATCGTTATTCCTCCTCAGGTTCCTCGACCGAATCAAGAACCAAGCGGAAGCCGTGGAAACCGTAGCCATAGTCAGGCTGATACCAGCTGCGGTCGCTGACAGTACAACCCCATGAAGGGCTGTTGAGGCAACCGCCGCGCAGAATGCGGCTATCGCCATGACGAGGGCCGCGAGGATTGGTTTGCGACTCGGCGGTATAGGGCTCATACCAATCGCTGCACCATTCCCAGACATTGCCAGCCATATCATGCAAACCTAGCTCGTTGGGCTTTTTACGTCCCACAGGATGAGTATAGTTGTCAGAATTCATTCCATACCAAGCCACCGCGCCGGGGTCGCCATCCTGGCCGGGGTAGACATAATTTTTGGAGTTGTTGCCGCCACGTGCTGCAAACTCCCACTCAGCCTCGGTAGGGAGGCGGAAACGGTAGCCCGTCATCTGCGACAAACGAGCAATAAACATCTGCACATCGTTCCAAGAAACCTGCTCGACAGGAAGACTGTCATTATATTGCCATCGGCTGGGGTTGTTGCCCATAACCGTTTTCCAAAGGCGCTGAGTAACCTCAAATTTACCCATATAGAAAGTGTCGACTGTGACCTTATGGACAGGGAACTCAGCCTCATAATTGTGTTTGGCTGCTCCTGGGCGAGTGCAGCCCATAGAGAAAGAGCCGCCAGGGACAGGCATCATGCGAAATTTCATGTCGGCGACCTTGATGTCGACCGAGCCGTCGTCGACCTCGACCGAAAAACGGATAACAGAGTCGGCGGCGTTATAGCCCGTCGAATCGGGCTCATACGGGAGCATGCGCAAGTCTGGCAAATCATAAACAATAATTTTCTTGTCCTTGCCAGCCTTAATATTCTTACCCACATCGCCGCTCATATTCTGAATATAATCGCCATAGTAGCGGCCGCCGTCGATAGAGACACAGACACGGATGTTGGCATCTTTGCTAAGATCGTAAGTGATGGTGACCTCCTTGTCGTGCCTGATAAAGGCCACATTGGAGATGTTTTGAGCCATAGCGAAGGAAGAAAACAGGCCAAATAGACAGAACAATAACTTATGTTTCATATATTTACATTTAACTAAATCAAAATAAGAGTATCTGCAAATTTACATCTTTTTTTATAATTATAATTACTTTATAAAGATAAAAAAACAAGATGTGAAAAATGGCGTAGGCCTTAGGAGGAAAAACAAGAGACCGTTATAGCGTTAGTGAAAAAAAAGAAATCCACATATACCAACAAAATCCAAGAGAGAGAGTCAATCATTGTAGTTACCGCATAAGACAAAGAGCAGATACAGATAGAAATGAGCAAGTTGAAAAAATGAAACGATTTTTTTACCACAAATCAAAATATTATTGTATACTTGCAAAGTCAAGATTTTCGTCCTTGCAACCATAACCAGCTATATTACAACATAGAAAACACATCGACAAACAGAACAACAAACATTGCCATGAGAATACTCCACACCGCTGACCTACACCTCGGACAAGTGCTGTACCAATACTACAACCGAGTAGACGAACACGAAACATTTTTTAATCAGCTCAACAAATGGTGCTCGACCTACAAACCCGACGCGTTGCTAGTTAGTGGCGACATCTTCGACATCCAACAACCCAGCGCGGCAACCAAAGCTTTTTTCAACAAAAGTATCGCACACCTACACAAGGCATATCCCGCAATGGCCATTGTCGTAACCGCAGGCAACCACGATTCGGGAAGCCGCGTTGAGGCCGACAGCGCCATGTGGGAACTTGCCGACATCAAGCTGACCGGACATGGGCCCGGCACCAACGAGGTGGCAGAAGGAGGATGGGAAGACCGTTTTATTGTCGACACACCCCAAGGATTCATTGCCTCCATGCCTTTCATGCCCTCGTTGCGCAAAGAGGTAATGCAAGCCGTACTAGACAAGATAGCGATAAAAAACAGCGACAACCGGCCCGTAGTATTGATGGCACATGCCTCGATAAGCGGCGACGAACACATATTACCTGGCGACATAGGCAACGTCAAGTCGCTATCAATAAAAGAGATGGGGACAGGATACGACTACCTAGCCTTAGGACATATTCATCGTTCACAGACACTTGGACAAGACATCGAGAACGAATACAGCGACAAAGAGAGCACCCATCCTGCCCCTGTGGCACGCTATAGTGGCAGCCCCCTCCATGTAAGCTGCGACGAACAATATCCACATAGTGTCAGCCTTGTCGACATCGACCACCACCAAGGTCAGGTGACCATAAAAAGACTATATATAGAGCAACGCAGACATTTCTATATCATACCCCGGGAAGATAGGCCCGCAGCCAAATCAGCCGAAGAGATATACAGCTGCGTGACAGACTTTTGCAAAACACAAAAAAGCGGATACATCCGACTACGCATAGATGCGTCGGCGGCATTGCCACCCGATTTCACACAAAAGATATACACAATTCTGGAAGCCACTGGCAATGAAGTGCGCTACAATCCCAAAATCATTTTTGAGAACCTACCCGAAATACAAGACAACACCAAGACGCCGAAATTTGAGATTGCCGAATTGCAACAAATGGAGAACCCTCTAGATTTCATAGAGAAAACGATGATAAACTATAGCGAGTTGAATTTTGAGGATATAAAGAAAGACTTTGAAGAGGTAGAACAAGAGCTGATGAAGATGGCTAAAAAAGAAGACAAAGAGATTGTTCCTCCAACCAGTCAAAACTAAGGTAAAAATCAAAGAAAGAGATGAAAATAAACCAATTACACATACGCAATATAGCCTCGATAGAGAGAGCCGACATTGATTTTGACCACGACAAAGGATTGATAGACCCCGACACGGGCAAACCTGCACAAAAATTTCTAATATATGGCGACACAGGAACAGGGAAAAGTGTTCTGCTCGACGCCATAGCTATGGCGTTGTTCAAGAACACACCACGAATAAACGATGTCACCGCCAAACAAAAAAACTCCTTCACGTCGGCCAACGGCAACGAAGTCAACATATTCAGCATAGAGCAGTACACACGCCTAGGCATAAGCGAGAAAGACGAATGCTACAGCGAAGTAGTCTTTACCGGCAACGACGACGTAGAGTACCATGCCAAACTAGAACTTGGCTACACCAAAGGACGAGACGGCAAACTCAAGAACAAATTAAGTTGGAAGGTAAAGATAGGCAACGCCGACTGGGAAAAGATGGACCCCAAAGGGGCGACAATAACCGACGCCATAGGCATCAATTTCGACCAATTCAACAGGATGGCCATGCTGGCACAAGGCAAATTCGAGACATTCCTTTGCGGCTCGAAAGAAGAGCGATCAATAATACTCGAAAAGCTCACCAACACCAGTATATTCACAGAATACGGTAACGCCATAAAAAGTGTTACAACCAACAAAAATAGAATAACTGCCGCAGCAGAGGAGCGACTGAAGATGGCAAAAAGATATGTCGACAAAAGCGAGGACAGCGACATAGTAAAATCCAAACTCGAAGCCGACACCATATTAGAAAACAGAGCGAAGAGAGAGATAGAGACCATCGTCAATATACTAGACATAGCCAAAGTCATCAAAGAATCACAACAAGCTGCAGAAGATGATAGAAAACATCTTTCAGAGCTACAAAGAATAACCCTTGACGAAGAATACAAAAGACTTAAAGCACTTTGCGACGATTGGGACAAGACCGACAAAGAACGCAAAGCTCTCGATAGCAAACAGCAACGGAAAAGAGAGCTCAACAAAGCCAACGAGGATGAGAAAAATTTGGAATCCAACTTTTTGGCCATGGCAAGCGATCTGAAAGAGTATAAGAAAAAAGCCGAGGACAAAAGAGAAGCCATAAAAACTGAGCAAAATTGGATTGACACCAATTCGAAAAACGACACACTATATAGAGAACACAAACTCAGAAGTGAGCAAATAACACAGCTAGAAAAAAACATCGCCACAAGCGAAACAACAAGCAAAGAGCTAGGCGAAGCAGAATCGATGTGCAAAAATCTAGAAGACATTCGTGTTGAAGCTTTCAATAAATTCCAAAAGTCGAAAGAGCAAAACAAAGAAGCACAGAATGTCATCGAAGAGTTGCAAAAGAAGAGGAATAGCCTCAATCCCGAGAAGCTAGAAGAAGAGAGCAAAAGACTGAACAAACTAATATCAGCCCTAGAGTTGCTCAAAAAAGACGTCGCCACAAAAAGCGACAAAGAGCAAAAACTGAAAAAAGCCGAAGAGCAACGAGACTCACTAAAAAGCGAACTCACCAATGCCAAGGAAGAACAAAAGGCTGCCAAAGACGACCACGACCAAAAACTAGAGATATTAAATAATGCCAAAGAGCGCCTAGCCACGATAAGCACCAGTTTGGACGAAACCCTCGACAATTTGCGAGCCAAAATGGCAAAAGAGCACACCGAAGTGTGCCCACTTTGCGGACAAAAGATAGGCGAAAACCTGTTGTCGCGAGACGATTTTGCAAAAATCATCACCCCATACGAAAAAGAGCAAGAGGAGGCCAAACAAAAACATCAAGAGTCGTTGGACAAGCTAAACAAAATCAACGATAAAGTCAGCACCATCAATGCAAAAATTGATGAGAAAGTGAGTTTCATCAACACCCTTTTGCCCGAGGTAGAAAAACTACGTGAGAACGTTGCCGAAAGGCTGAAAAAAGCAGGCATTGAAGACTGTCAAGACATCGACAAAGCCTTCGACACAAAGATAGAAGAAACGGCCAAAGCACTTGAGAATATAGAAGACCAAAAGAAGCAAGTAGCCAAGATACAGACAGATATTGACAAAAAACTAGCAGAGAAGAACAGCCATGACCAGATAAAAGACACGGACGAAAAGAGATACCTAGCTGCAAAACAAGCGGAAGAGAACAACAACGGAAAAATATCGAACCTTAAAGAACAACAAGAGAGACAAGAGAAAGACCGAGGCGAACTAATAAGTCTTTTAAACAAAACCCTGCTAGCATGGAACGACAGATGGAAGGACAATCTCGCCTATAGCAAAGAGCAGTTGAACAAAGAGGCCGAACAATACCTTGAAAGAAAAGAGCGACAAGAGAAAGAAATTCAAAATCTTGGCACTATTAATTCTACCATCAGCAACATCGACCTAATTCGCGACAAGATTTTGGAGACACATCCAGAATGGATCGAGCTTATAAGAAAACACGACCAGCTGGACGGCGATACGACAGCAGAGACAGCCAACCTAAAAAAACAATCGGAGGGAAGCCACAAAGAGGGCGGAATTAGCACATCAGAATGGAACGAACTGTTGTCGAAATGTAGCGCACTCGCCAGAACCAAAGAGATATGCGTAAACGAAATAGCCCAAAGCAATGAAATCATAGCCGAATGGGTTGAGGAGACAGGCAACGACGAAGACTACCTGACATCCATAGCAGCCAGAAGAGACGACATTGCTGCCATACGCAAGCGCATTACCGACACAGAGGCAGAAATCACAAAATGGAAGCAAAAGCAGCAAGAGCACAACCAGAGCATAGCCGACAGCACCAAGAAACTAGACGACATGGGGAACATATCCTTCGAGCTAGCCGCCGATGAGCTGCAGCCACAATCATTCACATTCCAGATAGAGAATATCGACACACAGACAGAAATGCTAGTATGCCGACAGAAGAGGCTAAAGGAGCTGGAACAAGCCGCCCACGACCGGATTACGGAATACAACAAAATATTGCAAATTGACAAAGAAAACAAAGAAGAGCAAGAGAAAGCCCAACGCGATTATGATGAAGCCAAAAAGATTTCCGACCACTGGGAGATACTCAACAAGAGGTTTGGTGGCGAGCGCTTCCGCAACATAGTGCAGACCTACATCATGCGACCATTGCTGAACAACGCCAACATCTACCTAAGCCAGATAAGCGACCGATACAAGCTCACCTGCAGCGAGGAGAACGAGCAGCTCTCAATACTAGTCCTCGACCGCTACAACCGTGACGAAGTGCGAAGCGCCACAGTCCTATCGGGAGGTGAAAAATTCATGATATCGCTTTCGTTGTCACTAGCCCTGTCATCGCTCAACCGTCCTGACATGAATGTCAACATACTCTTCATTGACGAAGGATTCGGCACACTCGACCAAGACAACCTCGACAGCGTGATGAACACCCTCGAGCGGCTAGGCGAGATGAGCGGCCAAAATGGACGCCGAGTAGGCATAATATCGCATCGTGAGGAGCTTTTGGGACGTATACCCAACAAGATAAAACTACTGCATCGTGGCGAAGGCCGAAGCCAAGTTGAGGTGGTGTACGAGCTTTAGAGCAACATCAGCCATAATACCGGTTTGAATACTAAGACAGCCACCTCCAAGAATAACAGCCACCTCCTCCAAGAGAGAAGCTCTCCCCTTCCCTATTAGCAGCAAACCACAAAAAAAGTATGCCCTCGAAAGAGGGCATACAGTGGAAATATAAACTGATAATAAGATTCGCTTATTTCTTAACGATCTTTAGAGTTGTGCCACAAGCGCGGAGCATATAAACGCCCTTGGCGACATTGCTGATGTCGACAGAGTTGACACCATTGTGGAGAGCAATCTTAGCCACAACATTACCAGTAACATCGAAGAGCATGGCGACCTCGGCATCGGCATTGGCAACAAGGATGTTGACAAGGTCGGTAGCAGGATTAGGATAGACGCTAAGCAAAGAAGCGTCAGCCATCTCGACACCCTCACCCTTCTGGTTGATAACGCCGACACCATCGAGGTCAAAGCCAGCGCTATAGCTTACTGTTGGGAAAGGATCGTTGATGATGTTACCAAAAGCGTCGTAAGTGCCATACTGAGGATCGATGCTACCGATGACGTCGACGATGCGTACATGAGTGATGTTGTTGATGTCAACAGCCGAGCTATCGCGAAGTTCGTTCAAATCGAAAGGAGTGCCGAAGCCGACACGATATTTGCCGGCGAGATTGTTGATGTAGGTAGGATCGACATGGCTAGTGATCTGGCGAACCGTCTGAGTCATCGAAGTTGCGGGGAAGCGAACAAAACGCTCGCCGTCGGAGCTAACCTCGACAAAGGCGAGTTCGAGGAAATAGTCGTCGAAAGAATTCTCGAATACGACGAAGTCATAGCCATCGCCGTTGACGATAGGTTTGTTGAAAGTAAGCGTTGCAGAGCCGCCATCGCCGAGGCTAACGACATCCATAGTGCTATTGGTGGCAGCGCCAAGAGCTGCATTTTCGTCGCCATAGGTAACGACAGGAGCGTCGGGGTTGCTGAGATTCTGCGAGCCACGTTCAATAGAGCAACCAGTAGCCCAAGCCTTGATACGGCTATCGCCACAAGCAATAGCCGAGCTACCCTGAGTACCTGCGGCGCCACAGAATGGACCCATGCCTTCAGGTTGACCGATGGGGTTGATAGAGTTGGTGTAGACATAAGAATAGTACCATTGACCTTCCCATTCGGTGCTGTCGACGACAACACCTGCTTCCGGGTCGGCCCATTTGGTGAAATCGCCATTATGGAGAACCGAGGTGATGCCTTGAGAATTCCAAGTGCTGCCGTTGATGAGGTTTTCCCAATAATAGCCGACTTTTCTGAGAGTATCGTCGCCCTTGAAGAGGAAAATGTCGTCGAGGAAATCGCCATTCATAGTGTAGTCGAAGCGAGGATCGGCTGCCTTAATGTCGTCCATAACAGTTTGAAGGATGACAGAGTCGGCCTCAAAACGGTAGCCCCAAGCGAGAGCTGTATCCACCCAGTTGACGGCGAAGACGACCTCGTTGTTGCCTTGACCAATCCAAGTGATGATCTCGCTTGCCGAGATAGAAGCCTCTTGAGGCAGAGGAACAGAGACAGGGTAGATAGTAGCAGGATAGACATTGGAATAGTACCAAGAACCTGCATATTCGAAGCTGTCGACAGCAACGCCGACGGCAGGGTCGCCCCATTTGGCGAAATCGCCGTTATGAAGAACCGAGCTCATACCCATACCCGAATAGCCGTTGACAAGATTTTCCCAGTAGTTGCCAGGAGTGATGCCCAACGAGACAACGCCGTCATTGAAATTGATATCAGAGATGAAAGAGCCGCCGGAGAAGCTGAAACGATGGTCAGCGTCGGCGATGTCGTTCATAACAGTTTGGAGGATGACGCTGTCGGAGGCAAAGCGGTAGCCCCAAGCGAGAGCCGTATCGGCCCAGTTGACAGCAAGGACGACCTCATTGGAGCCCTCGCCAACCCAGTAGAGGATGTCGGAGGCAGCGATGGTGGCGTCGACAGGAGTTTCCTCAGGAGCGTTGGGATCGGTAGCCATAATCATGACATCGGCGGTAGAGGTCTGCATCCAATCGACGAAATCGCCGTTTTGGATATAATCGTTAGACACACCACCCGACGAATGATCGGCGTCGTTGGCGTCTTTCCAGTTATACCACCACCAGCCATCTTCGCCCAAAAGGTTAAGGCCAAGTTCGGCGTCGTTGTAAGCGATGTTGGTGATCCAAGTAGACGATTGAGTCAGAACCATGCGGCTGTCATAGAGAGCAATAGTGTCCATGATATCGCCGATAGTGACAGCGCCATTCCATTGGACACCCCAAGCGATGCCGATAGCGCCGGCGACTTCATCATCCCAAGTCACAGCTACGACAGCACGGTTAGAGCCCGAACCTGTCCAAAAACGAATACTGTCCTGGGGAACTGTCGGATTAGACGAACCCCACTGGGCATTAGCTCCAAAAGCGAGCATAAGGCCCAAAGCTAAAAACAATAATTTTTTTGTCATATTAGATACTGTTTAATAATTAGTTAATAATTCCAACCAGTATCGGAAGACAGACGAGGGGGAAAAGCCGAGGGGGAAAAACAGGCAAAAAAGATAAATCAAAAAAAGGCGAAAGCCAAACCTGTTTCTCGGGCACTTTTTCCTCGAAAGCGAACCGATATTTTCAGATTTGGCAGGTATTCTGACTTGCTTTTTGCCGCTCAGCCTTCCCATATATCTATGGCGATATACAGTGACTATAATATTGATTGGCAAATTATTAAGCTCACAGCAGCGGGACTGTTCAGGACTTGCACCTGATTCCCTTTCACACGCCTATGAGGCGACCAAATCGGGTGCAAAAATACAACATTTTTTCAAAACAAAGTCCTTATCGCGAAAAACTTTCAATCTTTTAAACATGCCGGACAACAATAACCACATGATCGCGGCAGAGGTGGTGAAGAGAATCTTCGAAACGCTGACGCGCAGAGATGTCCATCCAAGCCGTAGGCTCGTCGAAGAGCAAGACCGGGGAGCCAGAATAGAGCTGGCGAGCCAATGCCAAACGCTGCCATTGCCCCATACTCAGCTCCTCGCCGCCAGAGAATTGACGACCCAGCTGAGTGTCGAGACCTTGAGAGAGCGAATCCACAACCTTGTCGGCGCCCGAGAGGAGGAGAGCGTCGGCAAGACGATTGGCATCGGAGGCCGAATGGATGTCGCCGAAGGCAATATCCTCACGGGCAGTAAAGTAGAAATTGACATAATCCTGAAAAAGGGCGCTGACGTTGCGACGGAGGTCGTCAAGATTGTATCGGCGGATGTCAACACCGTTGATAAGCACGGCGCCATCCTGAGGGTCGTAGAGACGCAAAGCCAGCTTGAGGAGAGTACTTTTGCCGAAGCCATTCTCGCCCTCAAGATAAGCCACCTCGCCGCGGCGAGCCACAAAAGAGAAGTTGTTAAGGAACGGGGCCTTCATGCCGGGATAGGCGAAAGAGATATTTTTGAATTCCAAGACCTCCACCCTATCGGGGAAAGAGACAGAGTCATCGGGCGAGACGATGGCAGGTTCCATTTCGAGGAACTCAGTAAGGTTGTTGATGAAAAGGCGGTTCTCGTAGAGGCCACCCACGGCGGCGACAAGACTGTTGAGGTAACCCATGCCGCGACGGAAAGCCTCAAAAAGCATGACGAAAGAGCCTATAGTCAAAGCGCCGGCGGCGACAGGAGCGATGAGAGCCAGCAAGACAACGGCGAGGGCGACAGCCTCGATCAAAGCCGAGAGTGAGTCGAGTAGAGCAAGGCGGTGGGCGATACTTTTGAGCTTAGCGAGGAGAGAGGCGCGAATGTCGAGATACCTGTCGCGAATATACTGCGACAAGTTGTAAGTTCTAATCTCTTTGGCATATAGGCGCGAGGTGAGCAGGGCGCCGTAGTAGCTGGCACGACGTTGTAGCTGAGTAGTTTGGCGACGGAAATCGTAGATGCTTTTCGATTTGTAGAGTCGCGCGCAGAAGGAAGGCACCACGGCGACGAGCATGACCAGCACCACCTTCCACGAGGCGAAGAAAAGCATGGAGGCGACAGCGGCGAGAGAGAGTAGCGAGCCGAAGAGCGCCACCAAGTTCTCCATAATGCGGACGGGACGGAAAGAGGCCTCTTGCTGGGCGCGGTGGAGAGTGTCGTGGAAGGAAGGGTCGTCGTAGTAGGACATATCTAGGCGTGCCGACTGGTCTTGGATGAGCGTGGTGACATAATCAGACAGACGTTGAGAGAGCACCTCGTTGTTGTAGTTGTTGAGAGCGCCGAGGACACGGCCGAGCAAGGTTACGCCGCAGAAAAAGAGCACGGCGGGAAGCACCTCGTGGAGTACTGAGGCAAAAGAGGTCGATTGTGTGATGCCGGAGGAAACCGTGTCGACGATAACCTTGAGCACATAAAGGTTAGCCAAAGGGAGGAGGCTGACAAAGACCGTGAGGAGAAGCTTTGTGAGGAAGCCGCGGGGGTCGCAGGACCATATTATTTTAATAGCTTTTTTCAAAAGAGTGGAGTTATAATATCAAAAAACGAAGTTTTTTATGGTCAGGGTTAAGGTTATCGTTAAGGTTAAGGTTATCGTTAAGGTTAAGGTTATGGTTATGGTCAAACACACTCCTTCACCACCAAACTACCGTTGACATAATCCACGACCTCCACCTGTGAATCCTTCTCAATATATCCAAGTTGAGCCACAGCGTCGTAGTGCTTGCCGCTGATGATCACCTTGCCTGCAGGGCGGAGGATGGTGGCGGCGGTACCCTTGGCGCCTATGAGAGTAACCTCATTGTCGGAAGCAACGGTAAAACCCTCGGAGGTGCTTTCCGTTGTGTTCAAGGCCAAGCCGCCGAAGAGAGAGCTTTCGAAGAGCTTTTTGCCAAGGAAGATGCTGAGCGGCAAGGCTATGGCAATAGCCAGAAGAGTGATCATAAGACGGTTGGCGATGACCGCGGAAGGCACAAATGAGAAGTCGAAGCCGATGTTGCCCACCATACTGAACACCAAACCCGTCACCACACAAATAATGCCCATGACGCCCGAGACGCCGAAGCCCGGGAAGACGAAGAGTTCCAAGATGATAAGCACAATGCCGATGAAGAAGATGATGATTTCCCAATAGGTGGCGAGGCCGTCGAGGTATAGAGGGGCGAAATAGAGCGCCGCCGCCGAGAGGGCAAGAATGAGAGGGAAACCAATGCCTGGTTGCTGCAACTCGAAATAGATGCCGCCGATGATGAGCATGATAAGGATGCCCGAAACGACAGGTTTGACGAGGAAACCAATCAGCTTGTCGATAAAAGAGTAGCGTTGTTCCTGAATGGTATACTCCTTGACACCGGCATGATTGAGAAGCTGTTGTACGTTTTCAACCTCGGCCTCACAATAGCCATACTTGATAGCCTCGGTGGTGGTGAAGGTGAGCACCTTGCCGCTGTCGCTAACGCCAGGGACAAAGATGTCGGGGTCGACCATAGCCTCGGCGATGTCGGTGCGACGGCCGCGAGACTCAGCGGTAGTGCGCATAAGCGAGCGCATATAGCTTTGGTATTTGTCGGGTTGCACCTGCCCGGTTTGGTCGACCACGGTAGCCGCGCCGATAGAGGAACCGCTGTGCATGTAGATAGAGTCGCAAGCGATGGAGATGAGAGCGCCGGCAGAGGCCGCGTTGTTGTCGATGAAGGCATACACCGGTACGGGAGATTGGAGGAAAGCCGTGCGGATTTTGTCGGCGTCGTCGAGGGTGCCGCCGAAGGTGTTGATATGCACTATGATGATGTCGGACTTAAGATTTTTAGCCTCCTCCATAGCCTTTTCGACGCGGAGGGATGCCGGGGGAGCGATTTCCTCGTCGATATTGAAGCGGTAGACCTTCTTAGAATTGTTCTGAGCCACGGAAGCCAACGACATCAACATGGCAGCCAGAAAGAAAGACAATAGTTTTTTCATAGTTTGAAATGCTTGATAGCAGAAATCAATTCGTCAAAAATCAGATTGTTGGCAGCGACCATCTCAGCGCCGTGGAGCCAGTTGGTGCCACCCTTGAAGTCGGCCACGACGCCACCTGCCTTTTGGACGATGAAGGCGCCTGCAGCGACATCGTAGGGCTTGAGGCCATATTCGTAGAAGCCGTCGCAGCGGCCGCATGCCACGTAGATCAAATCGGCGGCCGCCGAGCCGAGACGACGGACACCGTGGGTACCCTTCATTGTCCATTCGAGAAGGTCCATGTAGGCGTCGATACGAGAGAAGTCGGTATAGGGGAAGCCCGTGGCGATGAGCGAGTCGTTGAGCGAGGGCGACTGAGATACCGAGATGGCGTTGCCGTTCAAGAGAGCCCCGTCCTCGGCGTCGCAGGCAGAGAAACACTCCTCGGCCCAAATCTCGTAAACCACGCCGAGAGCCATAACAGGGTGATTGAGAGAGAGCGATTTAGCGTTGTCCTGCAAACCGATGGAGACACAAGTTGGGGCCATGCCGTGGATAAAGTTGGTAGTGCCGTCGAGGGGGTCGATAATCCAAGTGAAAGGTTCCTTGCCTGTGCGGGTGGCGGTGCCCTCCTCGGCTATGAAGTCGCTGTCGGGCAGTAGTTGTTTGAGACGCTGTACGATGCGGCGTTCCGACTCCTTGTCGAAGCGAGTGACATAGTCGTGTATGCCCTTGGATTCGGACGAGACGACACCCGAAAGACCCTTGCGCTCGGCGGCCAGGAAAGCGCCGACCTCGCGAGCCAAAAGGGAGACCTCATTGCAAAGTAGTTTAGTATTCACGAAGTAATTGTATTAATAATGCGGGGGTTAGATTGGATAAACATATAAACGGAGAGAAGCGTTTTTTATTATGTACCTATATGAATAAAATTGACATAAGGGGGCATAGCGTACTTTGGCAGGAGATGGAAGGTTTTCGATGTGTTTTTCGGAGCTTGACGAATAAGTTTTTTTTGAGGCATGAGTCCGCTATGAGTCCGCTATGAGTCCGCTAAAAAGGGGGTGAAAAGATGTGGGAAAAAATGGAGAGACAAGGCACGATTGTCGGCGAGCGAGGCAAAGAGAAAGGGCGAACAAAATAAAACATCAGTTTTGGCGTTAGAATGGAAAGATATTTCGATTATTCTCCTTACATCATGAGCGAAATCACATTCCGACCCATGCGTCGACACAAACAGCAGCTAGAGCCAGAGGAGTGCCTGGAGCTGCTCAGCACAGCGCCACGAGGTGTACTTGCCGTCATTGGCGACGGCGGATATCCTTATGCCATACCCCTCAACTTTGTTTACGACGAGGGAACAATCTTCTTCCATAGCGCCAAAGAGGGACACAAAATAGACGCCATACGCGCATGCGACAAAGCCACATTCTGTGTGATGAGCCAAGGCGAGAAAGAGGCTGGCAGCTGGTGGTATCATTTCAAAAGCGTTGTCTGTTTTGGGAGGATACACGAGGTGGAAGACGCCGCGCTTGCCGACGCCAAACTGCGTCTGCTGGGCAAAAAATACTTTCCGGAAGGCTACGACCTAGAGGGCGACATGAAGAACAACGCTCCTAACGCTATGGTGCTGGCGATGAAGATAGAGCATGTGAGCGGCAAAAGAGTAAAGGAAAAATAACGCCACATATATCCCAATCAATAAAAGACAACTACACTCGATGAAAAAAATAGCATTCACTCTGTTTATCGTAAGCTTGCTGATGTTTGGCTGCAAACAAGAGCCAAAGTCATTCAGCACCCACAATGTTAGCGGCAACAAATACTGGATAACCACATACGCCAACGAAGGAGAGAAAATTGGAGCGGAAGTGAGCTACGATATAGTATGGCCCGACCAGGGCGTCATAAGTGCCGCCGCCGAGCGAGAGCTTATAACGATATGCTTTGGCGACAGCAGCTCGAAGAGCTTTGACGAAGCCCTGCGGAAATGGGTAGGCAATGCCCATATCGTTGAGGATGGGTATGGCGAATACACACCCGTCGACAAGCTTGACACGATAGAGGTAGGCGAAAGCCACACGCTGGAAAGCAGCTGCAGGGTTGACAGCACATTGGCGCTGTTCATCATAAAAAGATATGATTATGCCTTCCATGCCGCCCACGGCCTTTATTCTGTCGACTACCTTACCGTCGACCTCAATTCGGGCGAAACCGTCCATATAACCGATTTGGTGACCGACACAGCCCTCCTGTGCGAGGCTATAGCACGCGCGATACAGGATTTGGATGTGAACAAAGACATCAGAGAATGCCTGTACGAAGAGTTCGGCGACGCCGAGAGGATGCCCAACAATTTCAATTTTCTGATTGACAGCGTCAGGAACGGCATCATAGTCGAATACGGCCTATACGAGATAGCGCCATACGCATGCGGCATACAAAGCGTATACCTGCCGATATTCTGGCTGTCGAAACATGTGCCGCTAACCGCCTACGCCAAGAAACTTTTCGGGCCCGACAGCTACATAGAATAAGTCACGAATCAAAGCATGAGAGCACATATACTTTTGTTTGGTCGGTTGAAACAGTTGGTTCAGTATTTGGCGTGAAAATCGCCCCTCACGTAGGGGCGTGGATTGAAACGTCAATAAGATTGGCAACGTAGCAGGAAGTGTTAATCATCATCCCCTCCTGGTGGCTTGACGATTTCGCTTCTGACATCTGTACAATAAATCTGTACAATAAAAAAGATTGCTGGGCGTTACATATCACATGAACAACAAAGCTATTATCAAGCTCAGGGCTATGGAGCCTGAGGACATAGACAATATCTACGACTGGGAAAACGACCCCGCAACGTGGATTTGCAGCGCCGCGCACCAGCCTTTCTCGCGCCACGCCCTACAACAGTTTATCGACGACTGTGCCTCAGCCGACATATACTCATGCCGCCAACTGCGCCTTATGGGTATAGACGACGATGGTTTGGCTGTGGGGTGCGTGGATTTCTTCGACTTCGACCCCTATCACCAACGTGCCGGCATAGGCATAATAGTGGACAGAAGTAAGCGTCGCAAAGGCTTCGGCTTGGCTATGCTTAGAGAGGTGGAGCAATTTGCCTCGGAACACCTCCGCATGCACCAGCTGCATTGCACCATAGCATCGGAAAACATGGCGAGTATAGCCCTATTCACTACAGCAGGGTACACACAATGCGGCACTTTGAAACAATGGAACCTTGACGGCTCAAACAATTGGCGCGACGCCCTCATGTTCCAAAAAATCATCAACTAATGACAGCCAAGAAAAAACAGAACAAACGTCAGAATATTATCGTTGCCATCATAGCCATAGCTCTGCTGCTGGGCTCGGTGGTGGGTCTTATTGTCCTGCGCAGCCAGAAGATGGGCAACAACGAACAAGTGACATTGTTCATTCCCTCGGGGTCTACATATCAAGATGTTGTGGACTCTCTCAACGCTCACAAATGCATTGGCAACAGCGCCGTATTCACTTCGATGGCCCGCCTGCGCCACTACAAGGACAACGTGAAGTCGGGTTGTTATATCCTCAAGCCACACCAACCGGTGTGGAACACGCTGACAAAGCTGTACTACGGCAACCAGGACCCTATACGTGTAACCATAGGGAAACACCGAACCCTGCAACAGCTGTCGACATACTTAAGCCGCAAACTTGAGATGAGCAATGACGACATCCTAAACTTGATGTTGGACGACAGCGTATGCGCACAATTTGGCTACAACAGCAAAACAATCATAGCGATGTTCCATCAAAACACTTACGACATATACTGGAACATCACTCCCATCAAACTGTTGGAACGCATGCAGAAAGAGAGCGGAAAATTCTGGACAAAGTCGCGGCAAAAGAAATGCGAGGCCCTGAATCTTACCACCGCCGAGGTGACGACGCTGGCTTCGATTGTTGAGGAGGAGACTAACAAGAACGACGAAAAGGACGACATAGCAAGCGTATACCTGAACCGCCTGCGCAAAGGCATGCTGCTTCAGGCCGACCCCACCCTAAAATACGCCGCCGGCGACTTCACCCTTAGGCGCCTGCTTAACAAGCACATGGAGAGCGACAGTCCTTACAACACCTACCGTTTCCGTGGCCTGCCTCCAGGGCCAATCTGTATACCAAGCGCCGCCTCGATAGACGCTGTGCTTGAAAACAAAAAGACCGACTACATTTATTTTTGCGCCAAAGCCGACTTCAGCGGACGCCATGCCTTTGCCACCAACCTGGCACAACATAACGCCAACGCCGCCGCTTTCCACGCCGAACTAAACAAGCGCAAAATATACAAATAACGTACCACGACCCCTAGAGGCAGAGCGTCGGAGAGAAGAGGCGTTGAAAAAATATGTTTTTATGTATCTGTTTGTTATGAGACGATAGCAAAAAAAAATTTGCCACTTTAAAGAAAAGTGGTACTTTTGCAATTGGGTAAGTCTTATACGGTCAGCTCCCATTGAATCCCCCAGGGCAGGAATGCAGCAAGGGTGTTTGGTTGTAGCGACGCGATATAATCAGCTTACCCTTTTTTATTTTGCCTATCCGAATAAGTTTTGGTAGCTAAGGGTTTAAGGATTCAAGAGATTAAAGGGGTTACCACATACGGCACACTGACGCGATTTTTTTCAGATTTTTCCGGCCATTTCTTTGATAAAAAAAATAGTCGAAGATCATTTTATGAATTATTCCCGTCTTTTTCGTAACTTTGCACTCCCAATTTTTATAAATGAACATCCATATAATAATATCTTACATACTGATTTTCTTAGGAATAACACTATGGGTTATCCTTATTCCTGGAGGCAAAAAGATACCGCACAAGGTGTCGGATTGCATTACTGTCTTCGGTGGCGCCTTCCTCTTGGCCTCCTGTTTTATCAACCTCATCCCCCACATGTTTGTGCAGGGGTTTGAGACACCCAACCTACACATCAAAATAGGTCTCGCCGCCCTCGTGGGATTCCTAATACAAACCCTCCTCGAAATGATGACCAACAGCATGGAACATGGCCACAACCATTGCCACGACTGCCACGAGGAGGAGGACAGAGACGAGCACCATCACAACCATCATGTACATCCCACGACAGGCCTTATCATAGGTCTCTCCATTCACGCTTTCCTTGAGGGCATGCCGCTGGTGGACAGCGGCGGCGACATACACCAAAGTCTGCTCTACGGCATTGTTCTTCACAACATTCCCATAGCCTTGGTACTCGTCGCCATTTTTATGCACAACGGTTACGGCACCCTCAAATCATTCCTGTTGCTCTCCATATTTGCCATCATGACGCCACTTGGCTCGATGTGCAACCTGCTTTTTGTCCCCGACAACGCCATAGTGCAAGCGATGATAATGGGTGTCGTCGTCGGCATACTGCTACATGTGAGCGTGAGCATACTCTTCGACAGCGAAACCGACAACCGCTGGCTAAAGCTAGCCCTAGTCATAGTTGCCTTCGCCGCCGCCTACTTCACCCCTGGATGTCCCGAAATATACGTTTAAAGCCGTTACGATAGAAAACAAACAATCAACGAATAAAAAAAAACCGCTTATCTCCAGTCAAGATTAAAGTCAAAGAATAATCGCCATGCTTCTCTCAGTAGTCATAGTAAACTATAACGTCAAGTACTTCCTAGAACAATGCTTGCGTTCTGTTTTTGACGCCACACAAGGCATCGAGGCAGAGGTATGGGTAGTTGACAACAATTCCGTTGACGGCTCGGTACAGATGGTTAGAGACAAATTTCCTGAAGTCAACCTTATCGCCAACGGCGACAATCCGGGTTTTGCCAAAGCCAACAACCAAGCCATACGGCAATGCAAGGGCGACTATATTCTGCTGCTAAATCCCGACACGCTGGTGCAGAAGGACACTTTTTTCACCTGTATTGAATTCTATAGAAACCATCCCGACTGCGGAGGACTGAGTGTGAAGATGATAGACGGCGAAGGGCGATTCTTGAAAGAGAGCAAGCGCGGTTTTCCGTCGCCGGCGACATCGTTCTACAAAATCAGCGGACTCATAAAGCTATTCCCCCACAACAAGAAGGTAGGTGCCTACTATATGGGGCACCTTGACGACAACACAGTTAATGAGGTTGACGTGCTGCCGGGAGCATTCCTGATGATTAGCCGCGAGGCTCTGGAGAAGACCGGTTTGCTCGACGAGAGTTATTTTATGTACGGCGAGGACATCGACTTCTCGTGGCGCATAAAACTTGCTGGATATAAGAACTATTACCTGCCGACGACACGCATACTGCACTATAAGGGCGAGAGCACCAAAAAGAGCAGCATGAACTACGTATACACCTTCTATAACGCAATGGCCATCTTTGCCCGCAAATACTTTAGCGGCAACGGCGCCAAGATGTATACGTTATTGATACAATGTGCCATATGGCTGCGGGCGTCGTTGGATTTCGGGAAACGTTTGATTGGCAAGCTCGCCGTGCCCGCGTTGGACTTTGCCGCCTCGTTTGCCGGCTTTTTGGCCATAAAGAACATCTGGGCCACCTACTGGGCTGAGAATGTGAACTATTACCCAACATTCTACACATGGACAATACTGCCCCTATACATCCTTATCATGCTGCTTGCCTCATGGCTTAGAGGAGGTTACGACAAACCCATACGAATAGGGCGCATAGTTCAGGGTATGGGCATAGGAGCGTTGTGCCTACTGGTCTTCTACTCGCTGCTGAGCGAGGAGTTGCGTTTTTCGCGTGCTATAATATTGCTCGGCTCGGTATGGAGTATTGCGTCAGCAATAGTCATACGTCTGCTATTAAGCCTGTTGAATGTAGAGGGCTACAAACTGCGCCCCGACAGCGGCAAAAGCCGTCTGATTGTCGGCAACCAGAGCGAGTATGACCGAGTCACCAACGAGTTGTTCGACACCCTTGGCATAGAGTCGAAATACGTCAAAAACCTTTCGCCACAGAAGATTGCCGACCTGTCGGATGTCACAAAGGACATTGAGGACCTTATGGACAACCGAAGCGACATAGACGAAATCATATTCTGCACCAAAGACGTATCAATCAGCTCCATACTCAGCGTCACCGAGCGACTGCAAGGCAAAGGGATAGGTTTCCGCATAGCGCCCAAAGACATGAACGTGCTGATAGGCAGCAACTACACCAGCAGTCCCGAGGAACTTTACGCGCCCGACTTCAGCAACATCAGCAACGTCACCAACCGCCGCAGCAAAAGGTTGTTTGACATCGTTAGCTCGTTGTTGCTGCTGCTCCTCTCCCCTATTCTTTTCTGGCCACAGAAACGCAAGCGTCGCTATTATGCCGACTGTGTCGCAGTACTTTTCGGCAAGAAGAGTTGGGTGGGATATTGCAGAAGTGGAGAGCTGAAAGCGAAAAGCGAAGAGGCGGAAAGCGAGAACCCGTTGCCAGCCATAAAGCGCGGCGTGTTCCGCACCAGCGACCGTATGCCCAACGTGAAAAATCCAGACAGAGAGAGACTCGACATAGCCTACGCCAACAACTATCATTTAATGACTGATATAACAATATTGACAATCAATTTATTCCGCATATGACCATTCCCGAAACCATAAAAGACCTTGAACAGAGAAAAGAGGCTTTAAAGAAATTCCTTGAAATAGACAAACTCACGGCAGTCATAGCCGAAGAGGAGAAAAAGACCGAGGCCGCCGACTTTTGGAACGATCCCAAGGAGGCCAAGAAAGTTATGCTCGAGATAAAGAGCAAAAAGAATTGGACAACAGCTTTCAAAGCCGTCAACGACAGCGTAGACGACCTGATGGTTATGAGCGAGTTTTTCGATGCCGGCGACGCCACCGAAGAGGAGATGATGAAACAGATTGAGGCGACGACAAAGCTTGTTGAAGGTTTGGAATTCAAAAACATGCTACGTGGCGAAAGCGACCGCTTCGACGCCGTGCTCAGCATCAACGCCGGAGCCGGTGGCGTGGAGGCTCAGGATTGGGCCGAAATGCTCATGCGCATGTACATACGCTACGCCGAGCGTTCAGGTTACAAAGTGGCCATAAGCAACTCGCTAGACGGCGAAGGGGCAGGCATTAAGAGTGTCACCATGCAGATTGAGGGTGATTTTGCCTTTGGCTACCTGAAGAGCGAGACCGGAGTGCACCGCCTTGTCCGCGTAAGCCCTTTCAACGCCCAGGGCAAACGCATGACCAGTTTTGCCTCGGTCAGCGTCACGCCCCTTGTCGACGACACCATCGAGGTTGTTGTCGACAACTCGCGACTGAGTTGGGACACATTCCGTAGCGGCGGTGCCGGCGGACAGAACGTCAACAAGGTGGAGAGCGGCGTGCGTCTGCGCTACCAATACAAAGACCCCTACACCGGTGAGGAGGAGGAAATCCTTATCGAGAACACCGAAACCCGTGACCAGCCGAAGAACAAAGAGAACGCCCTGCGTTTGCTGCGCTCGCAACTCTATGACCGCGAGATGAAACATCGCATGGAGGAGCAAGCCAAAATCAAAGCCTCACAGAAAAAAATAGAATGGGGCAGCCAAATTCGCAGCTACGTCTTCGACGACCGCCGTGTTAAAGACCACCGCACAGGCTACCAAACCGGCGATGTGACGGGTGTGATGGACGGCAAGATAGACGAGTTTATCAAAGCCTACCTTATGGAGTTTGGTGCCGAAGGCTAAGAAAACAAATTAGGAAACCGTTCTTTGGAGAGGAAGGAAATAAATACATCCTTATATTCCACAAGTAATGAAACGAAAAAAGCCTGCTCACGAGAGCAGGCTTTTTTATGATTTAGAATATCTTAGTCCTCTTTAGGAGCAACACATTTGTAGAACAGGCCTGCGAGGGCGGCGCCTACGAGGGGAGCCACGATAAAGAGCCAAAGCTGGCCGCATGCGCTCCAAGTGGCACAGTCGCTGAAGAGAGCCTGGCTGATGCTGCGGGCGGGGTTGACACTAGTGTTGGTGAGAGGAATGCTGACAAGGTGTATCAAAGTCAGAGTCAAACCTATGGCAAGACCGGCAGCCTTGGTGTTGCTGCGCTCGTCGGTGGCGCCGAGGATGACCATAAGGAAGACGAAGGTGAGCAAAGCCTCGACGAGGAATGCGCCACCTGCGCTAATGGCATGATAATTCTCGCCGGCGGCAGCCTTGAAAGCGTCGCCATAGCCATTGGCAGCGAAAACGCCAGTCTCGCCCATTCCGGCGGCCTTCCATATAGCAAGCAGGACGGCACCAGCGATGATGGCGCCAACGATCTGTGCGCCCCAATAGCAAAGCATATCCTTAAAACTCATGCGTCCGTTGACAAAAACACCAAATGAGACAGCGGGGTTGAGGTGAGCTCCGCTAACATGGCCAATGCCATAAGCCATAGCGATGACTGTTAAACCAAAGGCGATGGAAACGCCGATAAAATTAACGGAATGTCCAGCGAAAAGCGCTGTACCACAACCGCCAAGGACCAACACGAATGTACCGAAACATTCGGCTAAAATTTTGTTAGTGATTTTCATGTTGCTATAGATTTAGGGTTATTTGACATTGTTAACGCAATTTAACAAAATTTTATTGCATGACAACTATTTTTTTCAAAAAAAATCCTCGACTTTGCTGTCGAGGATTGAGTTTGTATTGTGGCAAGGCACACATCAATAGCTTCTTGCGAAGACCACACGACGGTGGCTGGGTTTGCCGCTGTATATGCACTTGCCCTCCTCGTCGGGAGCGTCGAAAGGAATGCAACGTATTGTTGCCTTGGTCTCTTCCTTGATGCGCTCTTCGGTTTCGATGGTGCCATCCCAATGGCAGAGCAAGAAGCCATTCTTCTCGATCTCAACCTTGAAATCCTCCCAGGTGTCGACCTTGCGGGTCATGCTGGTGCGGAAGTCGGCGGCCTTCTTGTAGAGGTTCTGCTGGATATCCTCAAGAAGAGTGGATACATAGTCGGCAATGCCTTCGATGGGGACATTCTGTTTTTCGAGAGTGTCGCGGCGGCACACCTCGCAGGTGCCATTCTCCAAATCGCGAGGACCTATTGCCAAGCGTACGGGAACTCCCTTGAACTCGTACTCGTTGAACTTCCATCCTGCCTTATATTCGGGACGGTTGTCGTATTTAACCACAAGACCTTTGGATTCCAATGCCTTGACAATGGGAGCGATATGTTCGTCGAGTTGAGCCATCTGGTCGTCGCCTTTGGCAATGGGCACTATGGCGACATGGATAGGAGCCAGATGAGGAGGCAGCACAAGACCGTTGTCGTCGCTATGGGTCATGATGAGCGCACCCATAAGACGGGTGCTGACACCCCACGATGTTGCCCAGACATACTCCAGCTTGTTCTCCTTGTTGAGAAACTGCACTTCGAAAGCCTTGGCGAAGTTTTGGCCCAGGAAATGACTGGTGCCCGCCTGCAGGGCTTTGCCGTCCTGCATCATAGCCTCGATACAGAGAGTGTCGAGGGCGCCAGCGAAACGCTCATTGGGGCTTTTGTGACCCTTGAGCACGGGCATGGCCATATATTTCTCGGCGAATTCGGCATAGACCTCGAGCATCTTCTTGGTTTCGGCCTCAGCCTCCTCGCGGGTGGCGTGGGCGGTATGGCCTTCCTGCCAAAGGAATTCGGCTGTGCGGAGGAACATGCGGGTACGCATTTCCCAACGGACCACATTGGCCCACTGGTTGCAGAGGATGGGGAGGTCGCGGTAGCTCTTGATCCAGTTTTTATATGTGCTCCAGATGATAGTTTCGGAAGTGGGGCGCACAATGAGTTCCTCTTCGAGTTTGGCTGATGGGTCGACGACGACGCCATTGCCGTTGGGGTCGTTCATCAGACGATGGTGAGTCACTACGGCGCACTCTTTGGCGAAGCCCTCAACGTGCTCGGCCTCGCGGCTCAGAAAACTTTTGGGGATAAACAATGGGAAATAAGCGTTTTGATGGCCCGTAGCCTTGAACATGCGGTCCAACTCATGCTGCATTTTTTCCCATATAGCGTAGCCATAGGGCTTGATGACCATACAGCCTCGTACGGCACTCTGCTCGGCCAAGTCGGCACGAACCACCAATTCGTTATACCATTCGGAATAATTCTCGCTGCGTTTTACAAAATCTTTTGCCATTTATTATATATGTTTATAATTTTTTTTGAGTAATAACGTTATGTATCACGAAAAAAATGTACTTTTGCACATCCTTTTTCGATTTGCAAAAATACATATTTATAAGCATACAAAAAAAAATAAACATAACATATAATAGTTTTGAAAGCATGAAAATACTACACATCAGAACTTTATGCATTCTATTTTTCTTGTCGGCAGGCTTGGCGACAACCATTGCCCAGACTTCTTTGACCGACGGAAAATACTATTCTAACTATGAAAAAGGGATAAAACCTTCGGCTCCGAAACCATACTTCGACTCCTCTATTATCGACAAAAGCGATGATATCACCGTTGAATTGACCGGTGTTGTACCCGACACCTCGCGTCGTGACGACAGCATCAAAAGCAAGCTTTCAGTAGATTACTATTCTTATAGCCTTGCCGACCCATGGTACAGTCCCTATTGGAATGTATGGGGTCACTCGTGGTGGGGAGGCTGCCATTGGCGTATAAGCCACTACTGGGGTTTCGACCCTTGGTGGGGTTGGGGCTACAGTTGGAGCTACGATCCCTGGTGGGGCTGGGGCTACGGATGGGGAGCCTCATGGTGGTATTGGGATTCCTACTATGCATGGTATGGCCACCCTTATGGATGGTATGGCTCATACTACGGATGGAACAACTATGGTCACCACTATGCTGGCAACAACCGCAACAACGGATGGGCGCCCACATCGCGCAACACCACAACACCGTCGCCCTCACCCGTAGGACGAGGAACTGTGCGTCGCGGCGGTGTTGACATCAACAACGGCGGTCACGCTCCTCGCGGCAGAGTAAGTGGCACCGGTGTCGCCTCCAACCGAGGCACATCCACAGGTCGCGCTACGGCATCGAACACATATTGCCGTCCTGCCAACGCCACAGCAAATCGCACATCATCGAATGTATCGCGTAGCAACAGTTCATCGTCGCAGCGTGGCAACTATGGACGCAGCTCCAGCAGCGACAGCCGTTTCGGAGCCACACGCAGCCTGAGTTCGGAGCGTCGTCAAGCCACCTCGTCCCGCAGCAACTCGACATTCTCCAACAGCCGCAACAACAATTTAGGCAGTTCGAGCCGAACAAGCAGCAGCCGTTCCTCGAGCCGCAGCAGCAGTTTTGGTAGCTCAAGTCGTGGTGGTAGTTTCGGCAGCTCGAGTCGTGGAGGTGGTTTCAGTAGTGGAAGCTCGAGCCGTGGTGGTGGTTTCAGCGGTGGAAGCTCAAGCCGCAGCGGTAGCTCGTCGAGAAGATAATGTCTCGAAGACACAAACAAGGATAAGAAGATCATAATATGAAACAGAAGGCTAAACGCCTTCACATTAAAGATAAAGCCAACGATAAAAAACGTGAAAAAAATAATTCTCACACTTGCTCTTGCTGCGCTGACAACATTGCCAGCCTTCAGCCAGAAGAAAACATTAGTAGCCAAAAGCGACACCATAGGCCAGCTGCCTGAAGCTGGCCGTTGGCTAGATGAGCCGCCAGCCATAGAGGCATACAAGAAAGCCAAAAACGTCATCATCATCATTGGTGACGGCATGGGCACAGCACAGGTATACGCCTCGATAGTGGCTCAGAAAGGACGCTCCAACTTTTTGCGTTTCCCCTATAGCGGCTTCTCGCGCACATTCTCGCACAACAAATACACCACCGATAGCGGAGCCGGTGGCACAGCAATAGTGACCGGATACAAGACCGACAACTACCATATAGGTATGCTTGCCGACAAGACACCCGTGAAATCGTTCCTCACCCTTTGCCGCGAGCAGGGTATGTCGTCGGGTTTCGTTGTCACCAGCAGCGTTCTCGACGCCACGCCGGCATCGACTTACGCACACGTACCCTACCGAAAAATGTATGACACCATAAGTCTCCATATGTCGCAATGCGGCTTTGACGTAATGATTGGCGGAGGCATATCGAACTTTCGTCCCGAAAACCGCAAAGATGGCCTCGCCCCTCTCGACACATTGCTGAAACGTGGCTATGAGATAACATACAGTTTGGAGGAAATGAAACGGTCAAAGAGCAACAAACTGGTCACCTTCTTCTGCGAAAACTACTATGGGCCTGTGGCTCCGGGACGCGACCCCGTGCTTGCCGAAGGCACCAAAAAAGCTCTCGACATACTGACTCGCAATCCCAAAGGTTTTGCCATGATGATTGAAGGCTCGCAGATTGACTGGGCCTGCCACAACAACGACGCTGCCTATATGGAGGCTGAACTCGCCGACTTTGAGAAGATGCTCAAGATAGTTCTTGACTTCGCCGAAAAAGACGGCAACACACTCGTTGTAGTCACCGCCGACCATGAAACCGGCGGACTGGTGCTTACCGGAGGCAACATCGAGAAGGGCAAAAACGAGTGCAAATACATCACCGACGGCCACTCGGGTGTTATGGTCCCCGTGTTCGCCTATGGTCCCGGTGCCGAACGTTTCACGGGCATTCAGAATAACATAGACATCCTTCCCAAGGTGTTCAAAGCCATGGGGAGAGAATTCAAAAGAATCAACGAATAACAACCACTTATGACTTTCTTAGCCAAAACACTACGTCTATTACCCGTCATAGCCGCGATGTCGCTGTCGCTCTCCAACATCTCAGCTCAGGTGAAACTGACACAGGACACCCTGGTGACACCAATCTTTGGTTTTAATTTCGGCACTGTATTCGCCACAGACAAGATGTCGTCGGAAAACGGCATGCACGACCTCTACCCATCGCCATACCTCAACTATGGTGTCGAGGCCTCGTACAAGTTTAAGTCCAACTGGCTACTGTCGCTCGACGGAAGTCTGATGGTTGGCCACGACCTCAACGACAAAAGCGAGCGCATGCCCGCCGTTTTCAGTCACGACACCGTGCCTATCGTAATAGGAACCAATGGCATTGACGCCAACATCACGTGTTTCAACCGGGCTCTGTCGCTGCGCGTTGGCGTTGGGAAAATATTCCAACTTGTGGAGCGCAACCCCAATTCTGGTATTATAGCGCGCCTCAACTGCGGTATCATGCAGCAAAAAACGATCTTTGTACTAAACGATGTCAACGCACCACAGGTGCAAGGCGACTACGCACGCATATACGACCACAAGCGTCGCGGTTTCACGTTGAGCGAAAGCGTTGGATACTGGTTTATGAGCCGCAGCTCCAACATATTCAATTTCTATGTCGCCTTCGAAGTCACAGAATGCTGGAATCACTCTGTGCGCGACTTTGTCCTCGACGATGTCATGGGATTGCATGGCCCCGACAATGGCAAATACTTCGACATGCTTTACACTATCAAGATTTGCTGGATGTTTCCCCTCAAGGGCAAAACCGCCTACGACTACTATTTCTTCTAAATAGAACCCTAACTTGACACAATAACAAAGTGCGTATCTTATATAGCATAGGTATAGGTTTTTACTCCTTCGCGGTGCGACTGGCGGCACCTTTCAACACCAAAGCGCGCCAACTTGCCTCCGGATGGCACGGATGGCGTAGGAAAGTGCCTTTCGACACTCTAAAAGGACACAAGGTAGCATGGTTTCACGCCTCTTCGCTAGGCGAATTTGAACAGGCGCGACCGGTAATGGAGTCATTTCGCCAAAAGCATCCAAACTACAAGGTGTGCCTTACCTTCTTTTCCCCTTCGGGCTATGAAATACGTAAAAACTACGCTGGAGCCGATGTGGTGTGCTACCTTCCTCCCGACACACGCCGCAACGCCAAAGCTTTGATTGGACTAATGCACCCCGATGTCGCTTTCTTTGTGAAATACGATTTTTGGTTCAACATCCTGGAGCAGCTACACAGCCACAAAATAGCGACATTCCTTTTCTCTGCCATTTTCCGTCCGTCTCAATACTTTTTCCACAGCTATGGCCAATGGTTTGCTCGCCAACTGCAATGCTACTCGCATATTTTTGTGCAAAACGACGAATCGGCAGCATTACTTAAAAATATTGGTATCGACCAAGTATCTATGGCTGGCGACACCCGCTTTGACCGCGTCGTCGACATAGCAAACAACGCCAAACCAATAGCAACTATAGACAACTTCCTGAAGATGTGCAACTGCGACAAAGTCGTGGTAGCCGGCTCGTCGTGGGAACCCGATGAAAGCAACATAAAAGCTTTTCTCGATGTCTACAACAAGCCTTTGGCGCTAATTCTGGCCCCTCATGTCATCAACGAGAGCCACATACGCGGCATAGAACATCTTTTTGGCAACGACAAATGTGTGAGGTTCTCGCAAATCAAGGACATCGACTCGTCCGACATCGTTCATGGCAAGAGCATTCTTATTATTGACAACATAGGCATGCTATCCTCTATATACCAATATGCCACCGTGGCATACATAGGTGGCGGATTTGGCAAAGGCATTCACAACATCCTTGAGGCTACAGCATATGGCACACCCGTCTGTTTCGGTCCCAACTACTTAAAATTCAAGGAAGCATGCGACATGATAGCTTGTGGAGGGGCTCAAAGCTACTCGACAAGCGAAGAACTGGTGCCAATACTATCCTCGTGGCTAGACGACAAAGACGCCCGCAACAAGGCCATAACGATGTGTCGCAACGTTATGGAACATGAAATAGGCTCGACGAAAAAGATAATGACAATAGTTGAACAAACGGTATGCTGACAAGAGGAAAGAGTATATACACACTGCTGCTAACCATGCTGGCTTTGACATTCATGATGTCTGGTTGCCGTGGTGTCAAGAAATTCGTCAGAGATGACGAGCGCATACTCTATCAGAACTACTATGAAATAACAACAACCAACGGTGCCGAGCCGGGCAAAGAGATCTACGATGCACTCGACGGCATGAAAAAATACACCCAGCAGAAAGCCAACACCCATATACTTGGCGTCGGACCACGTTTCTCAATGAGAATCTATTGTCTCTCCAATCCCGACGACTCCAACTTCATCAACAGCTACCTACGCCGCAAAGGGCAAAAGCCCGTCATATACGATGAGTACGCAGCTCGCAAAACCTGCGACCAACTCACTAGCCTGCTATACTCGAAAGGCTGTTTCAACTCGGTTGTGACCTTCGACACAGTTCACCGCAAAAAGCATGACGTCAAAGTCAAGTACAATATCGCCGCATCGCAACGCTACATCATAGACGACGTACGCTTCAAGTCGGAGACACCTGAAGTCACCAAACTGCTACGGCAATGGCAAAGCGAAAGTCTTCTGCAGGCTGGCGACTACTACGACCAAGAGAAAATGGAGCGTGAACGCAACATTGTAATCGAGAAGTTGCGCAACGAAGGATACTACTACGCTTCCACCGAATTGGTGTCATACATTGTCGACACCGCTTTCGACGACCACAAGCTATCCATTGTCCTCAACATCGCCAACCCACGTGTCGTAAACGTCAACAGGCAGATAGAGGTACGTCCTCTGCAAAAATACCGATTCGACGAGATATTCATCTACCCCAACTCGTCAACATCAAGCAGCGACGCCCAAGTAACGTTCGACACACTTATATCCTCATTACAGTTCCGAAACAACACCACCAACTACTACTACCTCTACAACGACGAGATGGCTCTACGTCCCGAAGTCATAAACCGAGCTCTCTTTCTTTTCCATAGACAAACATTCAGGCCTAGATTCATAGAGCGGACCTACAACTCCCTGCTCAACCTACGCAATTTCAAATACATCAACATCGAATTTGCCGAGTCGCCCAACAGTTGCGACACCAACCGCCTGCTCAACGCCAAAATACGCCTGCTCAACGCGCGAAGACAACGTTTCTCTGCTTCGGTAGAAGTCAACAATTCCTCGTCGTTCGACAGCGAGAACCAGGACGGTAGCTTCGGATTGTTAAGCGGCAATTTTGGGTTGGAGACAAAACTCACTTATCAGAACAAAAACCTCTTTGGCGGTGCAGAGCTCTTCAAAACAGAATGGTCTATGCTCATAGAGCTGCCCAAACTGATATTCCGCAACAAGTCGCAAGGTTTTGCCAACAACATCAGCAACATGGAGAACGGCATCAACATGTCGCTCGACCTACCAACATTCCTCTTTCCATTCACCAAGGATGTCTTATGGCAGCGAATGCGACCCCACACCGTCATCAACCTAGGAGCCAACTATCAGCTTCACAGCTATTTTGAGCGACTACTTTTCAACACGGGTATGGGCTACAACTGGAGCCGCAACCTTAATGTTCATCAACTTATGCCGCTAGAACTCACCTATGTGCGTTTCTTCAATATCGACAGCTCATTCCGAAGTCGTATAGCCAACATCAACGACGCCAGGCTCAAATACCAATACAGCGACCACTTTATCATGGACGCACGCTACGACTATGTCTACAACTCACAACGCTATGGGCAACGAATAGACTTCAACTACCTTCACCTCTCCGCCGAGAGCGCCGGCAACCTCCTTGCCGCCATCGAGAATATCGCTGGTACACCTGGCGACGAAAACGGCATCAAACGTATCTTTGGAGTCCCCTTCTCGCAGTATCTTAGATTCAACGCCGAATACAAACACTATTTCTACCTTGGACAACGCAGCACTTTTGTGACAAGAGTCATGGCCGGCGTGGGTCTACCCTACGGCAACTCCACTGCCATGCCCTACGAAAAAAGCTTCTTTGGCGGCGGTCCCACAACTATAAGAGCCTGGCATCTACGCCAGTTGGGACCAGGCACCTTCCAACCCGACGAAGGTACTGTTTTTGAGCGCATTGGCGACATACAATTCGTTGCCAACCTAGAATACCGCTTTCCACTCTTTGCCATTGTTGAAGGTGCCCTGTTCACCGATTTTGGCAATGTGTGGCTGACACATAAGTCAGAAGAATTCGAAGGAGGTGATTTCAACATCAAAAGCCTCCACAAAAGCATAGCCGCAGGCATCGGATTAGGCATCAGAGCCAACATATCTATTGTCACATTACGCTGCGACCTCGCCATACCCTTCTACGATCCCGGTGCAGCAGCCAACAGACATTGGCGCCCCGCCTATTGGAAAATATCACAAGTGACCGCTAACTTCGGAATCGACTATCCATTCTAACATCACTCAACAACAAAAAAATAGTGTAATCAACATATTATTGACATAAACCAAACAACGAAAAAACTGCTAAACAAAGTACAATAATAATTTTATTAGCCCACCGCAGGCTTATTCTACTTCGTCGATTATAATAATACACAACATCCATGCTTACTCTATCAGAAATCAACAACAAAGTTAAAGAATATTTCGCCGCCGAAACATTCACAGGGATACCACGACAACTCTACGAACCAATAGATTACACCCTTGCCCAAGGAGGCAAACGCATTAGACCCGCCATGCTCCTCGCCGCCACGCAGATGTTTGGAGGCGACCTCGAGACAGCCCGCTATGCTGCCATAGGCATTGAAACCTTCCACAACTTCACCCTACTTCACGACGACCTCATGGACCAATCGCCCATGCGACGCGGCAAACCCACCGTTTATCGCAAATGGGACGAAAACACCGCCATACTTTCAGGCGACGCCATGAACATACTGGCATGGAGATATTTTTTGCGCACTCCACACCACAATCTGCATCGTATACTGCAAACCTTCGAAAAAACGAGTATGGAGATATGCGAGGGACAGCAGTACGACATGAACTTTGAAACACAAAACGACGTCACTATAGAGGAGTATATGGAAATGATTCGGCTGAAGACAGCCGTCATGCTTGGAGGAGCATTGAAAATAGGAGCCCTTTATGCCGACGCCCCGGACAACGACATCGAACTACTCTACGACTTTGGAATCAAAATTGGCCTTGCCTTCCAGCTTCGCGATGATCTCCTCGACGTCTACGGCGACACCGCCACTTTTGGCAAACAAACCGGCACCGACATACGCGACAACAAGAAGACATTTCTACTCCTGTCAGCTATAAAGAAAGCGTCACAGCAGCAAAAAGAGCGTCTACAGAATCTGTTTGCCGTCTCGCCAAACGACACAACAGCAAAAGTGAACGAAGTCATCGACATATACAACGCACTCAACATTCGACACGATGTAGAGAAAGCCATCAACAATCTTCATAACGAAGCCCTTAGCAAGCTCGGATTGATTGCACAACCAGAAAGCGACAAAGCCCCACTCTATGAGCTCACAAAACAACTGCTGAACCGACAAATATAACGCCTACCCGCAGAAATATACAAAACTACATATCAATCCATTAACACCAACCTTAAATAATAAAAATAAAAAAAATACCTTTTTTTTTGCATTATATGCAAACTTATTGCTACATTTGCAAACATATTGTACAACACAAGAATTAAATTAATTAATTAATAATCAATACAATTTAAAAACAACCATGAAAAAAGTTATTGCATTAATGTCAGTAATTGGATTATTGGCATTCACCAATCTCAACAATGTTATGGCTCAGGGCGACAAAACAGACACTGCCGCTCAAACAGAACAGGTTTCTGACGATAGCACAGCAGCGACAGCCGCAGAAGCAGCTCCTGTAGCGACCACAAACGAAGAAGAGGCCGAAGCCAAATCCTTCCACGAGGTATTGAAAGAGAAATACATTCAGGGTGGTGCAGGCTGGATGACCCCCGTGCTCCTCTGCCTTATCCTCGGTATGGCTCTTGTTATCGAGCGTATCATCTACCTCAACATGTCAACCACCAATGTCAACAAACTTCTCGAAGGTATTGAAGACAATGTAAAGAAAGGTGACTACAATGCAGCCAAAGAGCTCTGCCGCGACACCCGTGGTCCTGTAGCCAGCATTTTCTATCAAGGTCTTGACCGCGTCAACGAAGGTCTCGAGAATGTTGAGAAAGCTGTCACCTCCTATGGTGGTGTCCAGATGGCACGTCTTGAGAACAACCTGACTTGGATTGCTCTTTTCATCGCCCTTGCTCCTTCATTCGGATTCCTCGGTACCGTTATCGGTATGGTTCAGGCATTCGATGATATCGAAAAAGCCGGTGATATCAGCCCGACCGTTGTCGCTGGTGGTATGAAGGTTGCTCTTCTTACAACCGTCTTCGGTCTTATCGTTGCTATTATCCTTCAGATTTTCTACAACTACCTCCTCACCAAAATTGAGAGCCTTGTTGCCCAGATGGAAGATGGTTCTATCTCCTTCATGGACATTCTCGTCAAGAACAAGAAATAATATAAGGATTAGTTGTATTAATTTATTAACCTTTTAAATCCTTATAAAATAATGAAAGAAACGACGAGAAAATTAATGATGATTATTAGCCTCGCAGTGGCATTAATCGTCGCCGTTTGCGCCATACTCTTTGCCTCAAACCAAACAAAATTCGGCGGTCTTTTCAATGTCGCATATTGGATTTTGGTTTGCTACATAGCTGTTAGTCTATTAGTATGGTTGTTCTACGGCATTGTGAGCCTTAAAGACAAACCAAAGAAAACCATCATCTTTGCAGGTGCAGTTGTCGTGGTTATCGTCGCTGGAGTGCTCCTCGCATTGACCGACGCAAAAATGCCCACCGAATTTCTGCTCCGCTATGGCACATCCGAAACAGCAGCTAGACTTATATCAATAGCATGCTACATCACCTACATCACGGTGATTGGTGCCGTTGTGCTGATGATCTATTCCGCTATCAAAAAAGCTCTTAAAAAGTAAATCTCACTATGGGTAAAAAATCAACTCCTGGCTTAAATACAAGCGCCATGTCCGATATATCGTTCTTGCTGTTGGCATTCTTCCTGATGACCTCCAGCATCAACACCGACATGGGTATTGCCCGGCGTTTGCCGCCACCGCTGCCGCCGGACTTCACACCGCCAGAAGTTCGTGAACGCAACATCTTCCAGGTCAAGATTAACCGCAACGACCGTATTCTTTTCAACAAGGAGGTCGGCGATATAAGCTTGCTCAAAGAACGCGCCAAAGAGTTTTTGGGCAACCCACAGAATCTTCCCGACCTGCCTGAAAAAGTGGATATGGACATCGACTACATTGGTGTCTACCCCGTTTCGAAAGGTGTCATCTCGCTGCAAAATGACCGCGGTACCTCATACGATATGTACTTCCGAGTACAAAACGAGCTCACCGCTGCCATCAACGAAATGCGTGACGAACTCTCGCGTGAAAAATTTCAAAGACCTTATAAAGACTTAGACGAGGCACGCCGCAACGCTATCGACAAAGCTATACCTGTCGCTATCTCCGAGGCTGAGCCTTCAAATAAAGGAGGGAAATAATGGCACGCTTTAAACAAAAAAACGACAAAGGCACACCCGGCCTGAACATGGGTTCGATGTCTGACATTATTTTCATGCTCCTGTTCTTCTTCATGGTCATCACAACCATGCGCGAAAGCGAACTCTTTGTCAAAATTGCACCTCCCAAGGGTAGCGAAGTGACAAAACTGGAGAAGAAAAGTCTGGTCAGCTACATCAATATCGGAGTACCTCAAGACGCATACACTGCCAAATACGGTACCGAACCACGTATTCAGCTCAACGACCAAATTGCCGAAGTAGAAGACATACGTCATTTTGTCGAGGCTGAAAAGAACGCTCGCACCGAAGAGGACAGCAAGCTCCTCACCTTTGCCATCAAAGCCGACGGCAAAGTCAAGATGGGTATGATAAGCGACATCAAACAGGAACTCCGTGCTTCTAGTGCATTGAAAATCTTCTACAACGCCGCAAAAGACGCCAAGAAGTAACTCTACATTATCTCTATTAGATAAAGGCTGCTGCGCAAAAGTGCAGCAGCCTTTTTTTTATTATTCTAAACAACAGACTATAGCTTGTTCCGATTCAAACAATTCTCGATAGAAGATGACGGTGCCACCATGAAAGTGGGTACCGACGCCGTTATGCTTGGCGCTCTGGTATCACCAATCAAAGAACCGCAAAAGATACTGGATATAGGCACCGGTTGTGGCGTTATCGCCTTGATGATGGCACAACGCTTCGGAAAAGCACAAATTGACGCCATCGACATAGACAGTCAAACCATCGAGGTGGCAAAATCGAACTTCGTCAACTCGCCTTGGAGCGAACGACTTAAAGCTGATAATATCAGTCTGCAACACTTCGCTCAGCGCATCAACGACGAGCAACGCGGAGTCTACAACATCATTGTCTGCAATCCACCATACTTTTCCAATTCACTTAAAAACAACGAGGCGAGACGAGCCATAGCGCGGCACGACGACACACTTTCTTTGGTCCAACTGTTCGATAACGCCACGACACTGCTGTCCGACGAGGGACAATTTGTCATCATCATTCCCAGCGACATAGCACAACGTGCCATCGACGATGCCAGCAAAAACAGACTTCACCTCACAAAGCGAATAGACATTGTCAACCACATAGGAGACAAGCCCAAACGCACTGTGCTGCAATTTGCGGAGGCGACAGTCATGTCCCACTACGAAAGTCAATATGTCACCATTGCGATGCGCAATGCCGACAACAACTATTCAGCCACATACATAGAGCTGACACAACCATTCCTGCTCTGAAAAACAAAATTCACCCTATAAGAAAAGCCGCAAGCAGACAAGCTCGATTATATGCTGAGACAAAAATGCCAGCCAGTTTGGCGACATGTTCGCATGATTCGCGTCGCTCGTTGTAAGGAGAGCCCACAAGTTCATGCTTGACACAGCTATTGATGAGTACTAACCTGTAATCTATGGGATTCCAAGGGAAATAATGGTATTCTCCGCTCTTGCAGTCGAGACGCATAAGAGCTTTGTCCCGTCCGTGCATAGAGGCGAACTGGTCCATAATGCCACATTTCACCCCTACATATTTATGCTCTGTGGCTTGACCTATGCGAGCCATCTGCATTAGGTCGAGTGTTCCGTTGAACAATTTGTTTAGCGCAAATGCAAAACAGCATTCCAATGCGGCAGACGAACTCATGCCGGCCCCTAAAGGAACGTCTCCTCCATATACAGCGTCAAAACCTTGTATCGAACTTCCTGATGCTAACATCTCTCTAACAACACCATAGACATAACGAAAGGTGGTTGATGTAGGCCCTTCGTTGTCGTGGATGTTGAAAGAACATTTTTCATTAAGATCTATGGCTATTAGGTTGACTACATTGGTTCCGTTGGGACGTATTGAGGCAGATATCCCCATGTCTATCGCTCCGGGGAAAACGAAGCCGCCGTTGTAGTCGGTATGCTCGCCAATGAGGTTGATTCTTCCTGGAGCAAAGAAGGGGGTTCCTATTCCACCGAAGTGGGTATGGAAGATCTGTTGAAGATTCTCGGTATTAATCATGTTTGGAAAAAAGATAAAATTGTTGTACTTTCGAATGGTTTGTCGGGTGTAAGGATGCCTGTCGACTCGGGCCATTGACGGTTTGGGGAGTCGGGGTACATCTGTGTTTCAAGACACACGGCACTCTGACGGCCATAGGATACTCCTTTTTTGCCGACGACACCATCAAGGAAGTTGCCAGTATATAGCTGCACTCCAGGTGCTGTGGTTCGAACATCCATCCTTATGCCGGAAAGAGGGCTGTATAGTCGCGCACAGGGTGACGAGAGAGAACCTCGTGTGTTCAGCACGTAATTGTGGTCATAACCATGCCCTATTGTCAGTTGTGGATTGCTGTCACCTATGTGCCGACCTATGGGCTTTGGGGTGCGGAAGTCGAACGGAGTTTTGTCGACAGATTCGTGCGATGATAGTGGTATTGAGTCTTCATTGACGGGTGTGTATCGGTCGGCGTCAATTTGGAGTGTGTGGTTGTGTATGCTGCTTCCTAGGTCACCGTTAAGGTTGAAATAACTATGGTTGGTTATGTTTATGGCTGTTGTGCGGTCGGTTTTGGCATGATAGTCAATACGTATGCTGTTGCTGTCTTCGATAGAGTAGGAGACACGCACACTTACATTCCCAGGAAAACCGTTGTCGCCATCAGGACTGTTCAATGATAGAATAAGTTGTTGTTCTGTGTTTTTTTCAACTTTGAATATTGCGTATTGCCATCCCGAAGGGCCTCCATGAAGGCAGTTGGGGCCATTGTTTATGGGTAGTTGGTAGTTGATTCCGTCAAGAGTGAGTCGACCGTCTGAAATCCGGTTGGCGTACCGACCTATGACGGCTCCAAAATCGCTATGGTGCCTGCTGGGAAGATACTCTTCAGGGGTGTCGAAACCCTGCACAACATCGAGGCCTTTGAATGAAAGTCGCATTATGCGGCATCCCAGCGGGGTGATTTCGACTTTTAGATCTCTGTTGTCGGTAAGAGTATAGGTGCCGAGGACGTCGGTATTATCATTGTTCATAAGTAATGTGGGTTGTGTAGGAAAATGCTGTTTTTCTTATGCGATATATGTTGCAAAAGTACTAATTTTTTTCGACAATGTTGGTAAAAATAAACAGTTTTTTTTAATTGAATTTTTTTTATTATTTTTGCAGTTTACTATGTGATGAACAGCTTTCGAAAGGAAGTCGCTATCTTTTTGTCAATTAAATAAATAATAATAATCTAAATTAATCATAATAGATGGAAATTGCATCGAAATACGATCCTCGTGCCGTTGAAGAGAAATGGTACAATTTTTGGTTGGAAAAGAAATTGTTTCATTCAGAGCCTGACCGCCGCCGCCCCTACACGGTTGTGATACCGCCTCCCAATGTTACTGGTGTGCTTCACATGGGTCATATGCTCAACAACACGATTCAGGATGTTTTGGTGCGTAGAGCCAGAATGATGGGCAAGAACGCTTGCTGGGTTCCTGGAACTGACCATGCTAGTATCGCTACTGAGGCCAAGGTGGTGAATATGCTGAAAGCCAAAGGTATAGAGAAACGTAACATCAGCCGCGATGAGTTCTTGAAATATGCATGGGAGTGGAAAGAGGAGTATGGCGGCATTATTCTTAAGCAACTTCGCAAACTGGGTGCCAGCTGCGACTGGGATCGTACGGCTTTCACAATGGACGATATACGCTATGAGAGTGTTATCAAGGTTTTCGTCGACCTTTACAACAAGGGACTTATTTATCGTGGCGTTCGTATGGTTAACTGGGATCCTCAGGCTCTTACCGCTGTGAGCGATGAGGAGGTTAACTACAAGGAGAGCCATTCCAAACTCTTCTATCTGAGATACTATATCGACAATGGTGAAAAATGTGAAGGTGTTGGTGTGAAAGACAATGACTACATTGTTGTCGCTACCACTCGCCCCGAGACTATTTTGGGCGACACCGCTGTGTGTGTCCATCCTGAGGATGAGCGCTTCAAATGGCTGAAAGGCAAGCGTGTTATTGTTCCGTCGGTCGGCCGCAGCGTCCCCATTATCATGGATGAGTATGTCGACCGTGAGTTCGGTACAGGTGCGCTAAAGATTACTCCTGCCCATGATGTCAACGACTACAATCTGGGTATGAAATATAATCTTGAGACTATTAACATCTTCAACGATAACGGTACTCTTAACGAGAATGGGGGCAAGTATGCCGGACAGGATCGCTTTGCATGCCGAAAGGCTATTATGAAGGACCTTGAGGAGGCTGGCCTTGTTGAGAAGGTGGAGGACTATGTCAACAAGGTGGGGCACTCGGAGCGCACCGACGCTGTCATTGAGCCTAAACTGAGTGCTCAGTGGTTTATGAAGATGACCGACATCGCCAAGAAGGCTTTGGAGGTTGTTGAGGACGACACTATCCAGTTTCACCCCGAGAAGTTCAAGAACACTTACCGTCATTGGCTTGAGAATATCAAAGATTGGTGCATCAGCCGCCAGCTGTGGTGGGGACATCGCATTCCTGCCTACTATTTGGACGTTGACGGCCGTCGTGAGGTTGTTGTCGCTGAGACTCGCGAAAAGGCTTTCGAAGAGGCTTGCAAGCGCTTCCCGGGTGCTGTTTCGTCTGCCGACCAGTTGGTGCAGGACGAGGATGTCCTTGACACTTGGTTCAGTAGCTGGCTGTGGCCTATTAGCCTTTTCGACGGCATCCGCAACCCCGACAATGAGGAGATTAAATATTACTATCCCACCGACGACCTTATTACTGCTCCCGACATCATTTTCTTCTGGGTGGCTAGAATGATTATGGCTGGTGAGGAATACCGCGGCGAGGTTCCATTCCGCCATGTTTATTTCACCGGCATTGTGCGTGACGAGAAAGGCCGCAAAATGTCTAAACAGCTTGGCAACTCTCCCGATCCCATTGTGTTGATGGAGGAGTATGGCGCCGACGGTGTCCGCATGGGTATGCTTCTCACTGCCCCCGCTGGCAATGACTTGCCTTTCGACGTCAAGATATGTGAGCAGGGCCGCAATTTCGCCAACAAGATCTGGAACGCTCTGCGTTTGGTAAAAGGGTGGGAGGTAGTAGCCGATGGCAATTCCGCCAACGATAATATCCAATCCAATGCTGTGGCTGTGGAATGGATGGAACAGAGAATGGCTTGCGTTCTGGAACAAATAGAAAAGGATTTCGAGCAATATCGCCTGAGTGAGGCTTTGATGAACACCTACAAGTTGATTTGGGACGATTTCTGCTCATGGTATCTTGAAATGGTTAAACCGGCCTACGGCAAGCCTCTTGACAAAGAAACCTACGACGCAACGATAAGTATTTTCGAGCGTCTGATGTATATGCTTCATCCTTTTATGCCTTTTGTTACCGAGGAGATTTGGCATTTGTTGCAGGACACCGACACCGAGGTGAAGGCCAACATGGTTGCGGCATCAAGTATCATGATGCAGCACATGCCTGTGAGTGTGTTCTACGACCAAAGGATGCTTGAAGATTGCAACAAGGCTCGCGACATCATAGCGGGTGTCCGCAACTTGCGCAACAGCAAGGGTTTGTCGCCCAAAGAGACACTCGATCTCTATGTTGTGTCTGAAAACGGCTCTAGGATGAATCCTCGTTTCGACGGCATAATCACTAAACTTGCCAATGTGGGCAAGATCGAGTATGTTGTGTCAAAACCTGATGGCGCGGTGAGCTTTATGGTTGGCACTACCGAATTCTTTGTGCCTATATCTCAGAATATCGATGTCGAGGCCGAACGCAAAAAGTTGGAAGAGGAACTGAAATATGCTGAGGGTTTCTTGGCAAGTGTAATGAAAAAACTTGGTAACGAGAAGTTTGTCAATGGCGCACCTGAAAAGGTCGTCGCTGTCGAACGCCAGAAGAAAGCTGACGCTGAGAAGAAAATAGAGGCTCTGAAACAGCAGCTGGATGGTTTGAAAGGATGACCACCAATTATTAGTTAATCAGAAATATCAACAAGTATGAAATCCATAAAAAAGATATCATTGTCGTTAGCATGTGCCCTCCTGCTGCCTGTCGGCCTTAGGGCCCAGCAAGCATCTCTCGACTCGTTGCTAGTGCACATCAGAGATCTTTCGTCCTCTACTTATGAGGGCCGATTGGCAGGAACCCGGGCTTTCCTCTCTGCCGCCGATTATGTGGTCGGTGAGTTGGAACGCTATGGTGTGCAGCCTTACAATGGTAATTGGGCTCAGTTTTTTGAGACTGAGTGCAACCAAATTGAGAACTGCACTTTTAACAGCTACACCAATAGCAAGGATGACGCTAAAGTCTTTGTGCTTGGTCGTGACTTCTGCTGCACTGGAATGACGGGTCGCGGTTATGCCGACGCCCCTGTGGTTTTTTGTGGTTATGGAATTGACAATGGAGCCTATAACGAATATGCCAACGTCGATGCCAAAGGCAAGGTGGTTTTGGTGTTGAGTGGTGTCCCCTCGTTTTTGCCTTCCGACATCACCAAACGCTATCTACAGATTCGCGACAAGGCTCGTGTGGCTAAAGCTCATGGCGCTTGCGCCCTTGTGGTCGTAAACATGAATAAGACTTGCTCCCCTTATGAGGTTCAGGGCAATGTATACAATGGCGAATTGCCTCATCTGGCAACGTTCCCTGTTATTCAACCTACTCGCGACTGCGGCGACAGGATTCTTCAGGACGAACTGATGTCGTTGGAGGACGCTATTGTGAAAATCAACGATAGCAAAAAACCTCAATCTTTCCATCTCCGCAAGAAATTTGAAATCGATATCAACGCCAAATATCATCCCGCCGCTTTGACTGCCAACGTTGTCGGTATTTATCCTGGCGTCGATCCTAAACTTAATAGTGAGTATGTTGTTGTTGGTGCTTGTCTCGACCACTTAGGAATGCAGGGTACCACTTGTCTCTTCCCTGGCGCCGACAACAATGCTTCGGGTGTAGCTGCTTTGCTGGAAACGGCTCGTATGTTGCAGCTCTCTGAGGATCAGCCTTCACGCAGCATCGTCTTTGTTCTTTTCTCGGCTAGCGAACAGCAAAATCTGGGCTCTCAGATTTTTGTCTCCAACTTTAAGCCTTTGAAGCGTATCGAGGCTTACGTCAATGTTAACTCTATTGGTAGTGGTGACAGTATCGCTGTTTTGGGCAACAAAAGGTTTCCAAAGCTTTGGGGTGTGGCCAAGCGTGTTGATACCTCTTACTGCGCCGGAAATGTTATGACGGGTGTGAAAACTTTGCCAAAAGGTGACGCCGCCGCTTTTGCTCAGGTTGGCATTCCTAGCATCAATATCACAAACTACAAAGGCAACCGCTATGATGGTGTACCTAGCGACATCGTTGAGAACATCGATCGTGGATTTATTGTTAAAGCTACTCAGCTGCTCTTCGAGACTGTGTTGGATCTATCTTTCGGTGAATACCAAGGTCGCTCTAACGAGTCAAAGAGGGTTAGGTTCGAATAATAAAGCCCAGGACGGTTTTCTGTACCTTTCAGAGATTGTTCTCTCTATGGCTAAATGTTGTCAACTATTTTAATACTAAGTAATTGTTAACGGAATTATAATAATGTTTGCTCTATACAAAAAGGAACTGTCAGCTTTTTTCTCATCTCTTATAGGCTATCTTACTATTATTGTTTTCCTGCTTATGACGGGTTTGATGCTGTGGGTTTTCCGCACTAGCTTCAATCTCCTCGACTACAAATATGCAGGTCTTGACGGCCTTTTTCTTTTAGGACCATTCCTCTACCTGTTTCTTATTCCGGCCATCACAATGCGTATGTTCGCTGAAGAAAAACGCAATGGCACTATGGAACTTCTCCTCACCAAGCCTCTGTCTGAGTTGACAATAGTGGTGGCTAAGTTTCTGGCTGGTTTGACTTTGGTGGTCATCTCGCTGCTGCCTACGTTGGTATACTACTGGGCAGTATATCGGCTTGGTGACCCAGTGGGCAATATCGATACAGGCAGCGTTGTTGGCTCTTATATCGGACTCGTTTTTCTGGGCGCTGCTTTTATTGCTATTGGCCTTTTCTCATCGTCGCTCACAAATAATCAGATAGTGGCTTTTATCATCGCTGCAATGTTGTGCGCATTTTGCTATCTGGGCTTTGAATCTCTCTATCAGCTAATGCATGGCCAGTTTGCTCTCTTGTTGCGTTCGCTGGGCTTGCAATCTCACTATGAATCTATTTCCCGTGGTGTTATCGACACTCGCGACATTATCTATTTCCTTTCGGTTATAGTGTTCTTTATAATGCTCACGCGAATGGTTCTGCAGTCTCGTAAGTGGAAAAAATAGACATTCATCAACTATTGATTACTAATCACTAATGAAGAATATTAGACGACAAAATATATTGGCTTTGCTGGCATTGCTTGTGGCCCTTGTCTTTGTCAACATTATCAGCAAATACCTCTTCACTCGCTTTGACCTTACTGCCGAGAAACGCTATACTCTTTCGGCATCAACCAAAGAGATGCTTGGCGAGGTCGACGAGCCTGTGCTTTTCCGTATCTACCTCGAGGGCGATGATCTTCCAGCCGAATACCGCCGTTTCAGAAATGACATCAAAAACATGCTCGATCAGTTTAGGGCTTATAGCCGCTTTATCGAGTATGAGTTTGTCAATCCCAATGACTTTAAGACTGACGAGGAAAAAAAACAGTTCTATCAAACCATTGTCAAGAAAGGGCTCACGCCCATACCGGTAACTTCTGAAGAGGGTGGGGTACAGAAACAGCAAGTCGTATACCCCTCTATGGAGGTTAGCTACCGAGGCCGTGAGACTGCCATTCAGCTGCAATCGGCGGGCATTAGCGGCCGTTCTACTGACGAGGTGGTGAATTCGTCGGTCGAGAATTTGGAATACAACTTTGTCACCGCAATACATCGTCTGTCGCGTCCTGTCAAAGCTCGTGTTGGTTTCCTCCTTGGTCATGGCGAATTGGAGAAAATCGATATTTTCGACATCCAGATGTCGTTGGTGGAGGACTATTCGTTGGAAAATGTCTACCTTAACGAAAACATCAACGCTCTGACAGGTCGCATTATGAATACCCAGGACTCGACTATTACTATCAATAACAAATTTGATGTCTTGGTTGTCCCTAAACCCATCAAGGCTTTCTCTGACAAAGATTTGTATGTTTTGGATCAGTTTGTGATGTATGGTGGCAAGATTCTATGGCTCGTTGACGCCTTGGATGCTGATATGGATAGCCTTCAAACTAAGCCTCAGACTTTTGCTACCAGACTTGCTACCAATCTGGATGAAATGTTCTTCAACTATGGTGTGCGTGTCAATCCTGACTTGATTATGGATTATCGTTGCCGCGGTATTCCTATGATGGGCAATGACAACAGAATGCAACTGGTTCCGTGGTACTATTTCCCGACGTTGGTGCCTAATTCGGATCATCCTATCGTGCGCAACCTGGATGTCTTGAAAACGGATTTTATTAGCACTATCGATTTGATTAGTAACGATATCAATAAGACGGTTTTGCTTACAACCTCCGACCATGTTCATATCAAAAACGCTCCGGTCAACATACAGCTGACAGATGCTATGGTTCAGGTGGACAACCAGTTGTTCAACCGCAGCAATTTACCTGTCGCTGTTCTCCTGGAGGGTCAGTTCAAATCGTTGTTCCGCAACCGCTTGGCTTCGCAGTTCGCCTCTTTAAGCGAGATTGGCTATAAGAGTCAATGCGACAAGCCAACACAGATGATTGTCGTTTCTGACGGCGATATGATTCGCAATGGTACTGCTTATAACGAGCAGGGGCAGTATCCCTTCCCCTTGGGCTATGACAGATATACCAATGTCGAGTTTGCCAACAAGACTTTCATCCTTAACGCTATCAACTATCTTGCTGGCGATGAGGGTATGATCGACGCGCGTCCCCGCAACATCGACATCCGTCGTCTTGATTTGGCCAAAGTCCGCGACCAAAGGGGATTGTATCAGTTTGCAAACTTGTTCTACCCAATCTTATCTGTTCTGATATTGGCTGTTGTGGTACTAGTCTCTAGAAAGATAAAATATAAAAAACGCTGACTTGTGATTAGGTGTCATATAGTTATTTGTCGCATCAAATGATATTGCCGGTATAATGATAAGCTAATCCTAATTACTTTTAAATTATAACATTATTTAATTATTCATGAAATCAAAGAAATCTATAATAATAGTCTCTCTAATTGTCTTACTGGGTGTGGCAACTTTGCTTGTCGTTATGCTTCGAGGACGTAACCATACTTTTAAACAAGATTTTCAGGTCGAGGCTGCCGCCTATCCTGGCGCTGTCACAAAGATTTTTATGGCCGACAAGGAGAACCATAAGGTTCTGTTTACTTACGGACCGGATTCTTTGTGGTATGTCGATGACGGCTATGTTGCAAGTCAGAAAATGATGGACCTCCTTCTTGAGACTCTCGCCGAAATGCGTATCCGCAACTATGTCAACAATGCTGCTGTGGAAAACGTCAATCGTTTGCTTGCTGCCAAGAGCGTCAAAGTTGAGGTGTACTACAAGGACTATCTCATCAAATGGTTTGGCGGTAAATTCCGACTCTTCAAACATGAGAAATGTGATGTCATATATGTTGGCCACGACACTCAGGACATGATGGCTACTTATATGTACCGCGAGGGTGACAAAACACCTTGTGTTGTGCATATTCCTGGTTTCAGAGGCTGTCTGTCGCCACGCTTTATTGTCGACCCTCTTGCTTGGCGCAGCCATTCTATAGTGGATCTTCCTGTTACCGAAATTGCCAAAGTTGAACTCGAGATACCATCAATGCCCGAAGAGTCATTCTCTGTTGAGCGTGAGGGCGACGGCTTTGTGCTTAATCTGCTTCATCCGGCAATGCGCGTTGATGGTTTCGATACTGCTCGTGTGGCTCAGCTGCTCTCTTCGTTTGTCAATCTCAACTTTGACGAGTTCGCAAAGGCGGTCCCTAAAGTTGAACTCGACACTACCTTTGCTCGCGCTCCCCGTACTATACTGCGCGTTGTTGATACTAAGGGCAACTCTCATGAGCTTAAAACCTATCTCAAATATACCAATCCTGACGATATGAAGGCTATGCCCGACACTACAATGTACGAGATTTTCGACCTCAATCGTCTGTATGCTGTCCTTGACTCCAAGGATACGGTGTTGATACAGTACTACATCTTCGACAATATTTTGCAGCCAGCCTCGTTTTTCAGAGGACGTGAAAAATCCTTTTTTGCTAGATGAAACCGCTGTTCCTCCTTACCAACGATGACGGATATCAGGCATCTGGCCTTTCTACTTTGATTGACATTGCTCGAGGTTTCGGCGATGTTGTGGTTATGGCTCCCGAAAAAAACGCCTCGGGACAGTCGCATTCTTTCACTGTGGATTATCCTCTCTACGTCAGTACTGTCGTCAAGGAGCAGGGACTTTCTGTTCACTATTGCAACGGGAAGCCTGTCGACTGTGTCAAATTGGGTGTGGAACATTTTTGCTCTCGTCGGCCCGATATGCTCCTTTCGGGTATCAATCATGGCAGCAATTCTTCTATCAATATCCTCTATTCTGGCACTATGGGAGCTGCCTTGGAAGCCGCTACCATAGGCATTCCTGCAATAGGTTTTTCTCTTCTCGACCATAGCGCTGACGCTGATTTCAGCAAATCTGTTCCTTTTGTTAGCGCTATTATCGACACCGCTTTGAAACATAGTATGCCGATAGGCTCTGCTCTTAATGTCAACATACCGGCCATGGGATCTGACAAACCTAAAGGTATCAAAGTGTGCAGGCAGTCAAGGGCTAGTTGGCTCGAGGCCTACAACAAGGTCGATGACGAACAAGGTCGGGAATGTTATCTGCTGGCAGGACGTTTCCAATGCGACGACAATGGTCAAGGTACCGACCAATGGGCGCTGGAGAATGGCTATGTGTCTATTGTGCCTATCACTACCGATTTCACCGATACCGACTCATTAAGAAAAACCAGACGTATATATGAAAGCATTATTTAAAAATGATTCAGCAGTCAGTGGCGTTGTCATTACTTTGGGCTCCGAAATCGTGGCTGCTCTTCTGGTGTGGCTGGGATTATCTTTGTTTGGCTCTGGTGTTGACGGCAATCTGCGTTGGTTCGCTATCGCTTTTGTGCCTCCATTATTGTTGCTGCGTCACTTTTCCAAACGAAAAGATCGCCCTGTGACAACCAAAAGTATAATCATTGCCTTTTTTGTTAGTTTTATTTTGTATATGTTTGTGCTGATCAAAAGTGGTACACTGACTTTTTAAAAACACTATTTTTCGTCGCTATTCCAATAATATGAAATATTACATTATATCAGGAGAAGCCTCTGGCGATTTGCATGGTGCCAATCTGTTGCGTGCTCTTTTGCATCGTGACCTTGATGCGAATATTCGCTTTTGGGGCGGCGACAATATGGGTCAATTTCAAGGTCCACATGTTGTACAGGTTCGTCACATACGCGATTTGGCTTTCATGGGCTTTGTCGAAGTGGTGTCTCATCTTTCCACAGTGTTGGGCAATATATCTTTCTGCAAGCGTGACATTTTGGAGTTCAACCCTGATGTCGTCGTTTTTATAGATTATCCTGGTTTTAATCTTAAGATTGCCAAATACACTCATGCCCATGGGTTTAAGAATGTGTATTATATCTCTCCTCAGATATGGGCTTGGAAAAAAAATCGCATTCGCCCTATGCGGCGCGATTTGGATGCTCTATGCTATATTTTGCCTACAGAGCAAAGGTTCTATGCCGCAAACACTATGCCTCAGGCTATCTATGTGGGTCACCCTTTGCTTGACGAGGTGGCTCGCTATAATGCCGCCAAAAATAATGGGGCAATGAAAAGCGTCGTGGATGGCGATTCACGTCCTATTGTTGCCCTTTTGCCTGGAAGCAGGAAACAGGAGCTCTCTAGGTTGCTACCAACCATGATGAAACTCGCCGCCAAACATAGCGAATATTTTTTTGTTGTTGCGGGCATGTCTCTTGTGGGTGAGGATTTCTATCGCAGGTATGTCTCCGACAAAGCTGAAAATGTCTGCATTGTATATGACAGAACATACGACATTCTGTCTCAATCCTTTGCTGCCATAGTTTGTTCGGGGACGGCTACACTCGAAACGGCTTTGTTCCGAGTTCCTGAAGTGGTTTGCTATCAATGTAACAAGGTTAGTGCCGCCATCGCCAAACGTTTGATAGCGTCACGTATAAGCTACATATCGCTTGTAAACCTTATTGCTGACAACCCAGTTGTGACTGAACTTATTCAGGAACAGTACAATCTAGATCGTTTGGAAGTGGAACTGAATAAAATTACTATAGATTCTGATTCCCGACATTCGATGCAAGATGAGTATCAGAGAGTCATTTCGATACTGGGCGGCGAGGGGGCCTCGCAACGCACTGCTGACAAAATTATTGAAATAGCAAATCGCTGATCTTAATATGAAACGCTTCTTATTTTTTCTGCTTTTATTACTTCCTTTTGTCTCTAATGCAGAGAAGGTTAGGGTTAGATTGTTTTCAAACAACAAGGTCGAACTGATATATGTCTCTTTTGATTTGGGGCAATATGATCTTTTTGCCGATAGTGTCCTTCTTGAACCTTCGCTGGGTGAGGGTATGTCGGTGGAACTAAAGCCTGCAGCTGAGGGAGTTACTGTCTCGGTTAATGGATACCTTTATGGTACCTTTAGACAAGCTATTTTAAGGGCAACTGATACTGCTTGTATTATGTGCTTGAATCCCAAAGGTGTGAAACAACGCACATACGAGGGCGATTTGGTGGTGTCGGCTTTCGACAGGAGCAACTTGAAAATTATCAATGAGGTTGATTTTGAGACTTATCTTGCCGGTGTTGTGCAGTCGGAGATATATGGGAAAAAAAGCGATATATTCCGCATTCAAGCTGTTATATCACGAACTTGGGCATTGCGCAACATGAAAAAACATCGTGCCGATGGTTATAATTTTTGCGACTATGTTCATTGTCAAGCCTATCAAAATCGTTGTGTTCGCCCCGATATTATGCTGGGAACTATGCAGTCGAGTGGCGAGACTATTGTCGATGCTGACGGCAACCTTATCGATACTCCTTTCCATTCCAACTCGGGAGGTCAGACAGCCAATTCGGAAGATGTGTGGCGCACAGCGTTGCCTTATCTCCGTTCGGTGCCTGACACATTCTCTTATCGCATGCGTCAATCCAACTGGACTAAGGTTATCCCCAAAGACAAGTGGCTTAATTATTTTTCTAAAACACATAAACTCAACATTCAAGACGCTCAGGTGAAGAATACGTTACTCACCTTTCAGCAGCCGGAACGCAAGTCAAAGATTTTGGGTGTCCAGCTGACGAGAGTGCGTACTGATTTCGGCCTCAAATCTACTTTTTTCTCTGTCTCTACCGACCCTAAGACGGGCGATGTTGTGCTTACAGGACATGGTTACGGGCATGGTGTAGGGTTGAGTCAAGAGGGTACGATCAGAATGGTGGAATTGGGAATTCCGTACGATTCTATTATCCGTCATTATTACACAGGCTCTCATATCCACAAAGATGAGAATGTGTCGCAGAGGTATGTCGACAACTTTGTTACCGAGATTTCAAAAATAATTGAGGAGGATAATGCCAATCCAGGACGTAAAAAGTCGAAGAAGGACGACTGGCTGGGAAAACTGTTCCGGGTTAGAGATCGCATGGATAGGGAAGAGGAGTTCGATCCAACCCGCCAGGAGATGGAGGGTGATATGAAAGTGGAATGGTGATATTAGGTTTTTTTAATAATTTCTTTTATAATAAATACTTCACAATTCTGTTATATAATTTTATAGTTAATAAAATTGTAACTCTTATTGCATAATAATACAAAATGAAAAAAGCACTTATCTTCCTGTTTGTCGCCACAATTATGGCATGCAGTTCGAATGCGCAAGTGAATTGGAAAACCATTGAGCAAGCCAGCCAGGTCAATACAAAAAGCAACAACAAGATGTTTTTTATTGACTTCTCAACATCATGGTGCGGCTGGTGTAAAAAGATGGATAGAGAGACTTTCAGCGACCCCGTTGTCTCTGCCATCCTTAACAAGTATTACATCCCCGTTCATTTCGATGCTGAGGGTTCATCCACATTTACATGGAATGGAACTAAATACAGCAATACTCAGGCTCCTGGACAGCGTGCCCAGACTCATCCCTTTACTCGTGCCATTTTAGGTCAGAAGATAGGCTATCCCTCCTTCGCCATTTTTAATCGTAATGGTGGTTTGACTCAGATTCTGCAAGGCTATCAGGGCGCTTACGATTTTTCTATGGTGCTGTGGTATTTTTGCTCGGGCGACAGCCAGCGCTACACTTTCGATGAATATCAAAAGATATTCCAGGAAGAGATAAAGCCTGACATGATGAAAAAGCTAGGTCTCAAATAATTAGAGTCAATACTTTTTATAATATTCATTTATAAGCCCTTGTCGTTCCGACAAGGGCTTTTCTTGTCCTTTCGATAAGAATATGGAAAAGGAAAGTATTTCTATCGGATAAGACTTTCTAAATTAATAATATAAGTTTGTGTTTTGTTTGACGATGATTGTTTTTTTTGTTGATGATACAATATATTAAGTTATTTTATGTTATTTAATGCAAAAAAACTTACTATGTAGTAGATAAATAAAACTAGTAATAACCTTTTAATTATGAAAAAACTATTTTTGTTGAGTACGATAGTTTTCGTACTAAACGGTGCTTTTGCACAGACTTGGTTGTGGCCTATGGCTGGTCACAAAGCGGGCGAAAACATTATTAGTCAGCCTGGTTCCAATATTAAGAAGGATTTCAATTGCTGCAATATTTATATTGGCGGCAAGGCGGGCGACGTTGTCCTTTGTCCTGTCAACGGCGTTTTGCAAAATGTCGATTTCTGTTACAACCCTAATATGCATAGCTCGTATAGCTATAGCTACAATGATGCTAAAACATGGGACGAAAACTATCGGACTTTCAATATGGTCGACAATGTCGATAAACAATATATATCTGGTTCTGTCTGTATCAAGATTGCCGATGGCCGTAAGGTCTATATCTCAGGTATCTTGGGTCCTTATAGGTTGGTGAAGGGACAAAAGGTGTCGGCTGGCGACACCTTGGGAACTCTTGCGTGGTCGTCAGCATTTATTAATAAACCTTCGCTCAATTTCTCTGTTTCGCTGCCCAACACTACACACGACGATCCAATGAAGCCATTTGGACTTGAAAGCAAATTCCATCTTGAAAAATTGGAACGCGATGATCCTGTCTCTGTCGAGAAAATGTGCGAGGACCTCACCGTGCTTGAAAAGGCTATGCTCGAACTTTACCCTTCTTTGAACGAAAGGATGAGTGACAATGAGTTTCATGTCACTATGGATTTGTTGCGTCAATCGGTGACAGAGCCGGTGCCTCAGATCGCTCCTTTACAGCTGATATGGTTCTGCCATTTGCTGCACGACAGCCATATGACGCTTTTGGACGACAGGCTCCAACCTAAGCCCAGAGACTTTTTTATTCCTTCGTTGTACTATTCGTGGGTCGACGACACAATGCGTGTTGTGCTTGCTGATAAGCAATACGACAAGTACATAGGCAGGGTGATTAAAAGTATTGGTGGCGTATCTCCGCGCGAGTATGCCGAACAGAGTGAGAAATATTACGTTTTGTATGACAATGATGTGCAAAGCAAGCTTAAAGAGGACCAGGTATTTCTGAGCAATGTCTCTGTCTTGCTCAACTATGACTCAACAGCCAGCAGTATAAGTCATATTGTTTTCGACGATGGGGAGGAAATAGATATTCCTTTTAGAAAATATCCTTTTATAATATCTAGTGAGATGTCCGATTTTGAGCGTATAAATAAATGGCGTATGTTGAATAGGTCGCTCAAAAATCCTGACAGCGTCTATACAACTCGCCAACTTAACGATTCTACGGCATATCTATCTATCAAAACCTTTGATATAAGTGAGACCAAATTGGAGCGTTTGGTAAGTTGGATAGGTCATTGCAAAGCCCCCAATATGATTATTGATATGCGCAACAATCCCGGTGGTGACCCATTGGTTTTGAATCGATTGCTTGCGTGCTTTGCGCAGCAGCCTTTCAACCGCCAGAAGGGTAGCCACCTCTATGTCAATAAACGCGACAACTTCGAGTCGATGCGTTACATACAGAACCACATAGAGGGGGAGCCTTTGTTTACTGATTATGTTCAATTGGAGGGCAAGCCGGGTTACTACTGTTTTGACTCTGTGAAAACTAGTGTCTGCATTATGCCCGATACCGAGCACCAATATACCGGAAAAGTTTATGTCCTAACCAATGGCAACTCGCTTTCGTGTGCTACAGTGTTTCCTGCTGTACTGGTGCGTAACCGAAGGGGAGTCAGCGTTGGTCGTGAGACGGGCTCGTCCTACCACTATATAACTGCTTTGGAAACTGCCGACATACAGTTGCCCAACACTATGCGCATAATAAGCATTCCTCTTGTGAAGGTGGTGTTCGACACCACAGTTTGCGACCGAACTCCGTGGGGACGAGGTTTGCTGCCCGACTATGAGTTGCCGCTAACCTATAATGAGGTTTTGATGGGTGCCGACGGCGAAACCGATGTTATGCTTGAATATGCTTTGCAACTCATAGCTGATGGCAAATATCTGTCGGAGGAAGATCCTTTTGCGGAGTTAGATGCCGCACAAAATGGCAACAAGCTAAGGATATGGCTGTTGGTGGGTATGGTTTTGGTGGGTGCCGTCGTTGTCTTTATTGTCTCGCGTATATGCAAAAAGATTCAAGCTGAAAATATGACAATATAAAAGGATTGTTTTCTGTCTATGAAATCTGAAACACTAAGATTTCAAACAACCTATAGAAATCGGTTTATATTGAAAAAAATCCGTCACCCTTAAAGGTGACGGATTCTTTTGTTTGAATAATTAGCGTAGGCTTAGATTATTTCTTTTTGCCTTTTTTGGTTTCTTTGGTGTTGGCGTTGTTGTCCTGGATGCCAAGTTTAGCCTTGATGGCTGCGGGGATGGCGTCTTTGTGGACGACGATGTTGATGGTTTTGTAGCGGACAAAGGCTTTGCTGCAGAAGAAGTTGCCGCCAAATTCGCCATTGTATTTGCCCCAGCTGTTTTTAACCATGTAGTATTCGTTGCCCATTTGGTCTTTTGCTTTGCCGTAGATAAGCATACCGTGATCGTCGGTGGTCTCCCAGTTGTCGTAACCTTCCTGGCGTTCCTCCTGGGTTACCCAGCGTTGAGGAGTGGGGTGCTTGGCTGCCTCGTCGGCGATTTCACCGGCTTTCATGCCTGTCCAATGTGCTTGGTCGCTACCAACGCCGCTCTTAGGAGCCTCGGTGGCGGGAAGTACGGCAAAGCCTTTGCGGCTGTAGCGGAAACCTGTCTCGCTGACGTCGCTACCCCAAGCTACGGTGTAACCATTGTCGATAGCATAGTCGAAAACATCCATAAACTCGTCGATGGGGAGGTTGTAGCTCTGACCCCAGCGCCAGTTGTCCTGAATTTCGATGACGAAAGGCTGGTAGAAGGGATGGTGTGAGAATGAGGTGAGGCTTACATAGTCGTCGGGGTTGAGGCCGAGGCTTTCGGCAAATGATTTAGGAGTGTATTTGATGCCTTTGTAAGTGAAGCTCTCGGGGATTTTGCCAAGGTAAATCTCGTGAACAGCGGCGATGGATTTGAGCCACAGGGGCTGGCCGTCGGGGCTTTTCTGGAGTTTTTTGAGCTTGCCTTTGGCAATGGCTTCTACCATAACGTCGGTAAGGGCGCTGAGCTCGGTGTGGTTGGAGAGGGTGTCGCCATAGGCAGCGCCAGCGGGCATAACTGCGTCGGGAACCATGCCGTAGTTGCGGAGGCAGTAGATAACGTCGTTGAAGGCACCTCCTTGGCTGAAGCTGACATCACCGTGGGTACGGACAGCAGCCATAGCGCGGTCGTTGTAGGTTTTCTCGACTACGTACATTTCGCTGAGGTCGTATTCGCCTTTACCCATTCTGAGAAGCTCGGCTTCGAGGAAAGCAATACCGCTATAGCTCCAGCAAGTACCGGCGTTGTTCTGATTTTTAACCGAGGTGATGGGCAACATCTTGATGGTGTCAAATTTGTAGCCTTCGTCTTCTTCGGCTGCCTTTTGGGCAAACATGGGGACGCTTAATGCAATAGCGCCCAAAATTGCAAATATTTTTTTCATTGATTTATAAGAGTTTATTATTTTTTGTTTGTTATTATTAAAATGCAAAGATAGTATTTTTTTTCGAAGTGTTTCCCCAAAAAATAGATAAAGGGTTATCTTTTGGGTTGAACGGCGGTGGTGGAGCGATGTCCGTTATGGTGTCGCGAGTTATTGTCGGGCCTTGTCTCCAGCCTTGTTGCCGAGGGGAGAAAAAGGTGACTTACTCTTCGGGGGCGAACATTGGATCCCATGCGGGGAGCATTATGGGCTTCTGCGAGAGGAGGGCCTTGATGTTGGCGGGGATGTATTTCTCCTCGAGGACAACGCGGAACATGTACTCGTTGAACCAGTCGTTGCTCATGATGAGGTTGCCTTGGTAGCCGTAGTTGGGGCCCCAACTGTTCTCGACCATCCATTTTATGGGATTGCCGTTGGCGTCGAGGTCGACAGCGCAGAGGGTCATGGCGTGGCTGCTGCCGCTGGCAAAGGTGCTGACTCGTTGCTTTTTGTCCATTCCGAAGGTGGTGCCCATAAGTGAGCCGTAGTCGAAGTTGGCGGGGTCCATGTAGCCTTTGTCGCGGTCGAGGAATTTTCCAACATCGCAGCTGAAGTACATCATGGTGCTGTCTTTGATGGAGGCTATGCACATGGGTGCTATCTCGTTCATGGGCAGGTTGATGTAGCGCCAGTTTTGTCCGTCGTACACATGACGGTCGTACTGAATCTCATATACTTTGTAGTACTCGCGAGTGGGGTCGTTCATGACCATGTAGTATTTGGAGAAATCGGTCTTGGCGAATTTTTCGAAGAACGACTTGGGGGTGTATTTTTCGGTGCTGACGATTTCTCCTTTGGCGTTGCGCTGGGTCCAGGTGAACTCGGCAGGGGGCTCGCCCATAGTGAGTGCCAGCATGCGGTAGATGGTGCTGAGCATCTCGGTTTTGCGGCTGGTGAGCTTTTGTGGGGTCATGCCTTTCTGAGCCGCCATATCGCGCAATTCGAGACCAAACTCGCGGAGCTTGAGTGACAGCAGGTTGCTGATGCTTGAGGTGTTGTTGGTGTTGTAGGTTTCGGGCATTACGTCGCTGGGAACAAGACCGTATTTTTCAACAAGGTTGGCTATGCCGGTGAACTGGCCACCATCGCCTATGGGGTTCTTGAAGAGCCACTCAACCTCTTGGTCACTCATGGGCTTTTGGTAGGTGTCTATGATGGCCTGCAAGAAGAGGTTGCTCTTCTCCAGCTGGTCGTAGAAGAAGGTGAAGGCTTGCGAGAACTGGAATTCGGCAGGCAGGTTGTGCTGGCGGATGGCCTTGTTGCGCATAACGTTCATGCCTGTGAACATCCAGCAGCGGCCGCTGCTCTTCTGGTCAGTGACAGCTTTGCTGATGACGCGGTTCGAGAAGTGCGAGTCAAACTTAGTGGCGTTCTCATAGTTCATGGCCAGCTTGGCGGGACTTTGGTTGACAAGGATGTTGCGCATAGCTTTGTCACTTGCGCTGCCGCCGAAACTTTTCTTGATTTGCTGCATCATCTCGGTGGTGATGCCGCCATTGTCGTTTTGGGTGGTGGCCTTTTTCTTCTGGGCTTGCACCCCCGTGGCTATCATGGCGAGAGCCAATAAGGTGATAATTCTTTTATTCATGTGTATGTATTGTTTTGTTATTTGTCTAAAGCTAAGTGCGTTAAAGGTGTGATTGACATAATATGGTATTATATCACGCATTGCAAAAATAGGAAAAATATCTGATTGTAGAATATAAAAAAACGAGAAAACCGTAAGGCTCTCATTTATAGTTTTCATGACTTGCTATTGGGTAAACCCCAATCGGTCGTCTGAACGGCATTTCAATCATTGCTGACAATATCACTAATGACCGATTGGGGTTGATACGAATAAACGAGGCTTGTTTCTGACCTTTATTGCCGCTCATAAGTCCGCTATGAGTCCGCTAAGGGTTTACTTCGGGGAGGGTGATTGTTGGCGTAAAAAATGGTTGGTTTTGGGTGTTATTAGTGGGAGTGGTGTTTGGCTGAGCATTGACCGCAGATGCCTTTGACTACATATTCGGTTTCTTCGGGTATGAAGCCTTCGGGCAGGGTAACGGGAGGAATGGTGACGTTGTTGAGACAGAATGTTTTATGGCATTTGACGCACGTGAGATGCACATGACCAAGACATTGACGAGTGTCGTCGTGGTGGCATACGCAGTATTTTTGAGTGCCGCTGCCGTCATCGATGTTGTGAAGCAAGTGGGAGTCGCTGAAAAGTGTCAAGGTGCGGAAAAGTGTCGATTTGTCGACAGTAGGAATGGCCTCCTCGAGGTCGGCAAGGCTGAAGATGTGGTTGATTTCGTGCCTCATAAGCCGCCAAATCATAAGGCGCAGAGCTGTTATGCGAATACCTGCTTTTTTCAAGGTCTCTTCGTCGGTCATTGGTGTGTCGGTCATAGCTTTATAATGATGTGGGGGAGTGTGATTCATTATTTTGATAACAGAAAAACGTCATTTTTGTATTTTAGTGTTCGCATTGCGTTGACGATGGCAAGGAAAGTTACTCCTACGTCGGCAAAAACTGCCATCCACATGCTTGCCAATCCTATGGCTGCTAGAATTAGGACGGCAACTTTGACACCTATGGCGAAAATCACATTTTGGCGTGCTATGCCAATGGTGCGACGAGCTATGCGAATGGCCGAGGCCACTTTTGATGGTGTGTCGTCCATGATGACAATGTCGGCGGCTTCTATGGCTGCGTCGCTACCAAGACCTCCCATAGCTATGCCTACATCGGCACGAGCCAGAACGGGAGCGTCGTTGATGCCATCGCCAACAAAGGCGACACAAGATGAGGGGTTGGTGTCGCGAGTGGTGCTGGAATCGCTTTCCGCTTTGTTGCTTCCGCTAATCCGCTCCATCCAATCTATTTTGTCGCCTGGAAGCAGTTGCGAGTGGTACTCGTCGATGTTCAACGTCTTTGCCACATCTTTCACAACAGCATCGCGGTCGCCGCTGAGCATTACTGTGCGATTGACTCCCAGGGTTTTCAATTCGGCCACAGCACTTTGGCTGTCGGCCTTTATTTGGTCGTTGATGACAATATGGCCGGCATAGATGCCGTTGATGGCTATATGGATGATGGTGCCGGCCGAGTGGCATTCACGCCATTTGGCGCCACAGGCCTCCATCATTTTGCTGTTGCCTACATAAACCATATCGTTGCCTACTCGGGCTCGTATGCCATGACCTGCAATCTCCTCGATTTCCGACACTTGGCATCCATCATTGTCTGCGTCGGGAAATGCGTCGCGCAAAGCGGCTCCTATGGGATGGTTGGAGAAGTGCTCGACATGAGCGGCAAGATGTAGTAGGTGGTTCTCGTCGCATTGGTCGGGATGGACGGCTGTGACAGCGAATTTGCCTTTGGTGAGTGTTCCCGTCTTGTCGAAAACAACGGTGTCGACTTTGGCGAGGACATCCATATAGCGTGCGCCTTTGATGAGGATGCCGCGACGTGAGGCGCCTCCTATGCCTCCAAAGAAGGACAGCGGAACGCTGATTACCAATGCACAAGGACAGCTGACAACAAGGAACATCAGGGCGCGGTAGAGCCATACGGGAAACAGGGTGCTGAAGGCTGATGCCGAGAAGTGGAACTCGTTTTGTGCGAGGCTTATAGCCAGTGGTGGTATGAGCGCCAACGCCAAAGCGGCAAAGACTACTATGGGTGTGTAGATGCGGGCAAATCGTGTGATGAAGTTCTCGCTTTTGGATTTCTGTTCGGCGGCATTCTCAACAAGCTCGAGAATGTGTGATACTGTGCTCTCGCTGAATGGCTTGATGACACGGGCACGTATAAGGCCGCTCAGGTTGACACAACCCGATATTACTTCGTCGTCAACAGTTGCGCTACGTGGCTCACTTTCACCGGTAAGAGCGACGGTGTTGATGGAAGTAGAGCCCTCGACAATAACAGCGTCGAGAGGTATTTTCTCGCCCGGTTTGATGATCAATATCTCGCCAACTTGGACCTTCTCGGGTGATATGGTGACTTGCTCGCCGTTGCGCTCCACAGTGGCTGAGTCGGGACGGATGTCCATGAGGTGGGAGATGCTTTCGCGACTTTTGCCTTCGGCGTAACCTTCAAAGAATTCTCCCACTTGGAAGAATAGCATGACAAAGACAGCTTCGACAAACTGATTGCTTTCTACGCCAGGTAGAAAACCTATTGTCAGCGCCCCAAGGGTGGCTATCGACATAAGGAAGTTCTCGTTGAAAAGGTTGCCATGCAGGGCGCTTTCTATAGCCTCTTTCAAAGTGTCGTATCCGGCTATGAGATAGGGTATAAGATAGATAAGGAGCGCTTGCCATTGAGTCAAATGGAGCTTTTTTTCGATGACAACGGCGAGGATGAGGGTCAGCGTGGCGGCGCCTATCGTTATAAGCTTCTTTTTGGGCGATTCATGGTCATGATGGTGCTCATGGTCATGATGGTGCTCGTGGTCATGATGATGATGTTCATGCTCATGATGCTGGTGCTCATGCTCATGGTGGTGGTACGAGCAATGGGAGTGTTCGTGTTGGCAAGAATCGGTGTGGCTAAATTCTTGATTTTTATCGGTGTTAGTCATAATAGCAATTGTTTGATTTTGGTTGCAAAATTAAGTACATAAACATGCAACCCAGTTGCAAACATCAGAAAATGACAAAATCGCCACCGAAACGCATATAGAATGCGAATATGTAATCGGCCTTGTGGAATGTTAGGTCGTAGAAGGCATTTAACTGAATGCCAAGCTTAAGGTCGTGAAATTCGTGCTCAAAAGCTATGTCGGCGGTAATCATGTTTCGCAAGTCCTCATTCAAAGTGGCAGAGGTGTGCAGATGCTGCAAGCTATAGCTGTTGGCTGAGAAAAACTGTGGTGCGCCGAGATGGCTGAAGTAGTGGTCGCCGTGCCAGAATCCAGCTGTGGTGTGAAGGCACCAGCTGCGTTGCTCGTTGGGATTGTTGTGGCTGAACTCATATCGCAGGGAAGGGTAGAGGCCTTTGCCGCCATTGTCCAGCTGTGAGTCCTCGAGGTGGTAGAAATAGAAAGGCATATCAAGCTGCAGCCGATGAGAGGAGCCGCTGGTATGGTTGTTGCGCTGATAGCGGAGACGAAGGCCTAAGCGCTCGTTGAAAGTGGTGACAGTATTGGTGTCGATGGTTTTCACCTCACCGCCTCGGTGACTGGCCAAGAAGTGCATAGGGATTGAGAGCTCCCAAACCTTGTCTGTGTATTGGCGGTAATTAATACAAGGGCCCGACATCGGCATGGCCCAGGAAGAAGATTTATACTGCTGGTAGCTGCGGAAAACCGAGAATTCGTGTCGGCTGCCCATAGTGAAACGTTCCTGGTCGGGTGTCCAAGGTTTGAGATAGTGCTCCCAATCGAGCCAAGTGTCGCTGTTCCAAAGGCGTGTGTCGGTCTCAATTTGAAGTCCATTTTCTACCGGGTTGGTAATCCAACGTGCTGGGTCGTAGGCGGGCAAGCCCAAATCGTGGTGGTAGCCGCCGTTGATGGTTCCCGCCGTGATAAGGAGCCACCGTGTGGGCATATAGATGAGCGAGAGGATGGGACGGACGGAATAGAGTGTGTCCATGCCGGCAAAAAGGGTGAGATCCATACCTACCCTAAGGCGTGAGCGATGGTTGATGCCATAGTTGAGTGTGGGAGCCATCCTGAAACCGGTGATGGTGAAGCCTTTGGCGAAGGGCATTGCGTTTTCGACATCATAGAAAAAGGCTGAGGCGTCGACATTGAGAATGAGGTGATGTATGCCGTGCCTAAGATTTGACTCTGAGACGCTTGGCGTGGCTAGTGTGTGCATATTGGATAGGGAGGATTTGAATGGGTGTTTCGCGTGCCCGGTTGAGCCTGAGGTGATTGTGTCGTTGGTTTGCGCCATTGCCAAGCCGCCTGCCAAAAATGCAATGAGTAGTAGGATAGAGGCTCTCATGTGACTATGGATTTTATGTGTGATTTGAATTGATGAGCTGTGGTGGTTGATGGTGGGTAATGCTGTTTTTTTGATTTTGCAAAGGTAATAAAAAAATATACAATACAAGCTCGACAAGGAGCAAAGATAAGGCTGGCGGAGTAGGGAAGAGCCTTTTTTTTACGCTCTTTTGTGCGGAGAATTAGGTAATTGCAAAAACTTTGTTTTTTTGTTTTCCCCATGTCGCATATTTTTAGTATTTTTGCACGAAATTTTATTATTATGTATACAGACACCACAAAATTTATCGGCGAGGGATTGACATACGATGACGTCCTCCTCGTTCCCAGTTATTCAGACATTCTGCCTCGCGAAGTCAAAGTTAATTCGCGTTTCTCTCGTAACATCACAGTCAACATTCCTATGGTTAGTGCCGCTATGGACACCGTAACCGAAGCTGAGATGGCTATCGGTATGGCCCAAGAAGGCGGTATTGGTGTGCTGCACAAAAACATGAGCATTGAGCGTCAAGCCAACGAGGTGCGCAAGGTTAAGCGCTCTGAAAACGGCATGATTGTCGACCCCGTCACTCTCGGCAAGGACGCCTTGGTGAAAGACGCTTTGGGCCTTATGCACGAGTATCATATTGGCGGTATTCCCATCGTTGACGCTGACCGCAATCTGTTGGGTATGGTCACCAACCGCGACTTGCGTTTTGAGCGCAATATGAGCCGCCCCCTGAGCGAGATTATGATAACCGACCTGATAACTACCCACGAGGGCACTACCTTCGACGAGGCCGCCGAGATTCTGCAGGAGCACAAGATCGAGAAGCTGCCCGTGGTCAATGAGAAAGGTCAGTTTGTTGGTCTCATCACCTACAGCGACATCATGAAAAACAAGGAGCACCCCAACGCTTGCAAGGACAGCAATGGCCGTCTGCGTGTTGCCGCCGGTGTAGGTATCACAGCCGACATGATGGATCGTGTTGACGCTCTTGTTGCCGCAGGCGCCGACGCCATTGTTATTGACACAGCTCACGGTCACAGCATCCGCGTTGTCGAGGCTCTGAAGAGCGTCAAAGCCAAATACCCCGAGCTCGATGTGGTGGTGGGTAATATCGCCACAGGCGAGGCTGCCTTGATGCTGGCTGAGGCTGGCGCCGACGCTGTTAAGGTTGGTATTGGCCCCGGAAGCATCTGCTCTACTCGTATCATCGCTGGTATCGGTGTGCCGCAGCTCACGGCTGTTTGTGAGGTCTCTGGCGCTCTCAAGCAGGCCGGCATCGACATCCCCATCATCGCCGACGGCGGTATCCGCTACAGCGGCGACATCGTCAAAGCTCTTGCCGCAGGCGCCAGCAGCATAATGATAGGATCGCTTGTGGCTGGTGTCGATGAGGCTCCGGGCGAGACCATCATTTTCGAGGGCCGCAAATTCAAATCCTATCGCGGCATGGGCTCTCTCGAGGCTATGCAGAGCGGCTCGAAGGATCGTTATTTCCAAGACAAGGAAACCGATGTCAAGAAGCTGGTTCCCGAAGGCGTTGTGGGTCGCGTGCCCTACAAAGGTTCCTTGAACGAGGTGCTTTATCAGCTTGTCGGTGGCCTGAAAGCGGGTATGGGTTATACCGGATCTAAGGATATCACTACCCTGCAAAAGGCTAAGTTTATCCGCATCACCGCCGCGGGACGCACCGAAAGCCATCCTCACGACATCGCCATCACTCGCGAGGCTCCCAACTATTCGAGATAAGAATAGGTATCGGCGCTAGCGCCCGCCGCTATAAGTTCGCTATTGGTCCGCTGTGAGGGTGATGTGAGTTCTCTGTTTGAGCTCTAAGGGTGTTTGATGGGCTCCTCGACACAGGCGGTAGGCCGAAAACAATTGGTAAAATATTGTGAATTAAAAAATAGTCTTCTAAAATAAACAACTGAGTTAGATATAATGAGGAAACTTTTTGCCTTTCTGATAGCCGCTATGATGACATTATCACTGCAGGCTCAAACCAACAACGATCCTGTGATCTTTGAAATCAATGGTCAAAAGATTCACAAGAGTGAGTTTATGAATGAGTTTTTGCGCTCGATAGGTAAAGACCCGAAAGCTGCCCCTACGGCTTGCACCTATGAGAAACGTCAGGCTCTGGAAGAGTATGTGCAGCTTTTTGTCAACTACCGCACCAAGCTGGTCGACGCTTATGCCCAGCAAATTGACAAGGACCCTTCGCTGCAGAAGGAACTTGAGGGCTATCGCAACGAGCTGGCCTCGCCTTATCTTATCGACTCGGTGACTCTTAACAGTATCTTGGAAGAGGCTTACGAGCGTAACCACTACACCCTCAACGCCGCTCATATTTTTGTGCGTCTGGGTCGCAACCCTTTGCCTGAGGACACTTTGAAAGCTTACAAGAAGGCAATGGAATATTACAACCGGGTTATGGCCGGCGAGGATTTTATGGCGGTGGCCAAGGAGTCGTCACAGGCTCGCTTCGATGAGGACCATCTGCCTCCCGACGACCCTCGCCGCAAGGACTTGGGCAACTTGGGCAACTTCACTGTCTTTGATATGGTTTATCCTTTCGAGTCGGCTGCCTATGCGCTCGAGCCAGGCGAGGTCTCCCTACCGGTGAGATCTAACTATGGCTACCATGTAATCAAACTCTTCCACAAAACTCCATTCTACGGCAAGGTGACCCTGCAGCACATCTGGATCTCTGAGGACCCCACCAAACGCTCTAAAGAGGGTAGAATCCGTCAGGCTTATCAAAAAATCAAGGAGGGCGAGAATTTTGGCAAAGTGGCCTCCGACTACAGCGAGGACCATGCCTCGGCGGTCAACGGGGGTCTGCTCTCCGACATGAACATCCACCAGCTGCCTCCCGACTATGTCGTCGAGTTGGCTAAGCTGAAACCGGGTGAGTATAGCGAGCCATTCCAAACGGAGTTCGGTTGGCATATCTTGCTGCTCATTCGTCGCGACACTATTCCCTCTTTCTCCGACATGCAGCCTTACTATCGTCAGAGGCTGGCTCGCGACAATAGAAACATTAAGCCGCGCTCTGTCTTCGTCGACCAATGCAAGGAACGCTACTCTTTTGTCGACTATACCAAAATGTATATGAAGACGCCTGGCAAAAAAGCCTCCAAGAAGAAACAATTCTTGGCTTCGCTCGATGAGTGCCGCGCCGCTATCAACGACTCTGTTTTCTCTAAATCGTGGAAATTCCGCGACGATATGGTTAGCGACATGCGACCTCTGTTTGCCGTTGCCGACAAGGAATATACCGCCAAGGATTTCCTCCTCTTTGTCCAGGACAACCAGCGCGCCGAAGCTACCTATTCGCTCGATATGTACCTTAACGACCGCTACGAGAACTTTATCAACAACAAGGTCTTTGAGTATGCCGACAAGCACCTCGAGGTCGAGCATCCCGAATTTGCCAGCCTTATGGAGGAATATCGCAACGGCTTGATGATATTCTCTTACAACGACAAGATGATATGGTCTAAAGCTATCTCCGATACTGTGGGTATGGCTCAATTCTACAGCATGTTCTCGGCTCAGCGCGATATCGACAACCCCGACGATGCTCCCTATTTTTGGGGCGAGCGGCTCGATATGTCGGTGATAACCATACTCGACAGCGCTACTATGGCGCCTTCCAAACTGCTCAAGATGGCCAACAAGAACCTAAAGAAGGGCCTGCCTTTCAAGTCGGTCTTCGACAACATTGTGGCTAAACATCCCGACGCGGCTCAATATGAGGACAACCTTGTGCTGTCGTCCGAGCAGACCTATCTTAAAATGTCTACCTACCACGAGGGTCTCTATCTCGTCCCCGCTGCCAAAGGCTATTCGCTGGTGTCGGTCAACAAGGTGGTGGATCCTTGCCTCAAATCATGCGCCGAGGCCCGTGGCTACTATATCAACGAGTATCAAAACTATCTGGAGAAACAGTTGATGGCGTCGCTGCGTGCCAAGTACAACGTGAAAATCTATCAAAACGTTGTGGACGAAATAACATATTGATTTGCATATTGTGATGAAACGAATAATAATATCGAGCATTCTCTTAGTTGCCTGCTTGGCAGCCAAAGCTCAGGGCGGCGTCGCCCTTGGCCAAAACCACAACGAGCCCGTGGTGGACAAAGTGGTGGCTGTGGTGGGCAAGAATATTGTCAAGTTGTCCGACATCGAAAACGGCTATGTCAGTTTGCGTATCAAGCAAGGCTATGACAACGCTTTCCAGAATCGCTGCAACATTCTGGAGGGTTTGCTTATCAACAAGCTCTTGGTGCACAAAGGTGAGGTGGACAGCGTCGAGGTCACCGATGAGGAGGTGAAAACCAATGTGCAGTACTATCTTGATATGTACGAGACTCAGTACGGAAGCCACGAGGCTATCCGCCAGGCTACTGGCTACACCTTCGACGAGTTGAAGGATCTGATGTCTAAAATGCTGCGCGAGCGAATGCTGGCCGAGAGGGTTCGTCATCAGCTGACCTCAACGGTCAAGATTACCCCTCAAGAGGTGACGGAATTCTTCAACAAAATCGACAAGGACAGCATCCCTTATATCGAGGAGACCTACGAGATCGCCGAAATCTGTCGCAAACCTATGATCAGCGAGAATGAGCGCGAGAGAATTAAACTTGAGCTCAACCAACTCAGGGAGCGTATCCTCAAGGGCGACCGTTTCTCGACTTTGGCAACGCTCTATTCTGAGGATCCTGGCTCGGCGTCAAAAGGCGGTGAGCTGGGTTTCTTCACTCGTGGCAAGATGGTCAGCGAGTTCGAGGCTGCCGCTTTCGCTCTCAAACCTGGCGAGGTGTCGCCGGTCATTGAAACTCAATATGGATTCCATATCATTCAGCTTGTCGAGCGTCGTGGCAACGCCATCAATTGCCGCCACATTCTCATGATGCCCAAGGTGTCGCAGGAGGATCTGCTGCGCAGCCGCATTCTGCTCGACAGCATAGCCGGCGAGATCAGACTGGGACGACTCAGTTTTGCTCAGGCGGCATCAAACTTTTCCGACAACGCCAACAAGATCGACGGCGGCAAGGTTACGCACCCCAGCAGCGGTGCTTACCAGTTCACTCTCGAGGAACTCAAACAGCTCTATCCGGGCATACCTTTCGCCACCATGAACGCTGGCGACATTAGCAATGCCACAGCCATGAAGACCGATGAGAACCGCGACGCTTACCGCATCGTCACTCTTATCCGTCGCAACCCTCGCCATCTCGCCAACCTCAAAGACGACTACGACAGAATCTACAACGCGGCTCTCGAGACGGCTAAGCAGGAGAAGATTTTCGACTGGGCTGCTAAAACAATAAAGAACACTTATATTAAAATTGATAATGACTATCGCGACTGCGACTTCAAATTGAAGTGGGTCGAATAGCATAAAACGAGAATAACAATGGCATCAGACGTTGAATCACTGGATATATTAGTCGATAAATACCACTTGTTGCGCAACGAGGTCGGCAAAGTCATCATCGGTCAAGACCATGTTGTCGACAGCCTTCTGCTCTCCATCTTCACCGGAGGGCATTGTTTGTTGGTGGGCGTGCCGGGTTTGGCCAAAACTCTTATGGTCAACACGCTGGCTCGCGCTTTGGGTTTGTCCTTCAGCAGAATTCAGTTCACCCCCGATTTGATGCCGTCCGACATAACGGGATCTGAGATCCTTGACGAAAATCGCCATTTCCGCTTCGTCAAAGGCCCTGTCTTTGCCAACATTCTGCTCGCCGACGAGATCAACAGAACGCCTCCCAAAACACAGTCGGCTTTGCTCGAGGCTATGCAGGAGAAATCGGTCACTGTGGCTGGCCATTCCTACCCCCTCGAGGCTCCTTTCTTTGTTTTGGCTACCCAAAACCCCATCGAGCAGGAGGGTACCTATCCCTTGCCTGAGGCTCAGCTGGACCGCTTCATGCTCAACATCATGCTCGACTACCCCTCCTTCGACGAGGAGATGGACATTGTCCGTCAAACTACCATCGAGCGCGATGACGATGTCCAGGTGGTGCTGTCTGCCGACGACATTGTCAAGTTCCAATCGGTTATTAGAAGGCTCCCTGTGCCCGACAATGTGGTGTCCTACGCTGTGGCTTTGGCTGCTGCCACCCGTCCCACTAAGGAGGGCAACTCTGTGGCTGCCAAATATCTGTCGTGGGGCGCTGGCCCTCGCGCTTCGCAATACCTTGTTATGGGCGCCAAAACTCATGCCGCTCTTTCGGGCAAGTACTCCCCCGACAGGGAGGATGTCGACGCTGTGGCCGACGAGGTGCTGCGTCACCGTTTGGTGCGCAACTATTATGCCGAGGCTGAGGGTATCTCCACCGAGTCGGTTATTTCTGAGTTGAAAATGTCGGTGCGAAACGTATAACTAAGAGTTTATCATTTTTTATCATAAACAAACAATCATTTTGTATTATGAAACGATACATCAAGTGTTTCATTACTTTGGCTCTCTTGACTGCAGCTGTTTTGCCTGGCTATGTGGCGAAAGCTCAAACTGGAATCTATATTCCGAGCAAAAAGCCGGTGAAAAATATGCAGAAAGCTATGATACACCCCGACCGATTCTGCCTGTTGATTCAATACAGCGGTATGTCGACCGATTATAGCATTGCCGACCTCGACTGGCTCGACTCTGTCTATAGGGTGGCCTTCGCCGACCGCTCCAATCCTAAGCTTTACGCCATCACCATCGAGGGCTACAGCTCTAGCGAGGAGATCTCTGCAAGTCGTGTCGATAAAATCTACAACTATTTCGCCAACAGGTGCTACGCGCCTTTCCCCATACGGTACGCCCTCAACCCCATAAGCTGCAACTGTCATGGCGACACAGTGGAAACGGTGCGTTATGAGGTGCCTGTGTGCCGCAAAGCCTATCGTTCGGCCGATTTGCCTGAAAGCCGACGCACTTTCAGCCAGAACATCTCTCTCGACAACTGTGTCCTCATCACGCTGGTGCATGATCCCGACGCCTGCCTGGGTGCTGCGCGTGGCTGTGCCGTCCCTTCTATGGACACTACTATTAGGGGCTACTATGCGTCGGTGTTCATGAAAAGGGGCTCGCTCTACAATGTCGAGAACACCAAAGACAGCTGCCCCTCCAATGTGTCATTCCACATCGAGGAGCATTTGGAATACAAGCCCATTGTTGAGGAGTATTTCTTGGTGCCCCACAAAAAACAATTCATTGTCCAGGTGGGTTATGTCGTGCTTCACAGCAACATCAAGAGAAGCTATGGCGAGTGCTCCAGCACTCTGCCCGACTCCATCTATGTGCGTTTTCCGGTAACCCAGGAGCAAATCGACAACAAGATAAGGATTTTCGGCAAAAAATATTCCGAGAAAGGTGTGGAATACAAGGCTTTGACTACTAAGAAGATGCCTTCCAAGGTGTCGCTGAGCGTGCAAGCCTCCATCAACTGCATGCAGCTCGACACTATTTTCTTGGGCAAACGTATTCAGCCCGACGAGATGAGCGATTACTTTTTTGAGTGCAAGACTGATATGGAGGACGGCTCTTTCTCAGCTTTGGGCAAACACTGGAAAGCCTATCGTCTCGACCGCCATGGGGAGTATGAGATCAAGAAACCTTTGCGCGCCCTTATGAGAATAGTGGAGGACGAAGTGGAGGAGATCGACGACACTGAAACCGACAGCAGATACAAAGACGACGAAGAAATAGAATAATTCTTATTGTTAACGTCAAGGTTAACGTTAAGGTTGAAAAAAGTTTAAGTTAGAAATGGCCTATTTACAAACCGACGTAACAAAGGTCACAACACGTGTCCTTCAAAATATGAAATTACATGGTGAGAAGATTGCCATGCTTACCGCCTACGACTACTCTATGGCTCAGCTCTTGGACCGCACCAAGATCGATGTCGTCCTTGTCGGCGACAGCGCCGCCAACGTCATGGAGGGCTTCAAGACTACTCTGCCTATCACCCTCGACGAGATGATTGTCTACGCCTCTTCAGTGGTCAGGGCTATCAACCGCGCCCTTGTGGTTGTCGATATGCCTTTCGGCACCTATCAGGGCAACTCCAAACAGGCTTTGGCTTCGGCCATACGCATTATGAAAGAGACTGGCGCCGACGCTGTCAAGCTTGAGGGCGGCGAGGAGGTCCTGGAGTCTATCCAGCGCATTCTCAGCGCGGGCATTCCCGTTATGGGCCATCTGGGTCTTACGCCTCAAAGCATCAACAAGTTTGGCACCTACGCTGTGCGCGCCACCGACGAGGAGGAGGCTATGAGGGTCATCCACGATGCTCATGTCTTGGAGGAGGCTGGCTGCTTTGCCTTGGTGTTGGAGAAAATCCCCGCGGCGTTGGCCACCAGAATTGCCTCCGAGGTCAAAATCCCTGTCATTGGCATTGGCGCCGGCAGCGGCGTCGACGGCCAGGTGTTGGTGTTGCAGGACATGCTGGGCATCACTCAGCAGTTCAAACCTCGCTATCTGCGCCTCTATGGCACCATAGGCGAGGATATAAGCAATGCCATTCGCCAGTATATCAATGATGTCAAATCGCTCGACTTCCCCAACGAGAAGGAGCAATATTGAACAGGTGGGTTATGCGCTTTTTCAGAAGATACCAGTCGGAGATTTATGGACCCTACAGGAACGCGCTTCTGCATGACGGCTTCTTCACGGGCCTCATTATGGCCGGTGTGGTACTTTTCTGCAAGCTGATCTATTACCCTATCAACACACCCGAGAATTGGGTCACTGACATAACTCTGCTGCTCTCCACTCTCTTTTTCTCCTACCGCTACAGGTCTAAGCTGCCCGAGGGTAAGGTGTTCTTCAAGGAGTTGATGATGTATGGCTTGGGCCTCGGTATTGTGGCGGCCATTGTCTATGGTCTGTTCTTGCTCTTCTATGGCTCGGTCATCGACAGCGAGTTCTCTTCCCGCTGTTTGTCCCATTTTGTCGACGGTGAGATGAATGGCAGCGCCTCCGACGAGGATAAGGCTATGACGGTCCAGGTGATGAGGAGCTACAAACTTCGCACTTGGGCTTTTATCGGCGCTTTCAGGACGGCGGTGATGTCCATTATGGTGGCTTTCGTGTCGTCGCTGATCTTTAGGACTGAGAAGGATGTGGTTCGATCTAAGAATATTTAACGTCACGGGGGGCGGTGGTTTTCTCTATGGCCTACCTCAACGTTCATCTAATAAACGAGTTAAACAAGATAATATAACAACATAATTAAAAAGATATTCCATCTATGGACATAAGTATAGTTGTACCGCTTTTCAATGAAGATGAGTCTTTGCCTCATTTGGCGGAATGGATCGACCGTGTAATGCAGCAGCATGGCTTCAGCTATGAGGTTATCATGGTCGACGATGGCAGCAAGGACAATTCGTGGAATGTTATCGAGTCTTTGCGAGCCAACAATTCGGCTTACAAGGGTATCAAGTTTAGACGCAACTATGGTAAGTCGGCGGCGCTCAATGTGGGCTTCTCTCATGCCCAGGGCGATGTGGTGATCACTATGGACGCTGACTTGCAGGACAGCCCCGACGAGGTCCCCGAACTCTACAAGATGATCAAGGAGGGCGGTTTCGACCTGGTGTCGGGCTGGAAAAAGAAACGCTACGACTCTAAGTTGGCCAAAAACATCCCCTCCAAGTTCTTCAACTGGACCACGAGGGTTATGTCGGGCATCCATCTTCACGACTTCAACTGCGGCCTTAAGGCTTATCGCCGCGATGTGGTCAAGTCTATCGAGGTGTACGGCGAAATGCACCGCTACATTCCTGTCATCGCCAAGTGGGCGGGATTCACCAAAATCGGCGAGAAGGTTGTCCAGCACCGCAAACGTGAGTTCGGCGTCACCAAGTTTGGCTTGAACCGCTTCGTCAACGGCTACCTCGACTTGATGTCTATCATGTTTATGTCCAAGTTCGGCAAGCAACCCATGCATTTCTTCGGCTTGGTGGGCTCTATGTCGTTCATCATGGGCTTTGTGGCCCTCGTCGTGGTTGTCGTGTTGCGCCTCTGTGGCCGCATAGCCTTGACAACGAGTGTGTGGTTCTATCTCTCCATGCTCTTTGTCTTGCTCGGCGCTATGTTGTTCCTCGCGGGTTTCCTCGGCGAGCTCATCTGCCGCAACTCTAGCACTCGCAACACTTATCTTATCGAAAAAGAACTGGTGGATTGACAGTATGGCGTCGTTATTTCTTGACCGTGATGGCGTTCTCAACGAGCGTATAGTTGACGGCTATGTCACCCGCCCCGACGATTTCCGTATCATCGACGGCGTCCTCGAGGCTATGGCTCTCTTCGCCAAGCTTTTCGACCACATCTTCATCGTCACCAACCAGCAGGGTATTGGCAAGGGGCTCATGAGCGAGGCCGACTTGGCGGCAATACACGATCGTTTTGTCGCTGAGGTGGTTAAGGCTGGTGGCCGTATCGACCGCATTTATCATTGCCCCGCTTTGAAGTCTGAGCACTCTTTCCAGCGCAAGCCTTCCATAGGTATGGCTTTGCGTGCCCGCCGCGACTTCCCCGATGTCAGGTTGCACAAGGCTGTGATGGTGGGCGATATGCCTTCCGATATGCTTTTTGGTCGTCGGGCTGGCATGACAACTGTGCTTGTGGGTCCCGAGCCTCAAACGGCGACTCAATATCCTCATCTTGTCGATTTCTATTTCCCCGATCTTTTGGCCTACGCCAAGTCTTTATCTAAAGGTTGAAAACGAGTATGTGTTTTTTTATGCGCAGTTTATCTAAATTCATTGCTATTGTCTCTATTGCCCTTGTCTTTGTCTCCTGCCACAAGCCGGCGACATTGAATGGCAGCTGGAAACTGTCCAATTTCTGCTATGGCGGCGACTGTATCGAGATGGGCGAGACCGAGATGGTGCAGATATGGGAGTTCTCCGACGTGAGGACTTCTGATGGCGTCGACACCACGGGTGCCAAAATGTGGTTCGATGGCCGCCAATCTCAGGACAGCACTATGGACATCTCTATGGCGTGGCGCTTGACTCCGTCTGCCGATACTGGTGGTTGCGACACTCTTGTTGTTGTCAACAAGCTGAACAAAATTGAGGATACCTTCTGGGTATCTCGTTTGGATCGCGACACTCTCGAATTGTCGTCTATGCTCAAAAATATGTTGGTACGACAGATTTTTGTGAGGATGTGAAACCATGATGTATAGGCACAACACCTCTGTCAGCAACAGTCGAAAAAAACAAGTTCGCCGCTCCCCAAGCCCTCGTCGCCACCGTCGCAGGGGCAATGGCGGTCGGCTGCTCTTGTTGCTGGCATTGTTGGTGGCTGCCTATCTCTTTGTCCCATGGCGTGATATTGTGAGCAACTTGGTCGACAAGGACCCCTTGGAGGCCGAGAACACCATCGGCGAGCCGCAGAATGCCGACCCCAAAAACTATGTCTATCGCAACAGGCTCAATAGGGATGTTATACCAACTCTGAACCCCGGAACGATAAACTATAGGGAGGCTTTCAACGACTCCAACTATGTCCAGCTGTCGGCTGCACGTGCCTTGGGTATCGACCCCGACCGTGTGGGCGACCCCGCCAAAAACAACCTCCTGGTGCCTATCTTCAGCACTACGCTCTACAAGGTCGACACCATGTGGCATTCGGTCCCATATCTCATTCCTGAGGCGGTGCTGCTACTCGACTACATCGCCCAGCGTTTCAGGTTGCTTATGAGCGAGCATTACCCCGATTTCGGCACTTGCAATATCATTGTCACCAGCGCGTTGCGTACCGACGACAGTGAGCGTAGGTTGCGTCGGGTCAACCGCAATGCCACCGACACTTCGTGCCACATGTATGGCACCACTTTCGACATTTCGGCTCAGCGATACCAGCACATTGCCTCTGGTCGCGACACCGTGGTGGAGCAGTGCAAGCAGATGTTGGCCATGGCGCTCTACCAGTTGAGATTCGAAGGCCTCTGCTATGTCAAATACGAGAGGGGCTCTTGCTTCCACATAACCTTGCGGACAACTCAATATGAGGGTGATTTGCCTTCCAAATCCTATCGTTATGTCAATCCCGGCTCGCCGCAATATCTCAAGGTTAAGGCTCCTCCGCGGCCTGCGCCACGTGCTGTGCCTGTCGAGGCTCAGCCCGAAGTGCCACGTGCTAAAGTTGCCGATAGGGGAGGCGAGCAACCTCAAGCTGCAAAGGCAATGCAGCGGACTACAAAACAGGTCGAAAGCCGTAAGCAGGAAGCGAGGGAAAGCAAGCAGAGCAAAGCTGCTGTCAAGAAAGAGGGTGCCGACAATGTGGCTCCAGCGCCTGCAAGACAGCAGCGCATCTCTGAGCGAGAGAGGATTTCGCTTGAGCAGTTTGAGCGCCGTTAGCAGGGTCATTGCACTCGGGCGGCAAACACACACACTCTCTCTTTGTTTTGACCAAGGACTGCTTATAACTCCTTGGTGATTCTTATTTTTTTTGGTAAACAATATGTCTTTTACTGATTTTGGTTGACATTTTTTTGCTCTTTTCCTGATATGGTTGTCACTTGTTTTCTTGGACAAGTTGACAATTTCCTGATATCGTTGACAGTATTCCTGAAAAGGTTGACAACCGTAAAGATAGAAAAATAAGCTTTCAAAATGCCATATTGATACTTAAAACAACTTGCATTCTAGAGCTGCGTTTTGTGTCAAAGGACACTATATTTGAATTAAAATGTCAGAAAATGTATAGAGTCCCCTTGTTCACATCATCGCTCGACCTTAATCTCTATCGCCTCCCGCTGCCAAGGGTCAAAGATTCGCTGCATAGAATTGGGTATTAATAGTTGTTTTTCAGCCACCAGGCAAAGAAATAGTCGTAGATTCTTGTGCCGTTCCCGGTGTTGGAGATGATTTCTTTGTCGTTAAGCCCCTTTATTGCGGATTGAACGGAACTTGCCGAGTCAAGGGAGTATTTTTTGATAAAGGCTCCTGAAGTGGCTGATTTTACGATACCTTCGTGTGCTATGGCCTGTAGCACCTGTTTCTGTTTTGGGGAAAGCATATTTAGCTGTGTTTGATAGGCCCCCTCTTGAATGTCGATGATGTTCTGTCTCGCCTGTGGCAGCATGGCGAGTGTGCAGGTGCGTCCGACATCTGTAATGGCAAATAGTTCGTTCAGTATCATCTGCATGTACCATGTGGTTCCCTCGTAATCATCGTAGATGGTCGTTACTGCCGAAGGATCCAGTTGTTTGTCATAAAGAGAAAACAGGCGGCAGGCGAAGTCTGTGTACACCTCGCGGTTCAAGGGTCGGAGGTCCATGAGTTGGGCACTTTGGTAAAAAGGTCGTGACTTTGAATGGAACATCTGCTCGATGGAATGCTGGCGGCTACCACTGAAGATGAACGAAGTGTTGCGGCAGTTCTGTATTATTCCCCGCATAGTGGCTTCCACTCGTTTCTCTTGGAACTCGGCAATTTGCTGGAATTCGTCGAAGGCCACAATGCATGGCTCGTTGGCTCCCTCCAGATAAGTAAAAATCTCCTCTAGTGTCGTCGTAGGATTCTCTATTGTGCCGATACTGAGCTCGATGGAAGGTTCTCCGGAGATGGGGTCGACTTTCAATCCGGCGTGAAGCGACTTGATAGTCTTAAAAAAAGCCTCCCATTGTCTCTCCTTCTTGCTCTTCAAGCGTTCGAATACCGCTTTGCCAAAGATGTAGCACATCTCCTGAAGGGTGGATGCTGGGTATATGTCCACGAAGATAGTATAGTATTTCTTATTAATTTCGTCCTGTGAGAATAAGTGGTGTATCAAACCTGTTTTCCCCAAGCGTCGGGGTGACATCAAAACGACGTTTCTTCCGTTCTCGATATGCTTGATTAGGAGCGCAGTCTCCTCTTTCCGGTCGCAAAAAAACTCGTTTGGAATGCTCCTCGAAACGATGAAAGGATTATTTATATTATTGCTTTTCATTGTAATACTAGTTATTTAAATTGTAATTATTGCTTTTATAATTATTGCAAAAATAATAAAAATATTCCAATTGGCAAAAAAATCCCCCAAGCTAGATGCTAAAAAACGTTTGGCGAAATAATCATGTCATTTCACTAGCGTATCTTTTTTATTGTTAATTTTGCTTTTATTTTATTTAAGCACATCGAATTATGGAAGAAAAGTATTGTCCGGGGCTTGAATTGCGTACCTTTGTTCTCAACAGAATGAAGCAAAGATGTGCGACGGACGATACGTATTCACCCAAATCACAATGTATTTGCCGCAAAATCACATACTGTCTAATTGCCATTATTGAGCACGACCTCAAGCTGGAAAGACCTGACTTCGAAGTTGTGCGTATAATGGGCAATGCCTTGCTGGTTAGGTTTTTAGATAACAGCAGAACGATATGGTCGATAGTGGACAACAGGAATTAAACTCTATTTATTATAATTTAAGAGACACTAGGGACCTGATAAAGGAAATAACAGACCCTTCGGCACGAAAACTAAAACCTTGACGATAACTATTGACAAGGGTCGAAAATCGGGGTTGTATTTGATTTTTTAGCGGCTGGCGGTGTGTATTCCAAGTTTTTTTGTATATTTGCATTTTATTTCAGACTGGTATTATATCAGAGTGATTGGTCTGAAGTGTTTTGTATTGTGTAATTTAAATAAGAAATAGATGTCTCTTCAATGTGGAATAGTAGGTTTGCCTAATGTCGGCAAGTCGACCCTTTTCAACTGTCTGAGCAACGCTAAAGCTCAGGCCGCTAACTTTCCTTTTTGCACCATTGAGCCTAACGTGGGCGTTATTACCGTCCCCGACGAGCGCCTGAATAAACTGGTGGAGATTGAACATCCCGCCAGCGTGGTGCCGGCTACTGTGGAAATTGTCGACATCGCGGGCCTGGTGAAGGGCGCCTCGAAAGGCGAGGGCTTGGGTAACAAGTTCTTGGGAGATATCCGCACCACCGACGCTATTATTCATGTGCTTAGATGCTTTGACGACGACAATGTGACTCATGTCGACGGCAGCGTGGACCCTATTCGCGACAAGGCTACTATCGATTTGGAACTGCAGTTTAAGGACTTGGAAACCATTGAGAACAGGCTGCCTAAGGAGGAAAAGAAGGCTAAGGCTGGCGGCGACCCTAAGGCTAAAAAGCTGGTGGAGGTGATGGAACTGTACAAGGAGGCTCTGCTTGCCGGCAAAAGTGCCAGAACGGTGCCTCTGGAAGAGTCTCAGCTGGAAGCGGCAAAAGACCTTATGCTTTTGACTGCCAAACCTATACTGTATGTCTGCAATGTCGACGAGGCTTCGGTGGTCAATGGCAACAAGTATGTCGATATGGTCAGGGAGGCTGTCAAGGAGGAGGACGCTGAGGTGCTGGTGATTGGCGCTGGCATCGAGGCTGATATTGCTGAGCTGGAGACTTATGAGGAAAAGAAAATGTTCTTGGAGGATTTGGGCTTGACTGAGTCGGGTGTCAACCGTCTGATTAAGGCGGCATACAAACTCCTCAACCTGCAGACTTTCCTCACTGCGGGTCCTAAGGAATGCCGCGCTTGGACGTTTAAGAAGGGTATGAAAGCTCCTCAAACTGCGGGAATTATACACAGTGACTTCGAGCGTGGCTTTATTCGCGCCGAGGTGATTAAATATGACGACTATGTCGCCTACGGCAGTGAGGCTAAATGCCGTGAGGCGGGCAAAATCGCTGTCGAGGGCAAGGACTATGTTGTGCAGGACGGCGACATTATGCATTTTAGGTTTAATGTCTGATGTTTTGAGGTGTGTCTCTTACTTGAATTAATGATTTAAATAAATAGTTTGATAGTATTGTTGTCTAGTTGATTATATAATTATAGTGTTGTAACATACAATGGGCAAAGGGAAGGTCATAGCATCGTTTTGGCGTCGGTCTGGGGATCGCGACGGCATCATGTGTGCCTGTCGGCTCTTGGGCTCGGTGTTGCCTTTTGCTGTTTTTGCTTTGCTTATTGTCTCTTCGTGCTCTACCAGAAAGGCTAATTGGACCAACGTGACTTTCCATAACGTTACTTGCCATTACAATGTGTGGTGGAACGGCAATGAAAGCTATCGCGCTGGCATTCGCAAGCTGCATAAGTCGTTTTCGGACGACTATACGCAGATTCTGCCTGTCTACCAGATTGGCACCAAGGAGCAGTCGATGGCTATCTATCCGGAGATGGACAAGGCTATTGAGAAGGGCATCAAGGGGGTGAAGAAACATAGCATCTATATTCAGGGCAGGGAGCATGTGAAGTTTGTGAAAAACTGCTATCTGCTCACTGCCTACGCTACTTTCGAGAAGCAGGACTATCCGGCTACGGCCAACACATGCCGTTTGCTGATATCGCAATACGCGGGAACCCCTGAAAGCGACGAGGCTAGGATATTGTTGGCAAGATGTATGACTCAGGAGAAGCAGTATGCTGACGCTGAGTCGGCTCTGGACTTGCTGGTCAACGACCAGGAGAAGGACAACTTCTCGCCTAAGATGGCCGACAAGCTGTATCTGGCTATGATCGAGGCTGTTCTGCCTCAGGAGAAATACAAGAAGGCGGTGCAGTATATCCGCCTGGCGCTTGACGAAACTTCTGACCACTACACTAAGGCGCGTCTCTATTTCATCATGGCGCAGATTTACCAAAAGCTGGAGAAACGTCCTACGGCTTCGAAATATTTTGCCAAAGTGCTGAAATGCAGACCTGATTATGTGATGGAGTTCAACGCTAGAATCAATATCGCCTCGTGTGCCAGCCAGGAACACACGGACGTCAGGGAGGTGGAACGCAGCTTGGACAAGATGTTGAAAGACAAAAAGAACGAGGAGTTCAAGGATCAGATCTACTACGCCAAGGCTGAGATGTATTTGGGGGTGAAGGACGCGCAGAAGGCTTGCGACAACCTGAGGCTCTCGGTGGCTGCGGCGTCTAGAAATCCGGCTCAGAAGGCTAAGTCGGCTCTCAAAATGGCCGATGTGCTATATGACCTCTACGAGAACTACGATGAGGCTCAGAAATACTACGACACTGCAATGGCTATCATAAAGCCTGGCTATCCGCATTTCGACGAGATCAGATCGAGGTACAACACGCTTACAGCATTGGTTGAGAATACTCGTCTTATTTATTTGAACGACAGTTTGCTGATGTGGGCAGATATGGACCCTGCTAAACGCTCGGCGCTTATCGAAAAGAAGATTGCCGACCTCAGGCAGAAGGAGAAGGAGGAGGCTGAACGTCAGCTGCTGGAGGAGATAGCTCGTGAGTCGCAGGCTCAGCAGAACACCTTGGAGGGCGACTGGTATTTTTACAACCACAACACGGTGAGCAAGGGCAAGCAGACTTTCAGACAACGCTGGGGCGTGAGGGTCTTGGACGACTATTGGTTTTTGTCGAAACGTAACAGCTTTGCTATGGGCTCGATGATACCGGGTATGGAGTCGGCTGACGATGGAGCTGACGATTTGGCTGACTCTGTGGCGGCAGACAGTGTGTCTCAGACTGTTGCAAATGCCAATGCCGACGACCCCCACAATCCTGCCTACTACCTTAAAAATCTGCCTAAGACTCCTGAGGCACGCGACAGCTTGCATGCCGACATAGCTCGTTGTCTGCTGAACGCTGGATACATATATTATTATGGCATTGAGAACACGGAAAGGGCTTTGGAATGCTATCTGCGTCTGGCTAAGGACTATCCCGACGCCAACGAGATTGCTCAGGCTTTCTATCAGCTCTGGAATATATACAGCAAGCAGGGTAACACGCCGCAGGCTAATTATTACAGGGACATGGTGCTGAGGGGTTTCCCCGACAGCGATTATGCTAATATGATTCGCGACGACCAGTTCTATCTGGAGGTTATACAGCGAAGCGAAGTGGCTCAGAATGAGTATGCCACTGTCTACAACCTTTATCGTCGCAAAAAGTACAGCGATGTTGTAACTCACGTGGACAAGGCTTTGGAGCTCTACAGCGAAGAGCCTTTGATGGGTAAATTCCGCTACTGGAAGGGGTTGGCGTCGGCTCAGATGGGCGACACTTCGACGGCGGTGATATCGTTTGAAACCATTATTGCCAGCTATCCCGACACCACGCGATTGGTGGAGTTGGCCAAAGAACAGCTGGCATACCTCCGCACTGGCTATTTCTCATCATCGTCTCCCGAGGGAGTAAGCTCTGACGACGAGGAGGCGGCAAAGAAACGCTATCCCGAAAATGTCAGGGATGTGGCGTCTCTGTCAGGCAACAAGGGCGGCGACCAGGATGAGGAGAATCCTCTGCCCAAGGAGAGCATGATGTATAGGTATCGTGATCATTTGCAGCACTATGTGGCGGTGATTATCAACGATAAGAAGATCGTTGCGACTCAGTTGCAGTATGCCATCGCTGACTTCAATATGCAGTACTATTCCAACAGTGGTTACAGGTCTAGCCCTCTGATGTTTACCGACACTTTGCAGATGCTCACCATTCACCGTTTTGTCAACGCCAAAGAGGCTGAGGACTACCGTACTCATCTGCTACTCGACGGCGGACCTCTGTCGAAATACAACCCCGCCGACTATGTGGTCTTCAGCATATCGACACAAAATTATAACACTTTCTACAATCAGAAGAACATCGAGGCCTACAGAAAATTCTATGAGTACTATTATCATGGTAAACAGTGATATGTGAGGATGGGTTGACAAGGATATATCATAGTTAATGGCAATGCTAAAGAAAAAGAAAATATCAACGTTAAATCGCAGAAATAGTTAACGTTAAAGTCAAAGTTAAAAGTTAAAATATTTATTCAATATGGCAAAATATTCAGAAATGGAAAGTTCAATTAACACCATCGCTCAAGGAACAATTATTAAGGGCGTTATCAGTGCTGTCGGTGATTTTAGACTTGACGGCACCTTGGAAGGCAACATCACCCTCAATGGCAAGCTCGTGGTAGGTGAGTCGGGTTTTATTAAAGGTAATATTGTGTGCCAGAACGCCAATATCATTGGTCGTGTGGACGGCAACATTTCTGTCAAGGAACTGCTGTCGCTCAACAGTACTGCCAATGTCAAGGGCGACATCCTCATCAACCGCCTCAGCATTGAGCCTGGTGCTACTTTCTCGGGCACTTGCCGCATGCTTGACGAGGTGCGCAAGGAAAATGAACAGCGTGCTGCCTCTCATGCCGCCGAAGAGGAGGCTGAGGATTGATGCAACCCGAATGGGGTGGATGGATAAAATACTCCACACTGGGCATTGAGATGGCTGTGATTATTGGGCTGTCGGTGTGGGGTGGTGTCGCTATTGACCGTCGTCGTAATGCGACATTCCCTTTCTTTACCTTGTTGTTTGCCGCATTGGGGCTCACCATAGCTATGATAAGGCTCGTGAGGGGATTGAAAGTATAAAGTGTATTGTGTGTAGTTTAAAGGGCTATAGTTTATAGAATAATTGTTAACGTTAACGTCAAGGTTGATAAAAAGTTAAGGTCTCGGTTGATATGGAAGAACTATTTATGCAATGGGCAGGGGAACCTTGCCTGAACAAAACTCAGATTACCGCCAACGGATCAAACCGCCTATACTTTAGGCTGCAGGGGGAAACTAAAACTTGTATCGCCACCGTGAATGACGATGTGCGTGAAAACGAGGCTTTTTTCTATTTCGCTGACGCATTGAAACAGAGGGGTATTAATGTCCCTCTGGTTTATGCCATTAGTGAGGACCGTAAGACTTATCTGCAGCAAGACCTGGGAAACATTTCGCTCTATACTTATATCTCGTCGCGCAAAACGGACAACAACGACCTCACTGAGCCGATGCTGTTCTACTATCGCAAAGCTATCGACCAGCTGGTTAAGTTGCAGATGACCTGCGGCGATGTGGATTTTTCGCATTCCTATCCGCGTGCCAATTTTGACAGGCAGGCTATTCAGTGGGACCTCAACTATTTCAAATACTATTTTTTGCGTCTGTTTCACATCCCCTACGACGAGCAGCTGCTCGAAAATGACTTCCAGACCTTTATGGATTATCTGCTGGCGGACGGTGAGGAAGGCTTTATGTTTCGTGATTTCCAGTCGCGGAACATCATGATTGTCGACGATGAGTTGTATTTGATTGACTTCCAAGGGGCGCGCAAAGGTGCACCGCATTACGATTTGGCTTCCTTGCTCTACAGCTCTAAGTCGGACCTCCCCGACAGCGTCAGACAGCAACTGCTGGAGTACTATATTGAGCGCAAAAGCGAGGCTATGGGTGCCGCTGTCGACCGCAATGTGTTTTTGCCACGCTTCTATGGCTATGTGCTGGCTCGAATTATGCAGGCTATGGGCGCTTATGGCTTTAGGGGCAAGATCGAGAAAAAGGAGTATTTTGTGAAGAGCATCCCCTTTGCTGTCAACAATTTGAGGAACATCTTGGCAAATGTGTCACTGCCCGTGGAGTTGCCGCACCTGCGCTATGTTTGGGACACTATAACAAGCAAGCCGGAATACAACAAAAAACAAGAGGGGCTGACGGTTGCCATCTTTAGCTTCTCCTATCGCAAAAGCATTCCTTTTGACAATTCGGGTAATGGCGGCGGCTATGTGTTTGACTGCCGCGGTTTGCCCAATCCGGGTCTTTTTGACGAATACAAAGAGTTTACGGGCAAGGACCAGCAGGTGATTGATTTCTTTCAGCAGCATCCAGAAACAGATGCGTACCTACAGTCGGTCTATCAGGTACTTGGCTTCTCGATAGAGAGCTATATTGCGCGAGGTTACACACGCCTGATGGTGAGCTTTGGCTGTACTGGTGGTCGCCACCGCTCGGTTTATTGCGCCGAGCAAGCCGCAAAATATATTGCACAGCATTACGACTGCAATGTCATCCTTCACCACATTGAGCAGAGCAAGCTGAATGTCAAGGAAAACAGCAATAATCTGTAGCTTTGGTGACTTGGCTCAAGCTCCACAGAGGTGTGCGTAGGGTGGAGATACTCTATGCAAGCAGATAATTAGTATTTAAAAAAGTTAAATTCAACGTCATAGTTAAGCTTGCCGCAGGCAAGTAATTCCCGTTTATTTCTGTTATTTCTGTCTTTTTCTGTGATGAAGAAGAGAGGTGAGCGCCAGCGAGCAGTTTCTGTTTATTTCTGTTATTTCCGTTTTTTTCCGTAATGAAAAAGAGAGGTGAGCGCCAGCGAGCAGTTTCTGTTTATTTCTGTTATTTCCGTCTTTTTCTGTAATGAAAAAGAGAGGCGAGCGTCAGCGAGCAATTTTCTGTAATGAATAAGAAATTCGGGAATAGTTAACGTCAAAGTTAGCGTCAAAGTCGCCGTATGCTCGTTGCATCGCCCAAAACACCATTTTTGTACATCAAAGGCTATGGAATAAAATCTTTTTTGTTTCAAAATGTTTTATTTTTGATTTTTCACTGCGACTATAAGTTATTGTGGCATAGTGCGCTGACTTTTTTGTGAGTTTTTTTTGCCACATCATTCGAAAGCATTCAATAAATATTCGTATATTTGCAAATTCAAAATTCGAAAAATAATAATAAAAAAATACTAATCAAATGAGCAAGACTGGATCTATTATCTTGAAATGCGTTCTTGGAATACTTATTGTATTTCTGTGCATTATGATTTTCCTCTGCGTCAATCGTCCTCAACAGCGTGAATCGGAATATTTCACTCGTAGAGACGCTTGTGGCGAACGTCTAAAAGTTATCCGTACCCTCGAAGAGGCTCACAAAGCTGCCTATGGTTGCTATTGTGGCGATTTCGACACTCTGCTTATGAATCTGCACAAGCAAGAGCAGCGTGTGATGAAGAAAGAAAAGTCTCCCGACGCTCCTGACTCTGTTTACGATATGCCCGAACTCGAAGCTATCCGTAAAGGCTGGATCGTACAGAAAGAGGTTTATGTCGTTCCTCTCGACAAACTCCGTGAGGACAAGAAACTTACCCTCACCGACGAACAGCTGGCCGAAGTTATCTACGTACCTTATACTCACAAACAAACCAAATTTAAACTCGAGGCTGACTCGGTTTCCGCTTCCCTCTCGGGCGCTGGCGACAAACTGCCTACCTTCCAGGCTTCTGTAACTCTCGACGAGCTTTTCGCCGACTACAAGAATACCGAAGACAACGGCGTCTTCCACAAGTTCATTGAGTTCTTCACCGGTAGCGACGCTCAGTGGCTGATAAACAAAAAGGCCGAGCTGAAGGATATGGACCGCTTCCTCGGTTGGAAGGTCGGCGACATCTCCGCTCCTAACACTGAAGGTAATTTCGAATAAACATTTATACAATGTCATATAAGATCAATTATTTTATTGCATCAAAAAAAGACGTTGCCTCTAATGAAAAAAGATTATCCATTTGCCTCTCGTCAAATGGATTTTCTTTTTCCATGCTCCATGCCGACCAACTTTTAATGCTGTGTGATGTCAGCTGCGACATGAAAGCTTCGATGGCAACAATGATGTCTACCATCAAGGAGGTCTTCAACGAGGTGGGACTTATTCCATACGCCTTGAAGGAGGTTGAGCTTGTTGTCCCCAGCAGCCAGTTCGTTTGGGTCCCTCGTCACCTTTTCGACGAGCAGAGTCAGCGCGACTACATCGAGGCGCTCTCTAAGGTTCCTTCGGGCTATGGGGTTTTCTCATACCTCAATCTCGCCGTGGGTGCTTATATGGTTTTCACGGCTGACAACAGCTTGGTGTCGGCTTTCAAAATTTGTATTCCCGGATTGAAGGTCCGTTGTCAGCACGACAAGCTGGTGAGCGCGACAATGCTCGAAAACAGCGACATGAAGTCTATGCTGCTGGTGAACATCAGGGAGGGCAAGTCTGACTTTGAGGTGGTGTGCAACAAAAAACTGCAGTTCAGCAACACTTTCGACTGTGGCAATGTCAACGAGACGCTCTACCACGCACTCAACATCACCAAGCAGTTCCATTTGGAAGATGCCGCTATGACGGTGGCGGTGTGCGGCAATGTCGACAGGGAGTCTTTCGCCTTGATGCGCAATTATTTCGCCGATATGGTTTTGTACAATGGCGCCTCTTTGTCTTTGACAGAACCCGAAATGCAGCACATCCACTTGTATAAATATGCTATGATTCTATCATAGTTTGCTGACTGGGGAGATGATATGAGAATTATAGCTGGCAACCTTAGAGGACGCAGACTTAACCCTCCCGCCAATCTGCCGGTGAGACCGACTACGGATATGGCTCGTGAAAGTTTGTTCAACATCTTGAACAACTATGTCGATTTCGAGGACTGTACTGTTCTCGACCTCTTTGCGGGCACTGGCGCGGTGAGCCTCGAGTTTGTGTCGAGGGGCGTTAAGCAGGTGACTAGCATCGACATCAACAACTCGTGTACCGACTTTATCAAAAGCTCTGCCCACCAATTCGGCGTCGACAATGTTCATGTGGTACGCGCTGATGTTTTCGACCTCTTGAAAAGGGCTAACAAGCGTTTCGACATCGTATTCGCTGATCCTCCCTACGCATTGCAGGACTTGCCTCTGCTGCCCGACAGGGTCTTTGAGAGCGGTGTGGTGGACGATGACGGCATCTTTATTTTGGAACATCCCCGCGAGTATGACTTCCAAAACCACCCTCATTTTTGGCAGCACAGAAAGTATGGCAAAGTTAATTTCTCTTTCTTCGCCTCGCATATCGACGAATGACAATGTGCTAGCGAAAAAAACTTTGTCATGTCGTTATTTATGTTTATATTTGCAAACTCAAGATTAATTATTTATATTTACTAAAAAACTAATAATCATGAATATAGATTGGCAAAACCTTCCGTTTGGTTACGTAAAAACGGATTATAATGTACGTTGCTGGTATCGCGACGGCAAATGGGGTGAGATTGAGGTCTCTTCCGAAGAGACTATCAACATCCACATGGCTGCTTCTAGCTTACACTACGGCCAGGAGTCTTTCGAGGGCTTGAAGGCTTATCGCTGCAAAGACGGTAAAATCCGTATGTTCCGCCCCGACGAGAACGCTGCTCGTATGCAGAGCACTAGCCGTGGTATCATGATGCCTGAGATGCCCACCGATCGCTTTATCGAGATGTGCAAGAAGGTTGTCAAGATGAACGAGCGTTTCATTCCTCCTTACGGCACTGGCGCTAGCCTCTATCTGCGTCCTCTTATGATCGGTACTGGTATCACCGTCGGTGTGAAACCTGCCAACGAGTACCTCTTCCTCATCTTCGTTACCCCTGTGGGACCTTACTTCAAAGGCGGTTTCCAAGCCAATCCCTATGTTATCACTCGCAAATACGACCGTAGCGCTCCTCTCGGAACTGGTATCTATAAGGTCGGCGGCAACTATGCTGCTTCCCTGAAAGCTCACGTCGAAGCTTGCCACGGTGGTCAGTATGCTTGTGAGTTCTATCTCGACGCTAAGGAAAAGAAATATGTCGACGAGGCTGGCGCTGCCAACTTCTTCGCTATCAAGGATGGTGTCTACATCACTCCTAAGTCGACCTCTATTCTTCCTTCTATCACCAACAAGAGCTTGATGCAGCTTGCTGAGGATATGGGTATCAAGGTTGAGCGTCGCCCCATCGCTGTCGAGGAGTTGGCCGACTGCCAAGAGGCAGGTGCTTGCGGTACCGCCGCTGTCATCAGCCCTATCGAGCGCATCGACGATCCTGAGGCTGGCAAGAGCTACGAGTTCGGTAAGAAACCTGGTCCTATCAGCACCAAGCTTTACGAACACCTCCGCGCTATCCAGCTGGGTGAGGCTGAAGACAAGCACAACTGGAATGTCATCGTTGACTGATAGTTGAAACTACATACAACCATCTTAGGTCGGAAACATCTTTTGTTTCCGACTTTTTTTTGTGTCTGGCAAATGATGAGGATTGTCGTTTTTTGTGCTTTTCCTTCTATTATGCCGTCAGGATTTCTTCTGTCACCCCAAGGCGTATTACATTCTGCCACTTCTCATTGTCAGATATAGCACTAGGGTCAACTGCAAAAGTAAAAAGAGGGGGACGAGGTAGCGGAATTTCTTGTGCTGGGTTTTGTGACGAAAAAGGTGCATGGCCACTAGCGCTCCTACGCTGCCCCCTAGTGCGGCGAGGAGGAGTAGTGTGGCCTCGCGTATCCGCCATTTGTTATTGCGTGATTTCCATTTGTCTATACCATAGGTGGCGAATGTCAGCAAATTGATTGCCAAAATGTAATATATGATGATATTAGAGATGGAATACATGATGCAAGTTGATTAGGGCGTGGGTGTTGTCGCTTATAGGTGTGTGCAACTATGCCTATTGTCTGCTGGATGGCTTCTTTGTCGCTTATTTGCTTGATGGTCGTAAGGTTACGCTGACGGTATCGCCAAATGTTTTGCCTATCTTTTGGCGTATGGCTTTGGTGACTCCAATGATGTAGCTCACTCTGCCTTTGTCGTCCGTTACTCCCATGTTGACTACGCTCCCTGAGTAGGGCTCGCCGTCGAATGTGGCTTCGACCTTCAGACGACCTTTGCCATAGTATTCTCGTATGTTGACGGGCACTACAACATAGGCGGCGTCCATATCTCCGTTGCGCTCAATAGGGGCGGTGAATCTATGCTCTGTCATTGGTTTTTCTGGCGTTCTATCATGGAGTCATATTCATGCAGTGTGGAGAGGTCGTCGGGACTGATAGGCTCGGAATAGTAGTCGCTGAATTCGGGAGCGTTGCCGATGCTGTTGTCATTTTCTATGCGGGCGTCGGTGTAATCCATCACCTCTTTTTCGGATATGCCGATGGCTTTCATATTGTTGAGGTTGTGGTGGCGCATGGTGGCGGCCATATATGAGAGCCAAGCTCTCCAGTAGTGTATGCCTGAGAGTGTGTGCCTTACCTTGTATGAGCGCAGGCTTTTCATTGGGATCGTCGTACCTTCGTAGTTGTCGGGATATTCCTTGATGTTGCGCATGGTGCTCTCGACTTCGGTGACCCATTCATTCCATCTTTTTTCGGCCATATTCATCGCCGAAAAACATTGACCAACGTTATCAATGAATTGTACATTGCCCATATTCTTCCAGGTCTCGACGTTGTTGGAGAAGATGCTTTCGGCCGACTTGTCGTAGGTCAGAAACAGCAGGGATGTGGCTTGTGATAGCAGGTTGGCAAGCTCTTCTTCGGGCATCAGCTCTAGCTCTTCCAAGGGCTTGTTGAGCAGCCATGTGGAGATGCTGTCTGATGTGGCCATATAGCTGGAAATCTCTTCCATGTTGCGCGAAAACTTCTCTATATTGCTCATCACCATCATCGCCGAGAGGCGGCGGTCTTTTGACCGTTGGAGCCCTTCGGTGAGTTTTGCTGTGAAGATGGTTAGTATCAATGAGATGGTTGTACCGATGACTATCATTAATATCTGTTTCCAGAAACCGCCGATTTTGGGGTTGATGTTGACTCTGGGTGGTTTGATGGGTATTTTTGCCATATTCTATTGTGGGGTTTTATTGTTATCAATGATGTGTCTTGTGTGGCTTATCGTGGGGTGACGTCCTTGACCAGTCGTACTGAGCGGCCATATCCGCGGTCTTTCTCGTAGGTGCATTCCGCGCTGGCGTTGATCAGGCCGTTGATGAACAGTAGGGCGTAGGCTTGGCGGTCGGTGTTGCATGTGGCTGCCCAGTAGCTGCCGCCGTCACCAATGGTGGAGAGCCATTTGCCTCCGCGAAAACCTGCAGCTGGCAAGAACACGGCTCCGGCATCTTCCATCAATGCCCACTGCTCGGCATCGTAGTTGTTGTCGTTAAAACTGATCTCGAAGTTGTTGCGATTGATGTTGACTATGGGGGCTATGGCGTTTGGTCGTTCAAATTGGTCGGGGAAGAGGATGAGTCCTTTGACGCTGCACACTGTGGCTTCGGCATAGCGGGCGCTGTCGGTGCCATCAACGGTGGAGCCTGCTCGCAGGTTGACCAAGTAATCCCACTCTTCTCGTGTCAGTGTGCGCCAAGTGCCAGGAGCGTCATTCCCGATAGCGTTGTATACTCCCCAGTCGGCATAGGCCTCACTGCCACAGAGGCTCTCGATGTCGTAGTCGCCATCCTTTTCTGAGCTGGGTGCCACATGCCATCCGCTGCTGCCCCAGGTGAGGAGGTCGATCCATTCTGTGTTGGTGTCTGAAACCAACGCGTTGGCTTCTCCAAGGTAATCATATTGGTGTTCTGCGAAACGGAAGGTGCCGCTGGCTGTGCCTTCGACGGTAGTGTGGCTGCCAATGGTGCAGTACTGTAGGTTGCCCGGCGAAAACATCACCTTCTGACCTTGGGCCACGCTGAAGGAATGGGCCGGAGCTTCATCAGCTCCTTCGTGGTTGAATTGTTCTCGTTCGCATCCGGCAAAAAACAGGCTCACAAGTGCGGCGGTAAGCAATAACAAGTTATTTTTCATGTGTGTAGATTTTGATAGTTGGATTAGTATGTTTATAGGTTTGGGTTTTGTTGTGTGGCTTTGCTGGTATCTCTTTTTATATGGATTTGTGCAGCGTTAATGTGCTTTTCTTGCTAGTAGTCAGATGAATATATCAATTTTATTGCTCGTATGATTGCTAAACAACAATTAGGTCGGCAATGGCGCCTTTGGCTGCCCTCACAAGGTCGGCAGGGGTGAGGTGGAACTGCAATCCTCGCTGACCGGCGCTGCAATAAACGCTTTCGTGCTCCATAATGGATTTGTGAAACCAGGTGGGCAACGCTTTCTTCATGCCTATAGGGGAGCAACCTCCTCGTATGTAGCCCGTCAAGGGTAATAATTCTTTGACATGAATCATCTCTACTTTCTTGTTGCCTGTAACTTTGGCGGCTTTTTTGAGGTCGACTTCTTCGGCGCCCGGAATAACACATACGAAAAGTCCGGTTTTATCTCCTCTTAGTACCAATGTCTTGAACAACAACTCGATGGGTTGTCCCAACTGCTGGGCGATATGTGTGGCTCCAAGGTCATTTTCGTCGACCTCGTATGGGATTATCTCATAGGGTATTTTTAACTGGTCTAGTATCCTAGCTGCGTTTGTCTTTTTTATCTTCTCTGCCATGTGTGTTATAACTCCATTATTGAATAATTATTGTTTTGGGGAATGGGTTGCCTCACAATTATAATACTCTATTTGTCTTTAGTTTTAATAAAATCGGTCGGAAAAGTACTAAAATCTATTTTTATTAGTTATTTTATTTATAGAATGTTTGTAAAACGATAATAATAATAAGTTTGAAATATAAAAAATTAGGTTTATGACAAGAAAAAACAAAACAATTATGATTGTGGCGATGACGATATTTGCCGCTGTCTCACTGAGTTGTGCCACTGATGATGGCGTAATGTCTAAGAAGAAAGGTGTCTACACTGTTAACACTACCTCTTTGTCGCAAGAGGTGAAAGGCTATAATGGTCCTACTCCTTTGGTTATCACAATAGAGAAGGATGTGGTGAAAAAGGTTGAGGCTCTGGAAAACAGCGAGACTCCTGGATTTTTCCGTCGTGTTGTTGATGGCGGCTTGTTGGACAAATGGAATGGCAAAAGTGTTGACGAGGCTTTGAACAGCAGCGTTGATGCCATTGCCGGAGCTACCTACTCATCGAATGCGGTTATTGAGAATGTACGTCTTGGATTGAACTACTACAAAGAGCACAAGAAATAGGGATGTGCGTTGTCGCACAGTGAAAAACTGAGGGTCTTTGATTGTTTTGTCAAAGGCCCTTTGTGCATTTGTGCATTCCTTCATTTGTCCATTTTGTGATTATAGCCCTCTCTTGGCTCGTGGTGCTGAGGAAATTACTGAGCTGCGCGAACGTACAGATGGACTTTTTGTCGTTGGCGTATGTGTGTTGGCTTTGGGGGTGGCGTTTGCTTGTTTGGTTGTGCGTTTTGCTGTCGGTTTGCTGCCTGTGGGCTTTGCTGCTGAAGGTGACGTTTTTGTCGTCACAGGTTCGTCAGTAGTGGGTTTGTCGTAGTTGGAGGGTGTGTAGTTGCCTCGTGACCGCTTGTAGTTGGTCATGGTGTTGACGCGACTGATGCGCGACGACAAGTTGTGGCCTCCTGTGGTCAAAAAATCGTTGAAAGTAACTATGAGGGAGGATGTCTTCATGTAGCGACCTGAGTTGCTGGAAAGGCTGGCGGCGTATTGGTTTTTCACATTGGCGAGATTTATTCCAAGGAGGTCTAGGTTGTTTTTGCCTATCTCGCGCATCAGTTGGTTGATACGCCGTGCCTGCATATATAGGGTGTAGCCATTCTTGCCGCTCAGCGACACTCCGCGAGGGTAGGAGAGGTAGCGTGCCAGCCGTTTATACTGCTCCTCTGAGAGGCTACTCAACAGGCTCCTCACCTCGTGGAAGCTGCGGCTGAGCCCTGCTTGAGTGTTGGTGTGCACATCGTGATAGATATGGTCGATATTCTCGTCGGTGTAAGTCATATTGTGTTGCTGCTCGTTGTCGTGCAGCTGTTTGTCGACTCGCTCTTTCTGGTAGTCGCGGAAACATCGTTGGGCAAGGCTGTCGGTGAGCACCGTTATCTGTTCTTGGCTCAAATGTCTTATGGTGTCAAGAAATACTATTGTAGGCTTGAGTAGCAGGAATGGTTTGTTTTTGGGGAATGAGTTGTATGTGTTGCCCGAATACTTTATGTCGTTGTCGATAAAGAGTTGATAGAGTGCGGTGTATTGCACCACTCTGGCCAAGTCGGTGTTGCCTAGGGTGGCAAAATAATGGTATGCCTGGCTTTCGTAGCGGTAACCTATCGACTGGCTTCGCTCTTGGGAGTTGAAGTAGCTGACGGGCAGTGATCCTGTGCGTCCTAGTGTGTATATGGTGTAACCTTCTCGGTCGATAGCGTACATTGCTCCTGCGGTGTTCCAGTTGTAGACGAGTTCGTTAAGCCCTAGTTTGCGGAATAGTGGGCGGTCGAAGGGGTAGTAGCCTGGCTTGGGATAGCGGTAGTGACTCTCTTGTATGGTGCCGTGCTCCGACCAGTCTTTAAGCAGTATGTCGGTGATGGTCATGAGGTCGCCGAATTCGGTGTTTTCTAGCTCGCGACTAAGGTAGGTGGGACACCAGTCGCGGCCGTTGACCATCTTGCCGGCCATTAGGTCGTTGACGTCTAGGCTTTGTGAGAGCTCTTTCTCGGTGGTGGCGGCCAGGAGGAGTATGGTCTCTACTTGTAGTGGTGGAAGCTCATTGAGGGAGGCTTGCCGCTCTCGACCTATTATTACCAATGTATTGCTGTCGGCTAAGGCTCCAAGAATTAGGTCGGCATCGAGTGCAAATTGTCGTATTTCGCTTATATGTGGTGCTATGTCGTTGTTTTTTGCCAATGACCAAGCTACAAAACCGGGCTGTTGACTGAAGTAGATGCCGTGTGTCTGCTTTGCGAAGATGTCGGTGATGGTGAGCACTGTGGCGGTATCGTCAAGATGTATGAAGCCTTCGCCATCTTCCATAAACCAGTTGTTGAACTCCTCGAGGGTGATCTGGTAGTCGATATTCTCGCTGGTGAAATATTGTCGTTTCTCGTTGGCTGGTAGCGTCATAACGGTGGGTTTGTAGTCGCTGAGGAACAACTCGCGGTTCACTCTTTGTATTAGCCGGTCGCAGTTGTCCTGAGTGGCGTTGCCAAGGAGGATGACCATATCGGTGGTAAAGCCATCATATCCGATGGGGTGTTTGCGAAGCTCTGTTTTATGGGTGTATTTGCTGAATATTGTAGCTATCGAGTCGCACTCAAAATGGGGTGGCAGGTCGCTGAGCAGTATCATGCGGCTGCTGTCGGCAAATGTGGCCAAGCCTATGGTTTGGTAATGGAAACGATATTTTTTGCGGAAGTCTTTGTATATTGAATCTGCCGCCATAGATGCCTCTCGACTGTCGATGGTGACATTTTGGTTGGGTATATATTCATAATCAAACACCTTGGCGGTTGTACGCTTCACTCTTTCGCCCACCGTTGTTGGCATAAGAATCAGAAAAACCACTCCGACCATTGCGGCAATAACGAGGCTTGCGATAAGGATTTTATGTGTTTTTGTTGTCATCTATGACGGTTGTAATAATAGGCTTTATCTGTTTTTGGCGTCTTTTCAAATCATTAGAAAAAGGATAATACACCTGGCCACCATTTGTATCGCTTTTCGGGAATGGCTATCCATTCTCCATCGGGCGACAGCTCATAGTATCCCTCCGACAGAATTGTTGTGGAAAACAGGACTTGCCTGTCGAGTTTCTCCTTGGGTATGAGCATTGTGACATCGCCGTCGATATCCATACGACAGCGCATGCCCGAGGTGTCGCTTAGAAATACCTTGATGCTCTTTTCGAATCCGTTCAGAAACAGCTCTTGCCGCCAAACTGCCATTGTGTCGCCAAGTGGTCCTACATCGTAATGGAAATCCTTGAAGGATGCCATCGACTCAACTAACTGTTTCACTGTCAATCTACCATAGTTGCAACTTAGCTTTACAGAAAACACATTGGGCTCATCTCTAAATTTCCAGACTGTCGGATAAAAGTACGACAGCGGATATTGCAGACGGAATTCCCCTGTCAACTCTTTGCATACCTCCAACTGTTTGTTCAACAGTGATGTGTCGCCCGATGTGACGGCAATGCACACTGTATCCAACGCTTTTACGGTGCGATAGGGCAGGGAACCCTTATTTGGATACCAGACACTGACCAAACGTCCCCAGGAGCCAAGGTAGTACATTACACCATCAGTGCCTATGGAGTATGAAAAGTAGTTGGCTGTAATTGTCGCGGCATCAAGCAAATCTTTCAATACTTTACTCTTGTTCCCGCTTATTGGCAGCACCCAACGGGCTGTCTTGTATTTGGGCAGATCCTTTTGCTCGCTCCATTGGGCATCGACAATCTTCTTACAAACCAATTGTTCCCGCTCCACTGTCAATGCGTATGATGTGTCGAACGCTGGCGAACAAATGTAATAATCAGGCCATCCAAAATTCCCGTTATTCTCGACAAGGGCATAAAGAAATTCGACAAATGACTTTCTAGGATTGTTTGCTGGCGTAAAGCACTTCTGGGCTGATATGTTGGTCGCAATAATCAGCAACACGCATAGTGCAAAATTTCTCGCTTTCATATTATTCCTGTTGTTTTTAACACTTCGTTGTAATAAGCAATGTGCTATAGGAGTGTTTTATGGGATTCCTTTCTCATTATTAGTTTGCAAAAGTACGTTTTTTTTCTGAGACATCGTACCTCGGAGAAAATAATTTTGACCAAGTCAAAATAAGTGTGTATCTTTGCAAATTGTAACATAGAGCAAAATCGTCTATGAGCAAGTATGAGATACCTTTTCTGACGGTTGCGGTGCAGGTTTTTGGACAGCGTTTCGCAATGACGAGACAGGCGGCGTTCAACTATTTGCACAAGTATCAAGGATTGGCGTTCCTGATTGAGTTCTACGATGTCGAACACTTGCAGTCTATGGATAGATGACAAGTAGTGATTGTCAAGCTTCAAAAATCTCGTATGAGCACCGATATGGCTAGTTACTAGATGGATTGCTTGCTGATACTTAGTGTGTTGTTGGTTACTTTGGTAAATTTCGACTTGCGAAAAAAGTTTTGGCAGAAATAAAAAACACAGAGATTGTAAACCGAATCGTTTTTTTTTATATCTTTGTACCTATAAATATCGGTTTTATTGCAATGCAAATATGCTCTAAATTATGTAGTTAGGTGATATGTTGCCTGAAAACTATTCAGCAAACAGTCTCTTATTTTAGTTTCACCGCACTTTAGGGGAGTAAATGTCATATTGAGTTGTGATAAAAAAAAGCCTTATTTGGACATGACAATCTCAAGAAAAAATATCATCTTCCTTTTCTGTCTGTTTATCTGCAAGTTTTCCCTGTCGCAGAACATGACGACAATGGGGACTGATTTTTGGTTTACCAGCACAATACGTACGGACATTGAATGGATCGTCGATACTAACCGTCCTTATAACAGAATTTTGTTGATTGGACCTCGTGATTGTACTGTCACTGTGACATGTACGGGAACGGGATGGGATTCCGTATTCCTGATGCCATCCAATACCCCTATCGATTTGTTCAGCAAAGAGTTTTTTCAACGAACAATACAAACTAATCTACATTATGGTAGTGCGGTACACATCACCTCGACAGATAGTATATCAGTCTATCTGGATTTAGAGGGTTGCAATCGTGAAATAGCAAACATTCTTCCCACACCAAGGCTTAGGAGTGACTATATTATACAGACATATCAGTCTGTACAGAATAGTTTTTCTTTTAGACCCAGTAGTAATTTCTCAGTACTTGCGGTTGAGGACAGCACTGAGGTTGCGTTGAGTATCATAGACATATCTCTGAATGGTGACACTCTTGAGGAACAGAATGTTATTCTGCTTCAAAACGCCGGCGATTGCTACCAAGTTGTCTCCTCCGCAAATGGCAATCTGAGTGGTTCGCGTATCACGGCTTTGAATGGAAAAAAGATTGCCGTCTTTCATGGAAATAACAATGCATCTATACCATGCACGGCAAGTTGGGCAGGAGGCTTGTTTGAACAGGCTTTGCCAACCAATTATTGGGGCAGGCATTTTTTTGTGCCAAACACCAAAACTGGAGATGGTGACAGGGTGCGGATCACGGCCCTTCATGACGATTGTGCGATCAGCATCAACAATCAACTGGTTACTACTATTGCGTCAAGGCAGACTTATGAGTATGTGATGGACACTTCGTCTTTGGTTGACTATATCGAAACTTCAAAGAAGGCCCAGGTTTGTCGTTACTCAGTGATAGAAATTGGAGGTTCGGATAATCCGACGATGCTGACTGTAATGCCTTGGGAACTCTCGTCTGAGGCAATCACAACGCTTATACCGCGTTACTGGTTATATCCAGGATGGCCATCTTATCAGTCACTGGATTCGGCGTATATAGACATAATAGCAAAAACCGCAGAAATAAACATGATCAGAGTCGACGGCGCGGATATTTCAGGGCTATTCACGCCGGTGGCACATAATCATTTTTTTAGTCATGCTAGGATTAAAATGCCCTATGGACCTCATTCCATTGTCTCTACCGATGGCGATGGATTCATCGCCAGTCAGTATTACATTTTCCGTTGGAAATGCTATGCATTTCCTGTAGGGTCTGCTCTGAGGGAAATGCAGAACAGCCTTGCCATCAATGAAACGGATATGGTCTCCTGGCTTGACACTGTTCTGGTATGTAATGGTTCCGAGGTGACCATGAGTGTTGAGTCATTGTACGAACCAGATAGCGTTGTTTGGTATCTTGGCGACGGTACACACGCCACAGGACAACAGCTGAGTCATGTTTTCCCCCTTTCTGCCGAAACATACCAGGTAATGGCAATAGTATACGCGTCATGCACAGGATGCTACAGGCAGATAGACACCCTTCGCGGAAGCGTGAAAATACTTGAGAAACCGATCCAATACATCGACACAATCTGTTGCGGAGAGAGCTATGTCTGGCAGGACTCGACATACACGGAAGGCCAGCAAATCACCCGGCATTACACCGACCGCTATGGATGCGACAGCATTAATATCATGAATCTCCACATGATACCTCCTGTCACAACACTTGTCGACACCATCTCCTCATGCGACAGTATCTTCTATCTAGGTCATACGTATTCGCATGATACTATCATAGTTTATGACACAGTTGCTTCCTCTTTGGGATGCGATAGTATATTGTTGCGCGCCATCGATATTCTTCCCTCATATCTTACAACCCAGGATATTATTATCCGAGACACAACAACGTTGACTTGGATCGATGGTAACACGTATTCCGAGTCGACAGACAGTCCCTATGTCGTCCTTAATGCTCACAATGGCTGTGATAGCGTTGTCCGTCTCAATCTCAATGTTCTTCCACTACCGCCTAGGGCTCGCATCGACAGCTCGTCTGTTTGGGTCCCCAACGCCTTCACTCCCGATGAGGAGACCAACAACCACTTCATCCTAAAGTGCAACGATGTCACCAGTGCCCAGGTCAGCATTTATAGCCGCCAAGGCATCCACATATATAGCTTCAATGGTATGACAGAGAGTTGGGACGGTACCATCGGCGGCAAACCTTGCCCTCAAGGCACATATGTTTACATAATAACATATGTCACTGTGTCTATGCCGCAATACAAGCAACAGAAAATAGGCACAGTTTCAATTATCAGATAGCAAAACCGATTTACCAGACATATCTGTATTGTGCCGCATTTCATGACGGTCATTATATAACTCCGATGGTCTTCATCATTTTGCGGTAATAGGTAGTTTTCTCCTCTAGCTTCATGGGGTATGCTCTTGATGATGAGGGCATGCGCCACAGCCGCATTTGTCGGTCGGCAAGCATGAATTCATTGTGGGTTCCCATTGCGGGTATGGGTACGCCGTACTCTTCGGTCAAAACTGAGAAACTTTTTTGGCCCGTGCAAACAATATCGTGGCAGCGTGGGATTTGTGCCAAGAGGGCGGCTATGTCGGTTTTGTCGACTATTTGCAGATCTTTGTCCGAGGCGTTGCCGCTTAGGCGGCGTACGGAAGAGGCTGTGTCATATATAGCAATGCCGTGTTCCTCGAGCAACGCTTTGATATCTTCCAACCGGAACGTTTTGTTTGCTGCATCCACCAGCCGATGGGGATCACCGTAGAACACCAGTCCGAAGATCTCCCACATCTGGTTGGTGCGGTTGGGATAGAAGAACTCCATGCTCCACCGCTTCTTTGGAGGCGGAAAGCTGCCGAGCATAAGCAGTCGTGCGTCGGGAGGCAAAAAGGGTTGCAACGGGTGGTGTTCAATAGGAATCATATCTCAGCACTATTGTGCGACGGGGTAATGAGTGGTTGAATGTCGCACGTTGTTTTTTGGCGGCTCTTTATAAATAAAGGCTGGCAATAGAAATGTCAGCCTTTGGTTGTCGCTGTAGTCGATAGCTTATCGTTTCATGAATTTCATCGTGTTGCCTTGGGCTCTTACAATGTAAACTCCAACGCTAAGTGGGGTTATGTCTATTTGTGTCGAGCCATTGGAGGTGAATGTCATTACTCGCTGTCCCATAACATCATATATTTCAACCAAACCATATATGCCGTCAATATGAATCATGCTGTTGGCTGGGTTGGGGTAGATGCTGTAATTCATATTGTTGTCAACAACATCTATGCTTACATTAGGATCTTGCTCATAGCATCCAATGTCCACACGTCCGGCGCGGAAACGGCTGTTATTGTCAAGGTCCATAGCGTACGAGCCTTTGCGTAGTGTGTCGCCTGCGTTTGTCAGCGGTGACAGATTGCTGATGTGCCAATCGCCAAGTTCGCTGGCGGGACCTACGGTGAGGTTGGGGTTCATAAACATCGGACCTGAGTTATCATCTGGCCTGTTGTCGTGGTTAAGACCGAAGTTGCTGTTGCTGTCTTTCTCTCCCAAACCTTCTATGGCAGAGAAGAAAATGTTGCTTATGTCGTTGAGGTATAGTGAACTGTCATTGCGCCAGATGACGCAGTTGCGTACTTTTTCGGCGTTGATGTTTTTCAATCCAACTCCGGCGTTGCACACCATGTCGCATCCATCAACTGTGCCGCGGTCAACGCGAAGGCCATAGCCGCTGTTGTGTGCTATCAAACTATTCTTGATATGTCCGTCCTCGACGGATACTCCGCCTCCGTTGTTGTTGTGTATTATGCAGTTGTACAATGTGTTGTCGCTAACATATAATGCGGCGCTTTCTTCATTGGTGGTGGTGCAGTTCTCTATGGTGCAGCGTTCCATTCGCACTCCACTTCCTATGCTTGTCGCCGAGTTTGTGGGTGCATATCCATTGGCAAGTGTTATGTCGTAAATGTTTGAGCTTGAAACATTATATGTCTCGGCCAAGACTCGCCTTTGTCCATCGCCGCTCAGTATGGTTTTGTTGTGCTCCAAATCGCGTTGGTTAAGGCTGCTCTCGGTGCCGGCAAAACCACCGTAAAGTGTTATTCTGCTTTGAAGTTTGAATGAGGCGTCGCTGTTGCTTTCTCCGTGATAGGTGCCTGCTTTTGCCCATATGGTGCCTCCCATGCATAAATTCATCAAATTCATGGCTTTGTTGAGGTCGCCATAAGCGTCATCCCACGACGAGCCGCTACCCGTGCCGTCGGGAGCCACATACAAGGTGTCTCTCATGGGTCCTAAGTGGCTGGGTATGATGTTGAATACTGCGGCTTGGTCGGAAGAATAACCATTGACCGATGTCAATGTGTAGAATCCGTCGCCATAACCACTCCATCCAAAATTGAAGTGGTATCGGCCGTTGTTTCGGTAACCGTCACACACAAAAGCGTGACCGCCACTAGTGCTCGAACCGCTATAGTATACGGGCCTGCCTTCGTCAAGGTCGTGGCGAAGCAACGAATCCCATACTGAGTTGTAGGCCGATTTCATCATATATACTGCGTCGCAATAGCCGAAATAGCGAAGTCCGGCGGGTACATCTTTGCTGAACGCGCCACTGCCGCTGGTGTGGTTGGGATTTTCGTAGTTCATCTTCACCGAAATGCCGCAATGGTAGCATAGCAACGATACGGCATGCTGCTGTGCCGTTGATGAATAGGCGCTTACACTTATTGGCATATAGTCGAAATTGTAATAGGCCGAGTCGAAATCGGCATAGAGGTAGCCGTATGTTGAGTGGGTGTAGCCTTTGTGATGAAATCCTGTGTTGGGATAACGGTGGTAGCGGATTATCTGTGCCATTGCGGTGGCCACACATCCTGTTACGCTACGTCCGTTGTTGCCCTCGGCATATAAGGGGCAGTAGTTGTTGTATCCTGCTCCCTGGTCCCATTTCGTCTCTACCAGTGCCTCAACGCTTTTGGTCGGACCTGCCATATCGATGGTTTTGCCCGAGTTCAATTGTTCCCACTCTTGGCGCCAACGGTTTTGTTGGGCTTTGATTTCTGCGTCAGCGGCTGCCTTGGCGTCTGATGTGCTCTTTTTGGCCGCCCACATGTCGGTGTAGCTGTTCTCAAGCCACCACTTCAGGTTTGTTGGCACTCTGCTGCTGTCGTAACATCCATTGAATGAGTATCCCACAACGGGAGAGTACATCATGTCGGCGCTGGCGATTACAAAGCCTTCGTCACCTATGTTGAAGACGTATAGTGCGGCATTGCCGTCGGGGTCATTCAAAGTGGTATAATGGCTAAGCTGCTGATTGCTGTAGCTTGGCTCGTAGGCCGTAAGATAGTTCTTCGCTGCCTTTTTAGCGATTTGAACACTCACTTGCTGCGCTGTGGCATTCAGTGCTAAAGCAATGACTACTAACGGGAAAATGATTTTTTTCATATATTTATTATAATTGTTTTTTGAAGAGTGGAATTTGTAAGTATCTGCGCTTAATAATGTGATTAGTATTTGTTTTGCTTGTTTTATTGCTTCGATTGGCGTTCTTTTTTATGCTTTGGCGAGAAAATCGCGCACATTGTCGAAAACGATGTCGGCTCTGATGTCGAAGGCTTCGCGTGTGGCATAGGCTATATGAGGTACGGCAACGCAGTTGGGGGCTTCGATAAGAGGATGGTTGCTGGGTAGGGGAGGCTCTTTCTCGTAAACATCAACTCCAGCACCGGCTATTTTGCCCGTTTTGAGAGCGGCGGCTAATGCGTCGATGTCAACAACATTGCCTCTGGCTGTATTGATAAGTATTGCCGTTGGTTTCATCAATGCTATCATCTCTGCGCTTACAAGGTGGTGTGTCTCGTTGTTCATGGGAACGTGAAGCGTCACAATGTCGCTGCGTCTCATCAGTTCATCAAGTGCACAATATTCAACACCGAGAGCCTCAACGTTGTCGCGTTTGGTTCTGCTGTATGCTATCACTTTGCATCCAAAGGCGAGGAGTAGTTTTATGGTCGCTGTTCCTATGGCACCTGTGCCAACAACGCCGACGGTCTTGCCTTTGAGCTCACGACCCAGAAATGTGCCACGTGCTCCGCCCTTGCGTATGGTTCCGTCCATTTCTGTGATTTTTCTCATCACGTCAATCATCAGACCTATAGCCAATTCGCTGACTCCGGTGGTGGAATAACCTGCCGCGTTGCGAACCTCGATCTTGTGGCTCTTGCAATAATCAAGGTCTATGTGGTCCAATCCGGTGAAGGCGACCGATAGCATTTTCAATCGTTCGCATTGACGCATGACATTGGCACTCAAACGAATATTTGATATTATCACTATATCGCTGTCTTTCATACGTTTCGCAAGTTCTTCCTCATTTTCATTGCGATCCATATAATAGGTGAACTTATGCCCAGAGGTGATGAATTCGGATTGTAGCTTTTTGAATGTTTCTTCGCTGATACCCAGCGGCTCTATACAGGTTATATTCATGATAATTGATGAATTGTGATGGGTTAATCGTATTTATATGAAAAGAAAAACGGCAAAATATGAAAAATATTTTACCGTTTCTTTTTTACCGAAAAGCCAAAGCCTCCTATTTTTTCTCCAAGGCTATAGTATTTGCCATGCGAGAAGGCTATGGGTTGAGCGTGGTTGAGCTGAAAAGCGCCGGTGGTGTTGTCTATGAGTTTGGGGTCGGCGTCGACGGCCACCACTTCGGCCAAAAACATATCGTGGCTTCCCAACTCTCTAATGTCTGTTACACGGCATTCTATGTTCAATGGTGATTCGGCAATCAATGGCGCTTTCACCTTCTGTCCGCGTTCGGGTGTGAGCCCCAGCGCTTTGAACTTGTTGATGTCGCGTCCGCTTTTCACGCCACACCAGTCGGTGGCCTTGCTCAGGGCTTGTGTTGTGATGTTGATGACAAATTCTCTGCTTTGAACTATCAAGTCGTGCGAAAAACGCTCCTTGCGCACTGAGATGTAACACATGGGAGGGTCGCTGCAAATTGTTCCTGTCCATGCTATGGTTATGATGTTGCTTACGCCGTCTATGTCGCCGCAAGTCACCATCACCGCGGGCAGCGGATATATCATGTTGCCCGGTTTAAAGGCCACCTTGCTCATTGTGTGATTGTTTAGCCCTTTATCTTTTTCTCTAGTTCGTCAACCCAAAAGTGGAACTGTTTGTCGGTTTCGTTCAGATTGGCGACGGTTTTGCATGCGTGAAGCACGGTGGCGTGGTCTTTGTTGCCACATTGCATTCCTATTATTGCCAACGACGACTTGGTCATCTTCTTGGCAAAATACATTGTCAGTTGTCGTGCCTGGACAATTTCGCGTTTGCGGGTTGGCGACTGTATGCTGTCGACAGGCAACTTGAAGTAGTCACATACAACCTTTTGGATGTAGTCGATGGTGATTTCGCGTGTGGTGCTTTTCACAAACTTGTCAATCATCTGCTTGGCAAGATCTATCGTGATTTTCTTGTGGTTGAGTGACGACTGGGCAATGAGCGAAATCAACGCGCCTTCAAGTTCGCGGACGTTAGTGTTGATGTTGTAGGCAATGTATTCTATCACATCCTCGGGCATTTCTATGCCGTCATTCGACAACTTTTGTTTGAGGATGGCCTTGCGGGTTTCAACATCGGGCACTCCCAGGTCGGCCGAGAGGCCCCATTTCAAACGCGACAGCAGACGGGGTTCTAGCGAGCCAAGCTCCGAGGGCGCCTTGTCGCTGGTGATAATGATTTGTTTGTTCTGCTGGTGCAGATAGTTGAAAATGTGGAAGAAAGTCTCTTGTGTGTGAGGTCCTTTCGAAGCCCAGAATTGGATATCATCGAGAATCAATATGTCTATGAGCTCGTAGAAGTGCACAAAATCGTTTGTGTTTTTGTTGCGTACGGCGTTGACATATTGTTGCAGGAATTGCTCGCTAGTAACATAAAGTACTATTGATTCGGGATGCAGCTCTTTTGTTTTTATGCCAATGGCGTGGGCAAGGTGGGTTTTGCCAAGTCCTACACCTCCATGAAGCAGGAGTGGGTTGAAAGCGGTGCGACCAGGGTTTTCGGCCACAGCGTAACCTGCCGAGCGGGCCAGTTGATTGCAGCTGCCTTCAACAAAGTTCTCCAATGTGTAGTTCCCGTTCAGTTGCGAATTGATTTTCAGCTTCTGCAAACCGGGTATAACGAATGGGTTGGCGATGGTGTGGTCGTCGCCGTTAAGCACCATGGGCACATCCTTGGGCCTGTTGTAGGTGGCCTGTTTGCCCGACGATGGCAAACTGGTGGTTATAGGTGTCTCGTCAATGCTGGTGTCCATCAGTATGCTATATTTCAACATACCATTGGGTCCCAATTGCAGACGAATGGTCTTTTTCAACAAATCCAGGAAATGCTCTTCGAGCCACTCATAGAAAAATTGACTTGGAACCCTGATGGTGAGCACGTTGTCCTCCAATTGAATGGGAACTATTGGCTCAAACCATGTCTTGTACACTTGCTCGTTGTCGGGTCCGAGGTTCTCTTTGATAATTCTAAGGCAGTTGGCCCAAATAATTTTGTAGTCTTGCATCATCAAAAATGTGTTTTGCTATGATTATCACGTCATACATACGACGTGTGTCATTCTTGTTGTTGATGCAAAAGTCTTCTTTTTTTTTTAATCCAATTTTTTTAAAAAAATTTGCATCTTTCAATTTTTTTTATTAAACCAAATTTCATTCATTTCACCTTTTTTACGTAACGTTTCCAAAAATCTTTATTTCACAATGTCTTATTATTTCATAACATTTTTTTGAGCCCCTTAATATACAATTTTATTTTTTCTCACAAATATTTTTCTTCAAAAAAATGCCCTTTTTTTTCACTTTTTTTGTTGAAAAAATAATTCGCTGTTATATAATTCAATGCTAAATTCGGTATGTTCAAGTTGTTGATAAATAGTTTATTTGTGTATTTGTCTGATTCTTAAACGACATCATTTTTGTCGATCTGTTTATGTCTCAGATTATCATTTTTTTCTCTTTTTGTGGAGAGGAATTGAACATCGTTATGTGAAAAAAAATTTTTTTTCTTTTTATTTTTTTTGATTTTTTTTTCGCCCTTCTCCCTCGGCGACCCCACATTGTTTATAAAAAATGAAAATATATTTATTAAATCTTATTAATATAAATAAAAAACTTGTAACTTTGTAATCCCTTTCAAAGGTATTCTTTTAGTGTAAAAAATTATAATTAAATCCTTTAAATAAAAAATCAAAAATGAAAACAGCTTATAATTTCAACGCAGGTCCCTGTGTCCTGCCCAAAGAGGCCATTGAATCCACTATCAATGCCATCCGCGATTTTGACAACACCGGTATCGGTCTGCTCGAAATCTCTCACCGTACCCCCGGTTGGGAACGCACCATGGAAGAAACTCGTCAGCTCTGGCGCGACCTTCTGAATATCCCCGCTGAATACGAAATTCTTTTCCTCGGTGGTGGTGCCAGCACAGGTTTCATGGATGTTCCCGCCAACCTCCTCAACAAGAAAGCTGCTTATCTCCAAACTGGTGTTTGGGCTAAGAAAGCCGCCAAAGAGGCCAAAAACTTCGGCGAGACCGTTATCGTTGCCTCCAGCGAGGACAAGACCTACAGCTACATTCCTAAGGGATGGACAGTTCCTGCCGACGCTGACTATTTCCACATCACTACCAACAACACCATCTACGGTACCGAGATCCGCAAGGACTTCGCAGCCAACGAGATCAACAATGTTATGCTCGTTGCCGATATGAGCTCTGACATCATGAGCCGTCCCGTCGACATCAAGAAGTATGGCCTTATCTACGGTGGTGCCCAGAAGAACGTTGGCCCTGCTGGCGTTACCTTCTACATCGTTCGCAAAGACATCCTCGGCAAGATTACCGACCGTCAGTATATGAATCCTCTGCCCACTATGGTTGACTTCCGCACCCACGCTGCTGAAGAGGCTAAGAACATCTCTATGTTCAACACTCCTCCTGTAAGCGCTATCTTCGTTATGCACGAGACCTTGAAGTGGGTTAAGAACACCATTGGCGGCGTCGCTGAGATGGAGAAAATCAACCTCAAGAAGAGCGCTATGCTCTATGAGGAAATCGACCGCAACAGCCTCTTCCGCGGCACTGCCGAGAAGGAAGACCGTTCCATCATGAACCACTGCTGGGTCATGGCCGAGGGTCGTGAGAACCTCC